>ERZ772986.410-NODE-410-length-27382-cov-29.495590_pt1 | contig 27382 bp, 21 predicted proteins | sample MGYA00511898_ERZ772986 | MGnify/ENA primary metagenome ERZ772986 (study PRJEB29015, sample SAMEA2737934) | human oral metagenome | biome: human oral; feature: human-associated habitat; material: dental | place: China | collected 2148 ... | reverse complement strand
CTCAGTGCCCGCCTCGAGCGCGGCCGTGTAGTCGGGGATCATGCGCTGCAGGGCCATCGGGGCGTCCGTCGCGATGCCCAGCGCGAGCGCGATCATGGCGATGCCCGCAGCGATGCGCAGGGGGCGCTGGCGGGTCGTCAGGAAGCGGGCGGCGACGCCCGAACCAGCGATCGCGACGATCATCAGCGGGATCGACACACCAATCGCAAAGGAAATGGCCAGGCCGATGATGTGCCAGGTGATCTGCCCGGAGTTCGAGGCCACGATGATCGAGGTCAGTACCGGACCCGCGCACGGCACGAACGCCGCGCCCAGGACGAGGCCGAGGCCGAAGCCCGCGCTGTCGCCCGTCGTGCGTGGTGCGAGGCGCGCGAAGGGGCGCTCCAGGACTTCCATAATCTTCGGGACGATCATGCCGATACCTACGGCCAGCAGCAGGATAATGCCCGTCCAGCGGATCAGCGCCTGCGGCAGGTTCAGCAGGCTCAGCAGCGCCGAACCCGCGACCGTGATCAGCATGAACGAGGTGACGAGGCCCAGGACGATGAGTACGGGACGACGCGTCACCGAGTCGCTGCCGTCGGCCTTCACGCCTGCCTTCTTCGGTGCTTCGCCGCCCAGGTTCACGCCCGGGGCGACGCGGAAGAGAGACGGGTCGACGCCCGCCTTTCCGTCCTCGGAGGAGTGGGATGCGTCGTTCGAGGCGCGGGTGCCGGCGGCGCCGAGGAAGAGTGCGGGCAGGACGGGAAGGATGCACGGGGAGATGCCCGTGATGAAGCCACCAAGAAGGCCAAGCAAGAGGAACATAGGTTCACCTTACTTGGAAGTGGTTGAAAATGCGCGCTACTTATCTACAGCGACAGGACCAGGTCCGCTCGCTCCTTCGTGCGCTCGACGAGAGCCATGTTCGCCGCATCCACGGTGCGCACCCAGTGGGCGGCGTCCGCGCGGCCGCGCCCAAAACTCATGTGTCGGGCAATCAGCCGCGACGCGAGCTCCTCGAAGGGAGTGTCGATGAAGACGAGCAGGTCGATGAGGCCGCGCACGTCCGCCCAACCGGGCAGCTCGAGACCCAGGTAGTTGCCCTCCGTGATGACGATGCCGTCGACCTCGACGGGCAGGGAAGCGGCAATGGGCTCGTGTAGGTCGCGCCGGTAGTCGGGGGCGAGGACCACGCCGTCCGCGCGGCGCACGCGCCCCAGGAGAGCGACGTATCCGCCCACGTCGAAGGTGTCGGGCGCGCCCTTGTGATCGGCGATCCCGCGCGCGGCCAGCACCGCGTTGGACATGTGGAAGCCATCCAAGGGCGCCAGGCCCGCGACCGGGATGCCGGCCTCGGGCAGGGCGCGAGCCAGCTCGTCGGCGATCGTGGTCTTGCCGGTCCCGGGAGGACCGGTCAGGCCCAGCACACGCACGGGGTCACCGAGGTGTGCGCGCTCGGCCACGGCCTCGACGATGCGCCGGGTGATCGACGAGGCATGGGCGCGCTCGGGGGAGGCGGCCGCCTGCCGTCCCGAGCTCTCCCGTAAGGAAGTCACGGCTTGATGACGGGCAGCGTCGACCAGGGGAAGTTGATCCACTTGTCGGTGTGCGCCCACACGTAGTCGGGCTCGATGATGGACACGGGCTTCTTGTAGATGACCGCGCTGCGGGTCTCGACGCGCACGGAGGAGGAGCCGTCGAGAGTAAGGCCGTGCTCGTCGATGAGGTCCATGACCATCTTGAGGGTCTTGCCGGAGTCAGCGACGTCGTCGACGACGAGGACGCGCTTACCGTCCATCGCAGAGACGTCCATGAGCGGGGGAAGCAGCTGGGGCTCCTCGAGGGTCTCGCCGATGCCGGAGTAGAACTCGACGTTCATGGTGCCGATGGCCTTGACGTCCATCGCGTAGGCGATGGCGCCGGCGGGAATGAGGCCGCCGCGCGCGATGGCGACGATCAGGTCCGGGATCCAGCCGGAGTCGACGATCTGCTGAGTGAGCTCACGGGACGCGTCGCCGAAACCCTCCCAGGTGAGGACCTCGCGGTCGGGAGCGGTCGTGGCGTCGGGGCTGGCGGTGGTACCCATGGCTTCCTTCTCTCGGGGGTGTTGGATCAAGGGTATCGCCGTCGGGTGGATGTGTGCTCGCCCGTAGGGCTCGCAAAACTGTGACGTGGGCAGATGCACGCTGCGCGCTCACTCCGCCGAGACCGGTAACGCTAACGGCGGTGGTGGATCGAGCCGAGCTCGCGCTCGTAGGCGCGCCCGGGCGAGGCGGCCTTTCCGTGGTGCTCCCACGTGAGGATCAGCGCCGGGTCGAAGGCGCGCGAGCACACCCCGCACGAGGAGACGCGCCGCGGCGCCCGGTACAGGCGGCGGGTGGCCCCGCAGCGCGGGCACGTGCCCACCCAGGGCGCGTCCGGGGAAGGCAGGGACGAGGGCAGGCGCGCGGAATCCGGGGCGCCGAGGGCGCGTGCGGCCCGCTTCCACGCGGCGTCGTGCCCGTGGGTGGGGCCGACGAGGGCGTGCGCGATCTCGTGGAGGATGACGCCCCGGATCGTATCCGCGTCGTACAGGTCGGTGAGCGGGCCGGACAGGCTGATCGTGCGCGAGGTATGCGTGCACGCGCCCGCCCGGCGCTTGGCGTGGTCGAAGCGGAAACGCCAGTCGGTCAGCCCCGCGGTGTCCATGAGGGAACGCGCGAGGGCACGGGCATCCTCCCGCTTCACTGCGCCCCCGCGAGCACGCCGAGCAGGCGCTTCATGGACACCTTGCCCGGAGTGCCCAGGGTCTGGGCGAACATGGACACGCGCAGCTCCTCGGCCATCCACCGCGCCTGGGTGAGTGCGGCGTCTCGATGGGCGTCGTAGGGCCGACGCTCCAGGGCCTGCCGCGTGGCGGCGATGTCGGCCTCGGCCTGGTGGATGCGGTCCATGTCCTCCAGGTCGCGAGCGAGCGCCCCCGGCGAAGAGGCGGCGCGCTCGATGCGCACGGCCCCGGCGCGCAGGTAGCGCCCCAGGTGCGGCAGCGCGGAGGCGGGCGTGGCCGACACGAAGCCCTCGTAGAGCAGAGCCTTCCCGTGAGCCGTGACGTCGCGCGTCGTCTCCTTGAGCGAGGCCTGGGGGTGCGAGCGTACGGCGGCGTCGGCCTCGGCGCTGGCCTCCAGGGCGCGCACGACGTAGGAGAGGATCTGGTAGACGCGGTCCTCGTGGGCGTCGCGCGCGGCCACCGCGAGGGCCTCGAAGGCCTCGGGGTCGCGCACGTCGGCCGGGGTGCTCAGCTCGTCCACGAGGGCGAGGGCCGAGGCCAGCTGCGCGTCCGCGACCAGGGCCGCCGTGTCCGCGTAGGGGGAGGCCGCCAGCATGAGGGCCTCACGGCCCGTCCAGCGCGTGGTCACGCGGTTCGTCGCCAGTGCGACGCGGGACAGCAGCAGGTGGGCGAGGCCGGCGCGGTGCTCGCGGTCGGCTTCGGCGGCGCTGGCCATGACGCGCACGCCCGCCGCCGGTGCTGCGGCGCTGCCCTGGGGGACCAGCGCGGGGAAGGCCCGCAGCGTCATTGAGCCCGAGGTCTGCGTGATCGATCGCGGCAGCGTCGGCATCTGCGTGACGCCGTCCGCGTGGTACGCCGGGTTGGGCGCGGGGGCCGAGGCCTGGGCGGCGTCGCGGGGCCCGTTGCCCGTCGCGGTCGCGCCGTTAGCGGGGGTGGAGGGACTCTCCCCACGGCGCAATCCCGTGGGGGTGTCGGTGGGGGAGAGGGCTCCACTCGCGGTGTCGTTCGTGCCGGTGGCGGAGGAGTTCTTGCCTCCGCGCCCGCGCTTGTTCCTGCGCGCCTGCTTCTCGCAGGCCTCCTCGAGGGCCGCGCGCACGGCCGTGCGCACCGCCTTGTTTGCGTCGCTGGCGAGGGAACGCTGCAGGTAGGCCAGGTCCTTGCCTGCGCCCAGCTCCTTGCCCGACGCGTCGGTGACGACGAAGGTCATGCGCAGGTGGTCGGGCAGGTGGGCGCGCGCGTGCGCCAAGTCCGCCTCGCTCAGGTCCACGCCGCGCAGGACACGCACCGCGTGGGCGAGGGCCTCCAGGACGGAGCCCTCGGTGAGGGGACGGGGCTTGGGAGCCTCGGTGCTCGCTTCGGGGCCCTGGGTGGCCGGCGCCTGTTCAGGGGCCTCCTTTTGTGCCGCCTTCTTCGGCGCCTTTGCGGGCGAATTGCGCGTCGAGACGCGGCCGGAGGTCGCGCCCCACGCCGCCAGGCGGCCCATCGCGGCGTCCAGGCTCAGCGGGTCCGGCTCGTCGGAGCCGTCGGCCTTCACCGCGCCTGCGGCAGCCTTGTCCGCCGTGGGCGCTGCCTCGACCGGCTGGTCGCCCGACTGCTCGATCCAGCGCGCCGCCGACGCGGCTACGTCCGGCGCGGGGGCCAGCAGTCGGCGCACGCCCTTGGGCAGTGCGCGGATCGCCTCGGTCAGCAGGTCCTCGCGCATGCCGGGCACCAGCCAGTCCGTGCCCTTATCGCTCACGCGCTCGAGCACCTCGATCGGGATACGCATGGATACGCCGTCGCGCGGGCTGCCCGGCGCGAACTCGTAGCTCAGCGCCAGCGACAGGTCGCCGCACTGCCACCGGTCCGGGAAGCCCTCGCCCGACGTGGCTTCGCGCGGCATCAGCAGGGACGCCGGGTAAATGAGTAGATCAGGGTGAGAGTGGCGCTCGTCCTTCCACCAGCGGTTGAACGCAGCCGCGCTGGTCACGTGCTCGGGGATCAGATCGTCGAAGAAACGGAAGCGCGCCTGCTCGTCCGCGACGAGGCCGTGGGTACGGCTGCGGCGCTCAACCTCGCGGGCCTGCTCCACCAGGGCCTCGTTTCGGCGCTGGAAAGCATGCCTCTCCCTCCACAGGCCATCCACCAGGGCGTTACGAATGAACATCTCGCGGGCCAGCTCGCGCGCCGTCGTCCCCTCGCGCGCGGCTGCCAGCTCCTCGAAATGACGCGGCTCAAACGACCCCGACGACAGGGGATCCTTCGACGCCGACACCAAGCCGGCCGCCAACGCCTCCAGCGACCCCGCCCGCGGAGCGTGAGAGCGCGAGGCGGCCACGGCCTCGTCGATAACGAGGTCACCCAAGCGCCCCAGCAGCACCTCGCGGTCCGTCGCCAGCGTCAGCCCGTAGAGGGTCACGCGCTCGCGGACCATCGCCGCGCCCTTCGCGAGTGACCAGAACGGCTCCGAATACGAGCGCTTGAGCAGGCCGCGCGCCGTCGGCTCCACCCACTCCGGGCGGATGCGGGCCACCGTGCGCGCAAACAGGCGCGAGGTCTCCACGAGCTCCGCGGTCATCACCCACGCGGGGTGGCCGCTCACGCCCGAGCCCGGCCAGATCGTGAAGTGCGTGCCGCGCGCGCCCTCGTAGTCGCGCTTCGTCTCGTCCCACGAGCCCAGGTAGGACAGCAGGCCGACCAGCAGCGAGCGGTGCACCTGGTCCGCGTCCACGGAAGCCGGCCCCTGCCCGTAGGTCAGGACCGCGCGCACAGCCGCGTCCTGCGCGCCGCCGAACTGGGCGGCCTCCACGACGTCACCCGTCGACGGCTCACCCACCGGCCCCGCGGCGATCCCCAGCGCCCGGGCCATCTTGCGCAGCTGGCCGACGACGTCGCGCCACTCGCGCCAGCGCAGGTAATGGAAAAACTCCGCGCGACACAAGCGCCGGAACGCCGAACCCGACAGGTCCCGGGCCTGCACCGCCAGGTAGCGCCACAGGTTCAGGTACGTGATGAAGTCCGAATGCGGGTCCGCCAGACGCGCGTGCGAGGCGTCTGCCGTTCCCTGATGCTCGGCCGGGCGCTCGCGCACGTCCTGGATCGACAGCGCCGCCACGATGACGAGCACCTCCGAGGCGCAGCCCAGGCGCTTGGCCTCCAGCAGCATGCGCCCCAGGCGCGGGTCGATCGGCAGGCGCGCCAGGTCCCGCCCGATGCCGGTGAGCCTGTACTGGGACGAGGCCGGGGCGCCGTCCTCGGTCCCACTGTCCTGCGCGAGCGCTCCGATCTCCACAAGGAGGGCGACACCGTCGCGCACCGCGCGCCGATCCGGGGCGTCCAGGAACGGGAAGTCTTCGACCGCGCCCAGGCCGAGGGACGCCATCTGCAAGATGACGCTGGCCAGCGACGTACGCAGGATCTCGGGCTCCGTGAAACGCGGGCGTGAAACATAGTCAGCCTGCGAGAACAGGCGAATCGCCACGCCCTCCGCGACGCGGCCGCATCGGCCCGCGCGCTGGTTCGCACTCGCCTGGCTGATCGGCTCAATCGGCAGGCGCTGCACCTTCGTCTTATTGGAATAGCGGGAAATACGCGCCAAACCCGGGTCGATGACGTAGCGGATGCCCGGCACCGTCAGCGATGTCTCCGCGACGTTCGTCGCCAGGACCACGCGGCGCAGGCGATGCGGCTCGAATACGCGATGCTGCTCGGCCGCCGTCAGCCGCGCGTACAGGGGCAGGATCTCGATGTCTCCCGGGTGGGCGCCCTTGTCGTCTCCCGCGCGCCGGCCTCGTCCCTTCAAATGATCGAGGAGGGCAGCCTCCGTGTCGCGGATGTCGCGCTCACCGGGCAGGAAGACGAGGATGTCGCCGTCGCCCTCCGCGCTCAGCTCGTCCACCGCGTGGCAGATCGCGGTCTCCACGTCGATGTCCTCACCCATGCCGTAGCCCAGCGTCGCCAGCTCGTCGTCCGGGTCCTCCAGGACCAGCTGCATGGGGCCGGACTCGGTGACCTCCGTTGTCTCGACGGTCTCGGTGGGATCGTCCGCCTGCGCGGGCGAGGCCTCGGACGTGTACGACGAGGGCGTCGTCGGGCCGAGCGGACGGTAGCGGATCTCCACCGGGTAGGTGCGCCCCGACACCTCGATGACCGGCGCGGGCTCGATGAGGCGGCCCGAGCCGGGCGTGCCCTCCCACGTGCCGAAATGGCGCGCGAAACGATCTGAATCGATCGTCGCCGACGTAATGATGACCTTCAGGTCGGGGCGCGCGGGCAGCAGGCGCGCCACGTAGCCCAAGATGAAGTCGATGTTCAGGCTGCGTTCGTGGGCCTCGTCGATGATGAGCGTGTCGTAGCGGCGCAGCATCGGATCCGACTGGATCTCCGCCAGCAAGATGCCGTCCGTCATGAGCTTGACGAGGGTCGTGGGGCCGACCTCGTCCGTGAAACGCACCTGGTAGCCCACCACCTGGCCGCGCTCGCGGCCCACGGTCTGGCCCAGCTCGTCGGCGATGCGGTCCGCGACCGAGCGCGCCGCGAGCCTGCGCGGCTGAGTGTGCCCGATCATGCCGGCCACGCCACGGCCCAGCTGCATGCAGATCTTCGGCAGCTGCGTCGTCTTACCCGAACCCGTCTCGCCCGACACGATGACCACCTGATGGTCGCGGATGGCGCGCGCGATCTCCTCGCGGCGCTCGCTCACCGGCAGGTCCGGGAAGGAGATGACGGGGATAGCCGCCGCGCGCTCGGCTAGCTGCTCCGGCGTGAAGGGCTTGAAGGGGCGCGCGTGCTCGCGCGGGCGGCGCCTGCCCTCACGGCCTGCCTGGCCTCGGCTGTCCTGGCGTTCCCGGCCCCGGCCGTTCTGGCGTCGCCGCGCGCCGTCGCGCCCGTTGGCGGGGCGACCCGCGTTGGCGTGGGGGCCGCGCGCGTTGGGCTCGGATGGAGGTGTAGGGCGAGACTCAGGCATGATAGCGCCAGTCTAGTCGCTGGCCAGAGGCGAGCGCCGCCCGGCACCCGGTGGCGTGAGACCACCGGGTGGGGGAATGCGTCACGCGCACAGAACCCGCCCGCCTGTCGCGCGTCAGAGGGTGCCGGTCAGGCGGAGGGCGCCTCGCGCAGGTCCTCGTCGAAGCGGGTCATGGGCGGCTCGAGGTGCAGATCCACGAGGTCTCGCGCCAGCTGGTCGATCTCCTCGCCCTGATACAACGTCGTCCTCCACGAGGCCGGGATGGCCTCGACCCCGTAGAACGCGCCGCCCAGCTGGCCGTAGATCGCAGCGTTCGTGTCCGAGTCACCGCCCATGTTGGCGATCGCCAGGGTCGCATCCTTGAAGGACGGGAAATCCAGGAGGCCGTGCACCGCCAGGCGCAGGCCGTTCACGATGTAGCCGCTGGTTTCCGCCTCCCACGAGGCGCGCACCTGCGGATCCGGGCTGATCACCCGAGCGGCCATCTCGTCGAAAGCCGCACCCGTCGACGCCCACGACACGTCCATGAGCTGCTCCGGGGACCACCCCAGCAGGGCACCCACCAGCAGGGCGGCGAACACCTCGGTGGCGGCCTCGGCCTCGACCGAGAAGTGCGTCTCGCGCGCGCTCAGACGTGCGGTGGCAACGACCTCGCGCGGGGAACGCGAGCGGAAACCCGCGATCACCATGGGCGCCAGGCGCATGATCGCGCCGTTACCCGCGCTGGTCGTGCGCTCCGCGCTCGTGGGCACACGCTGCTGCTCGCGGAAATCCCACAGGGAACGCGTGACCTGATTGCCGATGTCGAAGCACGTCCCCGTCGAGGAACGATACCCCTCCTTGTACCAGCGGTCGTAGCGCTCCATCACGTCAAAGGAGTCGTAGCGGCCCTGCGCCAGCAGCGAATCAGCCAGGCACAGCGCCATCGACGTATCATCCGTCCACTGGCCTGGTTCGAGGCCGAAGACACCGCCGCCCACCATGTCCGTGATCGGCTCGAAAGAACCCGCCGGCTGGAATTCGTTCGTGGTGCCCACCGCGTCCCCGACGACCAAGCCCATGAGGGCGCCGCGCGCCCGAGAAAGAAAAGTCGTCATGCCCCCAGTGTGCCACAGGCCGCACCTGCCGGGATCCATGCCTGCTCCCCACACCTCGCAAACGGCACCGATTAACACAGCGAAGAGCGTAGCCTACCTGTAAAATTGTAAGTGCTCCTATTCCTCTAAAGAAAGAGGCGAACAATGGCGTCCGTGACAAAAGATGAGATATCCCCCGACGTTCTTCGACAGGTTGCCGATGAACTCGGGCATTATGTCTATGCACTCGTCGATCCTGTCAATGGGATTCCCTTCTACATTGGGAAAGGAACGGGGGACCGCTTCGCGGCTCACGGCCGAGAAGCCCTGTGGACCTATGATGGTGGGGATCTTGAGACCGCGGCGGACGAACAGGTCATTTCAGATAAAGTGCGTAAAATCCGCGAACATGACGGCGACATTGACATTTGGATTATTCGTCATGGGCTGAACAAGGCTGAATATACGCAGGTGGAAGCCGCGTGTATCGACCTCCTGACGTCTTTCCCGGTCATGTCACTAGGCGAGGGGGAGTCGCGTCATCCCGATGGAGCTCGAGAGCAACTGACAAATCTCCGCAAGGAAGCTTCTCGTGGACATGGGATCGTGCGTCTTGAGAGGTTGATCGAGGAGAAGGCCGCTCCTGTGCTCGAATACGACGAGCCGCTCCTCATTTTTCCGCTAGGGGACTGGGTGGACGATGAGTCTGACATTCCAGGAGGAGGAACCCGTCAGGGATACGGCTACAAACGGGAGTGGCTCGAGTCCTCCGTGCGAAAACAGCACTACCAAGAAATCGGTGAGTCTACTTGCTCGTGGTGGCCTTTAAGTAAGGATTCGATTCAGCAAAAGGGCATTGAGTACGTTGTTGCTGCCTATCGAGGCGTCACGCGCGCCCTCTTCCGCATTAAGCCAGACACGTGGGAAGACACGTTCGAGTCAGGTGCCGATGACGGTCATGGACGTCGTATCGGATGGCAATTTGACATCGTCGACTCCGGCGACGTCTTCGATCAGGTCGTCGGGGAATACGGACACAGGGTAGAGCCTAGACCGGGACAAGGTCAGCGTTACTGGCCGTGGTGACACAACATCCTGCCGACGCTCTCACGCGACAACCAGTCGCACCAATGTGACCGCGTGACGATACGGGAATGCTGGTCTGGGCTGCCTCACCACGCCCCTGAGGTCAGGGGAAGCGCGAGGCAGCCCCGGCCTCGTCCCGGCAGACACGTCAGGAAACCGAGGTACCGAACAGCAACCCCAGCAGGTAGGTCACGCCCGCCGCGCCGTAACCCACGAGGAGCTGACGCAGCGCGCGAGGCGTCGGTGCCTGCCCCGAAAGGATGCCGACCACGCCGCCCGTAAACAGCAGGGCGACGCCGACGATCGTGGCCGCAACGGCGATTGCGGTCACGCCCGTCAGGCCCAGAATGTAGGGGATCAACGGGAAGAACGCGCCCGTCGCAAAGAAACAGAACGAGGACAGGGCGGCCTTCGTGGGCGTGCCCACCTGATCGCCCGCGCCGTCCGACTCGGCACTACCGCCCAGGGCAGCGCGCACCGCGATCGCGCCGGACTCGCCGGTCGCCGGCTTGGCGAGGCGCGCAAAGACCTGCTTCGCGTGCCGCTCAGCCTCCTCCTCGCTCTCGCCGCGCGCGCGGAACACGAGGGCCAGCTCGTTCGCGTCCACGTCCAGGTCCGTCACCGCCTGGTGCGCGTCCGGATCGGGGATCGAGGCATCGAGGAGCTCACGCTGACTGCGCACACTCACCCACTCGCCGGCCGCCATCGACAGGGCGCCCGCGAGCAGGCCCGACACGCCCGTCAGCAGAACAGCGTGGGGTTCCATGCCCGAGGCCGCGACACCCAGCACGAGGGCCAGGTTCGACACGAGGCCGTCGTTCGCACCGAACACCGCGGCGCGGAACGTGCCCGCCAGCGTCTCGCGGGACTTCGCCGCCAGGGAGCGGATGACCTCGGCGTGGATCTGTTCGTCGGCCTGCATGTGCGCCGGCACATCATCATCCACGTCGCGCGCGGAACGCTGCTCCGCGCGCTGAGCCATCGCCAGAATGAAAATCGTGCCAAAAAGGTGTGCGAGGAGCGACGCGGCGCGCGTGCGCAACGGCGGCTTCGGGGCGGGCAGGGCGTGCTCACCCAGGCGCGCCAGCCAATACTCCTCGTGGCGGCGCTCCGCCTCCTCAAGCTGCAAGAGGACCGCGCGCTCCTCGCCCGTCCGGCGCTCCGAAAGATCGCGGTAGGTGCGAGCCTCCATGCGCTCTTCCGCCAGGTGCTTGCGCCAGCGCTTAATCTGCTCGCGCGTGGGTTCCTGGGTGTTGATCTGCTGGTCTGTGCTCACGGCCTCGTGACTCATCGCGCTCAACGCTGCGTCGCGGATGACGTGGCATGCACGTCAACCTTCGTCGGCGTGGCGGACTCGGCGGCGGGCTGCGTGGCGGGGGCGCCGAAGAGGCGTTCCTTCACGGCGTCGGCAACCTTATCGGTCACCTGCTCGCCGCCCGCACGCACGAGGTCGGACATCTTCTGTCCCGCCGCGTCCAAGGGACGGGCAACGACCGGGAAACGACGCAGCTTCGAGGCATTCGCGCGGATCTGCTCGTAGCGCTCGCGGCCCGCGCGCGTGCCCAGGACGTATCCGATGCCGAGTCCGATGAGGATTCCGGTCTTGGTTCCCATGAATGTCCTTCTCTCGCTGCAAGTTGTGGGCGTCGCATTGGCGCGGGCGGTCGCTCATCCTCGTGGGTGCGCTTCCCACCGGCGCATATGCACCCCATCTTAATGGTGCCGCGTCCCCCGGCGCATAATCCTCGACCTGAGCGGGGATCTTTCTCGGCTCTTTCTCGCGCGGTGTGTCGTCTTGTCACATTTGCGCACAGTGTGGTCGCCCCTTCACGCCGAGGGCTTGAAAGCGCTATGTTTAATGCGTGAGCCAGATAACGATTGAGACGCCCCGGGGCGTGTCCCTGTCCGGGACATTCACGCGTCCCGTGGACTGCCGCGATGCTGCGGTGATCTTTTCTCACACCTTTTTTTCGGATCGTCACGTATCGGGCATGTTCGATTCACTCGGTCGTGCACTGCGTCGCGCCGGATATGCGACACTCGCGTTCGACTACTCCGGCCACGGCGCTTCGGGAGACGAGATCATCACCTTCGATCCGCTCATCGAAGACTTCCGCTCGGCCTCCGGATGGCTCGCCGACCAGGGGTTTGCGCGCCAAATCTGCATCGGCCACGAGTTCGGTGCTACCATCGCGCTGCGCTCCCGCCCGCCCGCCGTGCAGACATACGTGCTGGTCTCCCCGGTCCTCGGCCCCCTGTCCTACGACTGGAACCTCGTGTTCTCCGACGTGCAGCTCTCCGACCTCGAGCACCACGGCGCCACCACCGTTCCCGACGACTCCGCGTCAGTGCGCCAACAGTTCACCATCTCGAAGCGCACCCTCGCCGACATGTCCATGGTCTCCGGCGAAAGCGCGCTGCGTGGCCTGAGTGCCCCGGTGCTCATCACGCACGACTCCTTCGACGAAGAAACCGGCCTGCTCGATCGCACACGCGAAGTTTTCCATCTGCTGCCCGACGGCTCCCTCGTCGAGATGACTGCCTTACCCGACGGTATCGCAGGCGAATACACGCCGGTTGATGGGGTTCCCGTCATCGACGAGGCCGTGGATCGCGCGCTCGCCGCCTCCGGTTCGGCGCACCTGCCCGCCCTGGCGGATGTCGCCGCCAAGTGGGCGAGCCGCTGGGTGCCTGTGAGCCGCTAGCCGCCGTCCCGCTGCCTGGTATACCGCTGGTAGGTGTGTGCTGATCGCCGTTGATGAATTTCGCACGTAATTCCCCCACGACTATTTCAGGATTTGAATTGTGTTCGTTGGAATTGCAGCGTTTCTAGGTGTTGTTGACATTTCATGTAATCGAATTACGTGCGGAATTGGGGGAGGTGCGTGTTGATGGGGTGAGGCGGGGTGTTGGTGCGTGACTTTCTTCGCCCTGCTTGGTCTGATGGTGGGCGAATGTGCGAAAAGGTTCGCCCAGCGCACGAAAAATGGCCCAAAATCGGCGTTTTGGGGCGTGCTGGGAGAGTTTTGTACCGGGTGAGCTTGCAGGGGTGCCCAGCACCCCCGCGACCTACCAGCCGCGCACCAGACCTGTGAGGGCAGGGGATGTCAGCCACTGCCTCGTGCCGAAGGAGGACACCGAGACCGCGGCCACGGCCGACGCGAAGCGGATGAGGCGCTCCGGATCCGCGTCCCCGCCTCGCTCGATCGCCCACGTGAAAGCCCCGTGGAAGGCGTCACCCGCCCCCAGCGTTGACGCCTCCGGGACAGTATCAACGGGAACCTCGCCGCTGGTGCCGTCCCACCAGTACTGCACGGAGCGATCCCCGCGCGTGCGCACAGTGCGCGTGATGCCGAAGCCCCGCAGGAACTCCGCGACCTGCGCCCCGTCCGGGCGCGCCATCAGCGGCGGCGCGAAATCCTCCGACACGACCGCAATGTCGACGAAGCCCAGCAGGGGAGTGAGCCAATTCTTCCACGAGCCGCCGTCCAGAATGCGCGGGTGCGGCGGGCGCGCCTCGAGAGCAGCGAACGGGTCCTCGCCGTCGACCTCGGGCGCGCCCAGGGTGAGGGCCGCGTGCGCGAGCGCCGGGTTGTGCCCGTCGACGAGGACCGCGCCGACGCGCTCGGGTAGCTCGGCCGCAACACGCTCCGCATCCGCGTCGAGCCGCGCGTTCGTGGAAGCCACCATGCGGCCGCTCGGGTGCTCGATGATCGAAGACACGGCGGGCTCTCGCCCCGCGGGGGACGAGGCCGGGGCTGTGTTGCGCTGACCGGGCCCGGCCGGGTGTTCGCCCGCGCCGGAAGACGAATCGGCAAGCACTGTCGCGTCCAGTACGCGTACGCCCGCGGCCGCTAGGTCGGCGGCGAGGAAGGCTGACACTGGGCCCTCGCCGAGGGCTGTCAACAGCATCGGCGCCTCCCCGGAGGGAACCGCAGTGTAAGAGGTGGCCCCGGCCTCGTCGTCGGAACCAGAAAGAGCGCGCGAGGCGGCGCTCAGGGCCGCGTACGTGACGGCGGCGTTCGTCGCGGGACCGCCCGCGGCCATCGTGAAGTCCGTCGACGTGACCTTGAGGAGAGGGTCCGGCACGTGGTCGAGGCGGTGCAGGACATCCAGGGTTGTGAGTCCGGCGAAGAGTGCAGTCATGGGGACATTGTCGCACCCGGTGGGCAGCGTCAGGAAGCGTGGTCGCGGCGCTCGCTGACAGGCCTGCGCACCCTGTAACATGGTGAACAACGACACTCATCGACTCCTTCGGATCGCCATGCACCTGCTCGACGCGCTGAATAGCTCCCTGCCCGAGGTCTTCCGAGCCATTGACCTCATGGGCGTGCTCCTCAACGGCATCCTGGGCGGCAAGGTCGCGCGAGAACGCAACTTCGATGCTGTTGGCTTTTGTATTCTCGCGATCATGACGGCGCTCGCGGGCGGCATGATTCGCGACCTGCTCCTGACCACGCGCACCGGCGCGCCCGTCGCCATCACCGACCCCTACTACCTGTGGTTCGCGATCGTCGGCGCCCTCGTGGCGATGGCTTTCCGCATGGATTCGGGCGCGTGGTCGGTCCTCCTCGTCATCGCCGACGGCATGGTGCTGGGCTGTTGGAGCGCGACGGGCGCGATCAAGACCCTCGACGCGGGGTTCGCGATCATGCCGGCGATCCTGCTGGGCATCATGACGGCGATCGGTGGCGGCATGGTCCGCGATATCTCGGCGGGCCTGGTCCCGCGCGTCTTCGGCGGCAACAACCTCTACGCGACCCCGGCGTTTGTGTGCTCGCTGGTGACGGTTGTGTTCTGGTACATGGGCCAGCCGGTCCTCGGCATGGGTGCCTCGATCATCGTGGGCCTCGTCTTTACGGGGATGGCGCACTGGCGTCGCTGGAGGCTTCCGCAGACCCGCGAGTGGACCATCACTCTCACATACTCTCAGTTGAAGGCTTTGCGTCGGGGCAGGCGTTAGTATGGCGGTGTGACTCCCCAATCAACACCCCTTTCTTCTACTCCCGCCGAGTCGGCACCCGCCTCGGGGCGTAAGCGTTTCAAGACGTGGCACCTGTCCATGATGGCCCTGGGCCTCGCGATTGGTGCTGGCTTCTTCCTGGGCACGGGTTCCGCGATCCACCAGGCCGGGCCCGCCGTCATCCTGTCCTATACGGTGGCCGCATTCATCGTCGTCTCGGTCATGCTTGCCCTCGCGGAATTGGCCTCGTCCCTGCCGACGACGGGTTCTTTTTCTTCATACGCCGAGGCCGGGATCGGCCGCTGGGCAGGCTTCACGATCGGGTGGCTGTATTGGGTCATGCTCATCATGGTGTCGGGCCTAGAGGTGACGGGCGCGGCGACGTTCTTTGTTGGCTGGTTCCCGGCGGTCCCACAGTGGGTGGTGGCCCTCGTTATTGTCGTCGTTATTGGCGGCATTAACCTGCTGTCCGCCGGTCAGTATGGCGAGATCGAGGCCTGGCTGTCGATGGTGAAGATCGTCGCGATTATCGCCTTCCTGTGCGTGGGCGTGTACCTGGTTGCACGCACGGCGATCGTCGGCCCCCTGCCCGGCCACGAGGGAGTGTGGCAGAACGTCTCGGGACATAACGGGTTTATGCCCAATGGCCTGTCGGGCATCGCGGTCGCGCTCCTGGCCGTCATCACGTCTTTCGGCGGCCTGGAGATCGTGACGATCGCAGCGGCCGAGGCCGAGGATCCTCGCGCTGCGATGAGCAGCGCGATCCGCTCGGTCGTCACTCGCATCCTCGTGTTCTATGTCGGCTCTGTCGTCCTACTGATCGCGCTGCTGCCGTGGGATGGCGAGGCCATGAAGACGAACGCCTTCGCCGCTGTGCTCGAGATGGCTGGCGTCCCCGCGGTCGGCACGCTCATGAACGTCATTATCTTCATGGCGCTGATCTCCGCGTTTTCCGCGAATATCTACGCCTCCTCGCGCATGGCCTACTCGCTGTCGGCGCGTGATATGGGGCCGCGCTGGCTGCTGGGTGCTGCTGCGTCCAACGAGGCTCGCGCGCACTCGGTCGTCGAGGCTGCCCTCGAGGATGACGAGGCCGTCCTGGCCTCCGAGATGGAGGGTGACATCGAGGCGGGGCGGACCCCGAAGCGCGCGGTCGGCCTCGTCGTGGTTCTGGCGCTGCTGGCGGTCCTGGGCAACTGGTATCTGCCCGGTGAGATTCTGACGATGCTCATCAACGCGATCGGCATGGTTCTGCTGATCGTGTGGACGTTCATCATCATTTCGCTGATGCGCCTGCATCCGTCGCTGGAGCGCTCGGGCTCTCTCGTGATTCGTATGCCCGGGTGGCCGTGGCTGCCGTGGCTGGTGCTCGTTGGCTTGGGTGGGATCGGTGTCCTCATGCTCATGAGCGACGAGGGCCGGGCTCAGCTGGTCTCCATGGGCGCGCTGACGCTCATCATCGTGGCCGTTTACTTCGTGCGTCAGCTGTTGGCTGTGCGCACCAAGGCCTAGTTATCCACAGGCGCCGCCCGCCGGGACGCAGATGCCGGCGGGTGGGTGCATCATGAGGGCACCCCGGGTTGGTCGGGGTGCCCTCATTGTGTGGGCGTGAGAGAAGGGATCGGGCGCATGGCACGCAGGCGACGCAGGAGCCTGGGGGACAGGATTGTCCTGCTGGCGATCGTCGCTGCCCTCGTGTGGGCGTTCGCCCCCGGAGTGGGGTGGGACCTGCTGGGCCTGCGCTCGCGCCTGGGGTGGCCTCCGCTGCGCAGCGGGCAGGCGCTGTCCTCCCTGCCGGATAGCGACGCAGCCCGTCAGCTCCGCGAGCTCACGGTTCGAGAGTCGGTGAATGACCCCGATGCTCCCGCCTATGACCGCAGCGCCTATGGGCAGAGCTGGGCGGACACGAACCACAACGGTTGCGACACTCGAAACGACATTCTTGCCCGCGACTTGGCGCGCCCCACTTTTAAACCGGGCACGCGCGACTGCGTGGTCCTGTCCGGCACGCTCGCCGAGCCATACACGGGGGCCACGATTGAGTTCCAGAAGGGAGAGAAGACCTCGTCCCTCGTGCAGATCGACCACGTCGTCGCGCTGGCGGACGCGTGGCGTTCGGGCGCGTGGCGGTGGGACGCGCAGCGCCGACTGGAGTTCGCTAACGATCCGCAGAACCTGCTCGCGGTGGACGGACAGGCCAACGAGGACAAGTCTGCGTCCTCCGCGGACCAGTGGCTGCCACCGAATAGGGCCTTCCGCTGCGACTACGTGAAGCGGCAGATCGCCGTCAAGAGCGCCTACGGGCTGAGCGTGACCCGCGATGAGCAGGATGCGATGGCTGAGCAGCTGTCAATCTGTTCAGAGTAAGGAGAGGAGAGGGGTGCCCTGCGTGCTTCGTCGTTGTAGCGCGCAATTGTGACCAATAAATTCCAGAGGATTCCCAGCCGTTTTTCTCACAATGTGTCCGTCTCGTGTGGAACTGGGCGCACGTCCGGAACATTGCCCGATAACGCCGGTAATGTTCCCTTCAAAGGGAGGGGTGACATGTACACGGCAATCAACTGGGCGCTTGACCTGGGACTTTACGCTGCGGTCTGCGCGATCACGTGTGCGCTGTGGTGGCTGCATGGTCGTCGCAGGGATTCTGGTCGTCCCTCCTCAGTCGGTGACGCTTCCTTGGAGGAAGCTCGGGCGTCCGGGCGGGGCGGTCGCGCACATCTGACCGTCGTGCAGGCGCTCCCGCTCATCTACCGGCGCTCGAAGCGCACGGGTGCCCTCCTGCCGCGCGAGGAGAACCCCGACACCCCGATGACGGTGGAGATTCCCGTGATCGTGGCCCCTGCCTCGTCGATGTGGAGGCTCCCGCGCGCCCTTCCGCTCGCCTGGTTCCTCTACGTCGCCGGCCTGCTGATTTTCACGCTGCTGCCGCTGCCCTCCGACCCGGTGGCCGCGTGCGCGGCGATCATCCACTGGGACAACTACACGCCCTTCGGGTCCTTCGCGGCGGTCTTCGAGCAGTTCCGCGACGGTGAGAACCTGCGCGGGACCCTGTATGGCCTGTCGATCCTGCTCAACATCGCCCTGTTCGTGCCCTTTGGCGCGCTCGCGGAGACCACGTGGTGTATTCGGCGCATGCGCAGTGCCCCCGCCGACGGGGCTCGCCTGGTGCGCTCGATCCCGCACCGCCGCGTGCTGGCGTGGGTGGCGATCGGCTGCGTCCTCTCCTGCCTCATCGAGCTGACCCAGGACACGGGCCTGTTCGGCGTCGTGCCCTGCACCTACCGCGTCGTCGACATCGACGACGTCATCATGAATACGCTGGGCGCCTACGCGGGCGTGCGCCTGCTGCCCTTCATGGCGCGCAACTCGCGCTTCATGGGCGCATAGCCGTCCATTCTGAGAGCGTGGCGCAGACTTGCTCAAGCGTCGCGTGAGAGGCCGCAACCGCCATCACAAGCTCATACACGTCATCGTTGGAAACGGTTTCGTTGATCTTGAGTGCGTTGAGAGATAAGAAAACAGAACAAGCAGCCCACGCAAGGCGCTTGTTTCCGTCGATCAGCGCGTGATTTTTTGTGAGTGATTCGAGGAGGGCTGCGGCCTTGGCGGCGATGGACGGGTAGGCGTCCTGGCCCATCAGCGTTGTTTGGGGGCGCAGAGCTGCCGCATTGAGGAGTCCGAGATCCCGGACAGGACCAATTTTCAGTGCGGATACGATGTCCAGGAGGTCCTCAAGCGAGAGAAACTCGCACGGCATGGTGTTACTGGCCGAGTCGCTCAAGTGCGTCCCCCCAGCGCTCAACGGTTTGGTTGAGTGCGTCGGTGACGCGCTGGCGGTGGGTCATGCGGTTGAACTCCTCGTCGATGGCGCGCAGCACTGCATCGTGTTTGGACGTGCCGGAACGTTGGGCGAGCTCGTCGAGCTTGCGTGCGTGTTCCTCGTCGAGTCGGAGTGTCATAGCCATATCGTCATGGTATCACTCTGATACCACCTGCGCGGCCTGCCTACAGCCAGCCGGCCGCACGCGCCAGGGACGCGGCCTCGGCGCGGGTGCGCGCGTCCATCTTCAGCATCGACGAGGACACGTGGTTGCGCACCGTCCCCTGGCTGAGTCCCAGCGAACGGGCGATGTCCGCGATGGTGCCGCCGCCCTCGACCTCGCGCAAGACGTCGGCTTCGCGGTCCGTCAGCGGCGAGGACCCAGCCGACAGCGCCTCAAGAGCCAGGCTCTGATCAATCGCGCGGCCACCCGCCGCCACCGTGCGCACGCCGTCGGCCAGGGTCTCGACCGGCGCGTCCTTGACCATGAAGCCCGTCGCCCCCGCGTCGAGGGCTCGCTGCAGATAGCCCGGTCGCCCGAACGTCGTCACGATGAGCACGCGCACGCCCGGGAAACGCTCCCGGATCGCCTGCGTGGCCGTGATGCCGTCCATGCGGGGCATCTCGACGTCGATGATGGCGACGTCGACGGGGGCACTCGCGTGGGCGGGGGCGTCCGCTGATGCCAGGCGCGCCAGCTCATCGAGTGCCTGCGCGCCGTCCGCGGCCTGCGCGACGACCTCAATATCGCGCTCCAGGTCCAGCAACCCAGCCAACGCCCCGCGAATCATCGCCTGATCGTCGGCCACGAGTACCCGAATCGTCACGTCACCCTCCTGTCTGCCTGCGCTTGGGGTACTAGGCTAGCGCAGGCCGCAGGATCATCTCTCGGGTGTGCTCACCCCTCAGGACGAGGCCGACTCCCCCTCCCGGGGACCGCGCAAGACCCGGGAAGGGGACACTGCCTCGTCGAGGGGGAGTGCAGCGGGACAGTCAGGACGAGTAAGCGTCGGGTGTGGCCTCGAAGGCCAGCACGAGCGTCCACGTAGAGCCCGACGCGCCCCAGGTGAGCGTGCCCTCGTCGCCGACCAGCTCGGACAGGCCCGCCAGGCCCGACCCCGATCCCGCGCTCGACGCGGCGTAGGCGGCCGAGTATCCGTCGTTCGTAACCGTCACGCCATCAGGGCAAAGACGTACCCGCACCCACGAGGGGTGTGCGTGCAGGATCGCGTTCGTGACGCCCTCGCGGATCACGTGGGCGGCGGCCGCCGAACGAGGCCCCGACGGCGGCTCGCCCTCATTCGTGATCTCGGCGTCGATGCGCGCGACCTCCAAAAGCGACCGCGCCTCCTCGAGCTCCTCTCCCGGGGACAAGGCCCGCGTGGCCGCCACGATGCGGCGGACGTCAGCCAAGGCCTCGTTCGACTGCGCGGTGACCGCGCGCAGCTGCTCGCGCGCCTCCTCGACGCGCCCCGCCTCCAGGAGACGACCCGCCAGCTCAGACACCATCGTGATCCCCGTCAGCGAGTGCCCGAGGATATCGTGCAGGTCCGTACTCAGGCGCGCCCGTTCGGCGGCCTTCGCGCGCTGAATCGCGTCCTGACGGCGCAGGCGTTCACGGGCCGAACGCTCCATGCCCCAGCGGGCCACACCGACGAAGCCGATGAGGAGGGCCAGGTACCAGATCATCCACAGCGGCTCTCCCTCTGCGTAGGCGGCCACGCCCGCGATGGCAACGATCGGTACGACGCCCGCGACAATGTATCTGCTTGGCGCCTGAAAGATCCACGCGACCAGCAGATACGACGTCAGCATGAACGCGTAGGGGAAACCAACGGCGGTCGCGTAGGCGAGGTAGATGGCCGTCGCCGCTGCCAGCGCGGCGTGGGAGAGGATGAACGGCCTCGTGAAGGAGTTGCGCGCGGGCAGGGGATTGGTCAGCCACGCCGCCGAGTTAGCGGCTGCGAGGAGGGCGCACAGCCCGATGATGCCCGCGCGCTGGGTGGTATCCGTCAACTCCAGGGCGTAGGCCAGGGGGAAGCCCATGAACAGCATCCACGGGGCCGCCCACGCCAGGGAGATCAAGCGCTCCTTCATGGCAACAGCCTAGCGACCCGTGTCGTGGGACGCGCCCCACCAGGCGATGCCAGCCGTGACGACCGCCCACCCGGCGATGTTGAGCCACGCGGCGACAGGCATCGTCACGGTTCCGGCGACCGCGTAGATCGCCTGGACGGCGCCATACAGGGGCGTGAAGGGTGCGATCTGCGCGACGAAGGGCGGCAGCTGGTCCAGCGGGATGAACATGCCGGACACGAAGGCACCCATCAGCATGACGAATGCGGAGGCGCTGTAGGCGTTCTCGCCCTTGATCGTGTAGCCGCAGGCCAGGCCGATGAGCGCGCCCAGGGCCGACAGAGCGATGACAACCGCGGCGCTGGCCGCCCATGCGCCCGCGGTCATTTGCGCGCCCGTGGCCATGCCGAAGCTGAAGGTGATAAGCGTGATGAACGCGCTCAGCGCAACGAGAGCCGTGAGACGCACGAGGAGGATTACCCACGGCTGGATGGGGGTCAGCGCGTACATGCGCGAGATGCCGGTCGTGCGCTCGACGGACAGCGTTGCGCCGAGGGAACCGCCCACCAGGATGACGCCGTACGTGGTCATCATCGCGATCATCGCGGCCGCCAGGTTCCCGCGCCCGGTCTGGGTCGCGCGCGCAACATCCGTCATGCCGAACATCGCGTACATGAACATGGGCAGGAGCAGTGCAAACGCCATGTTCCACGGGTTAAGGATGTGGGACAGGAATGTCGCGCGCCATAGCTTCCCCGCTCCGGTGAAGGGGGAGGGGATCGGTCGGTCGGTGGGTCGCGCGGGTGCAGGGGTGGTCATGATGCCTTCTTCGTGTGTCGTGTCTGCGTTCGTGGGGCGGGGGCTTCGGCGTCGGCCTTGGGACGAGGTCGTGGCCGGCTCGTCGGGGTGGGCGTTCGTCTCGCTCACTCGGCGTCCGCGTGGGAGGTGATGCGCTCAAAGACGTCTTCGAGGTCCTCGTTGTCGGCGACCACCTGCTCGGTGGGAGCGTCCAGGAGGACCTTCCCGGCGTCGATGATGACGATGCGGTCGGCGTCCTTGCGTGCCTCGGTCAGGTAGTGCGTGGCGAAGAGGAGCGTGCGGCCCTCCGCGGCCTCGGCGCGCATCGTCTCCCAGAAGGCGCGGCGGGCTAGCGCGTCCATGCCTGCAGTCGGCTCGTCGAGGATCAGGAAGTCCGGGTTGCCGGCCAGTGCGAGTGCGAGGCGCACGCGCTGGCGCTCGCCGCCGGATAGCTTGTTGAGGGGGCGCTTGGCGAGCTTCGTCAGGTTCGTGCGCTCGAGGAGCTCGTCTGTGGGGATCGGGTTGGCGTGCATGGCGGCGACCAGGTCGATCGTGTTGCGGACCTTCCCGTCGCGCGGCATCGATCCGGTCTGGAGCATCGCGCTCACGAGGGAGCGGCGCACGGCCTCGCGTGGGCTCATGCCGGAGACGCTGATGTCGCCCTGCGTGGGGGTGGCCAGACCGAGGACGATGTCCAGGAAGGTGCTCTTGCCTGCGCCGTTGACGCCGAGGAGCGCCACGATCTCGCCGGGCATGAGGGTCAGGCTGATGCCGCGCAGCGCGTCGACGTGGCCGAAAGACTGGTGGATGTTCGTCGCCTGAAGGGCGGGCGTTGCTTCTGCGTTCATGGCTCCCAGTCTGCGCTCGTATCAATGGGGCCGGAAGTGTCCTTTGATGCAGGTGGTGCCATGACAACTGTCAGGGGTGATGTCCCCCGAAAGTCGCACATAATTCCCTACGGTCATTTTTTAAGAGCATCAAAACACGTTGCAATTCCAGTGATCTGTGTTCATGGTTTGAAACACTCTGCCGGGAATTACGTGCGAAATTGCTTCGGGTCGTCGCTGTCATCACCCGCGTGCTAGCCCGATAGGTGGCTGCTCGGGTCCTTTGATGCGCACGTGGGCCCGATGACCTGCGTCTGGGCCCTTTAACTCGCACGTTAACCCGATGAGATGTGCGTGGGCGGCTCCGCCCACGTGCATGTTGAGGGGTTGACGTGCGTATCAACGGGTTAACGCGCAGGTCAGCGGGTTAACGCGCAGGTCAGCGGGTGTACGTGCGATCTATCGGGTGGGTACTCGGAATAATGGGCTCACCTGCGAGCACGTGCACCGTGCCAGACACCTGTGTGCCCAAAACGTAGACCACCTCGCCCACAACAGCCCATTTTTGGCCTATTTCGACGAGGCGGTCTGCACTGTGGGCACTACACCGTTTTGAGTCGTGGCCTTACCGCCACCAAACGGGGGGAATTGCACTACATGAGGCTCCGACACGCCGGTGGCACACCCCCGGAAGGCTTCGTGTAGTGCAAAACCCCCCACTGCAGCCAGCCTCGTGCGCCGCGCCGCCGACAAGACCTGGGCGCAGCGCCGGGTCTCGCGATAATACTCGCCCAACACGGCCCCTCCACCAGCACTTCCGCGAAAAAACTCGCCCAGCACGCATAAAAGCAGCGTTTTTCGCCCGTTTTGGGCTTGCAGGGCGAACTTTTTCGCGCTCGCACCCACACTACGCCGAGCGGGGCGAACAATTTCGCGTACAAAACGCACAAACATGGCGACGCTGAAACCAACAACACCTCTGCTCGACCCCAACACGGGGCCGCTGAAACCGGCATCACCTCTGCGCCCGAAAACTGCACCATAAACGCCTATTTCTTACCCGCAAAGGCGATGGCGGTTTCAATCCCACACCGACACAAGCAAGCAAAGGCGATCACGGTTTCAAACCACCGGACCAGCACGCCAGGCCCCACTGGTGTGGAGGGCGCCGAAGGACGCCGGAGGGACCGGAGGGCCTGGCTGCGGTGCCCGTGGGCGGTGGCGGGGCCTGGCCGGGCTTCGAGACGACGCGCCGAGCCGAAGGCTCGCGGCGCGGACGGCTCGCGGGCGGGCCGCCGCCCACGGGCACACCGAGCAGCCCGGCCCCACAGAACAGGACGCCCGGCGCCCGGAACACCCGTGGGGCCACAAGCAAAGCAGAGAATATGGGCGGCACAACACGTACCGCCCGGAACAAAGACACAGCAAACAGCAAGGGGCCCGAAGCGCCGCAGCGCCTCGGGCCCCCACGCACTCACGCGTGTCAGCTCACAGGTTGAGCTGGATGTTGCGGCCGGGGACGGCCTCGATCAGCTCGCGCGTGTAGTCCTGGACCGGGTTGTTGAACAGCTCGTCCGTCGAGTTGGCCTCGACGAGCTTGCCCTTCTCCATGACGATCACGTCGTCGGCGATCTGGCGAACGACAGCCAGGTCGTGCGTGATGAACAGGTAGGACAGGCCCAGCTGCGCCTGCAGGTCGTTGAGCAGGTACAGGATCTGGTTCTGCACCAGTACGTCCAGCGCGGACACGGCCTCGTCCAGGACGATGACCTCCGGGTTGAGCGCGAGGGCGCGGGCTACGGCGACGCGCTGGCGCTGGCCGCCGGAGAGCTCGTTCGGGTAGCGGCGCATGGCGCTACGCGGCAGGGCCACCATGTCGAGCAGCTCTGAGGCGCGCGCGATGCGCAGCTTCTTCGGGTTGAACTCGCGCTTCTCGGCGGAGGTCAGCGAACGCTTTGCGTCGGCGGCCTCGACGAGGACGCGCATCCACTCCTCGGGCTCGCGGCCCGTGGCTTCGGCGCGCTTGATTTCGGCGCGCGCGTACTCCAGGGTGCCGTAGCCGTGGATCTTAAGGGGCTCCTCGATCAGTCGGTAGATCGAGAACATGGGATCCAGCGAACCGTAGGGGTTCTGGAACACGGCCTGGAGGCGGCGGCGCAGGCGGAAGAGCTCGCCTTCGCTCATCTGCGAGGTGTCCTCGCCGTCGAAGTAGACCTTGCCCTCCGTCGGCTTGAGGAGCTGCAGCACCATGTTCGCGGCGGTGGACTTGCCGGAGCCGGACTCGCCGACGACCGCGAGGGTCGTGCCGCGGCGCAGCTCGAAGGAGACGTCGTCGACGGCCAGGAAGGTGTCCTGCCCCTTCTTCGCGCCGCGGATGTCGAATTCCTTGGTGAGGTGTTCGGCGCGGATGATGGCGTCCGTGGAGGTCGCGCCCTTGCCGGAGCCGGTGAGCTCTTCCTCGGTGACCGAGATGCCGCGTGCGTGGGCGGACTCGATGCGTGCCGAGGCCAGGGAGGGCGCGGCGGACACGAGGCGCTTCGTGTAGGGGTGCTGGGGGTGCTGGAGGATCTCCAGGGCGGGGCCGGATTCGACGATGCGGCCGCGGTGCATGACGACGAGCTGTTCGGCGCGTTCGGCAGCGAGGCCAAGGTCGTGCGTAATGAACAGCACGGCGGTGCCCATCTCGGCGGTCAGCTTGCCGAGGTGGTCGAGGATGCGGCGCTGGACGGTGACGTCCAGGGCGGAGGTCGGCTCGTCGGCGATCAGCAGCTTGGGGTGCGCGGCCATGCCGATGGCGATGAGGGCGCGCTGGCGCATGCCGCCGGAGAACTCGTGCGGGTACTGCTTGGCGCGGCGTTCGGCGTCGGGCAGGCCGGCTTCCTCGAGGAGGGCGGTGACGCGCTGGCCGACCTCGGAGCGAGGCACGACATTGTTCGCGACGAGGGCTTCCTTGACTTGCGTGCCCACGCGGAGCACGGGGTTGAGGTTACTCATCGGGTCCTGGGGGACGAGGCCGATGCCGGAGCCGCGCAGGTCCACCCACTGCTTGGTGGACAGGTGGGTGATGTCGCGGCCGTCGAATTCGATTGTTCCGCCCGCGACCTTGCCGGTGCCGGGCAGCAGGCCGATGACGGCGGCGGCGGTCGTGGACTTACCGGAGCCGGACTCGCCGACGATGGCGACGGTCTGGCCGGGGTAGATGGTCAGGTTCGCGCCGCGAACGGCGGGGACGACGCCGGTCGAGGAGGTGAAGGTGACCTCCAGGTCCGTAATCTTGAGCAGGGGCTGCGCGTCGTCCGGGTGGATGTCGGACGAGGCCGGGGCCGCGCTGGGGGCGACGGCTCGTTCGACGACCTCTTCCATCTCCTTCTCGGAGAGCTGGGGGGTGTTCGTTTCGCTCACTTGCGTGCCTTCGGGTCGAGGGCTTCGCGCACGGCGTCGCCCATCATGATGAAGCTGAGGACAGTCAGGGCCAGGGCCGAGGCCGGGTAGAACAGGACCATCGGGTTGGTTCGCAGGGACGTCTGGGCGGACGAGATGTCAGCGCCCCAGGAGACGACCGAGGTCGGCAGGCCGATGCCCATGAAGGACAGGGAGGCCTCGGACACGATGAAGGTGCCCAGTGCGACGGTTGCGTACACGATGATGGGGGCCATCGAGTTCGGGATGATGTGGCTCATGAGGATGCGCGCGCGGGAGGCGCCGGTTGCTCGGGCCGCAGTGACGAACTCCTCGTTCTTGGCGCTCAGGACCGAACCGCGGGTGATGCGTGCGATGGAGGTCCAGCCGAACATGGACAGGACGATGACGACCATGAGGATGGAGCGCGAGCCCTTGAACATCTGCATGAACACGATGGCGGCCAGGAGCAGCGGGATCGCGAAGAACACGTCGGTGATGCGCGAGAGCAGCGAGTCGAACCAGCCGCCGAAGTAGCCGGCGAGGGCGCCGACGGTTCCGCCGATCAGGACGACAGCGATGGTCGTGAGGATGCCGACGGACACGGACGCGCGGGCGCCGTAGACGACGCGGGCGTAGATGTCGCAGCCCTGCTTGTCGAAGCCGAAGGGGTGTCCGGCGGAGGGGCCAGCCAGCGACGAGGAGAGCTCGCAGAACTTCGGGTCGGTCGCGGTGAAGAGCGACGGGAAGATGGCGAGGAGCGCGGCGAGCGCGATGATGGCCGCGGCGATCCAGAAGGTCGGGCGGCGGCGCAGGCGCTTCCAGGCCTCGCCCCACATGGACGAGGGGGCACCCTCGTCGGCGACCGCGTCGACGGCACCGAGGCCGGTCTCATCGATGTGGGAGACGTAGTGGTCCTGGCCCGCGCGGGTGCGGGCGATGTTGGCGGAAGGAATCTGGTCACTCATAGCGGATCCTCGGGTCGAGCACGGCGTACAGGAGGTCGACGAGCAGGTTCGCGATGATGTAGACCAGCACGAGCACTGTTGTCACCGACACGACGGTCTGGGGTTCGCCCTTGATGATGGCGCTCCACAGGGTGCCGCCGACGCCGTGGATGTTGAAGATGCCCTCGGTGATGATCGCGCCGCCCATGAGGGCGCCGAGGTCGCCGCCGATGAACGTGGCGACGGGGATGAGGGAGTTACGCAGGATGTGGCGCGTCATGACGATGCCACCGGAGAGGCCCTTGGCGCGCGCGGTGCGCACGTAGTCCGCGGAGACGTTCTCGGAGACGGACTGGCGGGTCAGGCGGATGACGTATGCCAGGGAGACGCCGCCGAGCACCATGGCTGGCATGGTGAGGCTGCGCAGGTCGACGGAGGCCGAGGCCGTGGTCGGCAGGATTGCCAGCTGCACGCCCAGGACGTACTGGAGGACGAAGCCCAGGACGAAGGTGGGGACGGAGATCAGCAGCAGGGAGACAACGAGGATGGTGGAGTCGAACCACTTGCCGCGGCGCATGCCTGCGACGACACCGAGGGCGATACCGAGGAAGGTCTCGATGGCGAGGGCGTAGAGGGCAAGTTTCGCGGTCGTCGGGAAGGCGGTCGCCATGATGGACGTGACCTTCTGGCCGTTGA
>ERZ772986.409-NODE-409-length-27389-cov-11.991000_pt1 | contig 27389 bp, 10 predicted proteins | sample MGYA00511898_ERZ772986 | MGnify/ENA primary metagenome ERZ772986 (study PRJEB29015, sample SAMEA2737934) | human oral metagenome | biome: human oral; feature: human-associated habitat; material: dental | place: China | collected 2148 ... | reverse complement strand
TTTTGCTTTTTAATTCTTTAATAATTTTTTTATTATCTGATTGTGATTTAGAATTTTTCTTTATTATTTTATTTAAAGAAAATACTTTTTCATTTTTTAAAAAATCTTTAAAATAACTGGATACTGTAACTTTTTCTTCTTTAGAAATCCCTACATGACCTATAACTTTAAAGTCTCCCTTTTTTTCATCTAATCCTTTTTCTTTTATAATTTCAATAAATTTATCAAAAATTTTATTATTTCCTTCTTCTTCATTTTTATCTAAAGAATTATATAAAAATAAAATGGGTTTATAGTCCTTAATACTAGGATTTCCTTCTATTAGATTATCTTGTGAATTTTCTCTTATATAATTTAAAAAATTTGCTATATTTTCTCCAAATCTATTGCTAATATTTAATTTTAAATCTCCTTGTGTAGCTGAATACCAATCTTCAGTTCCATTATATAAATTTTGATTTCTATCTCCTATATATTGAACTGTTACTTTTTCCTTATCAAAAAGATTTTCTAAAATTTCAAAAGCATCTTGAGTTGTATCTTGCATTTCATCAACTAGAGCTAGGAAAAATCTCTCACTAAAATATTCTTTTAAGTTAGGATATTCATTTACATAAATTTTCCCAAGTTGTATTGCTTCTTCATATCTTAATATATTGTTTTCAATTCTTGAAAATAAAGATTTATAAGTGTTGCTATCCTTACTTTTTAATATCACTTTTTCTTCTATATAAAAATATTCATCATAAAAATTATAATAGAGTTTTTCTGTATCCATATTTCCTTTTTGGTTAAAATAGGAGTTATTTTTTAAAAATTTTAGATTATAACTATTAGCCATATCATTATCAATTATATCTACTTTTCTTCTATATTTCTTTTTATAACAAGGAATAGCTAAATAATTATCTATAAAACTTTGTAATGTTCCAACAAAATTAGGATATCTAAAAAGGACATCTCCTTTCATTCCTAATTTTTCTTTAATAATATCTATTCCAATATTAGTATGTGTTAAAATACAAATGCCTTTCTCATAGTTTCCTTTGTTTAATTTTTCTGCTAATATCATTAACTTAGCTACTAATGTTGTTGTCTTTCCACTTCCTGGTACTGCCTCAATACAACAACTCTCAAATGATTTTATAATTTTTTGTTTTCCTTCTTCAAAATTTCCCTCTTTATTAAATAGAATTTCATAAACTTTTTCTATTTCATCATCATTTATCTCAAATTCTTTTTTATAATCAATCATTTTCATTACTTCCTTTAGTGGTAATAAGTTCTGTAACATATTCTATTGCCTTTATTATATATCCACAATATCTATCCCTAAGTAGTATTTTTCTTGTTTCTTCTATATTTTCTTTTAATAAATGAGATAAATTTAAAGCTACCTCTGCCTTAGATAATTTACTTTTTTTATTTTCATCATAATTAATATAAAAATTATCTTTAAAAATTTCCTTTACCTTTTCTTTCTCAGATTTACTTCCAAATGCTTCTTCAAATTTCTCTTTTGATATTTTTTCCTCATTTTTACTTAATAAAATAGCATTATATAAATAATAAGCTAACTCCCCAATTGCTAAATCATATTCTAAAGTTTGACATAGATTTATAAAAACCTTTATTTTTCCATTTTCATAGTCTTCTTTTTTTCTTTTTCTTATTAAATCTCTATACTCTTCTATAACAATCTCTTCCATAGAAAATTTTTCTACTCTCTCTCTCAAACCATTTGGTAATTTTTTAAGATTTTTAATTTTTCTTATATCTTTTTTTAAATCATCTACATTTAAATAATAATTATCTTTTAAGTTTATAAAAGTTCCTTTATCATATTTAAAATTATCTTCTATCTCCCTTATTCTCTCCTCAGTCAACTTAATAACTTTTGTTTCAGAATTATCTTTTATATCTAAATCTGTAATTATTGCAATAGGTATATCTATTATTTCATCTTCATTTTTTCTTAAAAAAATCTTAGAATAACTGTTAAAAGCTGTACTAGACACATTTACAATAGATACCCCATATTTGTCAAGTGGTCTTTCTATAATTTCAGCTATCGCTGGGACTAATAAATTTTCTGCACTTCCTTCAACAAAAATAACCCCTTTAGCAAAAAATAAATTTGCTTTTGTTGCATCTAAAAACATTTCTAAAAAAATATAATTTTCTTCTTCAAGTTGAGTGTAATCTTTTCCTAAAGGATAAACATTCTTATTTTTACATAAAATTAAATTTTCTAATTTTAATGATGATGCTAAATTAACACTATGTGTTGTCAAAATTATTTGACTATTCTTTTCAAAATTATTTTGAAGATGTTTAATTGTTCTCAACTGTGCTTGAGGATGTAGATGTGCTTCTAATTCCTCTATTAAGCATAAACTTAAAGTATTTTTATCAATTTCAAAAAGTAGTAACTCCAAAGACATATATAATTGATTTAAAGTTCCTAACCCTAATTTATTTTTGCTTAAACTTAAATTTAAACTATTTAATATTGTATCAAGTTTATCCTCTGTGATATTTATATTTGTTTCATAATCTTCTTTTTTTTCTTTTCCTAAAAATTCACCTAGATGCTTATTAATATTTGAAAGAATTAATTTTCCTTCATCATCTGAAAAATATTTATTGATATCCTCATTAAATTCTTTAGCAAATTCTATAAATGGATGTTCATTTTCTTTTTTATAAAATAATTCATGACTTTTTAAAATTTGAGACAACCTTGAACTTCTTCCTGCAATTAATTCATTATTAGCATCCCTTAAAGGTTTTAAATAGGTCACTCTCAACTCATCTAATAAATCAAATCTAGTATCTAAATCTATTTCACCAGCTGTAATAGTTCTCTTTATTTTAAGTTCTTTTTTAATAGCTTTTAATCTCACTATTAATTCTGGTTTCTTTTCATCATTAAAAGTAATCCATTCTAAAAATTTAGCAACTTTTGAATTACTACCATCTTTAAAACTAAAAGTACATTCTATTTCCATTTCTTCATTTGGATTGTTAAAGTCTTTTTCATCCATATAATAATATTCATGACTTTGTGTTCCTAATAAAATTCTTATAGCATCAATAATAGTTGTTTTTCCACTATCATTTTCACCTATTAATACATTTAGCCCCTCTTTAAAAGGAACTTCTAGGTTTTCATATTTTCTAAAATTTTTTAATTTTAATTTTGATAAAAACATTCCTTCTCCTTAATATGATTTATGTAACTTTTTATGTAAATTTTATTTTTATAATTCTTTAAAAAAATTTATTTTTAAAAAATGGTGATAATAAAAGTCTCTATTAACACCACTTTATATATTTTGTTAAATTATTTTATTCCATAACTGCAATTCTTTCTTCTATAAATTTTTGTTCTTCTTCACTTAGATTATATTTTTTATATAATTGTATATCTATCTCAGAAATTGATTTATTCCAATTAATATCTGAATTATTAGAAAATTCTTGCAAAGGAACGAATTGATATACTGTTTGATAAATATTTTGGGAAGTTTTTAAAATTCCTACCATAAATCTAAAAAATTTAGTACTCATATATTTTTTTAAGTTTATTACTTCTTCTTTTGTTTCAAATGGGCCTATAGGAATAAGAGAATCAGTACATACACTATTAGGTTTTCCAATATGTGCTTTCCCTAAAATAGTAACAGCTTTTTCCATATTTATTACACCAGCTCCACCATTTCCTTTTGAGATAAAAATTTTATATTTATCTATCATATCAATATTTTTTTCTATTTTTTCTCTATCTATATATCTTATTTCTTCATGTGCACAAAAAACTTCAACAGCCTTATTATGATAATATTTACTTGTCAGTTTCTCTAAGGTTTCTTGTTTTCCTACTATTCCAAAGGCATCACGCCCAAATGTTTTTTCAGTCATTGTAATAAAATTATTAGATAATCTTACTTTATTTAATATAGAAATCATTCCATTCATTGAAATTATTACATCTAATCCATTTTCAAATAGCGGTCTTTTTGCAGTAACTTCTAAATTATTTGTAAATTCAGTAAAACTTACATTACCTAAATAACCTTTCTCATAGAGAAAATAGCTTACCCCTCCAGCTATTGTTACATCTTTGAAAATATCATTTGCATTATTATAATGATATATTTCTCTGTAATGATTATTTTCAGATAAAAAATCTCTTAACTTTATAAAAGATTTATCTTGAGAACTTCCTGTAAAATATCTTGAAGGAGTTATTAAAGATACATAATCAGCACCAAGATTAATAGCATTCATTATAAAATATGGAAATAACTGCTTAGATAAAGATACATTTTTACTTGAGGTACTAATATTTTCTTGATATGGGGGATTTCCAACAATAGCATCAAATTTCATTTTTCCTTCTCCTTTTTTCCAATAACTATTTTTTAAAATACGTTCAATAAATTGTTCAGATTTATTTTGTATTTGATTAATTAAGTCATCTAAGTAATGAGCATTAATTTTTATATTAGAATACCCCATTAATGTACGTTGAGTTATTTGCTTTGCCATAGGAGTTTTGCATATTATAAAAATATTATTTTTTATAGTATCCTCCCATATTTTTTTTTGAACATTGATTGTTAGTTCTTCTTTATACTCATTACATTTATTTCTAAAAATACTATATGCAATATAAAGAGGATATAAACCTGTTTTTGAGTTAATTTCTAAAATTTTAGAAGATTCATTAAAGATATTAGTTGTAATTTCACCTTTATTTACATAAGAAGGTTCATCTAACATACTGTCACATTTTTTATTCCAAAAATTATAACCCCCAAGACAATCAGATAAATGCATATTAACAACTCTCCAAGGAGTCAAAACAGTTTCTTTATCAGGATTTTTAAAGTTAGAAAATAATTGAGTTATTTTTTTTATACGCTCTAATGGTAATAAAGTATCAGCTTCACGAGCTACATTTCTTATTCTACGACCTGCAGCAATAAAAATATCTTCATCATAGTATTTTTTAAACTTCTTAAATATTTCTTTAGTAACCCCAACTGGCATAAATTCATTCCAAGAAGAAGTATCAACTTTCTCTATAAATTGTTCTAATGTTATATCTTCATTATACGGAATCTCAGCACCATAAATTAATAAAGGCATTCTTATAGAAATTGCGCGAAGTATAGAAATTGCATCTTTTCTCACTTTTTTCTTTTTCTTTAAACTTTCAATTATAGATTGTTCTTCTACTGTAAGGGATTTTTTAGATTTTTTCTTTAAATTTTCTTCAATTTCATATTCTTCTGCTGTAAGACCTTGATCGTTAATTGTTATATCATTTTGGTCCTTAGTAGCCTTTGACATTCCTATAATTCCTTTTAATTTATTAAAATTTTCTATATCTATTTCATCTAATTTTAGAAGTTCATCATTATATAAATTTTTATCATCAAATCCCTTAGAAACAACTCTATCAGCATAGGCTTTTTTGAGTTGCTGTAATAGACGATCAGTTTTATATTCTTTCATTTCAGAACCCGAAATAGAGATTACAGGGCAGTAATTAAGAAATTTTCCAAGAATAATTTTATCACTAATTTTTGTTTTACCTGCTTTTGTTGAAATTGAGACTGCTTCTGAAATCATTTTTAAGGTTCTATCAGGTGCAAAATCAAAAACATAAGCTCTTTCCTTAATCATTCCATTTTTATTGCATGGAGATTGGACACGAAAAATAGTTTGTAAATAATTAGCTGCAGAAGTTGAATATGAACCTGAAAGCATGAAAACAGCAGTCCATTCTTTTACAGTTACTCCTGTTGTCAATTTTCCACAGGATAAAGTTATAGTATACATATCATTTTCTTCTGCTTCTTTTATTGCATTTTTTACACTAGTTAAAGCATTAGTAGCTTCTTCATTATCATTACCTGCGACATTTAATATATTAAACTGTCCATTACCAAATACATTATGTTCTAACATTAAATTTTTCAATGCTTTTGCCTCACGTATACCTGGTATAACCCAAAGAGAATGTTTAAATAATTCTCTATACTCATCACTTGAGTAGGGATAATTATTATTATCTTTTTTTGTCATTAAGTTTAAAAAAGATAGGACATCTTCTTTATGAACAAAATCTCCAATTTGAGCATCTTCTGGCATATATGCATAATCATATTTATATTCACCAGTCCATGTTCTAAAAAATTCAGAAAAATTAAAAGCTTTATCTTCATATGTTATATAATTATCATTATGTAGTAAATTTCCTAAATCATAAGTATAAATACGAAGTTCAGGAAGTTCTCTATAAGGATTAGAATCTCCAAATTTTTTCATATCCCACTCAACTTTACATTCTTGTTCCATTATATAATCCCAAGTATAAATAGATTCATTATCATATTCATCTAGAATATTAAATGGTGTACCAGATAGAGCAAGTAATTTAGTTTTTGTATCTTCAACTTTAACAATAGCTTTAATTGTATCATCTCCTAAAGCTGTTTTAGTTCCTTCATGTGCCTCATCAATAATAACACAATCCCAGATAGTTTCAAATATTTCATTGTTTTTATTAAATTTTCCACCAACTATTTTAGAACCTCTTAAATCTTGAATTGATGCAAAAAAAATAAAGTTTTTACCTTGCTTATTTAGAGATTCAATAGAGTCTCCATTTACTTTGGTTCCATAAATATAATCCATATTATAAAATATTTTAGTAAAGTCTTCATACCAACCTTCATTTACAACAGGTCTATGCGTAAGAATTATAGTTTTTTTAAATTTCATTTTTTTAATAACTTCTAAAGCACATAATGTTTTTCCAAAACGCATTTTTGCATTCCATAACATACGATTTTTTTTTTGAAATTGCTTTACAGTTTTTTCTATTGCTTCTTCTTGTTCAGGTCTAAATATAATTGGGAAATAATTACTTACTTTTTGATTACTTAAATTAGATTGACCTTTTTTTACAGCTTGTATTGCTTGTATTGCTGTAGATAGACTAATTTTAAACCATTCACGTCCTGTAGAACCCTCTATATTTTCCCTCTTGATATTGGAGTTTTCTAGTACTTTATGTACATCATGATCTCTAAAAGCCATTCTATCAGTTTCTTTTATGGCAAGTTCTACATGTAATAAGATAGGAGAAATACCTGCAGTATTTGTATACGACTTTATTCTACTTAAAGCTACCTTTTTTAGCTCTTTACAATTTGGTGACATATTATCTATTGGAATAGATTGACTCAAAGTAGTTTCTCCAATTTTTACTAATTCTTTATGTTTATCATCATCTATTGTAAATATATAAATAACTTTATAATTAAAAACTTCCTTAAATTCTATATTACTCATTTTATGTTTCTCCTTTTATTAATGTTTTTAAACTCTAAAGTAGAGTTTGACCTCCAGTCAAAAATTTTACAAGGAATTAATTTTTGTTTTGTTTTTTCATTTTTATTTATAAAATTAAATAGAGTTAGTTGATTATTTTCTATAGGTTGTTCAGTATAAGGTACTGCCATCGTTATTCCATCCATTTGCCATATATTCCAAGAAATAATTTCAGCAATGACTCTCATTTGGCTTTCATTTGGTTTATGAGAAAATTTATATTCCATACTTTCAATAAAAGTATAAAATATATTCTGTCTAGCAATTAATAAACTATCACCTTGATATTCATATCCATAAATACTTTCATAAGCTCTTTTTATCCAACTAAACCACTCTTCTTCTGTCTCAGTATTTTCATTTACAACTCTAATTTTTCTATCTAATAATCCTATACGTTCTTCAAAAGGGATAACATTTCCAGAAACAGTATCATATCGACTGACAATATAAGGTGCTTCACCGCAGCTTATTTCTAAACGTTTAGCATCTACATAATCTTTCCATATTTTTCCTTTAGGAAAAGTTATTTGTTCTTTGTTAACATTCCATAATTTATTTTTTGAAAAATTAAAAACATTTTTTTTTCCAAACCATAATTCATCTATTAAATTATTTTGTTCATTACAAATCCATAGAGGTGTAAAAACTTCAGCTCTTTCTTTTGTACGTCTAATTTTATCCTTTGATATTTTTTTTACTCTTGGTAAGAGAATTTTACTGTTATAACCTGTTATTAACCTTTTTAAAATAGGTTTATGTGGATAATATTCTTTTCCATAAGAAATATAATAATTTGTTGCCCAACAAATATTTTTTTTAGTTGTTCTGTCTTTCAAAAGAATATTAATTAATTCTTCAGATATATTAATAATTTCCTCTTCAATAATATCAATCATATTCATCCTCATTATTTTTTTTATTTTTTACTTATTATATCATACTTTATTGCCCAAAACACTATCTGACCTTTTACCATCCCAAAAAGTTCATAACAACCTTAACCATCATTTCCTTTTCTTCTGGTTTAGACTCTGCAAGAAGTAAAGTAATTGCCACTAAACTACTATCAGAAATAATCTTTTCCCCATTTCTAAATAAAAGATTATTTTGATTTAAAAAATATATAAATATACTAGCAGCAATTCTCTTACAACCATCAATAAATGGGTGGTCTTTCACTATGAAATAAAGTAAGTTTGCTGCCTTTTCTTCAACTGTTGGGTAAGCATCTTCTCCAAAAGCACTTTGATAAACAGAATCTACAATTCCTTTTAATGCTCCTTCACTTTTTTCTCTTCCAAATATTGTTGAACTTGAGCCAAAAGACATACTTGCTATTAGCTCCCTACATTCCTCATAAGTTAGCTGATAAGTATCTTTTTTTAAACCTTCTGGTTTTATAACTACTTGATGATCATAATTATCTAAAAGTTCTAAAGCCTTTGAATATTCTTGGATAATTGAAAAATTTTTTTCATTATTTAACATTTTATTTCTCCCCCTTATTTAGAATATTTATTATATATTCTAACACATTTTTATTTTATAACAAAAGAAAAAACTGATTGAAGTTCTCACTCCAATCAGTTTTTATTTTAATTTTTAGAATTAGAATATAACTCTTAGTCCTACTCCACCTCTAACATTGCTTCCCTTTGTATCATAACCTACATTTCCAGTTACTCCAAATCTTTGGTTATCAAGTCCAACATTTAAGTCAACTTTTACATTTCCTTTTCTATCTTCCTTTTCACCACGGATATTAAACCAATCAGCAGTTGTTCCCGCTACTCTTGCTTTATTCTTTCCGTTTGCAACTCTTCCTAACTCATTTTCATAAGCTAGTCCAACTGATGCAGTTAAAGATTTAGTTCCAAAGTAATGTTTGTAAGCTAGTTCTGTTCCTATTTCAGGTCTTATAGATAAGTAGTCATTTTCTTTAACTTCTAATTTCATTTCACCAGATTTTTCTTTTATCTTAGATACTCTTCCATATTCAGCTTTTAATGCTGCATAAGGTCTTACTGAGAAACCTTCACTTAATCTAAATTCTTTTCCTATTTCATTTTTAATTCCTATTCCATAAGTATAGTATTTAGATTTTGCATGGAATATTTCATCAACAACTAAGAATTTTCTTTCTAGTTTATTGTGTCCTACAAAGATATCTCCTGATATTGTCCAATTTAAGCTATTATTCTCATCAAATGGAACTGATTTAAATAATCCAACCTTAGCTTGTAATTGTTCTTCTTTAGAGTTTCCAATATCTTTAAATTTGAAAGTATTATGAACTATACCTGTATACCAACCTGTACCTTTTCCAAGTTTGATATCTTCATTCTCATGAACATAAGCTACTCCATAAGCATTGTATTTATAGTCTATTACACCTGCAGTATCTGTCTTATATTCACCTTTCATTCCAAAAGTTTTTACTTTATTAGAATCTTTTGAAGCATTTGCCAAAGAATCTCTTAAATGAGAGAATTCTTTATCTAAAATATTTCCAGTTGCTTGTACTCTTTGTTGTACATTTGCATATTGGTGTCCCATCATTTCATCAAATGCTTGTGTTAATAATACTTCTTCATTTTTACCAATACTATTTAATTTATTGAAAATTCTCTTTTCTACTGAATCAATAGCATTCACATTATATCTTTGTTCTAAACCATCTGTAAAGTTGTATACATTATCTTCTCTCTTTACAAAAGATGTATAAGCTAATTTAGACATTCCAACACCTGTTATTTGTCCATAGTTATCTAAAACTGGTGTAGCTATCCAAGTTAATGAACCAGCTAATGTTGTTAATTTAAAGTTTCTTCCTTGGATTTGATCTAGGAAAGGTTTAATTACATTTCCACTTACAAACCATTCTTTCTTATTAGTTTTTTCTGAATATTCAGTACCAATAATCAATTGGCTATTTACAGGTGGATTCGCTCCATCAAATGTAACAGGTTTTGTTCTTCCTAATGTATCAACATAGAAACCAACATCAGACATTGCAAGGTTTGGTGCACTTCCTATCAATTTATTAATTTGTTCAACTTCACTATCAGAAACTAATTTTCCATTTCTTGTAAATACAGGTTTTCCATTTTTTACAGTAATTGTAATTCCTTGATATTCTTTATTAGTACCACCAGCTTGTCCTAATTCACGTCCACTAGGATCTGAAGTAATTTTATCATTAATTTGTTTTTGTAATTCAGCAATATCTGCTGGACTAACATCTTTCCAACTAATAGCTGTTGTACCCTTACCTCTTACTCTAATTTCTCCATAGTTCTTAATTACAGCATTTCTCACTAATTTTCCATTAGAATCTCTTTTACCTCTAATAACAACACCTGAACTGTTATCAGCATCAATTAAGATTTTTCCTGTTGATTCATTTATAAGAGTTGAACCATTCATTACTGCAACACCAGTAAGTCCTGAAACATTTTCATTTACTTTTCCATTTCTTCCAGCATAAGAATCTGTTGTTGTTATAGTACCAAAGTTTCTGAATGTAGCTCCTTCATCAACATAAACTCCTGTCATACTTTGGATTTTATCAGTTGCAGTTGCTTTACTTCCATCTAAAAGAATTTTTCCATTAACTCCATTTTCTACAACAGTTCCAACTCCTGAACCATACATACCAATAGATTTATTGTTATATATTCTAATTGTTCCATCATTTACTATATGTCCACCATTATCAGCAGCCATTCCTATACCATAAACAATTTTTGAAACATCAGAATATACTTTTCCTGTTGCTGGATCTATATCATCAGTTTTTCCTACAAAAATATTACCTTTATTTGTTGCTTTTGCTCCTGGTGCATAAACTCCTATATTTCCTTTTCCTGTTGAGAAGTTTATTGTTCCCTTATTTGTGAAGTCTCCACCATTTTTAATATAGAAAGCAATTAAATGTTCAGAACCATTTGAATTTATTGTTCTATTATTAACAATGTTTGCTTTTCCATTAGAATATAGGAATACACTATCATTTCCTAAACTTACAGTTCCTGTATTTCTATTACTATAAGTATTAGTCTTTGTTGAATCAGTATTATTTAAGATAAATCCATAAGATTTTGCTCCTATAGAAATTTTAGAAGCTTGATCATCAACTTGAGCTCCATTTACAGCATACACACCAGTAGGTTCACTGTCTTTTACTGTTGCAGTATGTTTATCTATATCTAATATACCTTTTATAGATACTTTTCCATTTTGTTTATAGATTCCTATAGCTTGATCTTTAACATGAATTTTTCCAGCATTTACTTCAACATTTGAACTAGTTTTTGAGTAAATACCTATTGATTTTTGTCCAACTTCTATTGTTCCAGAAGTATGTTTAATATTAGAAGTTCCTTCAGCAGTGTAAATTCCAATAGTTGGATTCTTTCCATCAGCTGAATCTGCTATTTTTATATTAGCTTTATTTTCAAAAGATTGTCCACCTCTTAAAAATACTCCTAATGTTTGTTTTCCAGATAAATTAAGTTCTCCATTATTAACTACAGTCTTTGAACTATTTGCATTAGAGTAAATTCCAACTGATTCTGCTCCACTTAAATTTATTTTACTATTATTTATTAGATTAGAATCTGTTGCTAAAATTCCTCTTGCTTTAGCTTTTGTTCCAACTATTTTTTCTGCTTCAGAAGTAAAATTAGCATTTTTTAAGAAAAGACCAGTAGAATCTTTACCTAACTCTATTGTTTTTACTCCTGTTAATTTAGAATTTCCTTCTATATATGCTCCAGTATATCCATCAGCAACTTTCAAATCAACCTTAGTTCCTGCTCCATCTAATTGAGCTGAACTATTTTTTAAATAAAGCATAGTATTTTGTGTTGAACCTAAATTTGTTAAATGAGAAACAAATTTAGAATTTTCTAAATATGCTAATACTCCTTTATTTTGGAAATTTACATTACCTTTTGCTTCTATTGTTGAATTTTTTCCAAAGAAAGCTATTCCATTTTTACCAACTCTTACAGTTGAATTAGTCTTTAAATTTGTATTTTCAGCATATATAGCAACTGCTGGTGATCCTGTTATCTTATCTCCTACTGTTATATTTCCTGTATTTGTTACAGTATTTCTTATAGTAGATGATTGCCCTTTACTATATAGACCAACTGATCCATTTCCTAATGTGATATTAGTAGCTGTTGTCATAGTTAAAGTTTTATTATTAGCAGCAACTGAATCTTGTCCATTTATAGCATAGATACCAACATTTTTTGTAGCTCCTTTATCAGAAGTTATTTGTCCTCCAAGATTATTTATCTTATTTGCATTTATCAAATACATTCCAGTTGAGTTATTTCCTAAGCTAATCTTAGAATTTGTTGTTGTTTCTATTTCTAATTTATTTGGATCTGGATTTGTAGGTGCTCCATCATATTTTCTTGTATCTTTATTATAGAAACCGTAAATGGCTGTTGAATTTTTTCCAACTTTAATAACTCCATCATTTTTAGCTCTAGCTGAATTTACAAATATTGCTGTTGACTTTTCAGCTACAGAGAAATCAATTGTACCATGGTTTACCGCTTCAAAGTTTCCTTCTTGCCAAGTAAGTGGTGATGGTGCAGTTGGATTTTTTATACCTTCTGCCATAAGTCCTATATTTTCTTTAGCTGTAATACTTCCATCATTTACAGAAGTAACTGTTTTTCCACTTGCAATAGAAGTTTCTCCATTGATAACATGAGTTAGAACCATTTTTGGTTTTAAATTTTTATTAGCAGTTATGTAAGCTCCTCCTTCTTCAGAACGAACTTCTTCTGCTTGATTTCCATGGTTATTAAAAGTCCATGTACTTATATTTACAGTAGAACCTTTCTTTGCATAGACACCTACACCTTGAACATTAGTTCCTAATAATTCAATTGTAGCATTTTTCCCATCAATTTCTGTACCTTCAGAAGCAATTACTGCAACTCCTCCTGTTCCCTTTAATTTGATAGTATTTGAGCCTAATTCAACTTTTCCACCAGTTGTTCCTATTTTTTTAGTTATAAAGATACCTGTTCCTGCTGTTGTTCCATCTCCTATTTCCATATTTCCAGTATATTTGATATTACTATCTTTATCAGCATAAATACCTACACCATTTTTCCCTGCTGTAATAGGAGTTGTTATATTATATTGAGTTCCTCCTGGTGTTCCTTGAGAATTTGCATAGATTCCTATTGCGTATTTTGTTCCAACACTATCTCCTACTGTAATACCCTTATTATAGCTTTGGATATCTGTAGCCCCATTTAAGAATAAACCTATTATTCCATTTCCAGTAGTTCCTGAAACAGCTTTATAATTTAATGTTGGAGTAGTATTATCTATCTTTGCTTTATCTGTAGCTGAGTTTCCTTGTAGATATACTCCAACTCCATATCCTGTAATTTTCCCAATATTTGAACCAGATAAAGTGCTATTAGCACCATTTACATAGTAAGCAACTCTATTTTGATTTTTATCCCCTAAAGAAATTTCTGCACTAGCTGTATCAGATACCTTTCCACCTTCTGATATATATACAGCAGATGAACCATTTGTAGCAGTAGAATTTTCTAAATTAATTTTTCCAACTTTTGAAACTTCAGCTTTAGGTGCATAAATTCCTGCTGAGCCAGAGTTATTTACATTAATAGTTCCTGTATTTTGTAAATTAACATCACTTGCATTTGTAGCATCATTTTTTGCATACATTCCTACTGAAGCCTTAGTATTAACATTAATAGTTCCTGTATTTTTTACACTAGCTGTTTTTCCTGTTTCTGCTTGTGCAAACATTCCTATTAATGATGTTTGTGTTGTTGTTTTATCAGCTTTACCCAAAATAATGCTTCCAGCATTTTCAGCTGTATGTGTGCTTCCATTATTTTTAGCAAATATTCCAACTGCTTCTTTATTTTCTAATGTAATTGTTCCTGTTGATGTATTTTTACCCTTTCCAGTTTCAGAAATAAAAATTCCAACTCCTTGTTGTGCAAGTATTTCAATTGTCTTTGCATTTTCAACTTTTCCATTATTTTGAGCAAGCATTCCTAAAGATTTTATTCCTGTAGCTGTAGCAATAATTTTAGCATTATTGGTAGCAGTAGATACATTTCCACTAGCATCTTTTCCATCTGCCAACATTCCTATTCCAGATTCTGCTTTTAAATTTATAGTACCAGAACTTGTATTATTTTCAATGTTAGAACCCTCTTTTGCTAACATACCAACTGATGATTTACTATTTACATTAATATTCTTTTCATTGATTCCTGTTGCTCTTTTATTAGCTAATATTCCAATATTATCTTTATTTGTTGCACTAGAATTCAAATCAATAGTTCCAGTATTTACAGCTTTCACATTAGAAATTGGAATTCCAGTTGTATCATTTGTAATCATCATTCCAACAGTTTCTTTAGCATTAACAATAATACTATTTTGGTTTGTTAATGTTAAAGTAGATGAATTATTTGTTACTGATGACTTAACTTCTCCTAACATTCCTGCTGAGCCTTCATTTGCCATTGTTATAACAGAATTTGTTCCCTCGTTTTTCCCAGCAATTGTTCCACCAGTAGCTTTATCTAATTTTACATATACTCCTGCTGATTTTTTACCATTAGCATTAATTATTTTCTTATTAGTAGCATTAGAATTTTCAACATACATTCCTGCTGATTCTTCATCTTGTGTTGTTATAGAATTACTATTTTCAAGATCTCCTTCACTTCCAAGCATACCTGCTGATTTTTTCTTTTCAGCTAAAATTATTCCTTTATTTTCTGCTAATTTATTATTTCCTTTTGAATAGATTCCAACAGAACTTTCTTCCTTTACTGTAATGTTTCCATTTGTGTCATTTAACAATGTAGAATTAGCTTCTCCAAATATTCCTGTTGAATTTTTAGCACTTAAAGTTATTGTTTTCTTATTAGTTACTGTTGAAGCTTTTCCAGCCATTCCTACTGCTGAGACTTTATCACCTGTTATGCTTCCTTCATTTGTTAATGTTGAACTATTTTCTCCAAACATTCCAGTAGAGAATTTTGTTTCTATTTTTATTTGTCCACTAGAAGTATTTGTTGCTGTTGAATCGTTTAATGCTATTCCAACTAAACCTTCTGATGTACTAGTAGGAGATGCTGTTTTTAACTCTATAGTTCCAGCATTTGTTACTGTAGACTTAGCTTTTCCAAATATTCCTGTTGACTTATTTGATATTAAATTTATTGTTGCTCCACTGCTATTTTCAGCTGTTGAGTTGTCAGCAGCTATACCTACTGCTCCTACACCATTCCCATTGATTGTTCCTTTGTTAGTCAATGTTGATTTATCTGAACCAACAGTTAATCCAAACATTCCTGTTGAATCTACACCACTTAAAGTAATTGTTCCAGTGTTAGTAGCAGTTGAAGCCTTAGTAGCCATTCCTACTGCATTTTGTTTATTTCCACTTATTGTTCCAGCATTTGTTAATGTTGATTTAGCTATTCCATACATTCCTGTTGAATAAGCTGTTCCTAGTGTAATTGTTCCACCAGAAGTATTTGTTCCTGTTGAAGCATTTAATGAAATTCCTACTAAGCCTTCTGTTGCATTTCCAGGAACTGCTGTTTTTGTTTCTATTCTTCCACTATTTGTTACTTTTGAATCATTATTACCTATTATTCCAGCTGTCTTATTAGCAGTTAGTTCTATTCCATTTGAACCTGTTCCACTATTTGTTATTTCAGATTTTTCACCTAATATTCCTGCTGATGTTTCTTTGGTAACATTAATAATTCCACCATTTGTTACTACTGAATTAGCTCTAGTTCCTGTACTATTTTTTGCATAAATTCCTGCTGATCCTGTTTGTTCAACATCAACAGTTCCAGTATTATTTGTAGTTAATGAACCACTTCCACTGTCAACTAAACTATATATAGCAGCTGATTTTTGAGGAACTGGACTTAAACCAGTTGGAGTTTCTAATGATATTTTTCCTGCATTAGAAACAGTTTTATTAACATTTCCAGCTAATTTAGTATAGATCCCCATTGAATTTCCATTTTTTACTTCAATTTTTCCTGTTGTCGCAGAATTTGTTACATTTGCATTTTCAGAAGAAATCCCTGTTGATGTAGCTCCACTTAAAGTTATAGTTCCACTATTTGTTACATCTCCACCTTTAGTTGAGATTCCTGTATTAGAAGCTGTACCCATAGTTATAGTTCCACTATTTGCTACTGTTGAGTTATTATCTACTGAAATTCCAACTAAATTTGTTCCTGTTTTTCCTTCTATTCTTCCTGAGTTTATAACTTCTGAATTATTACTTGCTAAAATTCCTGCTGACCCTGTTCCAGATATTTCTATACCTTTTGTTCCTGTAGCATTATTTGTTACTTTAGACTTTTTACCTATAATTCCAACTGAAGCTTCTGCAGTCATTTTTACTAATCCAGTATTTGTAACTTCTGATTGGGTATTAGCTTGACTGCTTATATTATCTGCATAAATCCCTGCTGAAGCCTTTTGAGCTACTTCAATAGTTCCTGTATTTTCAGTGTTTAATTTTTTAGTTCCACTTTCTACCTTTGAATACATGGCCACTGATTTTCCAGCTCCATCAGCATTAATTTTTATTTTTCCTTCATTCTTTGAGTTTTTAGCAACACTTGATGCTGATGTTAATTTTGAATACATACCTGCTGAAGCTTCTTTATTTACAACAATTTCAGAGTTAGCCCCTAAATTTGTCATATCAGAATTTTCTCCATAGATTCCTGCTGATGAAACTCCATTTAATTCTATTTTCTTACTATTTGTTAAAGTAGAACCAATAGTTGCTAGCATACCAACTGCATTTTTATTATTCATTGTAATAGTTCCACTATTTTTTCCTGTTCCATATGTTACATAGATCCCTATACCTTTATCTACTCTAGTAGAAATAAGATTTCCCTTATTTTCAGCTACTGGAACAGCTCCACTTACTCTTGCACCTCCAGTTGCAATAAGTCCAACATTAGTATTCGTTGTTAATGTTTTACCACTTGCAATTTCAACATTTGCACCATCATTTGCCACTAAAACAGATGTTGAATCTGCACTTCCATTTGTTACAGTATAGTCTGTGTCTAAAACAGCATTTGCTTTTAATGTTGCATAGAATATACTTGCTCCTTCACCAAAACTAGTTATATTAATTTTATCAGTTGTACCATTATTTAAATATTTGCTTAATAATGGTGAAGCTGTAGTACTTTTATTCCCATTTAAAAGTCCAAAAGTTGAATTTTTACCTAGTTCTATATTTAAAACTTTTCCAGTTTCAATTTTAAATGTATTATTAAAATTAGCAGGATTAGCTGAATATAAACCTACTGCTCCTTCACCTATTGTTAATTTAGAATTTTGTCCAAATTGTACTTGAGCATTCCCATCTGAATATATACCTATTGTTGTTCCAGCATTTGCTCCTGTTCCACTATTAGATAGAACTATTGGAGCTTTTATGTTAACTTGCCCAGTTGCATCTTTTACATAAAATGCAATAGCATTTGTTCCTGCTTTTACTGTACCAGAATTATGATCAAACTTATAGTTTCCTTGAGCATAAACTCCTATATTACCTGTTCCAATTAAGTTAGTATTAGAATTATCAGCAGTATTTACATAAACATTCCCTGTATTTGTAAAGTTTATTTTATTTGTTGCATTTGTTCCATCTAAAACAATAGCTTTATTTTTATCTTTTGAAGATGTTACTTGAATTGTTCCACTATTAGCAAAATTATCTTCTTTTCCATAAAATCCTATTGAATCTTCTGCCTTATTTCCTACAGTTATTTTTCCACTATTACTTGAATTTCCACCTTTTATTAAAGCAAATCCAATTGAATTTGTCCCAGTTACACTTATTTCTCCTTCATTTATTCCTCTTCCATGGTTTATTTTATCTACACTATACAGTAAATCATCAACTGTACTAGAACTAAATTTAGAAGAATGTCCTGAGTTACTTACTACAAAACCATAGTTTTTATTTCCTCCAACATTTATTGTGTAACCACTTTTTGTAGTAATATCTCCACTTCTTTTTAATTTTCTTCCAGAAGTAACAGTTCCATTCAACTTACCATTATTTAAATCTACTTCTGTATCTCCTACTAGTGCTCCAATACTTTCTGTTGCATATTCTCCTAAAGTTATTCCTGTTGAATTACTAGTTTTTATTAACTCTACTGTCTCAGTTCCAACTAAACTAGTTGCTACATTACCTAGTGTATTATCAACAATTAATGTATCTTTTTCTCCAGGTCTTACTGGCATAGTTGGAACTCCAGCAAAAACTCCAACAGCTTCTTCTACCTTACTTACATTATAAGTTTTTGAACCAGAAGTTGGTAAATTTGAAACTCCAGTTTCTTGAGTTACTGCTGTTGTTCCTATATTAATATTTCCTCCAAGTTTAACTTCTTGAATTTCTTGTAATAATCCTACTGCAATACTATTATCTCCAGAGATATTAATATTTCCTGTATTGTAGATTCCACTTCTATATTTTTCATCAGCTAAAGCAGATCTACCAATTTCTCCTCCTGGTAATATTCTTTGACCAGCATAAAGTCTTTCTGATCTTAAGTCTTCATAACTAGATTTATAATTGTTACTAAATAAATTTATTGGAACTCCCTTATTAAATACTGTAACAATTCCAAAGCTTCCTGTCCCATTTAAACTTAGGGTCCCTGTATTTTGAGCTTTCATTAAAACTCTACCCACTTCTTTCTTTGTGGCTTTTGAATTAATTTCTAATGGTGCTGCACTCCAAGCTTTTGGTTGCCAGTGATGCGGATCTTCTGGTTTTAATTGAATTCCAGCACTAGATGGCGCATTTAAAGATATATTTCCCGAATTTATCATATTAGACATTGTTGTATTATTTGAAGCATCTGCATTATTAAATCCAAAAGCAATATGCTCTTTATTAATAGTAGTTCCATCTTTTGCTACTCCAGTAATAGTACCAGCATTATTAACTGTTAACATTGCTGGTGCAGATTTACTACCTTGGTGTGTACCTTGTAAATCTATTCCCACATTTTGACTTTTTTGTAAATTTATATTTCCTCTATAAGTTACAATTGTCCCATTTAGAGCTTCATCCACAACTAATGCTCTGTTATTATTAGCTGTTACATTAATAACTTGATCAGTTGGACTTAGTATATTTCCACTAGGTCCACCTAAAGTAATATAGTTTCTATTTCCTAATGCCGTAACATTAACAGTTGTAGGAATACTTGTCCAACTAGTTCTTTTATAATGAACTGAGTCTCCTGCTGGATCTATAGCAAAGTCAACTGGTTTTATATTAGGTGACACAATATTTGGTGCTGTAACTGCACTTGGTGGTGTTATATTTAATGCTGTTATAGTTGGTGCTGTTACACTAATATTTATAGTTGGCGCCGTTACACTACCTGGTGTACTTGGACTTACTGCAATAGTTGGTACTTCTGGTGCACTTGGTGCTGTTGGTGCACTTGGTGCTGTTGGTGCTGTTATTCCAATAGAAATACTTGGTGCTCCTGGTGCTGTTGGTGTACTAGGTGCATTAATAGTTAATTTATTAATAGTCACACTTTCTATTGTAGGTAACTTTATATTTGGTGCATTTAATGGAGTATTAACTTGTGGATTTACAGCTGGTGCTTCCAAAGTTTCTACTCTTGGTTCTGTAATATTCAAAGAAATTGGTTGTTTTGTTACTTCCTTTGGAGAAATACGAGCAAGTATTTCTACTTCATTTGTAGGTTCCTTTAAATTTTCTAAATCTACTAATCCCCATCCTCTTTTTCCATTTGTTGATGAACCTATTGAAGTATCTTTATTTACTGTTACTCCACCATTTGAAATATTCCCTGTATTTGTCCATGAACCTTGAGAATCGCTTCCAGGAGTCAAAGGTTTTCCTCCAACTCTTTGGCTTTCAGCACTATTCATAGCATTTCTAACTTTCCAATTACTTCTTGTGTACATACCATTAAAAGCATATTTTTCTGCTTTATCTCCACTACCTTTGTATGTACTTCCCCAACTTTCATAAAAATAGTTCATTCCAAATTGCCATGAGCTCCAAGGAGATTTTATTACTTGATCACCTTGCTCCATCAATTGAATCAATTCTAATCTTAAATTTTTAATTTTTTCTTTATTCTCATCCCTTAGAACATTCAATTTTGTTTGAACATTACCAACAGAAGTTTTTAGTTCTTCTCTAGTCGCTACTTGAGAACTTTCTAAATTAACTTCCTCTGAAAATGCACTTACTCCTAACATTAAAAAAAGAATTGCTAGACCTAGTGAATATTTTACTGACTTATATCTTTTAGCTATTGAACGAAGATCTTTTTCTACTTTATGCAGATTGTTTTCCATCCTAATTTTCCCCCTTTTTAATATCTAATTTTATAATTTATACTATTCCATTTTAATTTACTTTTAAAAACATAGTTCTTTATATTATAAAATATATTCCTAATTTTTTCAATATAAAATTTAAAAAATACAGTTGTAATATATAAAAAAGGATTGACTAAAATCAATCCTTTTTTTATATATTATTTTTTACTTTAGATAGGTAATTTATGAATAATTATAGAAAAAATTACCATACATAAAGTTGCAAGAGGTTGTGTTGCTCCATAAGATATTGCTGGCTCATCACAATCCAATGCATCAATTGCTGCTCCTAAACCTGGTGCTGATGTCATTCCTCCTGTTATAGCTCCTGATAATAAAGTCCAATTTATATGGAAAACATAATGTCCTAATAAGAAGCCAAATAAAACAGATAATATTGCTACAAGTGCTGATACAATTGCTATCATAATTCCATCACCAGTAACTGCTTCAACAACACGGAAACCATAATTTAATCCAGTACCTGCTAAGAAAATTGATAAGAAATATGTTCTCATTTTTCCTAAAACAACAGAATCCATACGGAAATTAATAGGTCCAATTTTTCCAATAGATCCTAAGATCAATGCAACTATTATTGCTCCTCCAATACTTCCTAATGAAAATGTTCCTAAAGGTCCCATTGCAATTTTAATACTTCCTAAAAAATATCCTAAAAATGCTGCTATTGAGAAACCTACGAAGTCCATTTTTACTTCTTTTATTGTATTTTTTCCAGCATCTTTATCGTTGCTTAAATCAATTTTCTTTTGAGCAAAATATTTTTCTTTTTCTTTTTCTACATCAAATCTAAATATTTTTGGTATAAAGTTAATTCCTAAAATTAAGAATAATACTCCAAATGGATATCCTATTGAGTGCCCTACTCCAACTCCAGCTTTAGCTTCTGTTACATAAATTTCTGTATCTTCAGCTGATAGAGTAGTAGTATTTTCAAGTGTCATTTTTTCTGGAATTGCTTCATTTTTTAATTTAGCATCTCTTTCTTTTGCATTATTAATGATAGCTAAAATTTTTGTTTTAGTCTTTTCATTTAAATCTTGAAAGTTTGTAGCAGATTGTCTTGATTCTGCTTCTGATGATTCAGTTGCTGCTGCAAGTCCTGCTGAACTTGTTAAAGCTCCTGTATAAGTTCCAGTTATTTGATATGGGCTCATATTGTTAAGAACTTGTGAGAATCCATAAGAAAATACTGCTCCTACAAATGGAATAAATATTGCTATAATAACAAATTGTTTACCAAATTTAGTAATAGCATATTTCATGTCTTTTGCTGCTAAAAGTCCTGTTCCTACTATAAAGATAAGAAGTGATAAATTCATAATAGAATTATCTATAATATTTCCTTTTAATATATTTTGAGCTTTTGAAATATGCTTACTTCCTTCTGGTATAGTTACTGCATATTTTGTTAAAAAATATCCAACAAACAATCCTATAAATAAAGTTCCAGTAATACCAAAGTTGAATTTCCTGAACTTTATATCTCCAAAAAGATTTCCTAAAGTCATTGTAAAAAACAACAACACTAATGAGTTAAAAATAAAACCAACTACATCAAATTGCATAAAAATTCCTCCCTAATTAAAAAATAAAAATTTGTTTTATTCTATCATATTTTTAAATGAATTAAAAGAAATTTATTTATATAATTAATAACTAAAAATTTAAATTTACTTTTTTAAAAATATTTGATAGAAAAGTTAACAAAAAATTTAAGAATTAGTTATTATAAAAATATAAAAGGATTGACTAAAAATCAATCCTTAATAACTAATATTATCTTTTATTATTTCTCATCCAAGGTGGAATATCAAATTCTTCTTCTGGATCTTTCTTTCTTTCAGTTTCTCTTAGAGGTTCAGCTGGTTTTGAGCTATCTATTCTTATAGGAGAATCTGTATTTGTATCAACACCATCTTTAAAATTATTTGCTATGATTGTAATTTCAATTCTATCTGTAAATTCAGGTACTATTGTAACTCCAAACATTACATCTTCTATTTTCTTTCCTGCTGCTTGTCTAATTACATCAGTAACTGTTTGAGATTCACTTAATCCAACATCTTGTGACGTCATTAAGTTGATAAGGATTTTATCTGCTCCTTGAATAGATTTTTCAAGCAATGGAGATTGTAATGCTTTTTCAGCAGCTTTCATAGCTCTATTTTCTCCTTCTCCATCTCCAAATCCTAACACAGCTATATCTGAATCTTTTAATACAGACTTAATATCAGCAAAGTCAAGATTTATAAATCCTTGTCCTAAGACAAGATCTACAACTGCCTTGATACCAATTCTTAAAATATTATTAGCTTCTTTAAAAGCATTTTGTAAAGTTATAGATTTATCTGGTAAATCAAATAACTTATCATTAGGTATAATAACTAAACTATCTACATTTTGTCTTAAAAGTTCAATTCCTGCCTCAGCATTATTTTTTCTTCTTTCACCTTCAAAGTTAAATGGTTTAGTTACAACTGCAACTGTCAACACATCAAGTTCTTTTGCTACTTTTGCTATTACTGGTGCAGCACCTGTTCCAGTTCCTCCACCCATTCCAGCTGTAATGAATAACATATCTGTCCCTTTTAAAAGTTCTTGAATCTTTTCAATATCTTCTTCTGCTGCTAGTCTCCCAGTTTCTGGTGAAGCTCCAGCTCCTTGTCCTTTTGTTAATTTTTCACCAATTTGTAATTTTACATCAGCTAGTGATTTTTCTAAATCTTGTTTATCAGTATTTGCTGCTATATATTCTACTCCAGTTACTCCTGAATAAAGCATATCATTAATGGCATTTCCACCACCACCACCAACACCTATTACTTTTATTTTAACAAGATCTTTAATTGCATCTGTCATAAATATCCTCCTTATCTTAGGCCTAAAAAAGCTCTCCAAACCATCTAAAGAAACTTCTTATTTTTCCTGGTTCTTTTTCAGGTTTTGTTTCCTCAACTTCCTCTAAGAAACTGTCAATTTCTTCTTTTCTATCCATTTTGTCATCATTAGTTTTATTATTTAAAGTTATTTCTTCTTTTACTTTTTCTCTTTTTTCTTTTGTTGGTGATGGTTGTCTACTTTCTTCAAGATATGCTTTATACTCTCTTTCCATATCCTCTAAGAATATTCCAATAGCAACAGCATCACTATAAAAAGCATCTTTTAGACCTTTTAAAGGAATTGGTAGCATCTTTCTTGTTAAATAACCTGATCTAGTTGCAATTTGTTCAGAAACTCCATCTATTTCAACTGCTCCACCAGATAAAACTATTCCTTTTGTTAAATGTCCATTAAAACCTGATTCATCAATAGTTGTAGTAATAAAGTCTATAATGTCACCTGTTCTAGCTAAAATTATATCTTTTATTTCTCTTAATGTCACTTTTTTAGCTCCATATCTTATTGTGTTATCAGCTTCTATTTGCTTATTTTTTAATTTATTTAATATTTCTTCTGCACCTTCTTTTGGAATCTTAAGTATTATTGATAAATCCGAAATATAGTGCATCTCTCCTACTGGTTTAGTTTTAGCATAAAGTACTTTTCCATATTTTAAAATTATTATACTTGTTGAACCATAACCAATATCTACATGGGCTACTCCCATTTTTTTAGTCTCATCATCAAGTGTTCCTTTTGCTGAGGCATAAGAATTTAAATATATTCTATCTATGTCTATTCCAATTTTATTTACAACTTGTATAAATTTTTGTACATAATTATCGTCAATATATACCAAGTGTATGTCGGCTTGTAATTCTTTTCCAACCATACCTATTGGTTCTTTGACTATTCCAGAGGAAATATCAATTTTTTTGTTATATATTTCTTTATATAGAATTCTATATTGACCTTCTCTACCACCAAAAATTTGTCTTTTTGCTTGCCGCAGTAGGTTATTCATATCTGATTTTTCAATCTCTTTTTCAGTAGGAAATGAAATTTTCACATTTACAGTAGCTGAATGAATCCCAGAGCCTCCTAATGCAAGTGAAAGTCTTGTAATTGGTGACTCAACACTTTCTGCTTTACTTATGGCTTCTTTAAGAGCTATTGCTAATGCTTCTGGATTTTCTATTAAAGATTTGCTTATTCCATTACTCTTAGTTTTAACATAATTTGTAACAGCTATTCTTTGAAAATCTGAACTCATCTCTCCAACTAGTAATTTTATCTTATTATTTCCAATGTCAAGAGCTACTTTTCTTATTATATCATCTTTCATTTGCTATCACCTAAATATTTTATTATGTAATCATTAAATCTTAAATCTATATAATCAATCTTTCTTTCTTTTGACATATTGAAGTAAAGTTGTTCCGCTATTATGTATCTTTTATTTTCTTTCTCTTTATTTATTTCATCATTACTATCTTTTATTCTATTTGTCTTTATTTTTACACCATCAGTCAAAATAATGACAAATTCTTTATCTTTTACTTTATATATTTGAGAAATTTTTTGAAAGATTGCTAAATCAGAAATTTCATTTAAAAATTCTGATATTTCTTTTACTTCTTCCTCACTATTAGCAATAATAAAGGGTACACCCTCTACTTCTTTTTCATTTAGATATGCAAATATTTTTCCATCTTTATCTGTCAAATATATATTCTTTCCAATAACTGCATAATAAACTAAATCTTTCTCTTTAACATCAATAGTTATTTCTCCTAAAGAATTCTTTTCTACTTTTGCACTTTCTACCCTTATATCTTTTTCTATAAATTCTTTTATTTCATTGCTATCTATATAAATATTGCTTTTATTATATAACTTTTCAGCAAGTTTTGTCAATTCGTTCTGTAACATTTTTGAATTATCTGTAATGTTTACTTTATCTATGTTGAAGTAATCTAACCTAAAAAAATTTTGTGGTAACATGTAGATTAAATAAATTATTCCACTTAAAAACAACAACCTTATTCCCATTACTTCTCCTAATTATTTCAAAAATGTTTCAACTGTTATTCTTACAACATCATCAAAAGTATAACCTTTAAGAGTTGCTAAATCAGGAATTAAACTCGTTTTTGTCATTCCTGGTGAAGAATTTACTTCTAAGAAATATAATTCTCCTTCACTTAGTATAAAATCACTTCTTGAAATTCCTTTCATTCCAAATTCACTATGAATTTTTTCTGCTATTTTCATAGCTTCTTTATATGATTTATTTTCTATTTTAGCTGGAAATTCATGAATTGAACCTCCCTTAGCATATTTTGAATCATAATCATATAGTACATCTGCTTGTGGAATTATTTTTAAAACTCCTAAAGCTTCACCATTTAAGACACCAACTGTTAATTCTTCTCCAACAATGTAATCTTCTATTATTGGTTTTGCTAATTTTTTTACAGCTTCTTGTGCTTCTTCTTTATTATTACATAAGAATAGTCCTTTACTAGAACCTTCATCAACTGGCTTTATTATAACTGGAAATCTTTCAATTTCTTCAACTGTTCTGTATGATTTTGGAGTTTTTATTCCAACACTTTGTGCAATCTGTTTAGTTTTATTTTTATCCATAGTTATTGCACTAGCGAGAACACCTGAACCAGTATATTTTTTACCTAAAATATCTAATACTGCTTGTATCTTACCATTTTCACCATTTCCACCATGTAAAACTAAATATGCTAAATCATAATCATTATCAACAAAAGCTGATACTTGATTTTTTTCATCTAAAATAACTCCATAAGTATCATAACCTTGTTTTTTTAAACTTTCTAATACTGCTGCACCACTTTTTAAAGAAATTTCTTTTTCTGAGGAAGTTCCTCCCATAAAAACTGCTATTTTCATTTCCTTTTTCGCCTCTTATCTAACAATTATTATTTCTTCTTCTAATTTTATTCCAAATTTTTCTAAAACAGATTTCTTAACTAATGTTAAAATATCAGTGATATCTTTAAATGTTGCATTACCTAAATTTAATACAAAATTTGGGTGTTTTTCTGCTATTTGAGCATTACCAATTATTGTTCCTTTTAAACCACATTCTGAAATCAATCTTGCTGCAAAATCTCCTTCTGGATTTTTAAATGTACTTCCCAAACTTGGTTTATCCAAAGGATGTTTACTTTCTCTTAACTCTTTTATTTCTTTTATTCTTGCAGCATCAAAACCATTATCAAACTTAAAAGTTGCACTTAAAACTAACCAATTTTTATCTTGAATTTCAGTTTTTCTATATGCTACTTTTAAATCTTCCTTTTTTATTTCTCTTATTTGATGATTTTCATCAAAAACTTCAACAGAAACTATTTTATCAAATATTTCTGTTCCAAAAGCCCCACCATTCATATACACAAGCCCTCCAATAGAACCTGGTATACCAAATAGACTTTCAATTCCACTATAATTCTTATCTCTCATAAAATCAGTTAGGTCTTTTAAGTTTGCTCCTGTTTCAACCTTAACTAAATTATTTCCCAAATTTTCTATTTTATTTAGCTTTTTTGTACAAACAA
>ERZ772986.407-NODE-407-length-27409-cov-9.507129_pt1 | contig 27409 bp, 18 predicted proteins | sample MGYA00511898_ERZ772986 | MGnify/ENA primary metagenome ERZ772986 (study PRJEB29015, sample SAMEA2737934) | human oral metagenome | biome: human oral; feature: human-associated habitat; material: dental | place: China | collected 2148 ... | reverse complement strand
TAACCATAGTTGTAAATCTCTCAGGGTCATCGTAGTAAGCAATCTGGGAGATGAGGAGTGTATCAGTTCCGCTGATAGGAATGTTTTTGTTCTTGCGTAGGTCGTACAGTCTCTTGAGAGCCGCACGCTTAGCGTTAATCTTCTTGATGTTTTCAGCTAGCTTCTCAGAAGTAATCTTGTTGCCCGTCTCCTTCTCAACCATCTCTAATAGGTCATGACACTCTTCAGCCCACTTCTCGATATCCTTAGGTCTCTTCATTTGAGGGAGATCCATGATATGCATTGGAACGTCGGTACCGAGGATTTCATAAGCTTTCTTCTTACCGTCGCAAGTATTCTCTCCGATGTATATATCAGCGAGCCTGTAGAAAGGACATGTTTTATCAAATCTAGCTCCGAGCATTGCCTTTATAAGTGGGCATGTGTTGGCTGGTAAATATCTCTCTCCGCCTGGTACCCAGAACTGAGAGCCTGCGCAAAGACCCGTTGCTATACCGTTACCTGCAAAGATAATTTCATCAGGAACATATGCACAGAATGTTCCGAATACCTTGCCGCCATTCTTCTTAAACTCAACGAGCTCAGCTGGACGTAGGCCGTGAACATCAGCGAGAACCATGTCAAAATAATCCATTGCCTCAGGTCTATTTTCCTGAGATAGGAATACGTCACCAATTGCTCCTGGAAGAACGCTACATAGTAGGTCATGGTTATCCACATCCATGCCGAGATCTTCCCACATCTTACGATAATCTGCCATTTTTATAACCTCCATAATAATAAGTCAAATATACTGATAAAATTATATCAACTAAGCGAGTAGTGCAAACATTAAATAAAATGATAAATTTCGCACAATCTATAGAATTTGTTGATAACTATTTGACGCTTTATAAATATGGTATAAATGCAGGTGGTAATTAGCAGATGTTGTGGGGTCTCTATCAAAAGGAGCGAGAACTCGTAAAATAGACTGATTATGAAGCATACTATTTTAGAAAAAATGTTGACAATAGAAATCGATATGATACAATTGAATTGTTCAAAAGGAATTCAAAAAAACCAATTAATATATGAGATATTCATAGGAGGATATGAAATGGCACAGATTTATGATTTTAAGCTAGCTAGACCAGATGGAAGTGAGCTAAACCTCGCTGATAACAAGGGCAAGGTAATGGTTATCGTTAACACTGCAACCGGATGTGGATTCACACCTCAGTACGAGCCACTAGAAGCACTTTACAAGGAGCTACACGAGTCCGGACTAGAGATTATCGATATCCCTTGCAACCAGTTCGGTGGACAGGCTCCTGGATCAGATGATGAAATCCACGAGTTCTGCACACTCAATTACAACACAACATTCCCACAGCTTAAGAAGTCAGATGTAAACGGTGAGAATGAGCTTCCACTTTACACATTCCTCAAGAGCCAGAAGGGATTCGAGGGCTTCGGAGACTTCCCAGACAGAGAAAAGTTCGAAGAGTTCGTTGCAATGGGCGATCCTGATTTCAGAAACAACGCTAACATCAAGTGGAACTTCACTAAGTTCGTTGTAGATAGAGACGGTAACGTAGTTGCTAGATTCGAGCCAACAGCTGATATGGGTGAGGTTGCTGCCTTCGTAAAGGGCCTTATCTAATCTATAGATAGTATTTTAAACAATAAATAGCATAAGCGCACATATGGATTCAGCAATGGGTTGAGATTAAAGTTATATGTGTGTGCATGTATAGAGCTAAAACTGGTGTCCACCGAGTGAATTCGGTGGGCACTTTTTGCTTTATTATTTATCGTGCGGTTAGATAGTTATCTAGACTAGATAATGATTAAATGATGATTATTCGGGTGAAAAATGCGTAATTGATTGAATGTTCGTTTAAAAAATGTAAAATTATCTTATCGGAGGGTTATCATGAAATGCGAGATTATGACGAATTAACGGAGAGCGCTGTAAGATATGGATATGATTAAGAAAAATGGAATTAGCTTAAAAATTAATTACCTCATACATATTGGCATAGCAATACTTTTTGCGTCTTCATTTAATGTATGGCTTGTAATTAGTGGGTCAGATATCGGTTTTGTTAAATACCTTATAACTGCAGCTCTTTCATGCCTTGTTGCATTAATATTTGTTAGAGTATTATCTCCTGTCAAATACATCGTGAATAGCCTGATATGGAAATCAAAAGAGAGCAAGCAGTCAGCATATGCCTTCTGGATATTCGTATATCTCAGTGGTCGCATTAACCACTCATCGCAGTTATACATGATAAATGAACTTTTTATTCCAGATAAATATCTGCGAGGCCCAATTAAGAATCTGAACTATGAAGAAATTAGATTAGAGTTACGAAGAGTAGAGATACTGACAGAACTCGTTATGTTCATTCTGTACAGCTGTATTTCACTTGCAATTTATAGGACTAGTAACATGCCGTTCTACTTGATTCCTTTTGCTGGAATGGCTATAGATATAGCAAATTCGAATATTGAAATGGAAATATTTAGAGGTAAATTCACGAAGCTTCGCGACTCAAAATATTTTGAATATTATGTAATTAGGGAGCGGTTACTCGCGGACTCTAATGATGAAGAAGCGATTAAAAGATTTGTAGAGCTCGAAGCTGAGAACTTTGAAGACAGAGAAAGAATTCACGAGAGGATATCAATCTGGAGCAGGATAGTCGTAGGAAAAGCTCTGAACAGAGAAACTCTTACAGAAGAGATGAAGTTCTTGCTAGAGAGAAAATATCTCGAAGTTATCTGGGAGTTATTTGTAACACATGAGACATTAAATTTGCTGAATCTATATATTACATATGCCGTAATAATTGGTGAATTGAACACAGAAAAGGTTGCATTAAATATCCTGAATAGATGGAAAACTCAGGATATAGGGTCTAGGTTAAAGGCTAAATTTGAATATTCTGAGCAGGCCTTTGATGGAGATAAAGCAAAGCTAGAGGACCTAAGGCTGCGAGCTGGCGAGTTCTATGAGGAGTTTGCCGAATGTAGAAATGATGTTGATGAAGTTAAGACGGCTTATCTCAAATTAATAGAATTGGAAAGTTAATATTACAGTTAAAAGATAAATGAATAAAACGTAAAATTCGTTTGCCGCCTAGTGCAGCAAACGAGTTTTACGTTTAGAAATTATGATAATTGTAATTTGCCTGAACAGCCGATACTATCTAGCCGCTTCTGCAATCGCTTCCACGAATGTTGGGTGTGGATGGATTGTGGAAGCTACATCTTCGAGTGTCAGCTTGTTTGAAATAGCTAGCGCTAATTCGCCTACGAGATCGGTAGCGCGGCCGCACATGAGTTGTGCGCCGAGCAGTATATGGCTGTCAGCGTCGGCAATCAGCTTGATGGTGCCGCGGCCGAGGTCCTCGAGGACTGTCTTGCCGTTTGCTCCCATAGCGTACTTCTTGGTTATGATTTCGATACCCTGCTCCTTGGCCTCGTCCGCGGAAATGCCGACGGACGCAATCTCAGGCACCGAGTAGATGCAGGTTGGAACGGTCTCCATGCGAATTGGCGGTTCCTGACCGTTCATGTGAGCAACTGCATTTCTACCCTCAGCAGTTGCTGTATGAGCTAGCTCGATGCCGCCGATTGCGTCACCGATGCCATAGATGCTCGGACTCGCCGACTGGTAGTGCTCATTAACGGCGAGACGGCCGCGCTCTCCTGCAAGATGCTGGAGCTGCTCAGATAGCAGACTAGGAACATCAGATCTTCTGCCGACAGCCATGAGAACAGCATCTGCAGGGATTGATTTCTCCTCATCCTTTTCAGTGTAAACAACCGCAAGTCTTCCGTCCGCCTGCTCAATTCTAACAACAGGGCACTTAGTGAGAACCTCAATTCCATCCTTCTGCAGGCTCATCTTCAGACTGCGGGCCAGTTCCTTATCAACGGTAGGAATGAGACGGTCTAGAGCCTCAATAACAGTTACGTGTGAGCCAAAACCATTATATACAGTAGCAAACTCAACACCGATAACGCCGCCGCCGATGATTACGAAATCATCGAAGGGCGTACCGCCCTGCTCGAGGAGCTCGGTCGAGTCCATAACGCCCTCGAGCTCGGCGCCCGGAATAGGCGGAATAAACGGATTGCCCCCAGTTGCAATCAGGATAAACTTACCAGTTACCTCATGCGATTCGCCCTCTCCATCAGTGTACGATACAGTGTGCTCATCTTTGACTAGCGCGAGGCCATGTAGTAGGTCGATCTTAGCCTTTGCAAGGCCGGTTTCAATGCCCTCGCGTAGGGTATCAAGCACCTCGTCCTTACGAGCTCTAACAGCATCAAGGTCAACCTTAACATCAGCAGCATTAACGCCGATTTTAGCACCCTCTCTAGCTTCCTTAGCGAGCTCGGACGAGCGCATGATAGTTTTTGTAGGCACACAGCCTCTGTTGAGGCAGGTGCCACCAACTCTATCCTTCTCGATTACAGCAACCTTCATGCCGTACTTAACAGCGTCAAAAGCAGCCTCATAGCCACCAGGGCCAGCACCAATAACAACTAGATCATAATTAAATTCAGCCATATCTTCCTCTTTTCATAACGATAGTGCAGATGCACCAAGATATACCTATATAATGCTACATAATGCCTTCAGCAATCAGATTAATGATGTCACAGCAAATCTGATATTCCTTGCTGTTAGGTGCATATGGCAGAGCACTTTCAACAAGTGTAGCCATTGCGGACTTGCTGTATTTGCAGCCTATTAGCTTTTCCTTTAGAACTCCAAAGACTTCAGTCTCGAGAGAATCAGAGAATATTCCGCAGTCCTTAATCACGCCACCTTCAACCTGCAGCTCGACATCTACACCACCCCAATCAAGTCTCTCAGAAATCGAAGTTGTGAATGGTATCTTGCGGCCGAATCGCCATTCCTCAGACGAGTACTTGTCGATTAGAGCTTTGAGCTCTGGATCGGAATCAGCTGTAGGGATGTCGAAGCGTTCAACCTCTCCGCCATAAACCTTTGCAAAAGCCTCATACAGTGCCTTCTTAAGCTCTTCGAGTGTAACGTCAGGCTTGTGGTTGATGAGGTTAGTGATTCTGGAACGAACTGACTTTACGCCTTTTGATTTTAGCTTAGAAGCGGAAACGTTGAGATACTCTCCAAGTGGAGTTGGGTCTACATTGAACATAATCGTTCCATGGTGGTAGCAGTAGCCATTGCTCTGGTAGTATGCGTGGCCGGAGAACTTCATGCCATCGATAGTGAGGTCATTTCTTCCAGTTTTTTCAGCATTTATACCTAGCAAACGAACAGCTTCGAGGATTACCTCTGTCTGCTTAGGGATATCGTATTCACCTTCCCTTGCAATGAATGTAAAATTGAGGTTCCCAAGGTCGTGGTACACAGCTCCACCGCCAGAGATTCTTCTAGCTAGCTTGCAGTCTCCTTCTCTCATGGACTCAACTCTGCATTCACGCCAAGGGTTCTGGTTCTTGCCGATTACTACAGTGTTAGCGTTCTGCCATAGGTACATAGTAACTTCGCCTTCAGTTGCGCGAAAAGTCATATATTCCTCAGTAGCGAGGTTGATAAACGGATTGGTACAATCAGTTTCGGTATATCTTAATTTCATGTATTTGTAGCTCCTTGCTATCAGATTTAAGTTAAATCAAGCCTAGACAGACAGTCGCGTCTTACGCAAGCTAAAATCTGTCCAGGCTTAAATTTTTATGTAGCCGAAAGCACTATTACTCATCAATCAAAAGCAATATTTGATTCGTGAGCGGCTGACCTTCCGGCAAGGTTTTTATGAAAACTCGTATTTTAGAACTGGTTCTCTCGCAGCCTTAACTTCGTCCAATCTGCGCATTGGAGTAGTAACAGGCGAAGCGGAAACAGAAGCAGGTGAATTTATAATCGAGTCATAAATCTTTCTAAATGCAGCGATTGCATCATCGAGAGTTTCACGCGACTCAGTCTCAGTAGGTTCAACCATGAGAGCTTCACTTACGATGAGTGGGAAGTACATCGTAGGTGGGTGAATTCCGAAGTCGAGGAGTGCCTTCGCAACGTCAAGTGCGGAGACATTGTTCTCCTTGTGGAATTTCTCGAGGCTCATTACGAACTCGTGCATGCAAGTGCAGTCGTAAGCCATTGGGTATAGATCCTTTAGCTTCTCCATCATGTAGTTAGCATTTAGAACAGCGTTGTGAGCGAGTTCAGGAACTCCGTCACCGCCAATGTATGTGAGGTATACGAGAGCTCTTAAGCTAACGAGGAAGTTGCCGTAGAATCCAGTAACACTGCCGATGCTCTTCTCTGCACGAACGTACTTGCCATCCTTAACAGTTAGGCCAGGTAGGTACTTTCCGAGGAAGTCTTTGCATCCGCAAGGACCGCTTCCTGGGCCGCCTCCACCGTGAGGTGTTGAGAATGTCTTATGCAGGTTGAGGTGGATTACATCGAAACCTATATCTCCAGGTCTTACTAGTCCAATTACAGCATTTAGGTTAGCTCCATCGTAGTAGCAGAGACCACCAGCCTCATGAACAAGCTCTGTAATCTCGAAGATGTTTTCGTCAAAGATACCAACTGTATTAGGGTTTGTGAGCATGAGACCAGCCGTATTCTCGTTAATCTTAGACTTGAAGTCGTCCATATCGATGCTTCCGTGCTCGTTAGACTTAACAACTACAACCTTAAAGCCTGCCATTGCAGCACTTGCAGGGTTTGTTCCGTGAGCAGCGTCTGGGATTAGAATCTCATTCTTATGTCCGAGGCCCTTGTCACGTAGATAAGCCTTTATGAGAAGCAGCCCTGTAAATTCTCCCTGTGAGCCAGCTGCTGGCTGGAATGTTACGTGATCCATACCCGTGATTTCGCATAGATAGGACTCTAGTGTATCTATCGCCTCTGTGCAGCCCTCTACTGTTTCAGCTGGCTGGAGCGGGTGGATGTTAGTGAATCCTCTAAGTGATGCAACTACATCATCAATCTTAGGGTTGTGCTTCATAGTGCAAGAACCTAGTGGATAGAATCCGTCGTTAACACCGTGAGCTTCCTTAGCAAGAGCTGTGTAGTGACGTCCCATTTCATTCTCAGGAACCTCTGGAAGGTTAGGAGCACTAGCTCTCATCGGAACTTCAGGTAGCGTTACAGGAACGTCGCAAGCAGGGAATAAATCCTGACCTCTGCCAGGAATACTTCTTTCAAATATAAGTTTCATTACTTGCTCACCCCCTTAACGATTTCTATTACTTCATCCATCTGTTCCTTAGTATTGAGCTCTGTAGCGCACCAGAGAATCTCTGTGTCGCTTAGTTTAAGTCCGCCGAGGATACCCTTGTCAGCAAGAGCCTTAAGGATAGCGTCTGCATCAGCGCAAACTGTTACGAACTCATGGAAGAATGGCTTATCGAACTTTAGCGAAAGACCTGCGCTTACAAGTCCTTCAGCCAGATAGTGTGCTTTTGATGAGCAAAGCGTTGCAACCTGCTTGATTCCAGCAGGACCAACAGCCGTCATGTATACACCAGCCTTCAGAGCACAGAGAGCCTGGTTGGAGCAAACATTGCTGCTAGCCTTCTCTCTACGGATATGCTGTTCTCTAGCCTGTAGAGTTAGTACGAATCCACGCTCGCCACGCGAGTCAACTGTCTCACCTACAAGTCTGCCTACAATCTTACGAGTGTTCTTAGCAGTCGTTGCCAGAATACCTAGGTAAGGTCCGCCATATGCGAGGCCTAGTCCGAGTGGCTGACCTTCTCCGCAAACGATATCTGCACCGATCTCACCAGGAGTCTTCAGAACTCCGAGTGCTATTGGATTAACGCTCATGATAAGCTGTGCACCAGCTTCGTGAACTATATCTGCAATTTCGTCAGCGTCTTCGACAATACCATAGTAGTTAGGATACTGCATCAGGAAGCAAGCAGCTGACTTGTCCTCTGTAAGAGCAGTCTTAAGCGCTTCTACATCAGTAACGCCGCCACACTCGCATGCTGGAACAACCTTCACCTCAGTGTCTCTTCCAAACGAGTATGTCCTTATTACTTCAAGAACTCTAGCATCTACAGTCTCCGATACGTAGATTGTGCTACGCTTACGGTCTTTCGTCATCGCGCATGCTTCTGCAGCTGCCGAAGCACCATCATAAAGCGAAGCATTAGACACATCCATGCCAGTAAGTTCGCATATCATGGTCTGATACTCGAAAATCGACTGAAGTATACCCTGGCTGATCTCAGCCTGATAAGGGGTATAAGCAGTGATGAACTCCTCTTTGCTTACTACTGCATTAACTGCAGCGGGGATATAGTGGTTATAAGCACCGGCACCGCGGAAAATAGAATCGTATACCACGTTGCGGTTTGCCATTTTCTCCATAATTTGAGCAGTTTCCAGCTCGGATTTACCAGCTGGAATGTTGAGCTCGCACTTGATTCTAGCTGCAGCAGGGATGTCCTTAAATAGATCATCCCAGTCTTTGTAGCCAATATCGTTTAACATCTGGAGCTGTTCTTCTTTAGTGTTAGGAATAAATGTACCCAATTCGAACCTCCTTGTACGAAAGTGTTAAGGTAAATACGGTTTATGCTTCTTCCGACTCTACAAATGCGTCGTATTCGTCTGAGGTTAGAAGTTCCTCTGTCTCAGCTACATCCTTAACCTTGATTAGCCAAGAACCGTATGGATCCTCGTTGATTGTCTCAGGTGCATCAAATAGGCTCTCGTTGATCTCAGCAACGATTCCTGTAACAGGGGATAGCACATCAGATACAGCCTTTACAGACTCGATGTCACCAAATGCATCACCAACTGTTACTTCATCGTCAACCTCAGGGAGATTGATGAATACGATGTCACCAAGGCTATGCTGAGCATAGTCAGAGATACCGATAACGCACAGACCGTCTTCTTCAGCGATCCACTCATGCGACTTTGAATACTTTAAATCTGCCATTTTATTTCTCCTTTTGTATATATTATTTAGATATAAAATATCATTTTTAACAAGTACAGACTATCTTACTGCTCTCTCTTATAGAAAGGAAGCTTTACCATCTCAGCGTCAATCTTTCGACCACGTACATCTACCTGAACAGGAGCTCCGATTTCACGCTTTGCCGATTCAACGATAGCCATTCCGTAAGATCCGTTTAGATATGGTAGAAATGTTCCAGAGGTGATGTGTCCGATCTTTTCTCCATCTCTATATACATCGCACTCTTCTCTGATGATTCCACGACCAGTAACTTTGATTCCAACCCTTCTCTCCTTGAGTGGAGTTGCAGCTTCAATTGCAGCCTTGCCGATGAAATCAGGCTTGTCCATCTTGATTGCAAAACCAAGACCTGCGATTTTAGGTGATATATCATCGTTCATATCGTGACCGTATAGCGGCATTGCAGCTTCCATACGAAGCGTATCACGTGCTCCTAGTCCGCAAGGAATCAGTCCTTCTTCCTTACCAGCTTCGATGAGGATTTCCCATACATCTGCAGCCTTATCAGCTGGCATATATATCTCAAATCCATCTTCGCCTGTATAGCCGGTTCTGGAAAGAACGCAAGGAATGCCCTTTATTGAGCCATCGAAATTAGCTGTGTAGTAACCAGCAGGGATGAGCGATGGATCAGCAACCTTAGCGAGAATCTCCTCTGCCTTAGGGCCCTGTAGAGCGAGCTGTCCCCATTCATCTGAAACGTTTACAACCTCAACGCCGTCAATCTTATGATCAACCATCCAAGCGAAATCCTTCTCTATATTTGCTGCGTTAACAACAACGAAATAGTCGTTCTCGCCACGCTTGTACACGATTAGGTCATCTACAGTTCCGCCGTGCTCGTTGCACATTGGGCTGTATCTTGCCTGACCAACTTTGAGGTCAGTGAAATCATTAGTTAGTACATAGTTAAGAAAATCAACAGACTTAGGACCGCTTACGAGAATCTCACCCATGTGGGATACATCGAATAGGCCGCATGCTGTACGAACTGCCATGTGTTCCTGCTTGATACCTGTCTCATACTGAATTGGAAGTAAAAATCCGCCAAAAGGCACGATCTTGCCGCCATATTTAACGTGGGTATCATATAGTGGTGTTTTCTTATCCATCAAGACTACCTCCTTGAGTGTTTTTGATTAGATACATTGAATATACTCAAAATATAGCATAGCAAAACATTACAATCAATGAACAAAAGCACGACATCAAAAGTTTATTTTGTGTCATGCTTTTTCGTATAGAAATATTAAATATATAACCTGCGCATAAAGTAGATTAATGGGTTTGCATCATAGAGGTATCCTGCTATATACGAGTTGTTTAATTGCTCGTTTAATGTATGAATATACTGCGGTGCAAACAGTGATGTGAGCGGAAACATGAGTGCGAGGAGCAAAAATATGATGATTGCTCCCTTGATAGATCCGAACAGAAGTCCAACACTTGAGTCCACGGTTCCGAGCAAGTTCTTGCTCTTGCGTCCACGCATAATTCTTTTTCTCAAATGTGAAGAAATAATCCATACAACAGATACTATAAGCGAGAAAGAGATAATCGTAATGGAGAGGTTTGTAAATCTGTTCACGGTTGTATTGATGCCATCTAGACCAAATGCTTCAAATTTAGTGCGCAGCACTTTAGGGATGAACTGCAGTAAATCCATCTCTTGCCCGTTGAATTTCTTCGTTAGCTTGCCCTTCATAAAATCATCGATAGGAAGCGCAAAGAGAAGTGACCTAATCCTATCCGTGTTCATGATGCCAATTATAACCCCACCAGAAACCGCAGCCAGCCTGACAAGGGATTCAAGAAACCCTTGTGACTTACCGCGAAGTGCGCATATTAAGAAAATTAATACTATTATAATGTCTAATATCATGACTAAATTATCTAACATCTGAGTCATATTATCAATACCACTAATCGTCACCAAAACGGCACAAAAGAGTGCTAGAATGAATTTGTTAAATTATTGCTATTATTTAAGCTTATTCATTTTATGGTTAGGGAGGCTATTATGACAGCAGCGGCAGAAAGAATTGCTCAGCTAAGAAAGCTTATGGCAGAGCGTGGCATAGACGCATACGTCATCCCGATGGCAGATTTCCATCAGAGCGAGTATGTAGGCGAACATTTTAAAGCGATTAGATTCGTAACAGGTTTTTCTGGTTCATATGCGACTGTGGCCATTACTAAGGATAAGGCTGGTCTATGGACTGATGGCAGATACTTTACTCAGGTTCTCACGGAGTGCGAGGGCAGTGGTGTCGAGCTCATGAAGATGTTTGTTGACGATACACCGGGAACTGTTGAGTGGGTTGCACAGCAGGTTCCGGATGGCGGGAAGGTTGCTTTTGACGGAAGAGTCCTATCGATGGGCGATGGACAGGCATACGAAGAAGCTTTTGCGGATAGAAATGTAGATATTGATTACGAGCAGGCTCTAGTCGAGGAGATTTGGAAAGATAGACCGGCATTATCCGAAGAGCCAGCATGGTACCTAGAAGAAAAGTATAGCGGAGAAAGCACAGGTAGTAAGCTAAATAGAGTTCGCGAGGAGATGAAGAAAGCTGGAGCAAATATTCATCTGGTTGCATCCCTTGACGATGTAGCATGGCTCCTCAATATGCGTGGCAACGATATCGATTTCTTCCCTCTTGTTCTAGCATATGTAATTGTTAGGGAGGATAGTGCGGATCTATATGTTGAAGAGAAAAAGTTAAATGACGACCTCCGCAAGATGCTCAAAGAGAACAATGTAAATGTTCATCCATACAATGATATATACGAGGATGCAAAGAAGGTCGATGCCAGTGCAACAGCGCTGATTGACCCTATGAAGATGAACTACGCACTTTATAAGAATCTACCATGTAAGGTTGTACAAGGAGCAAATCCCACGATACTTATGAAGGCTATCAAGAATGAAACCGAGATTAAGAATGTAAGAAATGCGGAGATAAAGGATAGTGTAGCGCTCACAAAGTTCATCTACTGGCTCAAGAATAATTACGACAAGATGAAGATTACCGAGCTCAGTGCTTCCGAAAAACTAACTCAGCTGAGAAGCGAGCAGGAGGGCTATATTAGGGATTCATTTGAACCTCTACATGCATTTGGAGCACATGCTGCGATGATGCACTACTCTCCAACACCAGAGTCGGATGTAGAACTAAAAGGTGGACAGATGTTGCTTTCGGATACAGGTGGTGGCTACCTAGAAGGCTCGACAGACATCACCAGAACTACGATTCTTGGCTCAATCAGCGATGAGATGAAAAAGTATTACACTGCTGTATATAAATCCATGCAGCATCTATCGGCAGCAAATTTCCTATATGGAAATCACGGCTGGTCACTCGACGTACTCGCTAGACAGCCAATCTGGGATTTGAACAAGGATTTTCAGTGCGGAACTGGACACGGCTTTGGCTACCTCGGTAGCATTCACGAGCCACCAACAGGATTCCGCTGGTACATAGTTCCTTCCAAGAATGAGCACCACCAGTTTGAAGAAGGCATGATGGTAACGGACGAACCTGGAATCTATGAAGAGGGTGAGTTCGGAATTCGCATTGAGAACAACTTGCTCACTGTAAAAGGAGAGAAGAATAAGTACGGACAATTCATGCACTTCGAGACATTGGATTTTGTACCTATTGATCTCGATGGAATAGATCCATCTGAGCTTACAAAATCTGAGAAGGAATGGCTCAATGAATATCACAAGGAGTGCTTTGAAAAGCTTTCTCCATATATGAATGATGAAGAGCGTGCTTGGCTCGAAGAGTATACGAGAGAGATTTAAAGCTTTACGCGAAGAGTACATTTATATCTTAGGTGATTGGAAAAGCTGATAATCGTCAGTAACTTAAGAAATATTTGGGTAATTATTCAGATATTTTGATTATTTTTTGCCGAATGTATATTAAATCATATGGCAGGGATGTATAATAAATGTGTATTTGTACATGCATGAATGCACAATAGAAATGGAGGAACATTATGCTTAATAAGTCTAAGCTAGAGAGAGTTGTTGCAAAGATGAAAGAGCAGGATATGCCACAGATGATCATCACTGATCCAGTTAGCATCTTCTATATGCTCGACAAGTGGATTATTCCTGGTGAGAGAATGCTCGCACTATACATCAATGTAAATGGAGATGTACAGCTTGTACTAAACAAGCTCTTCCCACAGACAGAGGATCTTGGTGTGCCGTTAACATATTATGACGATATCGAGGAGCCTGTTGAAATTCTAGCTAAGTTCATTGAGAAGGATAAGACTATTGGTATTGATAAGAACTGGCCAGCAAGATTCCTTCTTAAGCTTCAGGATTTAGGTGCTGGAAGCAAGTTCGTAAACGGATCTGTAATCGTTGATAAGGTTAGACAGATTAAGGACGAACATGAGCGTCAGATCATGAGAGAGTCTGCAAAGAAGATCGACGAAGTTATGGATAAGCTTATTCCTTGGGTTGCTAAGGGTCTAACGGAGAGAGAACTAAACGCTAAGTGCGTTGAGCTCTGCAAGGAAGTTGGATTCCAGGGTCTATCATTCGATCCTATCACAGCATACGGCAAGGGTGGAGCTGATCCACATCACGTAACTGATGATAGCAAGGGTAAGTACGGAGACTCCGTAGTACTTGATATAGGTGGTATGTGGAATAACTACGCATCCGATACTACAAGAACAGTATTTATCGGAGAGATTAACGACAGACAGAGAGAAGTTTATAATGTCGTTCTTGAAGCTAACAAGAGAGGTATCGCTGCCGCTAAGCCTGGCAACAAGATGAGCGATGTCGATAAGGCTGCAAGAGACTATATCACAGAGAAGGGCTTTGGCGAGTACTTCACACACAGAACTGGTCACTCAATCGGACTTGAGGATCACGAGGTTGGTGACGTATCTCTCGTAAATGACGAGATTATTGAGCCAGGACAGTGCTTCTCCGTAGAGCCTGGTATCTATCTATATGATGAGGGAATCGGTGTTCGTATCGAGGACATCCTATACATCACAGAAGATGGATGCGAAGTACTAAACGGATATCCTAAGGAAGAGCCAATCGTTGTTCCTGCGGAAAAATAAAAAATTCAATTAAAGGGAGAGATCAATTAATGGCAAAGGTTACAGAAGGTTACATGCCTTTTCTCGGTTACGAAACTTATTACAGAGTCGTAGGTGAGAGAAAAGAAAATGGCAAAGCACCGCTCATCTGTTTGCACGGTGGACCTGGTTCAACACACAACTACTACGAGGTTCTAGATAATCTCGCAGATGATGATGATCGTCAGATCATTATGTACGACCAGATCGGCTGCGGAAATTCGTATCTAGATGGTCACAAGGAACTATGGACTCAGGATACATGGCTAGATGAGCTAGAGGCTCTAAGGGAGCACCTAGGGCTAGACGAGTGTCATATCATCGGACAGTCATGGGGCGGCATGATGCAGATTGCATATGCTATCGAAAGAAAGCCTAAGGGTGTTAAGTCATTCGTTATTTCCAGTGGACATCCATCAAGCAGCCTCTGGGAGAAAGAAGGTCTAAGACGTATTAAGATGATGCCAGAGCACATGCAGGATGCGATTAATCACGCGCTTGAGACTGGAGAGTTCTCAGGAGAGGCTTATGATGAAGCAGTGGCTGAATATATGCACAGATACTGTGAATACTGGATTGGCGAAGCTGCACCAGAGTGCTGTACACGTCCTAAGAAGGCTGGTGGCGAGGCATACCTATACGGATGGGGACCAAATGAGTTCGCCCCTACAGGTTCGCTAAAGGACTTCGAGTATGTTGATAGACTAGGCGAGATTAAGATTCCTTCGCTAGTATGCAGCGGAATCTCCGATCTCTGCTCACCGCTAATAGCTAAGACTATCGCAGATGGAATTCCAAACTCAGAGTGGATTCTCTGGGAGAACGCAAGACACACATGCTTCGTAGACAGACACGATGATTACTGCAAAGTGCTCATCGAGTGGCTCAACAAGTACGATAAGTAATCGGCAGCCCCGAAACTAGCTGATTAATTTGTAGGCATGCAAATATTGCAAAAGAAAAGGCGCAGCAATCGCTGCGCTTTTCTAGTGGTCAATTATTTGTACGTTTTATCTATATTCATAGTGTCCAGGCACATCGACCTTCCATTCCTGTTTAGTAACCCAGCCTTTAGGGAGATGTTCACCTTTGCACTCGAAGTTAGGATCGGTTTTGCGTTTCTCGGCTATGTACTCATTCCGGTGTGCAGCCTGTTCAGCAGGACTATTGAACTCTCTTCCGCACCTACATTTGAAAACCTTCTTCTGTTCGTAGTGACCTTGTTCTGGAACCCGGACTTTGTGCTTCGCTGCTACTGATGATGAACTGGAAGAGGAACTTGAAGTACTTGAGCTGCTTGAAGAACTTGATTTCTCATTCTTCTTACTCTTATCCTTGTCCTTATCCTTGTCTTTGCTCTTATCCTTGGATTTTTCTTTATCCGAGCCATTTCCTGCGCTTGAACTCGATGAACTATCGGAGCTCTCTGAAGCCCCCTTGCTATCGCTAGAAGCAGCCTCTGTCTGTTTATGCTTCTTCGCCTTAGAGTTCTCATTGGATGTAGCTGAATTACAGCCTGTGAGAGTTATTGCGATAATCAGAAGCATCGATAAGATTAAGGCGGTACCCATTCGCCCACGATTCATTATTCTAAATTTAGAAATCCTACCCATAATTTTCTCTATCCCCTATGTATATTTTACTTACCTCATATCATCCAAATATGTATGTAGATGTGTAGAAACACACGCGCATACTTGGTAGTTAAATAAAAATATCTGTTATTATAGCATTTTAAATTGCTGATTTATCCCAATAAAGTAGACTATAAGTATTATCAATATGAGCCGTTCAATATATATAAAACTTCAATCTGAATATTTATGCAGGCAGAGAGCAATATCGCTGGATACATTGTAAAATGTACAGATAATATTACATATATACATCTTATATTCATCTCACATTTAATGGAAAAGAAGGACAAAGAAATGAAGAAAATTTTGCTTTCACTCCTATTAGTGGTGACATTAGCGGTTCCACTGCCCGCATTTGCGGAGACAACGGGAGCAGAATCTCAGACTGGAGCTGAGGCGCAGACAGAAGCGCCTTCAAGCACTAGCGCTGATTCCGAGAAATGGACTAGTGAGGACTTCACTTACACAGACATGAGCAAGACTATTTACGGGTGTGACTATACCAGAACCGTAAATATCGAAGGAAAGGCGATAAGTGGCTTCTCGGCAAAGGGAGAGGCTAAATTTGCCAAGAACAAGAAACTCGTGCTGCCATCAAAGGATGATAAGGGTAATACGCTCGTTGGTGTTGCTAGCAATGCGTTCCAGAAGAAGGGCGTTGAATCAGTGACTTTCCCGTCGGGCATGCTCGCGTCATACAACGATACAGTTACGCACAAGATTACTCGCAGGGGTAACTTCGTGATTGCGGAGGGAGCTTTTGAAGGAAATAACTTGACCAATGTAAATCTGCCGGACGGCGTGCTTGCAGTTCTTCCAAATGCTTTCATGAATAACAAGATTAAGACCGTGACCCTGCCGAGAACTATTTGGTGGCTCGAGACACAAGCGTTCTCGAACAACCAAATCAGCAAGGTTAATTTTCCGCTGACAACATATTTCCAGTTGGAAATGCATGGCATGACCTTTGCAAACAACAAGATTAAGTCTGTCAGACTGCCCGACTATACAGCGGTAGTTAACAAGTTTGTATTTGTTGGGAATCCGGGCATGGAAGAGCTTTCGGCAGAGGGTAAGGCTGCGCTCAAGGGCAATTTTGCAAATAGCGGCGTGGTATACATGTACTCCGAGAACTACGATCATAAGAATATGGATAGAATCCATACGACGGACAAGACGACCGCCAATACGAAGTCTTGGGTACAGAAGCTAATCACAAACGAAGGAACTCCGGAAACCACCAACAATGACACTGAGTCGTGGAATGTAAATGACTTTACATTTGACGGGCAGAAGATAACCGGTCTCAGCGAGAGTGGTAAGGCGAAGCGCAAGGTCAACAAGGCTCTCGTGCTCCCTGACTATAACTCGGAGCTGGATAAAATTACCGAGATTGCGGATACGGATTCGACAACTGGACTATTTGCAACTGCGGACGAGAAGTTCGATTCTGTAACACTTCCTATGGACCTAGAGAAGGTTGGTAAGAACGCATTCCGCGATTCGGGACTCAAAGAGGTGGCTTTCTCACCAGTCCTCAAGAGCATTGGAGATACTGCGTTCCAGGGTAATGGCATCAAGACTGTAGTTCTGCCTGATACCTTGACATCTCTTGGGAGAGGCGCATTTGCGACAAATCCTACGCTTGAGAAAATAGACCTACCTAATGGACTGACAGAGATTCCTGACAGTGCATTCGGTTGCAGTGATAACAAGAACTGGATGTCAGGACTCACTTCAATTGAGATTCCAGCTAGTGTCAAGAAGATAGGTGCTAGAGCGTTTGCAGGAAACAACTTCTCGAGTATCACAGTTCCTAAGGGTGTTACAGAGATTGGTGACTATGCTTTCGCTACCAAGAACTACCTTCTCAAGGACGCCGAGGTATGCAAGCTTGAGCTACCAGAAGGACTTACATCTATCGGTAGGTATGCCTTTAGAAACAAGAAAATCGCCGAAGTTAAGCTTCCAGCAACTGTTGAGGCACTGCCAAAGAACGTGTTTGCGAAGGAAGTTACTTCCGCATCAGGAAAGACAGAGGCATACAGCCTAGTGACAAAGGTGTATGTTGATGACGTTGCAAAGTATACAGATGCAAACAAATTTCCAAAATCTGAATTCCACAAGATACTCTCTGACGACGTAAACGTGTGGAATGCAGAGGATTTCACATACGCAGATATTACTCTAGACAGCAACAATTCACCTGCACCAGCACAGGACAATATGAATATCATCACTGGAACGATACACGTTGTAAGCGGCCTCACAGACAGCGGTAAAGCAAAACTCGCAAACAACAAGAGCCTAGTAGTCCCAGCTGTAGATGATGATGGACATAAAGTTCAGGGCGTTGGTAATAGTGCTTTCAAGGGGCTAGGCCTTGAGAGCGTTGAGCTACCTAAGAATGTTAAGGCGCCAAGCAATGGTCTATGGGATAGCTCCGTGACTACGCGAGGAGACTTCTTTATCGGAGCAAGTGCATTTCAGGGCAACAGCCTGACAGAGCTTACAGTTCCAGAAGGAGTAATCTATATCGGAAGCAACGCATTCAGCAAGAACAAGCTTAAGTCGGCTCGCTTCCCATCGACACTTATGATGATCGGTAATGGGGCATTTGCTACGAATGAGATTTCAAACCTCGAGTTCTCAAAGACTACGGACTATCCGCTCGCTATCGATAACATGGCGTTTGCTATTAACAAGATTGAATCGGTTCAGCTACCTGATAAGACCGAAAAGGTATCAAAGTGGGCATTCCTCAGAAATTCAGGAAAGGCTCCTGTTACAACTGGCAATGCTAACGAGAAAAAGGGTGGCATCGTGTACATGTACATAAACGACCCAGGCGCACTTGTTGAGGATATCGGAAACGGCAAGTCTAACGTACAGCTTCTCAAGGCAAATCAGAACATTCCAAGTGACGAATCTCCTTGGAACAGCGATGACTTCACATATAACGCTGCTGGAACTGTGGTTACAGGACTTACAGAATCCGGTAAAGCTAAGCTCAAGAAGAATGACACACTCGTGATTCCTGAGACCAGCACAAGCGGAGTTAATATAGTTGCAATCGGGGACGGTGTTAACAATTCGCTTGCTAGTAACGGTCAGATTGGAACATTCGGATTTGTAGATGCGGGTAAGGTGTATGTGCCAAAGACTGTCAAGCTGCCATCGACAATAAAGCAGATCGGCGACTTTGCATTTGCAGGGACTATCGACAACACGGCTAAGAAAGTCTACGGTGTATCGATGGTCAACTTGCCAGACGGACTTGAGTCGATTGGTAACTCTGCATTCCTCAATGCTAGACTCACATCTATAGTGCTTCCAAATTCAGTTACAAAGCTCGGTACGGGCGCATTTAACGGAACTGATCTGGCAGAGAAGATAGTTATCTCGAAGTCGCTGAAGGAAATACCTGACGTGGCATTCGGGAGAACTAACGATACAGTAGGACTTGCCGATAAAGTAGCAGTTACTGATATCGTAATCCCTGAAGGTGTTACAGATATTGGCAGAAGAGCGTTTGTGGGCTGCAAAGCCACTACAGTTAGCCTCCCAGAGAGCCTGAAGAAGATAGGTGATAATGCATTCATGAATAACCAGCTTGCAGAAGTCACTATTCCTGGCAGCGTTACGATCATAGGAAGGTCTGCGTTTGAGAAGACTGCAGAGGCAATTCCATCTTCACTCAAATCACTAAAGCTTAGAGAGGGATTTAACGGGACTGTTGGATCAAATGCGTTCAGAGGACAGCTTTTGTCATCGGTCGAGCTACCTAAGTCATTCACGAATATTAGCGGAATAGACAAGAGGGCATTTAGAGATAACCCAGTTAAACCGACGCTGCTTACAGATAGCAAGTCGGTGGTGGACGCTTATAACAACCTCCCTAACAAGGCGGATCTCACATACGTTATCAAGTATGACAACCTAGTTGGCAGCGGCTGGACTAGCGAGGACTTCACATATAGCGCTGACGGAGCGACTATCACGGGTCTTACGGCAAGCGGAATTGCGAAGAGAAACGGTGGAAACCACAACCTAGTTCTTCCAAATGAATCACCATCAGGCGTGGAGATTACGGCTATAGGTGATGCTGCATTTGCGATCCCTGAAGCAGAGGTAACTGTTGGAAAGTACGAGTTCACTTCGGAGAACGGATTTGAATCGGTTAAGTTGCCTGCTAAGCTGAAGTCTATCGGCGCAAGAGCCTTCGAATACAACATGCTTAATGGTGTCGACCTCGAGTCGGCTGCAGAGCTAACGAAGATTGGAACCAGCGCATTCCACGGCAATCACATCGTGAAGCTACACATTCCAGATTCAGTTAATGAGCTCGGCGAGGGAGCTTTCACAGCGAATTCAATCGTTGACCTGAAGCTATCTAGGAATGTTACAAAGATTCCGCAGGCTGCATTCTCGATGAACATTCGTCTTCGTGAGATTGAGATTCCGAACACAGTTACAGAGATCGGTCAGATGGCATTTGCAGGAGCTAGACTTGAATCACTCAATATCCCAGCATCTGTCAGAAAGATTGGTGAGAAGGCGTTCCACCTCCATCACCTAACAGAGCTGACTATACCTGGGACAGTTAAGGAGATCGGGGATTCTGCATTTGAAGGAACATATAAGTCTCTGACGCTGACAAGCCTCAAAATCGAGGAAGGCGTTGAGCACATCGGAAAGTTCGCATTTAAGGAAGGTCTCCTAACAAGCGTTGACCTACCAAAGTCACTCAAGACTTTAGGTAGTGAGCCTTTCATGAACAACACAGGAACTGATGCAAACCACGTCGTAATCTTGAGAACTGTAAATCCTGACCACCTGGCATTCAACACTGGTGCAACAACTCACCGTGTGATGATGTCCAAGGCGATGATTACATTCGATGCAAATGGCGGCACAGTTGAAAAGGGTTACGCTGTACTCGATGACAACGGCAGAGTAGATAACCTACCAACACCGACAGCTCCAGATGCACTGCATGAATTCGAAGGCTGGTTTACAGAGCGTGAAGGTGGCAAGAAGGTAACTGCATCCGAGAAGTTCGATGATGGAACAAAGCTATATGCTCACTGGAAAGAGAATACTTCCTGGAATGAAAAGGACTTCACTGCTGATGGAGATACGATCACCGGTCTATCAGAGGTAGGAAAGACAAAGCTCGCTGTAAATCCAAATCTCAAACTTCCTGCGGTAGTAAATGGTACTGCAATTAAGAAGATAGGAACTGGAGCATTTGCTCCTGCTAAGACAGGTGGAAATCCAATCAACTCGGTAGTAATCCCTGAGGGTGTAGCTGAGATTGGACAGGCGGCATTCTCTGGTGCAAATCTAAAGTCACTAGAGCTTCCAAAGTCAGTGAAGACAATCGGCAAAATGGCATTTAGCGGTGCTCCTCTCGAGAACGTTGAATTCTCCGAGGGTCTTGAAAGCATCGGCGACAATGCATTTGAAGGACACAAGCTCGTCAAGGTTAAGCTGCCAGATAGCCTAAAGACAATCGGCAAGTCTGCGTTCAAGAGCAGATCACCAGAGCGTGCAAGCATAAAGGAAGTTGAGCTCGGTAAGTCACTGCAGTCGATAGGAAGGGAGGCATTTGCTAACCAGAACATCAAGGAGATAAAGGTACCAGAGACACTAAAGGATGTTCCTGCTAACACATTCAAAGGCAACGTTTTGGATGGTAAGGATGCTAAGGTTAAGCTAATATCTTCTAATAAAGATCAGCGCAAGGGTGCTGGTGCTTATACTAACTTTAAGGTAAAGGATCCAGCGGCAACATTCTATGTACCATATAAGGTGGAGCTTCTATCCAATGACGAAGATGCCAAGACTACAGAGCTAACCACCGATGAAAACGGAAAGGTTAAGCTAAACGCGCTGCCTGACAAGGATGCGTGCACGACATTTGAAGGCTGGTTCACAGCTAAGACCGGAGGCACTAAAGTAGATGGTACAGAGGTGTTTACAGAAGACACTAAGCTATATGCACACTGGCTCGTGAGCCATGACCTCGAGCAGATTGCGGCAACTGCGCCAACAACTGACGCAGATGGAAATATCAAGTACTGGCACTGCAAGAAGTGCGATAAGTACTACCGTGATAGCGATGCAAAGCATGAGATCAAGAAGTCCGAAACAGTGATTCCGAAGATCACTTATAACTTCGAGACTGGAGATAATGCGCTCTGGACAAAGGGCGATGGAGACCTCCTCTTCGTCGTAAAGCGTAGCGTGGACGATGCAAATACATTTGACAGCTACTATGACGATAAGGTTCTCCTAGATGGAAATGAGCTCGTAAAGGATGTTGACTATACAGCTGCAAAGGGAAGTGTAAGGGTTACCCTTAAGAAAGCAGTTCTCGGTAGACAGAGCACGGGTAGTCACACCCTGACAGTTGCTTTCAAGGATAAGAGGGGTGGGGCTTCGACAAGCTTTACTATCAGGTCGAAGAATCAGCCAATCGTAAATGGAAGCACATCAAGCTCAAATGGCAACAGAAACGCGAGAGCCAAGTATCACGGATACAGAGTATCCAGAGCAGTGAAGACTGGTGATACAACAGCAATTGCGCTGTATCTGGCTATGATGGCTATTGGGTCAGGCTCGCTCGTAGTATTCTCAAGAAAGAGGAAGAGAGCGAAGTAGTCATTCATAGTATATATTTGCTTAATAAAGGATGATTTATGAGCTAACAGGCAGAATTTCAAAAAATCTGCCTGTTTTTTAATTTTTTTGTAAAAAAGCGAATGCGCAAAGTGACAAAACCACATTATGTCGGCGTGGCACTTTGCATGATTACTATATATTGTGTCAAAAAATTTAAACTCCCCAATATATATGATGCCTAAATTCGAATAAACTTGTCGTAAACTGACAAAAAACAAAAATTTTTAAAGCAAATCACCAAATTCCGATAAAAAATTATCAAAAACTAATTTTCTTGAAACTTGCCCATTTGACATATAAATATCTATAAATGATAATAATTCCAACGGGTATAGCAGCTCAAATGATATCTAAGGATTAAATGGGCGCATGGAATATATAAGAAAAATACTTTAATCGAGACAATATAGTGAACTAATTATCAAAGCCATACAGACCAAATTCATTGTAAGGAGCTGTTATTAACAAGCGTAATAAAAATAATAGACTTATATGAAAGGAAGGTATCACCAATGGAAGGCAAGAAGAAGGTGAAAGCCGTCAGTCTTGAAACATTCGTATTCTTGTTCATATTTATCGGAGGATTCTCGTGGCTAGGACATAAGATGGGCGTCGGCAACATGTTCAAGACCATGATGGCAACAGCACATGACCTCCTCCTCTCCACCGTATTTCTAATAATGGCGATGGCTGTACTCGCTGGTGCTATCAGCGGACTACTTTCGGAGTTCGGGGCAATTGCGCTTATCAATAAGATTTTTGCACCACTGATGAAACCAATATGGGGGCTGCCAGGAGCGAGTATCACGGGAGCGGTCGCTACATATCTATCAGATAACCCGGCAATTATACCGTTTGCAAAGGATAAAACGTTTACTCAGTATTTCCGCAAGTATCAAGTGCCGGCACTTTGTAACCTTGGAACTTCTTTCGGAATGGGGCTTATCGTTACGACATTTATGATTGCGCAAGGCAAACAGTTTATAGCCCCAGCGCTATTAGGTAATGTTGCAGCTATTATAGGGTCGGTTATCAGTGTAAGGCTCATGCTTTGGCAGACTAAAAAATTCTATGGCGATGAAGCTATGGAACCATATGCAAAGCATTTCTCGGTAGAGGACCTCAAGACTGAAGGAGAATACAGACTTATACGTGAAGGAAACATGTTCCAGAGAGTACTCGACTCATTGCTAGAGGGTGGTAAGAACGGCGTTGAGATGGGGCTTGCGATTATACCAGGAGTTTTAATCGTGTGCACATTCGTAATGATGTTCACATTCGGACCTGGAAAGAACGGATATACAGGCGCAGCATACGAGGGCATAAAATTGCTTCCATATCTCGGGCAGAAAATTAACTTCGTAATCGAGCCACTGTTCGGCTTCCACTCACCAGAAGCTATCTCATTCCCAATCACATCGCTAGGAGCAGTAGGAGCTGCTATCTCTCTAGTGCCTGAGTTCATTAAGACAGGCAAGGTTTCTCCTAACGATATCGCAGTATTTACCGCAATGGGTATGTGCTGGTCAGGATATCTCAGCACACACATAGGAATGATGGATGCGATTAAGTCGAGAGCTCTTGCAGGAAAGGCTATCCTATCTCATACAATTGGAGGTCTCTGCGCTGGTATAGCTGCACATCTACTGTACGTGCTACTGATTCACTAGCAATGTTGCAGGTTTATAAAAAATTGCGTATTAGAGTATTTAACACACATGACACAGAAAACTGGCCAGACATATGTCTGGCTTGTTTTCTTGTTGAAAAATGCACGTCTCTATGATAAAGTAAACTGATATGCGAGATAACAATTTCTACATGAAAGAAGCTTTAAAAGAAGCCTATATAGCTGCAGAGCTCGGAGAAGTTCCGGTCGGAGCCATTGTTGTGAAGGACGATGAAATTATCGCCAGAGCTCACAACATGGTGGAAGCATACGCATCTTCATCATCTCACGCTGAGATGTTGGCGATGGATGCAGCCGAAGCAAAGCTCGGAAGTAAATGGCTGAGCGGATGTGAGCTGTATGTGACACTTGAGCCGTGCTCGATGTGTGCTGGAGCGATGGTGCTCTCAAGGCTGGATAAGCTTTACATAGGAACGATGGATCCTAAGAATGGAGCAGCTGGTTCAATATTCGATATTACGAATGAGGCACAGCTCAACCACAGGATAGATGTAGAACGAGGGATACTTGCCGATGAATGTGCGGAGGCGCTTACTAGCTTCTTTAGAGAGCTAAGGATAGCTAAAGCCCAGCTTCGCAACAAAAATATAGATGCAGTTGAAGATAAAGTTGATATATTGGAGGAAAATTAGATGAAAAGAAAAGGACTAATTGCAGTTCTGTCGATGCTTATGGTTATTATCAGCACAGCTATGTGTTTCGCAGCAGATGATACTGCTTTTGCGCTAAAGTCTTCATACCCTAAGGATGGACAGAAGAACACTTCAATCGAGAACCTAGGGGTTAAGCTTTATTTTAATCATTCTGTATCAAGTAAGGCAGCGCAGGCTAATAACAAAAATAGTGTTAAGATTGTTGATAAGGATGGCAAGAAGATCCCAATAAAGGTTCTGACTGCTAACGACGATTCTGGTCTAGTGCTAGTGCTCGGGGATAGTACGAACAAGAAATTCAAGGTTAAGAATAACTCGGAGTATAAGCTGGTAATCGAAAAGGATTTTGTAGATGATAACGGCAACACCCTTGGAAAAGAGACCACTGTAAGCTTCAAGACTTTTAACCAGACTCTGAACACAACTATCAATATGGTTATGATGGTAATCATGTTCGGTGGTATCATGGTTGTGACGATTAGACAGCAGCATAATAAGGATGATGACGATAAGGTTGAGAAGGAGAAATCCGGAGAATCCACATTTAATCCTTATAAAGAGGCGAAGAAGACTGGAAAGTCAGTCGAAGAAGTAATCGCTGAAGAGAAAAAAAGAGTTGCTAAGGCTGAGAGAAGGGCTAAGAGAAAGGGTACAAAAAAGATTGAGGAGAAACTTGAGATAAGTGAACTTCTGCCTAATGTGTATAAGGTCCATAAGCCAAGTCCAATCAAAGACCGTAAAGCAGGGGGCAAAAAATCCTCGAAGTAATTCGAAAAATCACAAATTATATATACATTTATGTATGATAAATAGTACAATATATGCGAGGGTGCACGGCATCCTCGCATTTTTAGAATCTAGGGCGGGATAAATGAGTAGAGAAGATATGAAGCCTTCTGAAATCGAACTCAAAGCGTACGCGAAAATCAACCTTTCGCTATACGTGCTATCTAGAAGGGCAGACGGTTATCACGATATAAAGTCTTTTATGCAAAGTATCAATATTTTCGATATTTTAAAAATAAGAACTAAATTAATAAATAGTTATGATTATAATTGTTTTTTTGCAGAAACTAACATATACTTATCATCAACAAATAAGAATATTCCATTAACTACAGACAATTTGGCTGTAAAAGGCGCGATGACCGTCATAGAGGCAATTTCTAGTCGATGTAATCTTGCAAGTTTGCTGAAAGAGAGAGATGCTGAGTGCATCTCAATCGAGATCGATAAGAAACTCCCTGTGGCAGCTGGTATCGCTGGTGGCAGTGGAAATGCCGCAGCGGTTATGCTCGGTGTGAACCACCTGCTTGGTAGTCCTTTGTCTATGAGGGAACTCATGGAAGCGGGTGCTAAGATTGGTGCGGATGTGCCTTTTTCTATAATGATGAATGCATATCTTAATGCTGATGAACTGAAGGGCTTACCACAGCTTGAAGAGGCGAGCTGTGCTGCGATAGTTTCTGGAATAGGCGAAGTGGTTGAGGCAGTTATGCCGAGACCGCATTTTGTGATTTTATTTAACCCTGGCATTGCTGTATCTACTAAGGAAGTGTATGAAGCAATTGACAGGAAACTTGAAGGCGCAGAGCTTGCGCAAAGAGAAGCAGATGTCAATCGCTTCTATAATGAACTTGAGCTGTACACACTTACGCATTACCGAGAAGTGCAGAACTTGGTGTCGCGGATACGCGAGTATTTGCACGCTGATGAAGTTCTGATGAGCGGTAGCGGACCCACCGTGGCAGCTTACTATACCGACGAAACTAGATTCGAGGCTGACTATGAAGCTTTAGAAGCGGCTAGATGGGTTGAACCGACTTGGCGATACTGGAAGACAAAGAGCGGAGGACTTAACTTATGGAGTTAGATTTTCAGATTCAGAAACCATTAAGAGAGCTAGTGTACCTGGAGCTCAAGAGACGAATTCTAACGGGTGAAATAGATGCGCACACAAGGCTCATGGAAATTGACCTGGCGGAGAAGATGAACGTAAGCAGAACACCTATCAGAGAGGCGATTCGTAAACTTGCTAACGAAGGCTTGGTTGTTATTGAGCCGCGTCACGGCGCATATGTATCTGAGATTTCCATCAAAGATCTCGAGGACGTGTTTGAGGTGAGAGAAACTCTGGGCGGACTCGCAGCTTCTATTGCCGCAGTTAAGGCAACAGATGAGGATAAAGCAGCTCTACAGAAGCTTCTCAGGCTAGGTGAGCTCGCGATGAAAAATGGCGAGATGGACGAGATGGTAGAATATGACGTCAAGCTTCACAGCTATATAGTGCAGTGCAGCGGCAATAAGACTCTTATCCAGATGGTTAAACAGGTTCAAGAGCTATCGATGAGATTCCGTTACGTATACTATGAGAGCCAGAGCAAGTACATGATTCAGCCGATTGAGCATAAGAAGATTGTAGATGCTATCATAGCTGGTGATGCAGCGGCAGCTAGAAAAGCAGCTGCAGATCATATCAATACGCTTAGAAAGTTTGTCGTAAAGAAAGATAAAGGAAATGGCATGATATAGTCATCCGATTGAGACGGGTAGCTCTAGGCTACCCGTTTTTTGTATAAGTAAAACCACGCGTTGGACGCGTGGTTCCGTAAAGGCTTTGCC
>ERZ772986.405-NODE-405-length-27491-cov-8.535355_pt1 | contig 27491 bp, 23 predicted proteins | sample MGYA00511898_ERZ772986 | MGnify/ENA primary metagenome ERZ772986 (study PRJEB29015, sample SAMEA2737934) | human oral metagenome | biome: human oral; feature: human-associated habitat; material: dental | place: China | collected 2148 ... | reverse complement strand
CTTACCCAGCGCATCCCCCATCGCAGCACACGCACCCCGCTCCAACTCAGCAAACTTCGACTGAGTTCCCTCAGCATCATAACCATCCCAGAAAAACAAAAACCCCTTCATCTTCGACTTCGCATACTCGACCTCGGCCCGATCAAGCTCAATCGCCTGACTCAACGCCTCAGACAACCAAGACAACAACGGATCATAATCCTCACGCGTATAAGCAATCACATCACCACTACGCACCGTCGAAAACGTGACACTCATCACCGGCCCCTTTCTGCAACAGCCACATTCACAGCCTCAACCTCTTCATAACCAGACGCCGAACCCGACAAATTCGACGACGTACCCGCATACCGCCCCGTCGTATCCGACGCCTCTTTTGTAGCCTTCGCCGACGAAGACCAAAACGCAGTCCGTGGATGATTCACCACACCAAACCCAGGAGTTTTCGTGGAATTCATCGCCGACTTCACCGCCTCCATCTCAGCCGACAAACCATCCCAATGAGCCGACGCCGTCCGCAAATCACCCGATGAACTCTGCCACGCACCCATCCCACTCGACCGAGTCGTGCCCAGCCCCGAAGAAGAACCCGCCGACGGCGCTCCACCAGCCCCAGATACCGACACACCCGACACCCCACCAGAGCCAACACCAGCCCCGGCACCGCCAGCACCAGGCGAAACCGCACGCCCACCACTCACCACAGGAGACATACCAGCGCCGGCCACACCGGCCCTGGCACCGGCACCGGTGGGTCCACCACCAAACGACGACCCACCACCAGACGATGACCCACCCACATGACTCCACCGACCAGTCCTAGGGTCGTACGCCATCCCGGTGGCGGGATTCACCCACAGCCCGGTCTTCGGGTCATAGCTACCGAACCGCTCACTAAACCCCGGATCCGACGGCGACCACGCCCTGCCCGTCACGGGATTGATGCCAAACCCCACATCCGCACCGCTGGAGCCGGCAGCAACCGTCCCCGAACCAACCCCAAAACCCGGATGACCCACACCAGCAGACCCGCCACCAACAGACGGAACCGAACCAGCAGACCCCGAGCCAAGACCCCCAGTCACTCCAGACACACCAGACCTAGCTGATGCACTAGCCCCAGGCCCACCACTAGCACCCACCACAGGCAGCCCACCCGGCGCAGTACTGGCATTCACACCAACCCCGCCACGGGCCCCAAGCCCACCAGATACCCCAGGGTTAGCAGATGTCCCAGGCCCACCAACCATCGGCGGCATCATCCCACCACGACCACCACCATCACGCTGCTTAGCCTGCTGAGCAGGATTGATGTCCTCCTCCACCAACTCCAAACGACCCAACTCATCATCGGTATCAGCCGAATACCCTTCAACACCAGACACCGCAGCGCGCATCACAGGCTCCACACCATCAACAGCATCCGAATAAGTCATGATCAATTCCTTAACCCGGGGGCACAACAACGAACAACAGCATTCGATACAAACCTGTATCGAATGTGGGGCATCACCCCATGTCACCAGGTGATTTTACACACCCCACCGGGCATCTGGAACCAAAACACCACCACTCATCGGACGAGCGTCCGCGATTCGCCATGAATGGCTAATCAACAAGGCATTTCGGGCACCATAAGGTTCCCGGCTATGCCCACACCGGCCATCCTCACAACAGCGTTCACATCTCGAAACCATTCTTCAAGCTGGCCATCATCGAATCCGTGATCCGGGCATGCTCGCGAAGCAGCAGTTCGCGTTCCCCGTACTCCACATGCGGTGGCTGATACTTGGTACGGGCACGACGATAGGCATGCAACACTGCCCGGGAGATCGCCTTCGGATACACCGAACCAGCAAGCCACTGCGGATCGAACCGCACGCTCACCGGCTGCCCGAAGATCCCCAGCCGCACCACCACCGCCCTGCTCAACGCGGTCCCCTCAGCACACGTCCCGACCCATCGACTCGGCGGCACATCACCCAGGGCCTCCAGCTTGGCATCAAGATCAGCCAACTCCCGGCGTGCCCGGCGAATCGTGTGCCAGCCCGCAGCGCCCTCATATGGGATCACAGGCAACGGCTCCGGGGCAGGGATACGATGCTCCCCGGTGTGCAACATCGCATTCATCGACATGAACGCAGCGTTAAAAGCCGTATCCAACGGCTCATCGGCCAACTTGTGCCGCCAATTCGCCGAGATCCGGACGTCTTTGAGTATCCCCTGCTCATCAGCCCATACCCGCACGATCCGCCGCCCATCCCGGAACCCCTGGGCAGGAGACCAACCCTCATCTTCTATTCCGGGGCCATCCAACGGCTCATCAACCACCTCATCTTCAGTGACCACATCGGCAGGAGAAGCAAGAACATCATCGACCTCGTCCTCGTTGGCCAGATCCTCTTCCTCACCTCCATAATTCGGAGGCGCCAGGAACTCGTCGTCTTCAACCCACGGCTCACTCATGCACTGACCATAAAGGACCAAGAACCCGCCTAGAATGCCCAGCCCCCACGATAGTCCTCACCCAACGATGAATCAGCTGGTCAGGGGCATGAACTAGTGCCTCCAAAGCCACCTCAAAGGCTGGTCACCGCCACCAGGTATCGCGAATCTCCACCGGTAGGGCACGCTTGTGGCGGCTGCGCAGGTATTTGGTCTCGATCTTCCCGGCCACCTCGCCGGACACCTCCTGGCCCTCCAGGTAGGCATCGATCTGGTCGTAGCTGATGCCCAGCTCGTCCTCGTCGGTGCGCAGCGGTTTGCCGTCCAGCAGGTCGGCGGTCGGCACTTTTGCCCACAGCGGCTCAGGGGCCCCCAGGAATTGCAGCAGCTGTCGGCTCTGCCTCTTGTCAAGCCCGTACAGGGGAAGGATGTCGGCGCCCCCGTCGCCGAATTTGGTGAAGAAACCGGTCACCGACTCGGCTGCGTGATCGGTACCGATGACCAACAGATTGCGCTGCCCAGCGATCGCATACTGGGCGATCATCCTCATCCGCGCCTTCACATTGCCCTTGTTGAAATCGGTGATCTGTTCCCCGCCCAGGGCCCCCTCGAAGGCAGCCTCCATGCCATCGGTGGCGGCCTTGATGTTGAGAGTCATCTCCGTCTTGGCCGCAACGAAATCCATTGCTGCCTGGGCATCTGCTTCGTCGGCCTGTACCCCGTAGGGCAGCCGGACGGCAATGAAATCGGCTTCCTCGCCCCGGGTGGCGAGTTGCTCGACGGCGAGTTGAGCGAGTCTCCCAGCCAAGGTGGAATCGATGCCTCCGGAAATACCCAGCACGAAACCCGAGGTATAGGATGCGTGCAAGTAGTCGATGAGGAACTGCACTCGCCGATCCACCTCGTGGGCCGGGTCGATGGCCGGGGAGACCCCGAGCGACGCGATGATCTGGGCTTGGAGTTCACGCATGCTCCGATCCTATTCACTGCCGGGGCGCGGCAGCAGACCGATCAGGGCTCACGAATGCTGCCAGACCTCCAGCCGCACCTCGATCACGAGTTGCCCCGAATCGGCCCGGGCCTGCACCACACCACCCATCTGCGCCACCAACTCGGCGACGATGGACAACCCCAGCCCGGCATGTGGGCCGGTACGGGCCTGATCTGCACGGTAGAAACGCTCGAAGAGCTGATCGGCCACCCCTGGTGACAGATCGGCCGGATTAGAGACTGCGAGAATCATTTGCCCACTCTCGGCGCTCAGTTCCACCACAACCTCCCCGGTGGTGTAGGCCAGCGCATTGGCGACTAGGTTGCGCACCACGCGTCCCAGCGCCGTCGGCTCGGCACGCACCGCGACCGTCCGCTCCGGCAACCTCACCCGGGGAGTCACTCCCGCCTGTTGGAATGCGGCATAGAAACCGGTCAGCACCTCACCAACCACCGTCGTGGCATCAACCCTGGTCAATTCCAATGAGCGTTCCCCGGAATCCAGGACGCTCAACTCGAAGAAATCATCGACAAGCCTGCCCAGGTCATCCACCCGCCGGGCGACGACCTCCAACCGGTCACCGGCATTGGGTGCGCCGAGACCGTCGCGACGCACCAGTTGCAGAAAACCCCGCACCGCGATGAGCGGGGTCTTTAGGTCGTGGGACAGATTCGCGATCTCCCGGCGTAGTCTGGCTTCGGCAGCCCGGCTGACGGCCACAGCATTGCGTTCGGCATTGATGCAGGTATCGATCTCGGCTGCGAGGGCTTCAAGCTCGTCATCACGCACCACCACCTCCAGCGGCTGGGTGGAGCCCAAGGATCGGTGAGCGGTCAGCTGAGCCCGCACGGAGGCGATCTCCCGACGCAGTGCCGCCCAGCGCCACCCTGCCCAGGCAGCCACTACCCCGGACAGGGCTGCGATGATCCAACCCACCAATCCCACGACTCCCATGGTGTCAGGAAAGTTCCCGGCTCCGCAGGTGGATGATGCTCGCAGCCATCAGCACCGGGATCGCCACGCCGCAAAACAGCAGGGCCTGACCGGTGATCTGAGTCTCGGCCCAGGCCCGCCCAATACGGTAGAGATGCCAGACCGGATCGATCGCCAGCAGCGTATTGATCACCTGGGAATCAAGCTCCCGGTTGACGGCCGTGACGATGATCGTGCCGAATGTCAGCACCACCAGCACCGCGAAACCGACCACCCGGGAACGGGTCAGCAGAACGAGCCAGCTGGCCAGCAGCATCAACACCAGCTGCACCAGATAGCTCAATCCGATGAACTTCACCCAGGCAGACCATTGCTCGCCGGTGAGCGAGAAATCCATCTGAGACAAGGTGATGAGCAAGGTCACCAGATTGTGCAGTACCCATAACACTCCGGTGACCAGCACGGCCAGGATCACCTTCGAGACGAACATCAGCGTCTGCGAATTACCTCGGGCGACGGCAAGTTTTGTGGTGCCATTCAGATCATCGGTCGAGGTGATGATCATGCCGGTGATCGAAATCGCGAACAAAGTAATGACGGTGAAACAGGTCGCTGAATACATGATCTCCCAAAAATGTGGGTGAGCTGCATCGACATAGGCGAAACCGACGAATCCGTCGATCAACGGCACCCCATCCTTGGTGTTCCCGGTCGGCCCACCGAAGGAAAACCGGCTATTGCCGGACGTGCAGAACAGGGCAAAAAGACCGATGACGACGGCAAAGACGATGACTGTGATCTGCAGGAAGCGCGACCTCACCAAGCGGTACCAGTCGCAGCGAATGATGTTGGCGAACATATCAGGCCCCTTTCACCAGGTCGGCGAAGAACTCTTCGAGACTTGCCCCGCGGGTTTCAATACCACGAACCTCCACGCCGCGGCCCACCAGGGCGGAGTTGATCCGGGATGCTTGGTCCAGATGGTCGGCCAAGATCACCTGGCCGCCCGTTGCACCGGCATCATCGGCGATGCGGAAGGTGCGGATATCCAGCTCCTCCTCCAAAACGGTCGCCGCAGCAGCGGGATCGGCAACATCGATGCGCAGGGTGTGCTGGCAGCGAGAATGCAGCTCAGCTGCGCTCATCTGCGCAAGCAGCCTTCCCCGGTGAATGAACCCATAGTGGGTAGCGAATAGATCGAGCTCGGCCAACAAATGGGAGGAGATCATGACGGTCGTCCCATCCTGCCTGGCCCGTCGCACCAATTCGGTGCGGACCGTGGCCATCCACATCGGATCCAACCCGTTGACCGGTTCATCGAGAATCAGCAGTTCCGGATCGCCCAATAACGCGATGCCCAGCCCCAGCCGTTGCCGCATGCCCAAGGAAAACTGCCGTACCTTCTTGCGCCCGGTGTCTTGGAGACCGACCACTTCAAGGGCCTCCCTGGTGCGATGCCGGCCAGCGATGCCGCGTTGGATGCGGATCGCTTCGATGTTCTGCTCCGCGGTCAGGTCCAGGGTCAGCGCGGGGGATTCGATGAGTGCCCCAATACGACGACGCTGCGCATTCAACCCCGCCCCGCTGTCTTCGAACAGGGACAGGGAACCGGCGCTGGGACGGGCTAGTCCGGTCAGCAACCTGATGAGAGTGGTCTTCCCTGCGCCGTTCTGCCCGATCAGCCCATAAATCTGCCCGGCCTCGACGTTGATATCTACCTCGTCCAGGGCCGCTGTCCGGCCATACCGCTTGGTCAGACCCGTGGTCTGCACCACAGTGCTCATCACACGACCTCCTTGTTCCGACGACCACTTGAACACGAGAACACCAGGAGATGGTCAAGAAACCGTCAAGAACGATGTCAAGACTTCACCAAATTCCCCCGAACTGGCGATGACAAGCCAGGATTTTCTCCGGATGCGACGAGGAGCTGTTCTCCGGCAGTCTTAACCCTCCTGCGGCAGCAGGGTGTAGCCAATACCCCACACCGTGCGCACCGGATCATGTCCACCGGCCTCCCGCAGCTTGCGGCGCAGATTCGACATGTGCACATTGATGGTGCGTTCCTCGTAGCCGTATTCCTCTTCCCAGACTTCGGAGTAAAGCCGGGATTTGGAATGCACCATGCGCGGGTTGCGGGCCAACACGGCCAGCAATCCAAACTCTGTGCTGGTCAGCTGCACTGCACACCCAGCAATCTCCACCCGGTGGGCATCCTCATCGACGAGCAATTCCCTCACCCGATGCACCGTTCGCTCCGGATTCGGGTTGCCGACTCTGCGCAGCGTTGCCTCGCACCTGGCGACCACCTCGTCAATATCGAAGGGTTTGGTGATGTAGTCGTCGGCTCCCAGGTTGAGCAGATCGATCTTCGTCCGGGTGGTCTCCCGGGCGCTCACCACAATCACCGGCACCTGGGATCGTTCCCGGATCACCCGCAACACCTCGTCACCGCTCTTCCAGGGCAGCATCAAATCGAGCAGCACGAGATCAGGGTGTTCGCTGTGGGCCAACCGCAGTCCGTCAGGACCGGTGAAAGCCTGGACCACCTTCATGCCACGCTCGGTGAGAATCTCGGCGAGCAGCTGATTCGCCTCCCGGTCGTCCTCGACGACGAGCACCGTCACCTGGTCCATGGGCAAGAGACTACGCGACTCGGTGAAGCTCTCCGCACAGCAGCAACCCATCATGATGGGAAGATCGATAAGTCCCGTACCATCGCAAATCCCCATGACACGCGGGCTATCCGAGGGCCTAGGCCTTCCCGCCACAAGACAAGAAACTGTAGGGGACCTCGTGAATGGAGGTTGTCTCCGGGTGGAGGCATTCCCCGCAATGAGACACGAGCTTGCCCGACCTGCGAGGATGGGCTCATGCGAGTCGAAGTCTGGACGGATGTCGTCTGCCCCTATTCCTGGATCGGTGTCACCGAGTTGCTGAAGGCGATCGACGCTTTCGATCACTCCGACGAGGTGGAACTCGTCCACCGTTCCTTCGAGATCGATCCCGACGCGCCGGAGACTCCGGTGTCCCTGGTCGAGGACCAAACCGCCCGCTACGAGTTGTCGCAGGCCGAGGCAACGGCCAACAACGAGACCCTGGCCGAGCTGGCCGCATCCATCGGGTTGAACTTCAACTGGCGGGCCGCTCAGATGACCAATTCAATGGATGCCCACCGGGTGCTGCAGCTAGCCAGAGCCGAGGGCAAGGGCGACGCGGCCCAAGCACGTTTCGCGCATGGCTTTTTCACCGACGGCGAGGACCTCTCAGACCACGAGACGATCGTGCGGCTGGCTACCGAAATCGGTCTCGATGAGACCAGGGTGCGTGAGGTGCTCGGCTCAGTCGAGTTCGCCGAGCAGGTGCACGTCGACGAGCAGGAAGCCATCGCCCGCGGTATCACCGGTGTGCCGTTTATTCTCTTCGAAGGCCAGTGGGCGGTGTCTGGAGCACAGACCGAGGAGACCTTCCTCGAAGCCCTGGAGACCGTCAAGGAGAACATGGACAACCCCTATGCCACGATGGGCGGGGGCTGCGGCTGCGGCGGAGGAGGCTGCGGCTGTGGTGGCGGCGGAGCCGGTCACGGTCATTCCGGTGGCTCTGGTGGTGGCTGCGGCTGCGGCGGTCACTGACAACGAGTTGAGGGCGGCCCGGATCGGCGTCGCAGCCCTTAGCCCTCGACGGTTCCATAGCTGGGTTCGTGGGCCTTCACCCAGCCGATGACCCGCCCGGTCACCGGCATCAGGGCAAACTGCACCAATACCTTCCACAGGAATCCAAAGAAGGTGTAGGAGGCCCACTGCCCCACTGTGGAGATCCCGATCGCAGAGGCCGCGATGGTACAGAAGATGATCGAATCGACGGCCTCCCCCACCCCGGTGGCCGAACTCAGCCGCTGATAGAGCCGTGATTCCTGATGACGCTTCTTGCCGCGCCACATGATGAACGAATTGGAGCTCTGCCCTGCGAGGTAACCACAGACCGAGGCCAGCACGACGACCCACACTGGCCCGAGCGCTACTTCCAGGGCCTGCTGCTTGGCAAGACCGTAGTCATCGCCAAAACCAGGAAGGACGATGATCACCGAATAGATGATCACCGAGAAGATCGATCCGGCGAAGCCTGCGATAATCGCTCGCCGGGCTGCCTGCGGCCCATAGATCTCGGTGATCATATCGCCCAGGATGTAGCACAGCGGGAACATGAAGAAGGCCGCGTCAGTCACCACCGGTCCAAAGACCACCCCCTTGGATGCACCGATCGCAGAAAGCACGACGATGAGCACCAGCGCAGCGAGCATCGAAGCATAATGTCCGGATCCAGCAGAGGCATAGCGCGGTGTGTTCGTCACGACCGACAATTTTAGGGGCGCGACTCTGCTAGAGGTGATCGGTGATGACAACACCGCTCGGAGGGCATCGGCATGGCTCAGAGATTGGATTCCTGCAGCAAGGCGGGGCGCACCACGATGCGGGTCCAGGACCCCACGAGGATACGGTCATGATGGCTCACCTCAACCCGTCCGGAGATCGGGGTGTCGGGGATCGAAGCATCCACCCGGGAAACATAGGTGCCGTTGGCCGAACCAAGATCCTCGACAAACCAGCGACGCCCGTCGGTGACCAGGCTCGACTGCCGACGCGACACCCCGGAATCGGTGACCAGATCGATATCCGGCTTGCCAGAGGAGGAGGAACGCCCGATCACCACCGTGTCTTTGCGAAGGCCGACGATCACAGGTTGGCCAGGCGACGGCAATTGGTCGGGTCCGCCCTGAGCGGCATGCCAATCCGGATCGATCCAGATCTCCGCCACCCATTTGGTGGCATCCCCCTTCCGCACTGGCCGCTCCGGGGAAGCCGCAGGTCTTGACTGCTGCCGGGGGTCGGGGCTCCGCACCGGGCCGGGCGGAACACGCGGTGGAACTGCCGCTGGCCACATCGCAGAAGCCGCAGGCTGGCGCATAGGAGCATTGACGGGAGGCTGCGGCACCGTGGGTCTGGCAACTGGTCGCTGCGGGGCTGGTCGCTGAGTCGCCGGAGCGGCGGCTGGTGCCGGAGGAGCACCCGCAGGCCGGACCCCCGTCAGGTAGTCATAGCCGCAGGATTCGCAGAACATGGCGTCGCGGCTCGCTGGGGTCCGGCACACCGGGCAGGTCTGCAGGGTGGTGGGCCTCTGCGAGACCGTGGGCATCACCGCACCGCAGACCGAGCAGTAGTCGTCACTCGACGAGACATGACCGTTCGGGCAGTTCATCATTGCTCCAACGAGACGCCGGCGACCCCACCCTCACCGCGGGTGCGCACCGTCTTTGTCGAGGCGGTATCCAAGGCCATCTCATCGGCCTTGTCCACCTGCTTCTTCAGGCGCACCGTTCCGGTGGCCACATCGACGACGTCGACAACCTTGCGCAGCCTGGAGGTGGCCTCCGAGTTGCCGGTCTCCGCCGCCAGCTGGACGGCACGCCCGAGCCTGGAGGTGGCCGTCGACAGGTCTCCGGACTGCTTGGCCGCCAGGCCCTCCTGGATAGCCCGGGCCAGCTCCGCCTGCCCGGTGTAGTGGGCGACCTCGCCATTGATCGGCGCGGTCAGCGAGTCATCCTCTGACCACACTGCCTTCACCAATCCTTGGGTACGGGGCTGTTCGTTGACGACCAGTTGCACGCGGGCCGCCAGTTGCTCTTGGCCCAGTGCCCGGGCGGGCAGGCGAACCGCAACGTGGTAGTCACGCTCCTCGTCACCCCAAGCACCGGTGGGGATATCGACGGTCAGCGGGTTGACCGGGGTAGCAGTACGGGTGAGATCTTCGACATCGGGAGAAACCTGACGCACGAACATCAGCTGGGCGCCCTGCGGAATCCAAACCCGCAGATTGGCGCTGGAGACACCCCGCGACATCGAGGTCTGCATGATACGAGCGAACTCGTCGGCCATCTTCTCCGGGGTGGGGATAATATCCAAGGAACCCATCAGCGCCCGGGAGATCTTGCGTACCTCGGAAACCACCCAATAGGTGCCAACACCGCGGCAGTCGCACTGGAACAATCCCACGCAGGAACGAATCGCGCTGTCGAGCTGATGAGGGGTCTCGTGCTCGTCGGCTCCATCGGTCAGCAGAAGGGCGTGGCATTGGCTGAGTGCCCCGCCCATCGAGTTAAACAGAGCCTTGGCTAGCGAAAGCCATCGCCCAATCGCGGTGCCGCCGTTGGAAACCAGCCGGGATATGGCGTTCTTCGCAGCGCGGCGGTTCTGGTCATTCATCACCACCATACCGGGCCCAGACTGCACCAATGGGAAGGCGAGATAGGCCTCATGGGTGCCCGAGATGACGGCGAAATAGGTGCCGTTGTTGATGTTGTCCAAAGCGACCATCGCTGCCTGGCGGGCAGCCGCCATCGAACGCTGCCCCATCGAACCAGAGCAGTCGATGATGATAATTTCCCCGGCTGCGCCGTCGGTCCCCGCCTGGCCCGCCCCGGAAACCTGGATCCGAACGATGGCGTTGACGTCTGTTCCGCCATCGGGCAGGAATTCGTTCTGGTAGACGGTCGAGGTGAACTGTGCCACGTGATCTTCCTTCCGACTCAGCCGCGCAGCCGCACGGTCGCCGAGTCCAATTCGTTCTCCGCTGCCTCTTGTGTCTCGCTGCCGGGCTCGACGGTAACCCTGGCCACGGCGACGGTGACATTGTCCGCCCCACCTTGGGTATTCGCCCAGCCGACAAGACGCGATGCAAGTTCCAGCGGGGTGGGCTCGCCGAGTTCACGAACAATCGCCGCCACCAACTCGGACATCTCAGAGGGATCCGATGCGTAGTTCCACAGCCCATCGGAACAAACCAAGAACCATCCGTCACCTTCCGCGGTGGCCACTGAAACCCGGGGCCGCACATCGGGAGCGTCCCGGCCCAGCCACCGGGTAATGACGTGCCCGTACTCGCCGGTCTCGGCGGTGAGCCGGTCCATGCCCGCATCCATCTGTTGCTGGGCCATCGAATCGTCAATGGACAGCTGCATCGCGGCACCCGAATCTGGCAGCCAGTAGACCCTGGAATCCCCCACTGTCGCCGACAGCATGGAACGCCCGTTGAGCAGGCCGATGGCCAGCGTGCAGGAAGCCGGATTCTGTACCTGGAGATCGGAATTGTCCAAAACGGCCTGGTTCGCGGCGAGGGCCACCCCACCAAGCACCTCTCCGGTCGCGGCCTGAACCGCCTGCGGGGAAAGATCCCAGTCGAACTCAGCGGCATTCACCGCGGCGACCGCCGCATGGGCGGCCGACAACGAAGCTTCTGCGGAATCGGCTGCCATGGATACCCCGTCGCAGACGACAAGTACCGCCCTACCTTGCTCGAAAGCCGAAGCGTCAAGGGCAAGCGCATCTTCATTGCCCGGGTGGCGCACACCACGGTCGCAGACCCCGGCCACCCAGTCGCAAGAGGTCATCTCGTAGTGCATCCGCGGGTCGGCAGCCTTCTCACCACAGATAAGACAGTATCCGTCGAAATCAATTTCCCCCGAGCACTTCGCGCAGGTGATCGGCTGCGGCAAAAAGGTGCGCACCGGCTGGCTCACGCCCCCCGGAACCCCGGGCGCTTCATCGGGAACATGTGAAGCACTCAGGCGGAGCTTAGGCTTGGTATTCGCCGACGGCGGCTGACTCCAGTTGATCTCGTTCACAGCAGGCTCCACTTTCGTACGGCGTCGGCCTCGGCCAGGTATTCGCGTCGATCATCATCGCTCGGCGCCCATTTGGCAAGGTTACGGTAAGCCTGCTCCTGCAGGGTGCGCAGGTTGCGGACCGTTGCGGGTTTCCCGCCGAATTTCTGGGTCACCGAGAACCGGGATTTCTTTGCCGCTCCAATGGCGCGATCCAGCACTTGAACCTCCAAGGTGGCGGTGGTTTGCGGGTCGAACTGGGCATCATGGATCGAATCCCAGGCAGCCGACAGATCGGCCAGATCTGTCCCCCTACCCATCAGCAGCTTGGCCCGCTCGGCCCGGGCATCCTGGTAACCGCGAGAGGTGGGCGGCACCAGGGTATAGGCGGCCAGGGCGCCCTCTTCGTCCCCGCGGGCCCGTCTGATCCTGGCCAGGGCGAAGGCCGAGGGAGTCAGATAGTTCGGGTCGGTGGCCGCACACAACGCATACAACTCCTCGGCCAGCTCGGGACGGTCGGAGTACTCACAGGCCGAGGCCAGGACGAATTTCGGTGCCAACTCGCCAGGTACCTGCGCATAGACCGTGTTGAAGGGCGCCACCGCGTCGTGCCAGCGGTTTTGTTGGACGGCCAGCACGCCCTGCATCCACACGGCCCGCCAATCCCAGGGGTCGGTGCGCAGCATGTCCTGGATGACGCTCGAAGCCAATCGGGTTTGTCCCGTCGCCAAGGCCAGTTCGATCTTCGCGAGCTGCACCTGGGCGGTGGTCCGCGGCGCCTTCTCAAGAGCCGCCATGCGTGCCTTGGCATCATCCACCCGCAACTCGGCTAGCCAGTCGGCCATTGGATCCGAAGGATCGGGTAGCAGCCGCGGTAGCTGAGTCCAGTCGAAGCCCTTGGCGACGGTTATCGGTGGGGCGAACAGGGTGGATACCGGTCCGGTGGTCGCCCCGCCGGAGCGGCGACGGGCCACCGTCTCGTGCAGCACGCCCAGTGCCTGAATGCGCATGTCCTCGGCCGATTGGAAACGATCGGTGGGTTCCGGGGCACAGGCCCGCTTGACCAACCGGTAGAAGGAATCGTTCGCGGCAAAGACCGGCATCTTCGACAGCGGTGGCAAGGAGGTCTGGTATTCGGTCTGGTAGCCCTTGAACTCGGTGGCCATCACCGCCAGGGCACGACCGATCGAGTAGATGTCGGATGCGATCGAAACCCCCTTCTCGACCACCTCGGGGGCTTGGTAGCCCATGGTGCCGAAGATCGCTGAGGTCTGGTCCCCCGCCGACTGCACCGCCCCCAAGTCGATGAGTTTCACTGCATCCCCTACCTGCATCAGGTTGTCGGGCTTGAAGTCGCAGAAGATGAGCCCGGATTCGTGCAGGTACTTGAAGGCTGGCAAGATCTCAATGATGTAGGCCAGTGCCCAGTCCACCGGCAAGGGATCATGCTGGCCGGAATTGGCCGCCATCCGATCCTTCAGCAACTGAGTGATCGAACGACCGGGCACGTATTCCATGATGATGTAGCGGGCGTCGCGGTGCTCCACGAAGTTGTAGATCTCAACGATCAGCGGGTGCTCCACCGCTGCCAAGAACTCCTGCTCGGCCTCGGCGACCTTTACCGCTTCGGCGTCGGCTGAGTTGAGCAGGCCCTTGAGCACCACCCACCGGTTTGACACGTTGCGGTCCCGGGCTAGATAGATCCACCCCATGCCGCCATAGGCGATCGGCCCAGCCACCTCATACTGGTTGGCGACCAATTCTCCTGCCGAGATGGAGGGCTGGAAGTCGAAGGACGTCCCGCACTTGGCGCAGACCCCGGAGACTTCACCGGGTTGGCTGCCGGTGCCCCGGCCCACCGGCGCCTCACAGTTGGCGCAGGTGCGACGGTTCTCGGGCACCACTGGATCGGCGATGACCGCCGAAGCCGGGTCGATGGCCGGGGCCGGCGGGACCGTGGTGATGCCTGCACCGATCCGTGACCTGGCGGTATAGGCATCCGATCGGCTCGGGGTGCGCCCCGAATCCTTGCCTGCCAAGGCCGAGCCCAATAGCACCGTCGCCAATTCCGCCGATGTGGCGGTGCTGGACAAGGTCGTGCCAAGCAGTTTCGGGGAGGGCGGCTGCCCGCAATGATCGCAGTAGCCGTCAACGATCGTTCCCCCGCACCCAGGCTGGGGGCAGACGCCGCCCTGAGAACCGAGGGGTCGCTGCTGGGCTCTACTCGGCGCAGGGGCGGCAGGACCAGGGCCACGTACCGGGCCGCTGGGCTGGGCAGGCTGCTGGGTCGGCGCCAAACGGCGAGCCGGGCCCTGCTGAGTCGGCGCCAAACGGCGAACCGGGGCCGATTGAGCCGGGGCCTGGGCACGCCGTGAGATGCCGGTCGGTGTTTCCTGCTGTCCGGTGGCGGCAGGCAGACCACAAACATCGCAGTAGCCATAGGAGATGGAGCCGGAGCATCCGGGTTGCTGGCATTTCATCAGGAATCCTTCCGGGCCGCAGACCAGCGGCGTACTCCGGCACGAGCCGCGACAAGCAGTGCCGACAGATCGGCATCAGCATCGGCATCGAGATCACCCAGCAGGTCATCCACCGCCTTGATGAGCTGGTCAGCATGACCGACGGCGTCATCTGCCCCGGGAGTGGTTGGCTCATTGGCTTCGGTAGGGCCCGTTTGCTTTGTTCCGTGCTCTTCCGCGGTGCCGGATGTATCGGTTGTGCCAGATTCGGTGGCCTGCACCGAGGCTTCTGGTTCGAGCCCTGCGGAAGCATCCGGCTCGTTGCTGGGGGGTGTTACAGCGGCCGGAAGCGGCTCCGGCGCTGGGACCGGCGGGGTCTGCATTGCCGAGGAATCACCGGGGGAAATGTGACCGGTGATCTGTGACTCACGCAGTGCCTTGGCCCAGGCGCTGTCGATGTGATCCATCGCCACCGCCACCCTTTGAAGGCGCTTTTCGTACTCCGCACGGGTCTGAACATCAGTCGGCAATGGGCCTAGCGCGGTGACGTCAGGAATGGCGTAAACAGGAGGAGAAGCCACCATCGGGGCGATCTGGGCGATCATCTGCTCTAGTTGTTTGCCACGCGCGATGAGATCGGCGCGCAGCTGGCCGAGCGGGTCTTCGGAGGCCCCGCCCGCACCGGAAGTGCGACGCATCACCCCACCGACGATCAGGTCACGCTCAAAACGTGCAGATTCGGATTCAAGCGGGCCAAGCAGTCCACCGATGTCGCCGCCACGGTTCGCTTTCTCGTTGATTTCAACGAGCCGGGCCTCCAACTCGGCCAACTTGGCTGCGGATGTGGATGCCCGGTCCGGGGGTTCGAGCGCCACTTGGTCACGTAGGCGTTCCATGGTGGCGCGCACGTCACGGAGTCGCCCGACGGCCTCGGTACCCAGCGGGTCGAGCTGCAGCCGGGAACGTAACTGGGCGGTCAGCGCATCCGACATCCGGCAGGCCTCAGGCAGGGTCATCCCACCTGCGCCGGTTGCCCCGGCAGAACCCGGCTCGTCGAGCCGCCCCCAGATGAGGGACGACAGCTGCTCCAGCTGGGGCGCCAGCACCCGTCCCCCGTCCCACGTGGCGAGCAGCCGGTGGAAGCGGTTCTGGATTGCCTGCCACAACTGCAGGCCGAGCATCACGTCTCCGATAAGGGGCTGGGCGTTGTTCGCGCGAACTGCCTCGTCGAGGGCGTCCAGCTCGGAGCGTCGGGCGACGAGCCAGCTATCCAGGGCGCCGAGATAGCCACGCATCACATTGGCATCAACGGCCTGCCCGAGCTTTCCGGGGGCTTGGGGAGCGGTGGCGGTCATCGGTACCTCCTGACAATCCTGGAAAGCCCGACAACCGATGCAATCGCAGCCGCGGCCATGAGAATGGCCACCATGTTCGACTTCTGCTCTACCGAGGAGGCCCGCCCGCCAACCGTCGAGGCCAGATCGCCGTGGGAATTCTTGATCTGGGTGGCCGACCAATCACGCACTTCCGTGAAATCGCTGGCGGCGGGGAGACCGCCATTGAGCGTGCCATCAGCCATGTCCTTTTGCAGCGTCTCGAAGGAAATCCCAAAAGCGTCAATATGCTCAAGGACGGTCTGGTTTGCCGGGTCGAGGGCCGCGACGGCGTCACGCACGGTGGGGAGACTCGCGGTGAACTCATTGGAGATGCCGTCCCGCGTCGCAGCGCTGCCCACCACGTAGCGCAGCTGGGCATCACGGGCAGCACCCAAGGCCGAATAGGCCGAACCCGCAGTGGCAGCATGATCAATCGACCGCGCCGAGGTCCCGTCGGACAAGGACCCAACAAGCTGCGACGACTGCCACACTCCAACTCCTGAGAAGGCCAACGCGGCGACCAGCCCGAGGTTCAGCACCCGCCGGGTGCGCTTGGCACAGTGGATGCTGGCCAGCACGATGAGCAGGCTGATACCGCCCATCCAGACGATCACCGCCCAACTGGCCGAGTTACGGGCATCCTCAATGTCCTGCTTCTCGGCCGCGATGAGGGAATCGAGGGTGGGCAGCACCGATTCGCGCAGTTGGTTGCTGGCGGTGTTCACCGCATTCGCATCGGTGCCTGCGGCCGATACAGCCGCCACGTAGGTAACCACCCCGGAGGAGACCTCTGCCAACTGAGTGAGTCGATCATCGTTCGTTCCCGCATCGCTGGCGACATCGGCAGCCGAGGTGAGCGCCTCCATGGCAGCCCCTGTCTCAGCCACCACCTTGCCATTGCCAGGAGCCAAGGCGTTCGACAAAGCCACGGAATTGGCGACCAACAAATCACCCTTCGCCTGGTTGAGGTGCAGCATCATCTGTGCTGACTGCTTAGCCTCGATCAGCGAGGAACTGGTTGAACGCAGCACTCCGGGCGCGAAAACGGCTGCCGCGACGCAGGAGACCACGAGCACGGCACGCCACCAACCAAGCACCGTCGCGGTGGGAAGCCCGGTGCGGGAATGCTGAACTGTTCCCGTTCCTGCCCGCCTGGCGGTAGCAACCGCCGTACCAGCTGGAGGGGCGCCCCACTGGGGTACGGGGCCTGTCCTGGTGACCGGTCGGGGGCCGCTCATTGCTGCTCCTCGTCGGCGGCTGGGGTGGGTGATGCGCTCCTGGAATCTGGATTGCCGTCCTCGTCGTCATCGCCCCCGCCGGGAGACGATTGGGCATCACCGCGGATGAGTTCGTCCCCCGGGGAGGCAACTTCGTCGCCGTAGAGATCTTCAGGCAGCAAGGTGCGCAGCAGTTCGACCGTCGGGGCCGTCTCATCGCGCAATCGCCACGCTTGGTGACCGATCGCTGCTTCCAGCACATTGCGGCAGTAGCGGCCATTGCCAAAGGTCTCGTCACGAAGCTGACGGCTCAGCATGTCGGCAAAGGCATCAAGGCAACCATCGGCCAAGTCGTAGTCGGAATTGGCCACCATCGTGGTGAAGATCTGGGTGAGTTGCTCGTCGGTATAGTTAGCGAACTGCATCGTGGTACGGAACCGTGAGGCCAGTCCGGGATTCTCGGCGATGAAGGTTTTCATCGGACCGGGGTAACCGGCGACGATGACCACCAGGTCATCGCGGTTGTCCTCCATCTCCTTGACCAACGTGTTGATCGACTCCTCGCCGTACTGGTCACCAGATAGCGAATAGGCCTCATCGATGAACAGCACCCCCCCAATCGCGGAGGCCGCCACCTCCGATGTCTTCGTCGCGGTCTGGCCCAAATAACCGGCTACCAGTTCAGAGCGGTCCACCTCGACGAGCTGCCCCTTGGAGAGCAGACCCAAGGCCTTGTAGATGCCGGACACCAACCGGGCGACGGTCGTCTTGCCGGTGCCCGGATTACCGACGAAGACCAAGTGGCGGGTGATGGTAGGCACCTTCAGCCCAGCATCGGCCCGCTTGGCCTGCACCTTGAGAATCGCGGCCTGACGACGGATCTCCGACTTCACTTCGTCGAGTCCGGTGAGTTCGTCAAGTTCGGCGAGTAGCTCCTCCACCGAACGCGGCTCCTCCTCCGGTTCGGATTGCTCGGCACCGGGTTGTTCTGGGGACTGGGTGGCCTGGACGGGAGCCTGCTCCTGAACCGGGGCTGCTCCAGGGTTAGGGGCATCGCTGGTGGGCAGGGCGGGTGAGGTGGGGAAGGATGGGATGAAGGACTGGGTGCGCATCGCTTCCAGACGGGCCTGATTCTCCTGCATCTGAGCAAGTACCCCAGAGAACATCTGGTTGCCCACCTTGGAGAACTCCTCCATCGCCTTGAGCCGGTCGGCGGAGGCCTGCACCTGGGGGGGAAGCTCGAAGGGGTTGGTCCCGGGCATTGATGTGGACCCGGGCGGGGATTGCGCAGGGACTGCCGACTGAGTGGGGGCACCCCCCGGCGTCGGGGCCGTTCCTGCCTGGGCCATCAATGCGGCGGATGCGTTCTCCGCAACCTGGGCATTGGGGGTGCCCAGCAGACAGGAGGCTTGGATCACCTTGGCAAGGGCATTGCGGTAGGAATCGGCATTGGCGCCACTGAGCGAAGCCAACGTTGGCGTGGGCACGACGCGATATCTCCTGCCCTTGGCTGCCGCCGCGAAGAAGGCGGTCGCGTCGGCGGGAATTTCTTGGGCACTGGCCCAGTCTTGGAAGGCCCCGGGGGCTGGCTCCGCGAGGGCCGCAGCCAAGTGGAGTCCCTCATTTCGCGCGGTGTCGGCATCGATATCCAGGTCCTCGGCCACCTCGGCCAACTCTGCCAGTGCTGAACGCAGCGAATCGCTCGTCATTGCCGTCCTCCGGTCCTCATCGCACTACCGGCCACGGGGGTCGTGGCCGACAGCCCATTCAACCTAGCATCCGAGGTGGACATTTCAGGATCGAGATCACCCCGAGACTGGCCTGATTCGCCCTGATTTACTCAGATCGGATCGCAGCCAGCGGGGAAAGCTTCATCGCCCGCTGGGCTGGCATAACTCCAGCGAGGGTTCCGATGAGCGTCGCGAAGATGACCGATGCCAGAGCTAACCAGACCGGGATGATCGAGATCGGTTTCGGGTCTGAACCAGCCACCGAGGTAAGCCCGGCCAGCGCTGCATTCATCACCAAGGAGATCAACCACGACAAGATCAGACCCGTGAACCCACCAAAGAATCCGATGAAGGCCGATTCGACAAGGAACATCCGCCTGATGTCACGTAACGAGGCACCCAGAACCTTCATCACGCCGATCTGCTTGGTGCGCTCGTAGACCGACATCATCATCGTGTTAGCGATACCGATGGCCGCGACCAGCAAGGAGATGAAACCGATCGCTCCAAACACGGCTTGGACGATGCCTGCGGTCTGTTGCATCTGCTTGATCAACTCAATATTGGATGTAGTGCTGTAACCCTCCTGGCGCAGCTCACTAGTCAGTTCTTCGGCCCGCTGCGGGCTCTCAGCATTCAGATACACCTGGGAGTAGACGAAATCGGTTCCGCGTGGCCTTCCGTCGGCGGTGGCGGGCTGACCCGGCAGCGCCTGAGAAGGATTAGCCTTGCGCATCGCATCAATGAGCCGGTCCAAGTCGACAAAGGTACTGAAGTCGTCGGAGGAGTAGGTATTGGGATTACCGGCCAGCACCCCGCTCACCGGTGCGACGACCTTCCTGGGCGCCGATGATGCGAACCCACCGGTGGTGCCGCCACCCGTCGTGGAACCACCGCCCCCGCTGGTGCCACCCATCGCCCCGCCGCCAGATCCACCGGTCGTCCCACCACTAGAGCCACCTGTCGTCCCATCCGTCGTGGAACCACCGTCCCCGGTGGTGGTACCGCTGCCGCCAGCCGCCCCACCGCCGCCGGTGGGGGAATCAGAGGAGCCCTGGATGCCGAGGTCGACAAAGACCTGCTCATGCATCCAATCCATATGTCCCTGTTCTCCCTGCTGCTTCTGGGCCGCGGAGACACCGAACTCCCAGTCCACCTTGGAGCCCATCACCAGTGCAAACCCATCGCCACGCGTTGGAATCTGGCCCTGGGCGAGCTTGAACCCCTGGGATTCCATGGCATCGGCCGGGATGCCGACCACCGTCAAGGAACCCGACTTCCCGCCGGCGGTCGCCTTGAGGCTCACTTGATAAACGGGAACCACGGCATTCACCCCGGCTATGCGCGACAGATTCTGAATGGTCGATTTGTTCATCACCTTGGTGACCTTGCGACCATCCTCGGAGGTGTTCTCGCCGCCGGTCACCGTTACCCTGGTAAGGCTCGCATCGTCGGCGGAATCATCGACCAGGGATTGTGACATGCCCACACCCAGCGAGACCATGACGACCACCGACATCGTTCCGATGATCACACCCAGCACCGTCATCGCGGTGCGAAAGAACCGTTGACGCAGCGCGCTGAGACTCGATTGGAGCAGATCAGACCACTTCATCGCCACTCACTGGAAGTCGGGCGGGAAGATCGGGGTGGAATCCAGCTGGGCCATCGACTCTGCCAGTTCTTCGGCGCGGCGTTTCTTGCGACGCTGGTTCAACACGAACCCAGCGACGGCACCGGCCACCAAGAGCAGGAGAAGCAGGGGGAGCAACAACCCCATACCCTGGCCCGATGCCTGGTCGCTGCCCGGGTTCTTGGGTGCGGCAACCGCCTGCGTGATATCCAGATCTAGGGTCCGCTCGAAGGAAGAGGGCTTGCCGGAGGAATCCTCATAGGAGACCTCGAGAACCGCCTTGGTCTTGCCTTCCTTCTCGGCAGAAAGCATCACATCGGCAGCACCGGCCGTCCCGGGGGCGATGTTTCCGATGAAAGTACCTTCGGATTTCAGTGTTTTGTTGTCCTTGAGCTTCACCCGGGTGTTGTAGAGCACGGATTTGCCGAGATTCTGCACGGTGAAAGAGACATTGGCTTCCTCCCCAACCGACAGCGAATCCGGGGTCACCTTCAGGGTGGAGGTGTCGGCCCGCGACGGCTGCTTGACGACAACAGCGATCGTCTCTTCGGCGGTCACCGGGGAACGATCGGCACCATTTTCGTATTCCAGGCGCACGGTCAGCTGATAGGGGCGCTCCTCCAGGGTCGGCAGGGCCCGGTACTCCAAGGTGACCCCGGCCGCAGCACCCGCACCGATGGCGGCCACGTAGGCCGAGGATGCGCCGTTGACCGGCAGCAGCGAGGACTCAGCCGAGCCGACGGTAAGTTTCAGGTTCCCGATTGAGGTAGCCGACGACATATTCGTCAAAGTGAGCGCCAGTTTGAAGTTGGAGCCTGCCAGCACCTCGGGCGGATCGGTGGTGAAGGAGGTGATCAGCACACGAGGTACCGAGGACCCACCGGTGGAACCGGCAGGCGCCGCACCTGTACCACCCGGGGTGTCGACCTGCGGGGCTCCTCCCCCACCACCGTAGTTGGGTACACCGCCACCTTGATTGAGACTGACCTCAAGGGATTGCGGCGGAGCTGTAGTGATGGGAGCCGGAACATTCGGAGCAGGATTGCCGGGCGCAGAAGGGTTGTCTGATGGCGGAGTTGCAACACCCTCAACACCAATGTAGACCGCCGTGTCAACGACCTCTGTCTTCCCGTCCTGCGGCTGCTTGTACAGAACCTTGAGCGGCAGCGCGTAGTAGCCGCTGGCCAGGTCATCCCGCAGGGTGAAGTTGCCCAGATCGACATCCGCCGTGCTGCCAGGAGCGATGGGCTGGTCAACCCGCTTCGCGTAGTACTGCTGAGTGATCTTGAAGGGGAAGGATGCCGACTTGGTCGAGATCTGCGGAACAACGACGACATCCCGCGCTTCGCCATCCCCCACGTTCGTCAGCGGGATGGTGACGTTCATCTCTCCACCGGCCCTGCCCTGAGGCACGGCACCCTGCCCGACCCGGACATTGGCTGTTTTCGGCGGCTCCACCGGGTCGTCGGCATGCGCCGTCGCCAAGGGCGTCAGCACCATGGCCGCCAGCGCGGCAATCACTGCTAGAACACGGCGAATCATCATCGGCTCCTATCGGGGCTCGTTCCCATTGGGGCGGCAGCGGGGACGGCTGCGCCGTCATGATTGGGGCGCTCCACCGAGACAATACGGCCATCGCTGATCCTGATGACCATGTCTGCGAAGGATGCCAGGTGGTTGTCGTGGGTGACCATCACCCAGGTCTGGTGGTATCTGGTGCACAGCTGCCGGAACAGGTTCAAGGTGGTCTCGGCGGTGCGTGAATCGAGGTTGCCGGTGGGTTCGTCGGCGAAGACGATGCTGGGATTGACCACCAGCGCCCGTGCGATGCCGACACGCTGCTGCTGGCCACCGGACATCTGGTTCGGGCGGTGGTCGAGATGAGATTCCAAGCCCATCCGCATCAGGGCTGCCCTAGCCCTAACTAAGCGTTCTTGCTTGCCAACACCCTGGAAGGCGAGCGGCCAGGCGACATTCTCCATAGCAGTCATGGATGCGATGAGGTTGAAGGACTGGAAGACGAAACCGACATTCTCGCGCCGGAACTTCACCAGCTCATCCTCGCCGAAGCTGTGCAGCGGCTGCCCGGCCACCCACACCTCACCGGCAGTCGGCTTCTCCAGCCCGCCGAGCATATTCAGCAGGGTTGACTTCCCGGAACCGGAGGTGCCTACCACCGCGGCGAAGGTGCCACGCGGAATCTCCAGGCTGACCCGGTTCAGGGCGACGACGGGAGCACTGCCCACCTGGTACACCTTCGCGAGATCACGAGCGACGACGACCGGCGCATCGGTGTCCACCACGAAGCCCCTTCCAGATAGCTGCCTGTATTTCTGGGCCCAGCACACGCCCAATACTGAAACCGGGCACTGCCACAGCGGCCCAAGCCCGCACACACCAAATCACATCGCTCAGAGGGCAGACAACCCGGGTGGGACCGTTCAGGGAGAAGACAGGGACCGCATCTCCACACGGTTTCGTTGACCCGGCCGTAAGCCCCAATGACACGACCGCCACCGGGCATCCTCTTGCCTGTCGGCCATCGCGGAACACGACATTCCCACACGCGCCCGTCCAGGTCGCCTCAGCCTCAACCGGTGAGCGGACGAACTGGAGCATCGCCACACGTCAGTCCAGATCCAGGGGGTTGTTTTTTGCTGGAGCGCTCTCCTCCATGCGCACGACGGTGCGCACCCCACCAAGTTTCTCGTTGAGGAAGACGCCCTGAGCAGCCAGGGATGCGGCATCCTGACGGTTCGCAGCGTCGTACATGCGATCGATCGTCACCCCCAGCAGGTCGAGTTGGTCGATGAGCAGCAGCAACGACGACTTCCCATTGGCCACTTCGCGGGTGTCGGCCCAGTCGCGAGGAAGGGCTAGATAGGAGGCGAGTGATTCAGGAAGATAGTCGGTGGAGGTCGCGACGACGGTGTAGGCCTCTTGGGATTGCAGGCCGAGATTCCCCAACCGCGGGACGATCTGGCGCACCACGGTGATGATGCGCAGGGTGCGGGCCAACACGGCGGTGGGCACTTGGGCCTCCAGCACCATCTGCTCGGCCCGCTTCAATGCGGCCTCAATGTCGTCGGAGGTGGGGGGTGCGGCGACCGGGAGGTCAGCAGCTTGCTCCCGGTCGTCGCCATGTATCCAGTCGAAGAGCCCCATCTCAGACTCGGCCGTCACCCGGCAGGGTGAAATTCCCGGCGGCGATCTGGGAATTCGCATCGGCCTGCCTGGCCCGGTCAAGGTAGGCACGCGACTTGGCCACCTCGTTCTCCAGCACCCCCACGGTCTGCGACATGGTGTTGAGCGCTTGGATCTTGAAGTTGTCGATCGAATCCATGGTCTCGTAGATATTCGCGAAAGCCTTCTGCAAAGCCTCAATCGAGACCATCGACGATGCGGCCTGCTCCTGGATCGCCACCGAATTGTTCTTCAGCAGTTCGGAGGTGGATGCGATCAGATTGGAGGTCGTCGTGTTCAACGCAGCGATCTGATCGAGCACCAGCTTCTGGTTACCCAAGGCCTGAGCGGTGATGACCGCGGTGCGCAGCGCCGAGACGGTCGTCGTCGATGCACGATCAACCCCCTTGATCAACTCGACGTTGTTCTTGATGATGATGTCCATCGCCAGGTAGCCCTGGATGGAGACCGCGAGCTGGGTCAACAGGTCCTGGTGTTTCTGACGCACGTAGAACAGAACGTCCTTGCTGAGAGCATCTGCCTTGGCCGGGTCGGTCACCTGCAATTCGGCGATGGCTGCCGACAGCTGGGTGTCGAGCTGCTCGGCTAGATAGATGTACTGGTTCAGCCGTGACATGGTGTCCCACAGAACCTGCTTTTCCATGTTGAGGGAAACGTTGTCCCTGGTCAGCTCGTCCTGCCCCTGACGCAGGGCATGCAGGATGGCGTTCAGATGCTCCTGAGAGGACTGGTACTTGCGGAAGTAGTCCTGCATCTTGGTGCCGAAGGGAATGAACCCAAGGAATTTCTTGGAGGCGCTGGCCTGGGAAGGATCGAGGGTTTCAACCGTGCGACGCAACTCGACCAAGGTGTTGGACACCTTGGACACGTCGGTCAGCCCGCCGGTTTTCATTTCCCGCAAAGGGGTGTCCAGCAGCCGGTTCGACGTCTCTGCTGCACGACGAATGTCGGCATCGCCCATCGACGTCACGGCATTGGCCTGGGCTGCAAATTCCGGGGAACCGGCCTGCTCGGACAGTAGAGCCCCCATGAAGGAGGAGACCTTGGCATCGAGGGCGGGGCGTTGCTCCTCGGTGACCGGCGGGGCCATCTCAGGCGCCTGGGTGGCCTGGACCACCGGCGGGGCAGCTGGGGCCTCCAAGGTCAGCACGGAGGACGTAGCGGGCGGAGCCAAGGGCCCCGGAGCCGCTGCGGCTGCACCTGCCTGCGCTACGGCTGCCTGCGCTGGGGCTGGTGCTGGTGCTGGTGCTGGTGCACCCATCGGCGCAGGATTCCCCACTGGTGCACCCATCGGCGCAGGGTTCCCCGCTGGTGCGGCGGGCTGGACGGGTTGGGGCGGAACAACCGGCGGCTGGAAGTTGCCAGGGGCTCCGGGATTCTGTGCGCTCATCTCATCTCCATGTCGACGGCAGTGCGGCACCCATGAGACTACCCGTCATGGGGGCACCACCTCACCGTCCAGACAACTTTGCAACCCCGAGTCGCCCTCTTTCCACCGAATCTCACCCGTCCTCATCCAGCACAAGAAGGATAAGGAAACCGAGTCGCCCTCCTGCCTCACCCAACTTGCCCGCCAAACATGGTTGAATGCCCGCGGGGAACATCGATAAGCGGGGAACATCGAGGAGGAACCATCATGGAACTGCGGCCAGAGAAGACCGAGGCCATCATCAATCGTTTGAAGCGTGCACAGGGCCAGCTCGGCGGAATCATCCGGATGATCGAGGAGGGCAGGGATTGCAAAGATGTTGCCACCCAGCTCTCTGCGGTTTCTAAGGCGGTGGGCCGGGCCGGATTCGCCGTTATCGCGACCGGACTGGAACAACGTCTCCAGGACGGCTCAACCGACATCAAGGATCTAGAGAAATTGTTCTTGTCCCTGGCCTGACCCTCAGGCCGACACATCTCAGTCGATAGCGTAACCGCTCACCGGGCCCTCGGTGCTGGGCACCCACCCCAGCGCCGGGGCGACATGCTCGGCGAAATTTTGCAGGATCGACAGATTCACCTCAACTCCCAAGACGTTGGGAATGGTGAGCATCAATGTGTCGGCCAAGGCGATGGCTGGGTCCGCCTTCAACTGCTCGATGAGTACATCAGGTTCGGCGGCATAGGAACGCCCGAATGTGGTGCGGGTGGCGCCCTCGATCGAGCCGATTTGATCGCGTGATTCGCCATGCAATCCGAATAGCTGGTGATCACGCTCAGTGACCAACGGGAAGACCGACCGCGACACCGACACCCGCGGGTTCCAGTCGTGACCCGCCTGCTTCCAGGCTTCGCGGAAGAACTGGATCTGTCGTGCCTGAATCTCACCCAGAGACGACCCATCCGCTTCGGAGACCAGGGTGGAACTCATCAGGTTCACCCCATCGCGGGCGGCCTGTTCCGCGGAGGCATTGGTACCCGAACCCCACCAGATCCGTCTGCGCAGCCCTTCGGAATGCGGGAAGACCGGCAGCGGGGTGCCCGGGTGGTAAAGGTTCGGGTACTGCTGACCGGCCGGTGCGGCCGTCGCCATCTGATGACCGTCGATCGCATGCAGGAAGCGATCCCACTTGGCGCGAGCCATGTCGGCGCCATTCGGCTCATCAGCGGTGTACCCGAAGGATTCCCAGCCCTTGTCGGCAGGCTCGGGGGAACCCCGCGAGATGCCCAGGGCAATGCGGTTGTCGGCCAGCAAATCGAGCCCCGCAGCCTCCTCTGCCAGATGCAGAGGGTTCTCGTAGCGCATGTAGCGGTTGCAACACCCGTTCACGTAAGCTTGGTTGCATGGTCGAACTGGTATCGCTGAGGAAGACGAACGAGGTTGCGGCGTACGTCCGCGCCTCGATGGACCGCAAGGGCGACCGATGGACCGTCGAGACCCAGCTGAGAAAGATCAGGGCGCTGGCCGAGGCCAAGGACTGGAAGGTCGTCGAGGTCTACGACGACAACGCGGTGTCCGCGACGAAGAAGCGCCGTGCTGGCACTCGGTGGGCCGAGATGCTGGAGGACGCCCGTGCGGGCAAGTTCTCGATGGTGGTCGCCGTGGACATGGACCGGCTCCTGCGTAGCACGAAGGACCTGAACACACTGATCGATCTCGGCCTGCGTGTCGTCACCGTTGACGGCGAGATCGACCTCTCGACGGCGGACGGGGAGTTCCGGGCGACGATGCTCGCCGCTCTCGCCCGGTTCGAGGCACGACGCAAGGCCGAGCGACAAATCAGGTCGAACGAGCGCCGACGCGCCGAGGGCATCCCCACGTCCGCCTGGAAGGCGTTCGGCTGGACGAGGGACGGCGAGTTGATCGAGGAGGAGGCCGCCGCCGTACGGCGGGCCTTCGATGCGTTCCTCGGCGAGCCGTCCCTGTCGATCCGGCGAATCCGCGAGGACCTGAACAGCGCCGGTCACTTCACCGCGCGTGGGTCGGAGTTCTCCGTCGATGCTGTGCGCTACCTGCTCGCGAACCCGCTTTACTGTGGCTACATCAAGCACTACGCGTCGGGCGAGCTGTACCCGGTTCAGGGCGAGGCGTTCCCGCCCATCGTCGGCGAGCAGACGTGGCGGGCCGCGGTGGCGAAGCTGGAGGACAACGTGCGGAGGTCGGCGAGGCAGGGGAACCAGCCGAAGTATCTCCTGTCCACGATCGGGCTGTGCGGGAAGTGCGGCGCGACGCTCGTCTCGGGGACGAACAGCCGCAAGCAGCCGACGTACCGCTGCGGCGAGCAGTTCCATCTCACCCGCCAGCGCGAGCCCGTCGATGCGATGGTCACCGAGGCGGTGCTCACGCGTCTGTCCTCGGTGGACGTGCACGACCTCGTGATGCCACAGGAGGACGATGGGCCGGATCGCGAGGAGCTG
>ERZ772986.400-NODE-400-length-27593-cov-16.750272_pt1 | contig 27593 bp, 44 predicted proteins | sample MGYA00511898_ERZ772986 | MGnify/ENA primary metagenome ERZ772986 (study PRJEB29015, sample SAMEA2737934) | human oral metagenome | biome: human oral; feature: human-associated habitat; material: dental | place: China | collected 2148 ... | reverse complement strand
ACCCGCTAAAATCTCTCGAGCCTTTAAACAGATTGACTCCGCCGACCGACACACTCGCTATCCTACTAGCCAGCTCCTCGGCTGTCTGCGTGAGCGCTGACTTGCTGGCTTTATCATTGGCCAGATTGGTCAGCTCTGACAGTCTACGAGTCGTTGTCTCTTCATACGTCGCTTGCGCCGACTTCACACCAGCCAATTCTTTTTTTGTCTGAACAAGTGATTCAACTTGCTTGGCAATCTCAGCTTCAGCCTGTACTTGCTTTGGCCGAATATCGTTTGCGATGGTTCGCTTCAGAGCGTCCAAATCGCCCGACAGAGCCATCTGAGCGCTCGTAGCTTGTGTCTTGAATTCTTCGAGTTTGGCAATCGAATCCAACCCAATCCGCTTCGCTTCCTGAGCAAGCAAGCTACTTGCGCCTGAGTTTCGCAAAGCTTCTATAGCTTTGCTCTTGATTTCTTGCAGAGGGCCATTGTTAAAACTGCTAAAACGCTGGTCGATTGTGTCAGAGAGTTCTCTTTTGACTTCTTCGGTTTTAGCTCTGGCCAGTTCAATACCGTCAGAAATTTCTTGTCTAAGTAATCCAACTTTATGATCAAAGTCTAAGTCAGCATTTTGAAGAGCCTTTCCAATGGCAATTTCTTGTGCAGATTCTGTCGCACCAAGGATAGCATCCGCTGCGCTAGATAAGCCACCAGAAGCCCTAGAACCACCAACTCCTGCCTTGTCATCGAAGGTCAGAGAGATGTACTCTTCTTTCAGTGCATCGAACTCATAAGCAATAGCTTTCTTGAGTACATCGACATTGTGCTTCCAGCTCTTAAGGTTGACTGTATCACCCATGTGGACTACTTGTCCATCAAGTTCATAAGCTTCAATCTTGATAGCGTCAGAGACCTTGTCAATGCCCTCATTTGAGAACTTAGCCTGTGCCCATTTCTGTAACTCTTCAACAGATTTTGCGTTGTTGTTCTCATACTCTTTTTCATTGATGTAAGGATAAGAGTTAATAAGAGGACTATCAACAGTCACTCTGATAGTCGTTTCCTTTTCAGCGCCCTCGGGTTTAAAAGTTGACTTAGCATGGATTCTTGTGACAACATTCTGACTGTTTTTTGTGCGTTGGTAGTCCTTCAGATTTTTGTGCGTTGTAATAACAACACCACGATTCTCGCCACGACTCTTCTTGACAGTCATCGCAAAGTTATCACGAACCAGCTCGCCTTCCCATGTACCAACAATGCTGTGCTTACCGTCCAGCAATACAGAGTACAGAGTTTCTGTCTCAGTCGTGTTGAAGGTCCTACGATCCTGGATATCACTGTTAAATGAGAAGTCCCCAAGAGCCGTTTTGGTGTTTTGAACCATGCGAGAAAGAGCCATGCCACAACTCTGACTAGTCACACTTACTGGCGTGATAGAACGTTGCATCACATCGTCTGAGATGTGATAGGCTGTGATTTCCAGATGGTCATTGTGCTCAACAGGTTTCTTGATACGAAATAGTTGCGCTCCTAAGACAGGAGTCGGAGCCTTTATCAGCATATCTTCTTGGATGAGTTGATAGATACCAGAGTCAGAAATAGGATATTTCACAGTTAAGGTGAAATCGCCATTCATGATTTCTTTCACAATCGCTGAAGTCGCTTCATGAAGTGGCTCCCCGTTCCATCGAACGGTTCTTACATCTTTATTAAGTAGATAAAGCAATTATGCCCACCCCCAAACCGTTTCGATTTCAAGCGATTGAATACCTGGACCCAAAACAATCCCAACATTCTTCACCTTTGCTGGATCAACTGTGATAAAATCCCCTGACCATTTCACTGGCTTCCCTGTTGTTGTTTTAAAGCTAGGATTGTCAGGATTATTGACCATCACAAGCGATTCTGAGAGCTTTTCAAGCCTAATAACCTGACCAGCGATTGTAAATGAAGTTTCAGAAGCGCTCTGACCAACGATTGTGATTTTAGGAAAGGCAAGAGCAGAACCTTGCACGGTTAAAGTTCCACTTCTTGTCAATATCTGTGTATCGGTGCCTTTAAAGTATTTGGTAGGGTGACAAGTGAATGTCGCTTTAGTCATATAAAGACCAGGTTGCACTTCCTCAAGGTCACTCACATTGACCTTATAGCACCAAAGACGAGTTGTTTTGACTCGCTCACTCTCTAGCCAGAACTTCTCACGGATAAACAGACTCATAAATTGGTTCGTCTGTTCTTCAGTAGGTTTGACCAAGTAAATCGTATAAGGTTTCTTGACCAGTTCCCTATGCTTGTTTGTCTGAACGATTGCTCCACTGATACCACCATGCTCCAAGAGAGCCGTCTTGCTCTCTCCCAGAGCGATTGAAGGAGAGTCATGGACAATGACTTTAAACGGAAAAGACGATGTTCGCACACCGTCAATTACAAGCTCATTATGCTTTACCATGCACCCCCTCCTCTCAATTGTGTTCTACGTTGTAATTCGTCAGCAATACGCTGAGCCACCTCATCAGCAATCCGACTGATGTCAGCTTCTTCTCTGACAGTGTTACCAGTAATAGTAATGTTGATGGTCGGTGAAGTTCCACCCATAGTCTGAGCGATACCTCGACCGATGGCTCCAAGTGTTTTATCATTAAGTGGCAATACTGCTTCGTTCCCAGCTTCACCACCAACCATAAGGCTATTGCCATTCATTCCAAAGATGGTTGGTTTTGTCATGATACCGCCTTTGGCATACCATTCGATTCCGATACTTGGAACACCTTGACTCAACCAATCTAATGGATTGGCTGAACCACTCACATAAAAGTGAGGTAGTGGGATGTGTGGCCAGCTGATGTTGAAGTTAAACAATCCTTTGATGGCATTGATAGCCGTGCTGACAAGGTCCTTCGCCCCGTTGATAGCACTACCGATGGAATTTTTAATCCCATTCCACACGTTTGATACTGTGCTTGAAATGCCATTCATGATATTCCCAATTGTTGTGGAAATACCTTGCCATGCCGTTGAAATGATGCTTGAGATTGAAGAAATAACTGTCGAAACAATTGATTTAATCGCTTCCCAAATAACTGACATGGTATTTTTGATTGTTTCCCATGCCCCTGACCAATCTCCATTGATTACTTGCATGATAGCAGTAATGATGCCTTGGATGACTGTTATAGCAGTCTGTACGACTGTTTTAAGCACCTCCCAAACCATCGATACGCTTGTTTGCATATTCGTCCACATCGCTTCAAAATATGGAACCAGGTATTCCATAGCAACTTGAATAACAGTGGTAATGATGTTAATAGTCGTACCAATTATTGTAGAGATAGTATCCCAAACAATCTTAAAGGTGCTTTCAATAAGTGCCTGGTTCTCGTCTATCCATTCAGTGATTCCGCCAAATACAGAAATAATAAAATCTGAAACATTCTGGATGGCTGTGCTGATTGCGGTTTGAATAGCTCCCCAAACCGTGTTGACAATCTCCATAATCCATGTATGATTAGATTCCCACCAAGCAATCATCCCTCCAAAAACATCCTGAATAACCTTATCAATGCCAGTGATTGCTAAAGTTATCAAGTATGACATGATATTCCAAACATAGCTAGCTGTTTTTAGAAGATCTTCTTGGTTAGTTTTCCACCAATTCGTTAAAATTCCCCAAATATCTTGGACAACTGTACTTATCGCTTGAACTACTGTTAAGATAACCGTTGAGATGGCATTCCATACAGTACTCGCAATATTGTAAATCGTATCTTGATTTTTCTTCCACAAAGCTAAAAGGGCATTCCAAATCGTTTGAACGATTTCTAGTATAGAATGTATAGCTGATGAAATAGCGCTCTTGATACTTTCCCAAGTGTTGATCACAAAACTCTTAAAGGTCTCATTGTTTTCCCACAATTCTTTTAATCCGATGATAAGTAGTGTGATAGCCACCACTACTCCTGCAATAATCCCAATGATTGGTAATGCCGCTGCAATCATTGCGCCAAATGAGGACATAAACACAGCTTGCAGGGTTAAGAATATGGGGGCTAAGGCTCCCACAATTGTCAAAACACCCCCTAAGATGACAATAAAATCTTTTACTGGGTCAGGTAAGGAACGGAACAGTTCAGCCACACCTTTAACAATCGTTGCTAATGTTTGAAAAACGGGGATCATCATTTCCAGAAGAGGTTGACCAATAGCAGACAATGCATTGGTTCCAGCTTGTTTAAGGTTCCCCATCACATTTTCTAAACCGTCGGATTCTCTTGCAGCTTGTCCAAGAGCTCCTGAAAGTTTATTTCCGTCTTCGACCATCTGAAGCAATGTCAATTGCTTCTGCGCTTCGCTTAGGTCCTTAAATGATTTCCCGTACAATTTATTTGCAGCCGCATTCCTAGTTGTTTCTGTTGCAGAAATCCCAAGAGCAGCATCGTTAGCAAAGTTTCCCTTCAAAAAAGATTGTAGGCTTTCTGTCACGCTCTCAATAGACTTGTCATAAAAGGCGGCACCATCCGCCGCTGCCCTAGTTGCACGAGAAGTCAGGTCCAAAGCTTCTGCTGTATCCAATCCTGAAGTTTTTGCAAATGAAGCCATCTGAGTGAATGACCCTTGCAATCGCTCTGGGACAATGTCCATTTCCTGACCAATAGCATTCAACGCTTCTCTTGCTTGAGCTTCCATGTCGCCAAAAACAGTTGTAAATTGAGCATTACTAGCTTGCATTTGAGCAGCAGCTTCTAACGCTTCTTTCCCTACTTCTACAAGCTTATCTGAAATAGCACTCAACTTTTCACTAAACTGTTGAAGTAATTCTGCTCTTAAATTTCTCGAGATTTCACTTAAACTTTCCTGAGTGCTATCAGCAGCAGACTTTGTTCCTTTCATCTCATCATTGAGATGATTAAAAGCAGTCTTAGCCTGATTTAGCTCCGCTTCCATCCTGTTAGCTTGTGTTGAGTTCTCACCAAATTCTTTTTTGGTGAGCTCCAATTGTCTCTCTAAGTTTGAAATCTGCTTATTGACAATATCAGACTGTGCGCCAATCTTTTTCTGGGCAAGAGCATTTCTCTCGGCTTCGCTAGCATTTGAACCCAAAGCACTTTCTTGCAGTTTAAATGAACTTGTCACCTTTTCCATCTCGGATGCTAGTTGGCTCTGTTCATTCTGCAAATTGTTTAGTTTACTGATATTGTTTTCTGTCGCTTGACCGTTTCCAGATAATGCCTGGTTCACACTAGCAAGCTTACTCTCATATCCTTTCAGGACGTTTTGAGTGACTTCGACTTCACGCTGGAAAGCTCGATACTGATCAGCTCCAATATCACCATTTTTGAATTGCTGTTCCACCTGAGACTGAGCTTGTCTCAAGGTTTCTAGTTTCTCTTTGGTCGTAGCAACTTGCTTCTGCAAGACTTCTTGCTTCTGAGTCAGGAGCGTTACGTTCCCTGTATCAAACTTCAAGGCCTTGTCAATCTGTCTCAACTCCTGACTTGCATCAGTAGCAGCCTTATTGACATTTTTCAGCGCCTTCTGCAAGGGTTGCGTGTCGCCATCGATTTCAATTTTGATACCTTTGATATTTCCTGCCATATTTCCTCCTTTCTCAAAAAAATAGAAAAGCGCTGAGAGAACTTCTATCACTGATAATGCAGTAAGCTAACGAACTTGGTCTCAGAATCGCTCTCTCAGCACTCATTTTTTCTTTAAAAACTGTCAAAATCAGCTTGCGTGGCTTTCCGTTCGCCAACCTTATCCTCACTCCGTAAATTCACATAATCCGTCTGATAATCCAGAGCCATTCCGATTGAGATATGCTTTAGATCATCGATAGACAGACCAGTTTCTTTACAGCATGACAAATAGGATTCTACTGTGAAGATTTCTTCGCTAGCTGATTCTGATTCATCTGGTGCTTTTTTGTTGTCATGCTCGCATTCAGCATTTCCATCAGCACAGGTCCAACTTCCTGAATCGGAAAGACTTCCATTTCCATGAAGAATTGTTCATAAGGTTTGATGTGAGGGTTTGCAGATTTAGCAAAGGTCCAAAAAAGACGGTTGAAAAAGGTCATGTCAAAATCTGACAACATCGAGACGTCAATATCAGTTGCTGTCAACTCTTTGTCAGTCTCCAGCTTGTTCAATTCATTCATGAATGATTGATTTTTCAACATTGAGAACAGATCTTGAAAATAATCTTTCCCAAATTGTTGCTTGTATGCGATAGGAGTATAGCCATTGGTCCCTAACTCATACTCCTGATCGCCAACCAAAACGATTTTACGCATAGATCTTCTCCTTAAGCTGAAACCGCAGTAGGTTCATAGACTTTCTTGAACCAGTTGTCATACGCATCCTTGTTATCAGCTGATGTGATTGAACGTTTAACAACTGTGTCCAATGGACGTGGGCTAGCTTTGAAACTAAGCTCACGTTCGTTTGTTGATGTCCCGTTCTTAGTTTTTGAACCAAGAGATGGGCGACTAGCAAAGCAGTAGTACATCACATAGCGAGTCTTGTTTTTGTCACCAGCAAACTCGAACATCATTGCGAACTCTGTCAAGCTCGCATCTGCTTTTTCTGTCATGACACCAGTCTGAGGATCCTTGATTTCACCGAGAATTTTTGTTGCAAATTCATCAATGATGTGCGGGATTTTAAGTTTACCTTCATATCCTTCATTTGAATTCATGAAATGGTAATCCTTATTGTCTGCCTTGATAGGGGTTGTTTCCCCTTTAGTATCAAGTGTCAGCTCCATCGCTCCAGGAAAACGAAAAACATCACCGTAAGTAATAACTCCATCTGCTGCAAGTGTCTTGATAGGTGCGATATGTACATTTTCTAGGCCAAAGGTTACTTTATTTTCTTGAGTCATGTCATTCCTCCTTAGTAAAGATAGACTGTGTAAGACTTGACATAGAGTCTTTCAGTCTCGATAAATGTTTCTTCTTGAACTTCAAAAAAGAGCTTGTGGGTTGCCCACAGCTCTTCCAGACGTTCTTCCAAATCTTCATCCTTCTGCTCAAAAGCTAGCTCAACTGTCACGCTCTTAATCTGATGATTAACCGTGTTGTCAGCTGCATTGATGGCTGGACTCGATTCATAATAGACCAGGTAAGGTAAGTCAGGAGCGTTCCCAGTTTTAAACGCTCGATAGGTGACAGGCAAGTTTGCCTGTTTCAAAATAGCAGCAAAGTCTGATAGCTTCATTTCCCAATCTCCTTGATACGCTTCTCAAAGTTCTGAATCGCTTTTTCTTCAGCTGGCTTGATGTGGACGATACCAGCGACACGACCACCATTTCTTGAAAGGTGCCCGTTCTCAAGTATGTGAGTAAGACTTGCAACTGCGTTGAACACAACAAAAGAGCCATTGGCCAACTTCTTCTTTTTCCAACTTCTGCGATACTTTCCGTACCGTTTCGGACTTGTCTCTTTCAACTCATCCACAGTCTCATCAGCCACTTGCTCTGCAATCTTATCCACTTCTTCAGTAACCTCATCAGAGTAAGCTGCAAGCTCTTTCGCTATCAAATCAGCAAGGTCATTACTCATTTCAAGACCTCTGACAAAGTCAACTCTAAAATTTCAGAATCGATAGGATAGGTTTTCAAGATACGATATTGCTTGCCTTCAAACTTCGCAAACTCCTGATTCTCATACTCAAAATTTCGAATCTCAACGACCAAGCTCGGTTTAAGCCCTGCCTGATTCGCCTGATAAAATTCAGAGCGAGTAACACTCTTTTTGCGACATAAGAGAGTAACTTCAACATCTTCAGAGATTGGTTGTAGTAACTTATCCTTACCTGTGACTTTTTTAGAGATCAGCGTGATTTCATGATTCCACATTCTTGACCTCTTTCTTTGATGCTATCTGTAAATTATGCAGTCGCCATTGAAGGTGACGTGGCATATCCACCCCGCCCTCATAGCGATAAGCAGCATAGTCAACGATAAACATTTCATGGTCAGCACGCTCACCGACAAGCTCGATACCGAGATTATCGGTCAATTCAGTAATGACACTTGAAATGATTTTTTTTAACGGCTTGTCTCTCAAGTCGGTTGAAATACCCAACTTAAGCTTCAGCAATTCCAAAAGCTGACCTTCGTCCATGTTTACTCCTCAACTTCCTTAGCAGGCTCTTCAGCAGTTTCCTCAACTGTTTCTTCCTGCTCAACTGCGGGCTCTTCCTTCACTTCTTTTGTTTCAGGAGCTGGTTTCTCAGGTTCATCATCTCCCAAAACCTCAAGGAAGATAGAGCCAGCAGTGTTGGCACCAGTCAAAAGGCCATTGGTAAAACTATCTGTGGGCTCATATCCTTCACGAGGAAAGATATCGCCAACAGCGTAGTCATGATTTTCAGGATCAGCCAAGTCCTTGAAAGGACGGATTACTTTATAGCTCATACGCTACCTCCTTAAGCTACAACATCAGTGTAAGTTCCAAATACCCCAGCATCTTCATCTGTCTTCTTGATATCAAAACGAAGATATGAAGCTAGGTTCTTACCGAAGCGATGGTTATCTTCCCAATTCACACTCAATTGCATACGATCAAATAATGTAAGGAAGTATTCAACATCTCCGATAAAATACTTCATTTCCCCTTCTTGACCCAAAAGAGTGTCATCAACAGGGTAGATAGTTTTTCCAGAGAATGAATAGCCTGTTGGTGAAGTGATGTCAGGTTGAAGCATGTAGCGGCCGTCCTTGTCCTTAACTTTATCCAATGCGTTGAACATAGAGTCAGTAACAACAAGAGATTTTTTATAAACAGATGAAATCTTAGTATTCAAAATATCTTTAAGTCCATCATAACCGCTAGCATTTACAACTTTTGCAGTTTTCAGAACATCCGCAACAATTGCCAATTTTGTTTGTTCGTCCTGATCTTGAATATCTGCTTGCATGATTCCAATAAGGTCATATTGTGCATCTTCAATCGCTTCACGAGAGATAGGAAGTTCCCCACGATAAGTCTTAATTTTGTAATCAACTTCAGTGATTTTTGTTTTTCCTAATTCTGGATTTTCTTCCAGTTCACCAACCTCTGTCATCTTACGATTTGATTTCTTCATGACTGGGTAAGTACCTGAACCACTTGTTACTTTCACAATATGGATTAGGTTAAGCAGTGGGTTCTGACGTTCAGGTGTTTTTTGTGGTTCCAAAACCTCTTTTGGAATAATCGCTCCTACATCAGTTGTTTTAACACCTGTGCGTTTTTGTCCACGAGAGCGGATGAATTCTAGTACTGCTTCACGTTTTTCCAATTTCTGTCCTCCACGTTTTTCTTGACTTGGGTAAGTCGGCGCTTTACGATTCAATTCTTCAACTTGATTTTGCAAATCTTCGATTTCTTTTTCAAGTTGTTCTTTTTCTGCCAATTTATCTTCCAATTCTTTTTGGATATCTTCCAGATTCTTTTCAACCGCTGAAACTTCTTCATCATTTCCAGCTTGATCCAATTTCTTCGCTTCAAGTTCAGAACGCTTGTTCAATTCTTTGATTGATTCTTCAAGTTCCACCACTTTTTCTGCTTTGTTGCGCATGCGAGCGCCTAAAATCAATGATTTGTGCATAGGTTAAATTTCTCCTTAATTTCTTTCTTGCGCTTGTCCAGCGCTTCACGATTGGCACGCTGTTGACTTTCAAAGTCTTTCTGTCGTGCAGCAATTTCCGTTTGCGGATAGGCTGGGAAAGTACATGGACTCACTTCAAAGATTTCTAATTCTAAGATAGTGTCCAGGTACGAACCATCTACTTGCTCTTCCGTATTGATTTTGATTGGGATGAAACCAAAGCTACATCCAATCACATCGCCACGCTGAACACGAGCATAGGCCCCAACAGCTTGCGGGTCATCCTTGTTGATGATGATATCACCGTAAAGTCCGATTTCATCAACTCCTAAAATGACCGTCCCGTTACCAGTACGACCAAGCACTAAACTATCATCATGGTTAAATAATGCCCTGATGTCAGCTCCTTTGATAGCTTTTTCAACACCCTCACGTTTGATTACCTCAAAGTAACCCGGCCATAATTCAGTAACTTCATCAAACTTGATAAAGTACCCACTCAAAATCAAATCACCGCTGTCAGCTTCTTCTCGTGTTTTAAATTGAGCGGTACGATAACTATTCCGTTTGTTCATTCTCTTCCTCACCCCCTTTCAGTTTCTTCTGGTCCCCAAGTCTGTCTTGTGGGATATAGTTCTCAAGAGCAAGGAGCTCATCCATATCAGGATCAGGTGGCATCCCAAGCCAATCCCTCCACTCGTTTCGACGCATTGCCATACTTTTACTCATCTGTTCAGCAACTGATGACAATTCTGTAATGTCATACGAATAAAGCGAGCGAGCATTAAATTTGAAATACCGATTATTTGAAACGAGTAAGTCTCTCGTTAAGGTCTGAGTGATTGTCGTGGCGATGCTCATTACTGTTGTATTGACAAAGTTGTTGTATTCTTCTTTGTCAAAGCTACCAACTCCCAAAATAAAAGCTGGCACTCCCAAAAGCCCAGCAACTGTTTTCTTATCAATTTCAACAGATTCATTGATAGCAATATCTTTTAAACTTAGTGGCTTGACCTGTTCGACATTCAACAAAGCGTCTGGAATAATCCACGGCTCACCTGCCTGACTTGTTGCTAAGTATTTCTTAGCAACCTTGTCTCGTCCATCTTGCGTGGCCAACTCTTGACTCGAAGAATCAACCTTAACAATTAGGCTAGGAACGTTCTTGCCATTCATAAAGCCTTTTTTGGTTTGAGTAGCAAGGTTTAAATTCCTAACAATATCCCTCAGAGCCAGTCTGTATCCAGTCCCTACAAATGGATTGTCTGGATCTGGGTTGATTACAAAGTGCACGATTTCGCTTGGGTTGTAGTCAATACCACGATAATTCACGATATAACCAACATCATCACTTTTGAAAGAGACCTCACTCATTGCGAATGGTCTCAGGTTCAAAATGTAATCATTCACAGGATCATACTCAACATGAAGAACTGAGTTTCCGTCACCGAATAGCAATAGGTCACGCACAATCTTGAAAATCCAAGTTTTGCGAGTCATATTGTCGCATGGGTTTACATCAATCTTGCGAGCCAGTCCGTCTTTTATTCTGATATCGCCTTTGTCGGTATTCTCCATCAAATGAATGGTCATATTTGATACCATGTCAGCAATCTTATTGACCGCAGTAATCACATCAGGATTGCGAGCCAGTGGCACATAGCTATCACCGTCAATATAAAGCCCAAAATCTGAATGAGTGATAACATTCGTTCCGCTTCGACTCTTACCACGTTTCAAAATTCTATCTAAAAGCCCCATCTTTCCTCACCTCCTTTCTAGTCTGTTGCACTTTGAAAAAGTGAATCAAAGTGCTTGTTTCTTACGATATTCTGACTGACATCAACTATCTGCTTATCCCAATTCACAAGCTCACCCATAAAGTCTTTTATATAGGATTGCCTAATAGTGACTTCTTTGCCATTTAAAGTTGCTTTTACTCTTCCTGTGTTGATTAACACGTTGATGTCATGTTCTGATAAAACTATTTCATTCATAAATCACCTAATCAAAGAAGCTCATGACATTCTGATTCTTACCAAGATTAGCAAGAGCCTGAATACAAGCAAAAACGCTGGCATCGAACAAGTCAATTCTTGCAGTACCACCGTCACCGTCTAATTTCTCATATTGCACAGCATCATCCACCTTTTCAATCGCTCTAACATTGCTCACACAGTATTCGTAAGCATCAGAATGAAGATAGTAAAACTCTTTATTCTTAACTTTGAACTCAATCCGTCTGAATCCTTCAGATTTCAGATAAAATAGCTGAGGTTGGTCAATCATCTTGAACCGAGCTTGTTTCATCTTTGTCAGGAACTCACGACCAAATTTCCTATCCATTCCGACAGCAGCAATCTTGAACCCTTTCTCCCTCATCTTGATGAACCATTTAACAATATCATCATAGAGTACGGTCGGAGTATTGCTCATAGTCAACCAACCATCAGACTGCCACCCAAAAAGTGGAATGCCATCGTCATTGGCTTTCTTTTGAGCATTGACACGAGGAAAGAAAGCGTGTGTGATACAGATATCAATATCTTTTTCACCATCATGATAGACACCATAGAGAGCCGCAGCGGTCAAGTCATGCAGCCTTGACAAGTCAGCTCCACCATACCATTGAATAGGCAAGCGTGCCAGTTCTTCCAAGGTCCAATCGTAACGACTGTCTGAAGCAATGAATTCATCAGGATTGAAATAAGCGTTCATTGAGTTTGTAAAGACATTCAAAGTCTTGTTGAAAAACTCATTTCTTGTCTGTGGATCATTCATAGCTTGCTCAGCTTCTTCTCTCAGAGCTTTGAGCGATACCGTTACACCCCATGAAGGGTTGGCTTTCTTAAGCACATTCTCGTCTAGGTAATCGCCCACGTCTCCATCAGTCGTCTGGTCAGCTTTGCAGATAAACATGAACAAGGAATCATCCTTGACCAATTGCTTAAGGACCTTTTGACAGTATTTCAAGCGGTTAGCAAGGAAACCAGTAGGAATATCCCCAGCCGTAGAGATAACAAAAAGCATACTGTTTCGGTATGCTGACATTGTTTTCTTCATAAGACCGTACTTCTTGCTGTTTCTCATCGTGTGAGCTTCGTCTAGGATAATTACGTTACCGTTCAATGAGTCCAAACGACTTTCATCGTTGGCCAGTGCCTGGATAAAGAAAGAACCCTCAATACCAAAATTAGCAGTGATTGAGTGTTCCTGGTTGTTATCCTTGATACGAATGTTCTTGTCATTCCATCGCTCTACATTGAATTTTAAGAATCCAAAGGCTTCCATAGCTTGCTTGACCGAGTTGGCCACGATGTAGCATTTTGAACCGCTATCCGTGTCTAATATTTGATAAGCAAGTGCGATTGCAGCAGTAAATGAGGTTTTCCCATTCTTCCGAGCAAGCATGATAAGCGCTTCTTTGAACCTGCGCTCGTTTGACCCCTTGTAGTAGAATCCAAATAGATTAACAACCACAAAGTGTTGCCAGGGTTGCAAGAGTAATGGCTTGTTACGGATAGACACCGCAAACATATCATCACCCTGCTGATGGACTATCGTATTCTCGATGAAGTGAATAACGAAATCAACAATTTCCTCATCCACTTCAAACTCAGGATTTTCAAGATCACGCAAGAAACGTTCAGCTGCAAGAATGTTCTCCTCACAATGTTCCTCTCTGTGAGATATGACGTGCTGAGCATACTCTTTCGCTTTATCAAGATTACCCATTGCCAGTCACTCGCTTCTTCTTGATTTCGTTCTTGAACTTCAGGACCTCAGTAAGAACTGAATCACCTTCTTGTTCTACTACCTCACCGAGCGACTTCGGATTCATCATCAGCTGGTTAGAGTAGCTAAGAATGTCTTTCCTCAAAATTTCCATCGCGGTTAAGATTGGAACTTTGCGCTCATTTTCAGCACCAGCCTTGTTGACGTAGGTGTCTGTCACTGGGTAACCCATGTCAGCATAATCTTGAGCAAGTTTCTGATACTGATAGAGCATTCCTGCAAAAATATCAATGATCATCTCAAATTCTTTTCGATAAGTGCCTAAGTCTTTCATCTGCTTGACCACTTTTGACTTAATCGACTTTGCTGTAATTGGTTTAGGCAAAAACTACCTCCTTTCGTCAAAATCGCTTAGTTTTTACCCCCTTTTTGTTTGAAGGCCCCCGACTTGGAAAAAGTTCCCTTCACCGGTACCCTACTGCCAAAAATGAATTTTTAAAGAGGTGGGGGGTATCCATAAAATTCTTCAAATTCCTTTTTTCTCTTTCTTTGCCAAAATAATCCTTGATTGATAATCTTATCGTTCTTTCTATCGTGAAACGTATTGTGTTTCTTGTTTGTTAGTGGCAAACAATTCCACTCAACGAATTCAAGTTCAGGATATTCAGATACAGGAAAGATGTGATGTACCATTTCAGCTGCTACTGAAATTCCATACCTCAAGCTTTCTTGACAAAGATAGTCGAACTTCCGCATAATCTTATCACGGAACTTCTCCCACTTCTTAGATTTCAAGGATGGTCTGATAGGTTTGTTATACATCTCAAACCTCCTTTCTCAATGTTAAAAGGGACAGGTCAGTGACCTATCCCCTCTCATACAAGAAATCTATGCTATCATAATAAACCTTTTTTTGTGAGACTTCAAGACGTCTTTTGTCTCATCTTGTTTTCTTTATGAAATCATAAACTAATACAAAAAGAAAAATGAACGGTAAGAAAATAAATCGCAATCCTTCAGCAAGGAGGTCTAATGCATCTCTTATTGTATGATCAAAAAAAACGACTAAAATAATTAGGGTAAAAAAATAGACAACTAGATATCCTAAAAATAATCCCAATGTTCCATCCTCCAACTATACCAATTTTATCCCTCACTTTCACATATCTTATATTTTGTTAAACTCACTCTAAATCTCAAACCCTTACTAAGCATGGGTTTTAAAGAGTTTCATTTTTTCAGTTTATGCTTAACTCATTATGTGAAAGTAATATCTAAAAAAAATTAAATGACAAAGTTCCGTAGTGCGTCATCAAGCTCTGCTTGTTCTATTCCTATGTATCTCAGGGTGATTGCAGGCGATGAGTGATTGAACATTTTCTGTAATGTTCCTACATCCTTCGTCTTGTTGTAATATTTATAGCCGAATGTCTTGCGCATTGTATGCGTGCCAACATTATCAATGCCTAGTTCTTCAGCTGCTTCATGAATGATTTGATAGGCTCGCTCACGAGTGATTGCTTTATTCTGACCTTGCCTACTCTTAAATAAGAAATGATGAAATGGTTTGCCCTCGACATATCTCCTCATTTCTTTTTTGAGTTCTTTTGTCATCCGTCTTGTTATCTGCTTGCCAGTCTTCCGTTCTCTCAGTTTGATGTGCCAGCCTTGAACATCTTTAACTTTCAAGGTAAGTATATCTCCGACTCGCAAACCAGTATTCAGGCCTGTAATGAATAGCATATAATACATCTCATTCCACTCCTTGAGATAATCTTTCATTGCCTGGATGTCGTCATTATCTTTTATCGGCGATACAAATTCCATGTTCTACCTCCTTTCTGCAAAACAAAAAGCCAGCATTTGCTGACTCTTGACGATACTTCTGTTGGACAACTTTTCTGACTAGAATTAAGGATGACTCCTAAAGTGTGATATGTGTTTTTGTTTCAGAAGTTCATGCTATCATAATAAACCTTTTTTTGTGAGACTTCAAGATGCCTTTTGTCTCATTCTAGTTTACAACTCACCTTTCAGTATAGCGTACTGTTCTAAGATAATCCTCCTCCTTCTATAAATTGTAGCTTTGCTCATGAATTTCTGTTCTGCTATTTCTTCCCATCTAAGTTGAGGATACCTCCAGCGCAGATTAAAGATTTCCTTGTCTTCATCAACTAGATTGATCAGGAGTTTGTTAATAATAGCTTTGAACCCTTCGAGAAATTTTAAGGTTGGATCATCTGCGATTCTGATTGCGATAGTTTCGGTAGGTTTGCTTATTCCTACGCCAGGACCACTCTGAGCGTCTGGGTTTCGAGTTTCTAATTCTAGTCTTCTCAAATCTATTGTACGTTGAATGTTTTGGAATTTGAAAAGTTCTCTGTCCAATGTTTTGAGGTCTTCGTCGCTCAATTTCTTCAAATTTTACCTCCGAATTTTCTAAATAATTAAATAAGCTATCGAACATTTTAGAAAAAGCCTTACTGATGTCAGAAACTATCTGCTTAATCATTCTAGATAAAATTTCAATTTCTTCCTGACTTAACTTTCTAAGCTTATTTTCTAATTCTATTTGTTTCTTCTGAGCAAGTTGTTTAGCTTTCTTCTTTTTAATCCTTCTATTCATCTTGCTCTCCATTTCTTAGTATTAGCTTTTATGAATGCAGCCTGCTCTTGCATCTGCTTCCATTCATAATCCATGATGATTTCAAGTTGATTGTTACAAAGACCTTTTAAAAAATCATTTTGAGCTTCTAGTTTCTCAATATCCTTATAGGCTCTTTCATACAGTTCATCTTCCAGAAATCTAATACGCTCTGCCATTGCTTCCTGAATGATGATGTAAGTTGGTTTCTTGTACTTTGTCATTACAATCTTACCTCATCTCCTATTTTTAGAGATTCATAGTTTGTTTGAGTAACTACGAATACTCCGTAATTTTGTACTGTGATAGTATACATGTCACCAATCTTCTCCTTTTGTAAGACTCTGCCTTTAATTTCTGCGCCTTGATTGTCAGCTTTATAGACGATAATCGGGCGTTTTTCTTCCAAATCTCGAATCCTGCCCATCTGCCAGACATTCAATCCAGCAGACAGCAGGATCCAGATTGCGATAAATCGTTTCAATCTGTGACCTCATTTCTCAACTCAAAATCAATTCCATACAAAAGTAAATCATTTTGAAAATCAACAAATTCTTCAACCGCTTCAGCTTCTTGAAAGTCGTACTCCTCGATTGCAAGCAAGAAATCATCAATGTCATTTCTTTGGACACTTCCGTATTCTGTCTTGGTATGTTCCATAACTGTTTCATAGCCATCTACATCAATTGTGTAGCATATTCTGCCACTTGAAAAATCATATTTGTAATTCTTGATTATCATCATTCCACCTCCTCAAAATAACTACGAAGTTTGCTTAAATTTACAATAGCGACTTTTGATGGCGTGTATCGCAACTCAGGGTCACGAGTCAAGCGACCTACTAACGTAACATTATTGATCATCTTTCTTTTCCTTTCCTGTCACACATTCTACAACTGAGTAACCAATAAAAAAGCACAGAAAAGTTATTCCAAATTCTTTAATAAATTCAATCATTTTCTTCTCCTCCTTCATTTTCTAAAACGGCATCTTGTATGAAAGTATTACCAATTTTATAGTGCTTGTATTCCTCAGCTGTCACTTCAAACGTTTCTTCAACTTGCTTATTACCTGCACGACCTGAAACGACCAGAATGTATTTTCTTTTGGTTCTGGTTGGCACAAGCACCGAACTTTTTCCAGTTGTAACAGGTATGAAAGTTGTGTGAGGTTCATCAATGTACTTATCTACTACTGTCCCACTCGAAATCTGGTGACATGCCACGAGGAAGAATGCGAGTAAAACAACAAATAGGATTTTAAAGCATCTCATTCCTTATCCTCCAAACTGACAGTTATAGCTTGTTTAGCTTTTTCGGAGATAAAAATAAGTGTTTCTCCTTTTTTTAAGTTTTTTAAATCCTTCTTTGTGACTTTCACTTTATGGACTTCGTAGTTTTTACCATTTATTTCAATCATCCCAAATCCTCCTTCTGTTCATCCCCCTAGATTGCTAAATGCGACTTCCCATCCATAATTATCATACTTACGTACGATGTCTTTTAAAATTTTACCTTTTGAGATTTCGATTTCTTGTGTAAATTGCATACCCATTTCAAAAGTGAAAATCTTAATGTCAACATTGAATTTTTCAGAGATTTCTATGTAATCTTCTGGGATAGCGTGCCATGCCTGCATAAAATTATTAAGCTCGATGATAAGAAAATCATCATCAAGATGAATTTCAAAACTTTTACTGTCGATAAAAGCACGTTTTGTGCCATTGATATAAAAATAAGAGTCTGATGAAGTGAAAGTGATTAGCTCACCATCTGTATCTTCTTTGATTGTGACATTTCCAACAGCTTTAAACATATATTTCAAAGCCAATTTAATATTTTCTGCACGTCCTCTTAGTTTAATTGTTCCTTCTGCAAAATTTGGCATCTTTATCCTCCATAATCCTCCTCTTTAACAAACACCCCATCAATCATCTTACCTTTGCGGTCCTTAATGACTTCATAGGCTTCTTCTAAACAACTTTCAGCTGTAGTGCCATTGCAAAATGAAACCGTACTAATCACGCTATCAAGAAACATCAAGTCTGCTTTGATTAACGGAATCTGTGTCTCATTGTGACAGACATGAGCGTATAGCTTCTGAGCGATATTACCCAGACTAGAAACCATCAGCAGCAATTCAAGTTCCTGTTGATTGGCTGAAATCTGAGCGCCGTTCTTGATTTGTTGTTCAAGTCCAATCAAAACTACCTGGATGTCTCCAAGAGCATCATAGATCAGTTCAGATTTATCCTTTGCAATGCCCTCAAATAGTTCTCCTGACTCTTCCATGAGTTTCAAAAACTGCCTGACTGGATTTGCTTCATGCAAGTTTCTGTCAACAAACCACTGTTGAACCTTCTCTTCCAAATTCATTTTTGTATTCATCTTATTTTTCCTCCGTTTTTCTATTTTTTTTATAACAATTCCAGAAATCATCTAGATTTTTAGAAATTGGCATTTCCCCATAGGTTATATAACACTGAATAGCTTTTTCTAAATCATTGCTATTATCAGCTTCGAAATGAACAAGTTCAAAATTATTTCCGTCAAAAATTTCATTCAATCTTCGGTCAATTAATAGTTGACTAGCACGAGCTTCTTTCAATTTTTTTATGAATTCAGACTTTGTCAACATTTTCATTTCCTTAATACCTCCTAAAATTTCATAAAAGCCATCCAGTGAGTTGTCCCACGCTGTTGCCCAAAAAGTGGTTTTTGTGGAACTAATTCCAAAATTTCCTTAACATTTACTTGAGCATCCGACCACTTGAAAATAAGTGTTCCACCTGTTTTCAAAACTCTAAAACATTCTTCAAAACCTTGTTGTAAATCTAACCTCCAAGTCAACAAGTCTAGTTGACCATATTGCGCACGCATGAACGATTTCTGGCCAGCCCATAAAAGATGAGGTGGGTCAAACACAACAAGATTGAATGTTTCGTCATCAAATGGCATATCTCGAAAATCTGCAACAATATCTGGCTTAACATTGATTTTCTTTTTGTGAATCTCAAATTCCTCTTCACGTCTATCCATGTATGTTGTATGTGGTTCTTGTTTATCAAACCAAAACATTCGAGAGCCACAACACGCATCTAGTATTCTGATATCTTTCATCCCTTCACCTGAATCACATAAAAATTACCAAATGATCTAAGTGCCTTGGCCACCTGCATTGCAACCGCACGAGAAACAAACCGAATAGCTCCCCTCTCTTCTGAAAAAGAGATATCTATTCCAGTCACGCCGATTTTAGCAGACATCAAGTACGGTTTTTCTTCTTTTGTTCCATGTTTCAAAATAAACATCACTTTCTTCCTTTCTCTAGTTTTTCTAGCATTTCTTGTTTCTTCTTCTCAAGGTCCTTTTTGGTCTCATCGCTAGTATTGTTCACATAATTAGGTTGTGACCACTCAGGAACATTTGATTTTTCATTACCAGGACGTTTGCTGACTTTGCTTTCTTTGTACGCTCGCTCACGTTCATCGACTGCTGCAATCGTCAAAACTCCATCATTCTTCCAATTGGTCAAAATCGCTCTGATATAACTAAAATTCCTTTTACCATTGTCAGCAGCAAGACCAATTGCTTTCAGAACAACTTTTGCTTCCATACCATCCAAAGTGATGAACTCTTTCAAGATTTCAAATTGAGTTCCATCCAACGGAGCAATACGAGATTGATATTCTTCGACGATGAGTGCGACTGGATTTTCATCTACATCTTTCTCTATATCTGTATCTATATCTTTCTCTATATCTATATCTCCGTTGCAAGTTGTTGCAATAGTGTTGCAATGCAACCCCCTCAACTCTCTATGTTTGCGACTTCTACGAGTGCTCGCCGTTTCGCTCCCAACCATCTCAGGAACCTGTTCTAAGAAATAATCTCTGTCATTTTTTCTAGTCAGCAAGCCCTTACTCTCCAAGAAAATCAAAGTGATTTTAATATCTTCAACATTCTCATCAATGACAAGAGCGATTTCTTCAGCTAGATTGTCAGCAAGTCCATCATAGTAGATGTGCCCGCCATCCTCTAAACTAATCAACATCATTTTGAGATAGATGATAGTGTGCGTATCGCCACCTGCAATCTTACGAAGCAATTTCATTTCTTTAGACTTGAAAAAATCCTGAGCCAGTTGAATCCAGTAGTATCGCTTGTTTTTAACTACCATTGATACCCTCCGTTTTTCTACTAATCCACAAATGTTTCTTTTCGTGTCACGGGATCAACGCCCACACGTCGACCTGTTTTAAAGTCGATAAACCCTTTTTCAAATTGTGGCGTTTGAAATTGAATCTTCTTTTTCTGTCTCATTGCCATTTTAAGCTTGATATTCATCATCAGCGATTCAATCAAGACTACTGATACTACTGTGCCTACTGCGATAATTTGTAAATTGTTCATGTTTTTTATCCTCTTTTTATGCTATAATATAGTCAAATAATTTTGCTAAGACCTTGTCCAGAAGCCTTTTAGTAAAGTTATTAGATTTGATTTGAGAGCCATTCTTTGATGGCTCTTTTTGACCATTTCTTACCAGGTAATTCCTTTGGAAATCCCTTCATGTAACGATAATTATTTGAAAATGTGTCATAGTTGATACCTAAAAATTCGCAGGTAGTGCCTACATCCATCAGCTCTGGATAGTGGTCACTATCTTTTTCTATTTCAACCAACCTTGTGATTGTGTCCTTGATAATGGATTTGATCCAGTCTGTTAATGAAAGTAGAACATTATCCATCTTTTACCCTTTCTAAACTTCTTCAAATGAGTTCAATTTCATGATTTTCATCTTGGTATTGGTGCTTGGCTCCCACGTCATCCAGTAGGCCAAGGCTGCATCTGCAAACTTTTTGGGTAGTAAATCATAGCGACTGATATTGAAGTGGTCTTTAAAGTCAATCTCAGCTTGTCTAAATACCGACTGAGCGAAAATCTTATCAGCATAAGCTGGACTATCAATACCACCCAAGCAAGCTACTACACGAGCCTTGCGCTTCTTCAGTAGCGACTGAGCGTAGCTTGGGTGAATCGGTTGCTCGCTCTTGAGATAATCAATATCTTCTAGCATGGTCGCCTGTTGCTCACGCAATTTCTTTTGTCCAGTAAATAGAGCAATGAAGGCATCCTCGTCCAAGTCCTCTCGGATAAATCCGCCTTGTTTTCTAATAGCTGGCAAGACCTCTGAGGTCACCCAGCGCTTAAACTCTCTAGCTTGTAGAAGCTTACTTGAAAGAATGAGAGAGTAGAGACCAGATTCGTTAATAACGGTAACACCTCTATTTCCAAAAGTACCGTTTTGGTAGTTTTGGCGATCTTCTTCATCTACGTGACGGTTTATGTCTCGACTACCGTTTTGGTATCCTAGAATATCCGCAACATCCTTCCCAACGAACCAAGGTTCGTCATCAATTGTCAAAGTACGGACTTCCTGCCCGTGAAAATTAAAAATTTCGTTCATAATATTCCTTTCTAAATTTGGTATAATAAAGTAAAAACGATTGGAGAGAAAAGATGACTGAAAAGATCTGCTTTATTGTAACTGCCATTGGCGAATCTGGAACACCTACCAGAGAACGAGCTGACAATGTATATAAGTATCTTATCGCCCCTGTTTGTGAAGAACTTGGTTATAGACCTGTTCGTGTTGACCACGTCAACGCGGTTGATAATATCAACGAAACAGTTATAAACTACCTCAAAACTGCTCCTATGGTTGTAGCAGATATGACAGACCATAATCCAAACGCATTTTACGAATTGGGGTTCAGACAAGCCCTCGAACTGCCTCTTGTCCCAATCATAAAAGTAGGAGAAAGACTTCCTTTTGATGTTATGACGACTCGTACTGTTTTCTATGATACAGATGTATCGAAAATTGAAGAATCTAAAGAAAATTTGAAATCTAAAATTCAAAGTTTCAAAAACTTCAAAATGCCTGAAAGCAGCCTAGATAAAAGCCTTACATTAGATGATCTTAACGATAATCTAAATAAAAAGTTAGATAAAATATTAAATCTATTAGAGAACAATCAATCTTAATCTTCTTTCGCACCAATCCGAGATATAAATGTAAAACCGTTTATATCCGAACATCAGTCAATTATCCAACAAATCAAAGATAAAACTAACCAATTTCAGAGGAATCCATTATTCCCCGAAGATAAGAAATAGCTAGCTCTTGTTGACTTTGCAGTTCACCAATCTCAGCAACTTTTTCATTTATAAGTCTAACGGTCCTCAATACTTCATTGAGGGCTGTTCTTTCTAGTTCATTCATAGTCCTCTCCTCTAGCACCTAATTATGATTAGGTGTTTTTTGTTGCATAGCACGTTTTCTGATAGCTTTCCCCAAACAATCAGCTAGGTGAATCATGTTTGGAATCTTGCTTCCCTTAATGCAATAAACAGCACCCAAAGCTTCATAGTAGGTTTCTGTGTGTGCCAAAACATCGTCGACCATATTTTCAAAATGTTTCTCAATGATTTCTTTGATGACATCATTATCTTGTCTTGTATTGTTCATTTCTTACTCCTCAAATTTTTCCCAAGGTTCGTTAATTCGTAACTTTTTATTGATGCGAAGTTTCAAGTCGTCGCTCCCTTTTCCATCTTTAAGCAATTGTGTGATGGTTGATGGACTAACACCTACAACGATAGCCAAATCCGTCTGTGACCACCCACGTTTTTCAATTCGCTCTTTTACAAGCTCAATCCATTTAAGATGTTGTTGGCTCATATATTTCTCCTTTCTGCTATAATAGTTTTAAAAAATAATTATGAGGTGGAACAATGAAGCTGAACCCTGACTGCATTCGTGACCTATTGCTTGATATCGAAGCAAAATCTACATTTGATAATGTTGTGATTTACAGCGAAGAAAAGGACGAACCTTTGTTTAATAAATATGGAGTGGATACGATTTTTTACCATATTCGTCAAGCGGATTACGCAGGATTTTTTATTGGAGAAGTAACTTATACTTTTGATTTATCCGCAATTATTATCGACTTGTCTCCAGAAGCACATGAGTTCCTAGCTAACATTAGACAAGATACAAATTGGAATAAGACTAAGAGCATAGCTTCAAAAGTAGGTTCATTTTCATTGAATGTTTTAAAAGACATCTCTATAGAAGTCATTTCAAAAGTTATTTCAGACCAACTCAACAAGTAAAGTGACTTTTAGTTCAGAAAATTTTGGCGTTGTTTCTAGACTTTTCAATTCATAACTTTTTACCCCTTTTAATTCCTTGGAATCCAATATCAATTTATTGTCACGTAAGGACAATCTACTTAATCGTGGCCTTTCTGTGCTTCTTTTAGTAACATACGGCCAATGTTTTGGTCTTGGCATCTGCTATTCCTCCTCTCTATCAAATCTATAAGTTAAAGAGTCGGTAAATTATTTTATAAAACGCTTGACAACTTTTACACTAAGGTGTAAAATGAAAACATAATTAAAAACCTTGATAAAACATTATATCTATCAATTTCTCTTGCTCGCCAAAGCTATTTATTTTTAGATAAGTTTTAACTTAGTTTTTTACTAACTCTTTAACTTTACAAAAACTATTTTACACTTAAGTATTATTTTTGTCAATAGAAAATAACACTTTTTTATAAAATATTTTTTGTCATGTCTTAGAAAAGGTGATATGACAATGTTTTCCACACTTGAAAAAATTAAGGAACTTGCTCTAAAACGAGGGATAAGCCTTCAAAAAGTCGCCGAGGATTTGGGCTATAGTATAAATTACCTTTATACTTTAAAAGAAAAAATACCTAAATCTGACCGTCTACAAGAAATCGCTGACTACTTCAACGTGTCCACAGATTATTTACTTGGTCGCACAGATAACCCAGCAATCGCTGGTAATCATGACTACAAATGGGAAGGTAAGACTCTAAACGTTGAAGAAATGGCATCAAATGTCATGATGTTTGGCGGTCGAGAATTAACAGATGAAAAGAAAAAAATCATCCAGTCGATTATTGAAGGTTATCTGAAGGAAGCTGGTGATTAGAGGTATTGCTTAATGACCGAAAAAGAAATTATAAGTCATTTTCAGATTCGTATTATCGATTTTGATGGAGATTTGATGCCGGACGAACTTGGATTTTACGAAAAAGAAACCAATACAGCTTTCCTGTCGAGTAAACTTAGTAAAAAAGAGAGAGTTAAGGTTCTACTGCATGAACTTGGACACAAGGATCATACACGCTCAGAGTACCAGAACGCTCGCCTACGATGCGAAAACGAAGCTGATAGGAATATGATCCATCATCTCGTAAAAGACGCTATAGAAAGCTTAGACGACCCTACAGAGTTTGATTACCTCAAATTCATGTCCTACTACGATCTAAAAACCGTGACAAATGAAATCATGGTAAAAGAGGAATATCAGACTTTAGTTGGTTAAATATGTTTATAAACTGCTGAAGCAGAAAAAGAAAGGAACTACTTATGGCATTGTTTGGTAAAAAGCAAGATGAAAATTTAGAGGTTGAACTCTTCACAGAGGAACCGAATGAGCGAGTTTTTGAGTTTAAGAAATCAAAAACTGTTGTAAGAATCGATGATTATTTTATCAGGATTGCAAGAAAGACAAATGTGTCTAATGTTCTTCTTCATGGTCTTGATGGCGAAAAGTCAATTCTTCTCTCTGAGATTACAGCATACCAATTGAAAGAACCTGGCTCAACTGTTGGCTATCTTCAACTTGTTTACCCTGGTTCTTCTGATACAAAAGGTGGTGTGTTTGATGCCGTAAAAGATGAAAACACAGTAACCTTTACCAAAGATGAAAAAGCATCTATTTTGGAATTAAAGAAAGCCATAGAGAAAGCTTTAAAAGATAAAGTTAAGAAATAACAAAAAAGCCCCACAATCACCCTCGCCAAAGTTTGATTGTGAAGCTTACCCTTATAAAAAATCAGCCATTAAAAAGGCCTATTTTCTATACCCTATTTTACACCATGAAAGGGGTGATGTCAATATTCTCAATGTTTAGACCTTGTCCAGAAGCCGATAAACAAGGAGAATACAATGAAATATAATAAAACAAAATACCCAAATATCTATTACTATGAGACTGCCAAAGGCAAGCGTTACTATGTCAGACGTTCTTTTTTCTTCCGAGGCAAAAAAAGAGAAAAAAGTAAAAGTGGTTTCACAACTCTCCCTCAAGCTCGTGCAGCCTTGGTAGAGCTTGAGCAACAAATCCAAGACCTGGAATTAGGTATCAATACGAATCTAACACTCGATCAGTATTGGGACATCTATTCTGAAAAGAGATTGTCAACAGGACGTTGGAATGACACTTCCTACTACCTCAATGACAATCTCTATAAGAACCATATCAAGACAAAGTTTGGTTCTACCCTGCTTAAAAATTTGGATAGAAATGAGTATGAACTCTTTATTGCTGAAAAGTTGCAGAACCATACCAGATACACTGTTCAAACTCTTAATTCCAGCTTTATGGCATTGCTGAATGATGCCGTGAAAAATGGGAATCTGCTCTCAAATCGCTTGAAAGGTGTTTTCATCGGCCAAAGTGATATTCCTGCTGCTAACAAGAAAGTGACTCTCAAAGAGTTCAAGACTTGGATAGCAAAGGCAGAAGAAATCATGTCAAAACAATTCTACGCTCTAACCTATCTGACCATTTTTGGGTTAAGAAGAGGAGAAGTCTTTGGATTGCGCCCAATGGATGTCACTCAGAACGACAGCGGACGGGCTATACTGCATCTTAGAGACAGTCGAAGCAACCAGACCTTGAAAGGGAAAGGGGGGCTTAAAACGAAGGATTCAGAGCGATATGTCTGCCTTGATGATATCGGAACAGACCTAATCTATTATCTGATAGCTGAAGCTTCTAAAATCAAGCGAAAGTTAGGGATTATCAAGGAACAGCACAAGGATTATATCACTATCAACGAGAAAGGTGGTCTCATCAATCCAAACCAGCTAAATAGAAACTTCAATCTAGTAAATGAAGCAACAGGATTGCATGTAACACCTCATATGATGCGCCACTTCTTCACGACTCAAAGCATTATTGCAGGGGTTCCGCTTGAACAATTAAGCCAGGCGCTGGGGCATACAAAGGTTTATATGACGGATCGTTATAACCAAGTTGAGGACGAACTTGCTGAAGCGACAACAGACCTATTTCTTAGTCATATTCGCTAAAAAATCCCCGCCAATTCCCCGACAAAAATCCGAAAAATACCGAAAAATATCGAAAAATGATTTTTAGAATAGTCCCCAAAAGCCTGAAATAGAGCCAAAAAACTCCACCTGATTGGGTGGAGTTAAGGGAGATTATTATGAAAAAGAAAAGTTTAGGATATTTGTTACAACAAGTTAGGAGGTCTTCTTGTAACTGTCTATAGTATACCCGACCTATCTTAAACAAATCTTAAAAATCTCTTAAGACCAAACACTTTCTAAAATATTGGTTTGTTCACGATCAGGACCTACTGAGAACGTCGAAATACGAACCCCAACCAACTCGCTCACACGACGAACATAGTTACGCGCATTCTCAGGAAGATCTTCCAAATTACGGACTCCAGTGATGTCTTCTGACCAACCTGGCAATTCCTCATAGATAGGCTTGCAACGTTTCAATTGTTCAAGGCTAGCTGGATAGTAGTCGATACGTTGTCCATCAAGATCATAAGCCACACAGATTTTCACTGTATCCAAACCACTCAAAACATCAATAGAGTTCAATGAAAGATTGGTAATACCAGATACACGACGACTATGGCGCATCACAACTGAGTCAAACCAACCCACACGACGTGGACGGCCAGTTGTTGTACCGTATTCATGACCTACTTCACGAATGCGATCTCCCACTTCATCAAACAATTCAGTTGGGAAAGGGCCGTCTCCTACACGACTCGTATAGGCTTTACAAACACCTACAACCTTGTCAATCTTACTTGGACCAACACCAGAACCGATTGTCACACCACCAGCGACAGGGTTTGACGAAGTAACAAATGGATAAGTCCCTTGGTCAATATCCAACATAACACCTTGCGCACCTTCAAAAAGCACGCGTTTGCCATTATCAAGCGCATCGTTCAAGATAACGGACGTATCTGTCACATACTGCTTGATTTGTTGGCCATACTCATAGTACTCTTCAAAAATATCATCGATTGAAATAGGAGTACTGTCATACAATTTTTCAAACAAACGATTCTTTTCCGCAAGATTGCGTTCCAAGCGTTCACGGAAAATATCCTTATCCAAAAGATCAGCAATACGAATCCCAACACGAGCAGCTTTATCCATATAGGCTGGGCCAATACCCTTGATAGTTGTCCCGATTTTATTGTCGCCCTTAGCTTCTTCTTGCAAACGATCCAGCTCGATATGGTAAGGAAGAATGACATGGGCACGATCAGAAATACGCAAGTTATCAGTTGACACACCTTCCTCATGAAGATAGCTCAACTCTTTCACAAGAGATTTAGGATTTACAACCATTCCATTCCCAATAACAGAGATTTTTTCAGGGAAGAAAATCCCAGATGGAATCAAGTGTAATTTAAACTTCTTACCATCAATCACAATCGTGTGACCAGCATTATCACCACCTTGATAACGAG
>ERZ772986.394-NODE-394-length-27858-cov-8.220875_pt1 | contig 27858 bp, 21 predicted proteins | sample MGYA00511898_ERZ772986 | MGnify/ENA primary metagenome ERZ772986 (study PRJEB29015, sample SAMEA2737934) | human oral metagenome | biome: human oral; feature: human-associated habitat; material: dental | place: China | collected 2148 ... | reverse complement strand
TGATAGGGTGCCACTCCGTAGTGAGGATATGCGGCTTTTCCAGAGCCTCGATGAGCTCTTGGATCGTCTTGATGTCCTGTTTGACTTCGAAGTCAAAGTCGTATGTGGTGTTTCGGCCAGCTTTCGATGTGTACTTTCTCATTTCTAGCGCTCCTTTCATGGGAAAGGGGAAGCCCTGTTAGGCTCCTCAGTGATTTCGTCCTGTGTCATCCTGCAGGGATTTGGGGAGCTTACTCCCGACATCCCATACTTCGGGAGCGTCTCCGTCGTACTCGGAAGCCCAATCGAACATGTCGTCGGGATCGGTTTCCACGCCTTCCTTCTTGGGATAGGCGATGGTGACGCCTACATCCCAAAAGTCGACTTCCATTTCAGGGTCGAGATCAATCTCGATCCCGAGAGGGACGGCTCGAAACGTCGAGTAATCCCCGGGCGACGAGGAAATTAACACCGTTGATTTCTTCATGAAATACCTGGTCTTCATTTGCATGGAGAACTTTCAGCGCCATCTTCTTATCAATCGTCTTTTTCATTTTTTCTCCTCCTTTTTGTGTTGGTTGCTATGTCTCTTTTCTCGATTATATTATATTATGCGCATTACATAATGTAAATAGCAAGTTTAAATATTTTACTAGGTATTTTGTCTTATTTGTAAGAGGAGGTGATGATGTGCAGGACAAGTTGACGGCAAAGCAGCAGCGTTTTATTGATGAGTACCTTGTCGATTTTAACGCGACGCAGGCAGCATTGAGGGCTGGATATAGCAAAAAGACAGCGGCATTTATCGGTGCGCAAAACTTAAAAAAACTTCAAATCCAATCCGAGATTGCGCGTCGTCAGAGAGACCTCCAAAAGCGCACGGAGGTCTCTCAGGATCGTGTCGTCAAGGAGTTGATGCGCGTCGCTTTTGCCGATATGGCGGACTATGCACAAGTGCAACCTTATGCAGTCGTTAATGAGGATGGTATCGAGGTTGTTAAGCAGTTGGTGACGTTTACAAAGACGTCGGCTCTTACGGATGACCAGCGTGCGGCGGTTGCGAGCATCAAGCAGGGTGTAAATGGTATTGAGGTCAAGCTGTGGGATAAACTCAAGGCGCTGGAGCTATTGGGGAGGCATATCGGCATGTTTGCAGATAAGCTGGAGGTTAAAGGGTCAATAGATATCGCGTCTGTGCTCGCAGCAGCGAGAGGGAGGGTGAGTAATCGTGGAGAACCAACAGAATAGCTTTGAGGATGTCGTGGCATTTCTTGGCGAGTTCTCTCATGATCCTCTCGGTTTTGTTTATGCGGCTTTCCCGTGGGGGCAGCAAGGTACTGAGCTTGCGGATATGAGTGGCCCGGATATGTGGCAGAGGGAGATACTTGACGATATTGGCCGTGGCGTGCAGGATGCATCAATAGTAACGCGCGAGGCTGTGGCATCAGGTCATGGGGTTGGAAAATCGGCTCTCGTTGCATGGGTTATTCTGTGGGCGCTTGCCACGCACGAGGATACGCGTTGCGTCGTGACGGCAAATACAGATACACAGCTACGCTCTAAAACATGGGCAGAGCTTGCCAAGTGGTATCGCTTGTTTATCGGGCGAGATATGTTCTGCTTTACGGCGACTTCTCTTTTCTCGGCACAGCGCGGACACGATAAGATATGGCGCGCGGATGCTATCCCTTGGAGTAGGGATAATCCTGAGGCATTCGCGGGGTTGCACAATCAAGGGAAGCGGATTCTTGTCGTATTTGACGAGGCATCCGCTATTTTTGATGAGATATGGACGGTCACAGAGGGTGCAATGACCGATCGTGATACGGAAATCGTTTGGTGTGTGTTCGGCAATCCGACGCGCAATCAGGGCAGATTTTTTGAGTGTTTTCATAAAAACCGCACGTTTTGGCATTGTAAGCAAGTGGATTCTCGGACGGTTGCAATCAGTAATAAGCAGCAGATCGCTCAATGGGAGGCGGCTTATGGGGATGATTCGGATTTTTTCCGGGTGCGCGTCAAGGGTGAGTTTCCGTCTCAGTCGGATCGACAGTTTATTTCGGCGGCGATCGTGGAGGAGGCGACGCAGCGTGTAATCCATTCGCATGAGTTTTCGTTCGCGCCGGTGGTGATTGGTGTGGATCCAGCCTGGACGGGCGAGGATAGTTTTGAGATTTTTTTGCGGCAAGGATCGATGTGTAAGTCGCTTGCATCCTTTGCTCGCAATGATGATGATATGCGGATGGCTGAGATAATTGCGCGATTTGAGGATGAGTACCATGCGGTGGCGGTCAATATCGACCAAGGATATGGCACGGGGATTTATTCAATCGGGCGCAATATGGGGCGTTGCTGGAATTTGATCTCGTTTGCTGCAAAGGCGACGGATGAGACATATGCAAACAAGCGGGCGCAAATGTGGGGAGAGCTTAAAGCGTGGCTTAAGGATGTAGGGGCTTTGCCGGAGGATGATGTGTTGGTGGCTGATCTGACCGGGCCGGAGGCGTTTATCAATTTGCGTGGCAAGTTGCAGTTGGAATCCAAAGAGGATATGAAACGGCGCGGCTTAGCGTCGCCGAATAAAGCGGACGCATTGGCGCTGACGTTTGCTTTGCCCGTGCGGCAGACGGACAACTCCAAGTATCGGCAGGCGCGGCGCATGGGCAGAGCGCCCAAAGCGGGCAGCATGTAAGGAGGCGAGGCTGTGGCAGAGGACAGGTTGACGGCGATGGGCGCGGCGGAAGGCGCCGCAGACGAGGGCATAAGCCTTGAGACGTTGCCTAAAGAGGCCGTTGAGAAAATCATGACGGCGTATCGCAAGGGGCGTGACGCTGCAGATAGTTACTACAGGAGCAAGGTTGAGCCTGCTCTTCTTCGGCGACTCGACGTGTATAGGGCGGACAAGGAGCACTACCGAAAGAAGTTCCCGCGACTTTCGGAGCTGAACAACTGGGTGTCACGTGACGTCAAGACGACGCTCGACTGGATTATGCCGTCGCTCTTGGAGGCGTTCACGGGTTCGGACGATCCCGTCGACATCGTGGGGGTCAACGTCAACGACGATGACAATGCGCGGAAGATTCAGCAGCTCGTCAGCTATTTCGTGACGCGGCGCAATAATTATTTCCTCTTCATGCACAATCTTTTGCGCGACGGGCTTGAGGTCAATATGGGCTGCGCAAAAATTTACTGGAAGCGCGAGGAGGAGCGCGAGACGAAGGAGGTTTTGGCGGACGCGCAGACGATGCAGATGCTTTTGCAGGCGTCACAGATGGGGCAGGCAGAGATTCGGTCGGCCGTGCCAGTGACGCCTATAGGCGACCTTCTGCATGTGGTGTACGACGAAATCCGGCTCAAGGTCAATCAACCGATTTTGGAAAACATGAGTCCGTCGGAGCTTCGTTTCACGCATGAGGCGCGGGAGCTGCATGAGGCGAAGTTCGTGGCGCAACGGAAAGTCGTTTTTGGCGATTATTTGAAGCGCATGGAAGCGCAGGGCGTGTACGCGAACGTGGATGCGGCGATAGCGGAAGCTGCGTCGGGCGAGACGCGGCGCACGCAGTTCGAGCTTCGCCACAACGAAAACGTCAATGACGTGACAGGGAAGCTGTCGGACGGCGACGACGCATCGAAGGAGTTCGAGCTTTACGAGGCGTACCTTCGCGTGGATTACAACAACGACGGGATTTACGAGAACGTCATCGTCCATGCGGTCGGCGATACACCGCTCAAGATACAGGACAATGTCTATGAGATGCCGCCGTTTTTCGTGTTTTCTCCCGAGCCGGATGCGTATGCCATCTTTGGAGAGGACTCCATCGCGGACACATTGGAGCAGCTGCAAGACCTCAAGACGGCGCTCATCCGGCAGATGGTGATCGCAGTCGCGAAAAACAACGCGCCGCAGAAGTTTGTCGACGAGTCCAATGTGGATATGGATGCGCTCTATGAGGGCATGGAGTATGTGCCTGTAAAGAACGGCGCAGCGCCGCAGCAGGCGATGTTCCAGCCGCCGCCCATTCAGCTTGACGGCTCGGCGATGAGTCTCGTGCAGTACGCGCAGAACGAGATCGAGAGCCAGTCCGGCTCGACGCGCTACAATCAGGGGCTGGATTCGTCGAGCCTCAACCGTACGGCGACGGGCATCGCGGCAATCATGGGGGCGAGCGACAAGAAGGTCAAGCTCATCGCAAGGCTTGCGGCAGAGACGGCTTGGATTCCGATGGTGAAGTTCATTATTCTGCTCTGCCAGAAGTTCGTCGACGACGGGCAGATTGTGCGGCTCTCCGACCAGAATATGACGATTCGACGCGAGGAGCTTTCCATCGACTATGACCTCATTGTGAATGTCGGGCGCGGCGCGTCGACGAAGGAGGCGCAGATCCAGTACCTGATGGTGCTTATCAGCCAGCTTTATCCCAAGCTGGAGATGATCGGCGTCGTCAACGCGTTCTCGTGGTACAACATCGCCAAGGAGCTTTTGGAGGCGATGGGAATCCGCTCGACGGAGAAGTATCTGCTCGACCCTGCAGGGCAGGAGTTCCAGCAGGCGCAACAAGAGGCGCAACAGGCGCAGCAGGAGGCGCAGGCGAAGGAAGAGGCAATCTTGCAGGCGCAGCTCGCGCTCAAGGAAGCCGATGTCCGCGCCAAGACGATGGCGAAGCTTTCGGCGCGGTTCGACGACCTGCCCATCGACGCGCAGGTGCAGGCCTTGAAGCAAGTGGGCATCGAGACGACGCCCGAGAGCATGAAGGCGAAGATCACACGAGACAATACACTTGGCCACGCTTATCAGCTGTGGCGTGAGGGGAGGGATACGGTGTGGAAGCGATGAGGAAGGTGGAGTTGCAGAGAAGGGCGCGGGACGGCCTTGAGGCGCGTAGTCTGCTCGCCGAGAAGTTCGGCGAGGCGTGGCTCAAGGAGGTCGAAACGCAGACGCTCTCAAAGCTCATGGTGGCGAAAGGCGCGGAGGAGCTGACGGAAGTCCAGGCGGACTACAAGGCGGCAAATCGCTTTTGGCAGAGTCTTGTATCGGCGTCAAATGCGGGAAAGCGGGCGGACGCCCGCTTGCGTGATTTGCAGAGGGAGGAAAGGACATGAATGGAGAAGATGCAGGAATGATGATGAACGGAGCTCCTGCGGGCGCAGAGACAGGCGCGGATAGCGCGGTGCAGACGGATGCGCCTGCGGCGAATGTACCTGCCGCATCTACGGCGAATGTGCAGGCGGGGGCGGCTGATGCTCCGGCAGCGGATGCGCCGCAGACGGACGCGCCGCCCGAGTTTGCCATAGAGGTTGATCCTGTGACCGGGGAGCGCCGAGTCGTGCAGTTTGCACAAGGTGATGCGGCTGCGCCGCCCGATGAAGTCGCACAGCCGCCTGCCGAGGATGTGCAAAATCCCGCCTCGTCGCCCGCCTACACGTCGGACGAGTTCCTGCAGGCGATGACGCTCGGGCAGGTGGACGAGAGCCGCATTCCCGACGCGCTCAAGGCGAATTACATCGCTCTTTGCCAACAGAGGCAGATCGCCGCCATGCAGGCGCAGCAGCAGGCCGCTATGCAGCAGTCAGCCGACATGCAGCAGCCGTCGCAGGAGGCACAGCCCGCGCCGGATATGACTGCGATGTATCGACGTATGCGCGAGGTCGCGGAGGCCAAGGCTCGTGCTGATCTCGGGCTTTCGGCGAGCGACATTGAGGGCGTCGAGTACGGCGAGGACGAGGAGGCACAGAAGAAGGTCGAGGCGTACCGCGTCGCCGTCGAGATGAATATCCAGCAGCTCGCACGCTCCATTGATGAGCACCAGCGGCAGATGGTAGCCGAGCAGCAGGAGAGTCAGCAGGCGATGTCGCAGATTGTGCCGCTCTATCAGCAGCTTGCAGCTACAGAGCCGCATTTTGCAGAGATTGACCAGATGATGGTCGGGCACTACAGGCATATGGCATACGCCGATGCGGTCAAGGTGGAGGCGGCGATGCGTCGTCTTGCACAAGGTGCGCCGACGCGTGCGGATGTGCCTGTGCTCAAGGAGTATTACGACAAGACGCGCAAGGCGTTTTACGCCAAGCGTCAGGGCGTGCCGACGACGCCTGTTCCCGCGATGCCGCCCGCAAGGGCGCAGCCGCCCCAGGTGGAAGGCGCAGGCAGAGTGACCGCTGCGCCCGCGAAGGAAGTTGATTGGAGGGCTATGCGCACGATGAATGCAAGGGAGAGAAATGCCTTCATTGCGGCGAACCTCCACTGAATACGAAAGGTGGTAAATCATGGCATTGGTAGCAAAATCCGCGTCGCAGTCCGTAACGTACGAGGCTGTCGGCACGAAGGATGATTTCAGCAAGATTGTCACGAACATCGACCCCGATATGACGTTCTTTTTGTCGAATTTCGGGACGGCGCCAGAGGCGAAGAGCCTTAAGTTCAACTGGATGACGGAGGGCTTGAAGCCGCCGCAGGAGAACGCGCACCCCGAGATGACGAACTACGAGACGGATAAGGTCGGATCGCTCGCGCAGTGGGACAACCGCTGCCAGCATTTCATCAGCTCGGGCAGGGTGTCCGACGCGCAGAAGCAGCACGCGAAAGAGTATATGCCGGAAGACGAGTTTGCCCGCCAGAAGATCAACGCGTTTAAGCAGCACGCGCGAGACATCGAGTACGCGCTCGTCTTCAACGATTCTCCGCGCGACGAGTCGCCGGGCAATCCCGCGCTCACGGGCGGCGTGCGCTACTTCCTCACGGAGGATGCGGAGGACGTGACGTTCACGGGCAACGTGGGCGCAACTGCGGCAGCGCATCGCATGAATACGGGCGATTTCATCTACTTCAAGGCGAAGCCAGGCGCAGGCAACAAGCTTCCTGCGGAGCTTTCGGCGAATCTGCCGTACTATATCCGCAAGGACGCCGATCCGAAGAAGTTCACGCTCTACAACAGCATGGACGATGCGATCAAGAACAAGAGGCAGATCACGCTCTCTACGGCAGGACAGGGCGTGCAGATGGTGAAGAACAACGTCTTTACGGCGGGCGATGCGCTCTTCACGGAAGACCACATCAACGACTGCATGGAGATGTGCAGTAAGCGCGGCGGCAATCCGACGCTCGCGGTGATGAGTGGGCGCAGCAAGCGTCGCTTCTCGGCGATCGTCACGGGCGGCGCGGCAAAGCAGCGCAATTCGAAGGATAAGGTGGCCGTAAACATCACGGATGTTTACGAATCCGACTTCGGTACGATTCATGCGCAGGTGCATCCGATGTACGAGGACACGATCATCGACCTTCTGGATATGGCCTATTGGGACCTCAAGTGGTTCGACCGCACGCATGAGGTCGCAGGGCTCGCGAAGAAAGGCTCGTACGAGGAATTCGTCATCGAGTCGTGGCTCGGCCTTCAGGGCACGCAGCCCAAGGCATCGGGTTCGATCTACGGCATCAAGCGTGCGTAGTAGTGTGAGAAAGAATGAGAATAGAGGCTCGCGAAATGCGGGCCTTTTCTTTTTGGGGAGGAGGTTGTCATGTGATACTCAATCAGAACCTCTATGAGGAGGACGGCAAGACCATCCTTGAAAACCGCATCGACTGTCAAGCGGCCATCGACATGGCGCGAGACGTGACGGCGAGTGGCGGACGTGGCAAGAACATCGTGCCGCTGGGGTTCATTCCACCTGAGATGTGGCTGTTTAACCCGTGGCTCGTGGAGGCGAGGAAGGCTCAGAAGGGCGGCGACATGGGAGAGTTCACGCGGCTCGTCAAGAAGTTCTTTGAGCTACATCCTGCGTTTGCTGTGGGGAAGGAACATCAGAAGCGGTACTGGCAGGGAGGTGTGTCGGGTGCTTGACGCAACGCGCATCAAGCAGATGGTGCGTTGGAAGGAAAAGGACACGGACGAGGTGCGCTTCTCAGATTATGAGATTTGGGAGGCTTTGAACGAGGTCTTGCGTTACGTCGCGAACCGCCTCGCCAACATGCAGAGCGATGTGACGGAGCGAGAGAAGGTCTGCGATGACGCGACAGTTTTTGCTGACGGTGTGCCTTTGCCAGATGATTTCCTCTCTATCAAGGGCTTGTACCGTCTGTCGGACGGCTATCGGCTGCATGCGGTGTCGGATGAGCACGTGACGGCGGACACGTTTCGGCTTTTCGGCGGCAAACTGTATGCACAAGAGCCGTTTCGGCTGCAATACTACGGCACATTGGGCACCGCGAAGGACGGTTGGCTGATAAGCCTGCCCGAGAGTTTTACAGATGCTCTCGTCAAGCTCACGCGCATGGTGCTGAACAATACGGATGTGGACACGATGACGCAGGCGGTCATGTCGGAGGTTGAGGCGATCGTGCCTCGGAGGAAGTACAACGGTCTGCGGCCGAAGATGCCGTTTTTCATGTGAGGTGAGCAGGATGCAGGTCAAGAAGGCTGTAGCGGATATCAAGGCGGCGGGGCATGACATCTCGGACGAGTACAGCGTCGAGGAATGCCTAGGGTTTCTCAATACCGCCATCAATGAGGTATCGAGTTTGCTGATTGCCGCGCGTTCTCCGATGATGGCCGCAGAGATATTGCTGCACGAAGGCGAGAGTGTGCCTGAGCGGTACGTCTCTCCTGCGGGGCGCTATCCAATCCGCATGACAGGGCGGAAAGCGCAGTTCATCGACCGCAGTCTTTCGGAGATTCGTTTCCGCTACTGGCAGACAATGCCGCTCTTGGAAAGTGATGCGGGGGAGATGCCGTTTCCGCATGAGGCGCTCAATGATTATGCGGTCAAGGTCGCTGTCTTGCTTGCTCTCAATCGCAATGAGTATGACATCTCGCAGGACAAGGCGCTCTACGATGAGCTACGAGGTCTTCTCGCCGGGGCGGTGAGCCTCGATGGCTGAGATTATAAAGCGGATTCTTCATGTGCCTGACTTGCCGCCCTCCGTGGCGGGAGATGGGCGCTACATCATGACCATCCTCAAGCAGTTCCTCGCACTGCAAGCAGAGCAGATCAATGCGGCGAACGGCTTCAAGGCGGAGGATGTCGAGGAGCACAAGGAAGGCAAGCTCTCGATGCCGCGCAATTTCCGTTTGACGTTCACGCGGCTCGGAGGTGCGCTCGCTTGGGATCATGTGCCTTGGCTCGCCAACCTAGCCTATTATGAGCTGCGCACGGATAAAAATGAAGGTGTCGCGGGATTGTTGGAGCGCACGCAGATGAGCACATCGAGCGTGCTGCCATTGACGTACGTCGGGCACATCTACTTGTTCGCCGTGGATAAAGAGGGCAACCGCAGTGCGCCATCGGAGCTGCATTACACAAAACGTCGGCCTGAGAGGCCGCAGGACATCTCCCTGACAAAGACGAACGAGGGCACGCTCATCACGTTCTTGGAGATTCCGTTGGACTGCATCGGCGCTCACGTCTATGTCAATGAGGAACGTTTCTCCTCGCCCGACAACGTGTTTCTTTACAAGGGGCAGGCGGTCATAAAGCAAGTACGTGTCGCCTATTACGATCAGTTTGGCGAGGGCGAAAGCGCGACGCTTTATTGCGTGCTGCCTGATGTGGAGAATTTCACGGTCGAGCGAAACGGCGCGAACCTGGATTTTTTCTGGGACGCCGTGCCCGTACACAATGTGCGTTACGTTGTTGCTGTTGGACAGACGGCGGAGTGGGACAAAGCACTGCAGCTCTTTGAGACGAAGCTGACAAAGCACCGCTACGTCTATCCGAACGTCGGGCGGTACTTCATGCTCGTCAAAGCGGTTGATGAGCATGATAACTACAGCGAGAACGCTGCCTACGTCGTCATGGACACGGCAACGGACGCTTCGCGCAACGTCATCCTCTCCCTCGACCAAGAAAAAGAGAAGTACCCAGGCGTGAAGATCAATATGTACTACGACGAGGCGGCGGCGGAGCTACGCTTGGAAAAGGGTGCACTCTTCGGTGAGTACATCGTGCCCGTAGCACTGCCACAAGTGTACCGTGCACGCAACTGGTACGACTACAAAGTCATTGGCGCGACGTCGGACGACATGGCATGGGCGGACGTGGATTTCCCTTGGGATGGCGCAGAGGCGGAAAAGCTGACATGGAACGGCGTGATAGGCAGCTTGGAAGGCGCGTCGGTGCGCCATGAGATTGCGCGGTATGTGGGGTTCCCCGCAAGAGGCGAGGTGTTCACGCTCGATGGGTCACTTTCCGGTTCACGCGGGACGAGTCCGCAGGAAGCGCAGCACGCGGGAGATTTCCGCAACGGACGCTGGCACAGGGGGCTGCATGTTGACGCGCTGACGCGACTTTCTTACGCCGTGCAAGTCGGCAGGACGTTCGGATTGAGTTTCAACATGAAGGTTACGGAGCGTGTCGATACGGTGTTCTTATCCTTGGAGAAGGCGGGTAGATGGCTTCGCGTCGGTTTTGACAGGGAGGCTGAGGAGTTTTACTTGGCGGGAAGCGACGGCGCTGAGGCTCGCGTTGCGCTTCGGACGATGGATGTGGATTGGCTGACACTCGCGATTTCCCAAACAGAGGAATCGCGAGTTCTTTTTCTGCATTCCCTCGGTTTTATGCAGACCGTACATGCCACCGTTAGAGCGCACCCTCTCGGTGCATTTGACAGGCTTTATTGTTACCCGAGATTCTAGGAGGGATTCACATGGAAGAAAAGCAGGAATTGAAGGTTCACGGATCGTTCGTCGGCGTATTGCGCAAGGAAGACGGCACGGTGACGACGACGCGCAAGGACAACATGATTCTGGATTGTGGCTATGATTTCATCGCTGATGCCATCGGCAACAGCAATGCGACGCGCCCCAATGCGATGGACTCGATTGCTGTCGGCACGAGCGCTACGGCGGTAAGTGCACAACAGACGAGTCTATATTCGCGTCTGATGACAAAGAAAGCGACGTATCAGCACGTGCAGGGAACGAAGGTGTTTAGCATATCGACAAAATTCGGGAAGGGCGAGGCCACGGGCGCAATCTGCGAAGCGTGTGTCTGCGGTAATGCAGGGCTGCTTGACCGTATCGTTTTCCCCGTCGTCAATAAGGGGGAGAATGATACGTACGAGGTGACGTTCACGTTCACGATGAGCTAAGGAGGCGTAAGCGATGGGGGAGAAACGGAGCAGTTTTCATGAGAGCCGCCGTCTAACGTGGGCTGAGGCGGACTTCCCCTTTGCGGATGCGCGGGCGGCGAAGCCATGGAAGGATTTCGGTGCAGGGTTGGTCTTCGGCGATGAGATTTCCTCGTCCATCGCCTATCGGCGGAATTTTGAAGAATCCTTGGCGATTGCAGATGAGGCAGCGGGAAGCGCAAACTATGTACGAGAACTTTTTGATGAGGCTTCATTTGCAGATGGTTTTGACTGGCTCTCGCTGCGATTGCTCCATTTGACGGATTCCTTCAGTGTCTCAGACGATCGAGCTGCCCGTATGGACTTCGTACGGGCATATGCCGAGAAACTTCATGTCGTCGATACACCTCAGCAGATGATGAGCGTCATATTTACGCAACCATTTTCTCTGATGGAGAAATACGAGGGTACGACAGGGTTTCATGCGTTGCATCATGAATCACTGCGTTTTTCAGCCACTTTTTCTCCCCAATGTGTATTCCAGCACGAGTACATCGAGAGTGCACGAGTCAAAGATGTTTGGGGTGCGACACTCTCTGCGTCACACGGTGAAGGTCTAAGGCTCAAGGAATCCTTCTTGCGTCCGGCAGACATTGTGTTATCAAATGTTGCTCTACGAGATGCGCCGTTCGATCTGGCGGGGTTCAAGACGCTCGTCGACACGGCGCCAGGATATGAGCCATTCATGCCGTACAACGTCGGCGAGTACGAGTATCAGAATGCGCTGACGAGACTTCGCGTGGAGGCGGGGGCGTACGGTTCTGAGCCTGTCGTTTATGACGCTGTTATCAATGTGGACATCGAGGACACGGTGGATAAGGGCACGGTTGTCATCACGGACACGGAAAAACCTACGCGTGTGCGGTTCAACAAGCACTATTACACCAAACCCGAGGTTTCCGTGACGCTCCATGGAGGCAATACATCGGCAGGCGTCGTCACACCGAATATCGTTGCGATTGACCATGACGGCACAGGTTTCTACTTCGACGTGGAGCTTGTCAAGAGCGATGGGGCGCGGGCGAAGGGGCGTATCACATGGAGCGCCGTCGGTTATTGAGAGGAGGCTTCGCATGCAGGATTATAAGGTCATACCGCAGGAGAGCATCAAGCGCTCAAGGGCGGTCATTGAGAATAATATGGCTACGATCACCTCGAACTTTTCGGGCACGGCATTTCCGACGACAGGCTTGCAAATTGGCATGAAGTGCTACCGTGTGGATTTGGAAAGAACGTACACGCTGAAGAGTATGAATCCACTGAAATGGGTAGATGATGCATCCTCGGGAACATTTGCGGCGGAGGCGGAGGTTGCAAACAAGGCAATTTCAGACCGTTTTGGGCGAAGGCTTGAGGAGACGTATGTGTTGGTTTCTACGCGCGGAAAGGCGCAGGGCGTGGCAACGCTCGACGAGAACGGAAAGGTTCCCGTCGAGCAGCTGCGGATGCAGGAAGACGTGGCGACGAAGAGCTATGTGAGGCAGCAGGTGCAGACGGTAGTCGATGCTCTACCGAAGGTTGCGCCCCAAGCAGACAAGGCGAACAAGGATGGAATCGGCCGAGATATTGCGGGAACGTATGCACCGAAGGACGGCGCAGGAGCTTATGGCACGTGGAGCATCAACGTCACTGGTAGGGCGGAGAGTGCAGGGACGGCAGATAATGCGACGGCTGCGACGAGAGCTTCTTCTGCGGGTAATGCGACAAGAGCAGAGACGGCGGGGTGGGCGGATGGTGCCGATCTTGCGCTGAATATCCCAACGTATGATCGCGGCGGAAATATTTGGATTGCATAGGTGACGGTATGGGAATTTATCACAAGAAGCTCTATATACGACGGGGCGGCGCGGTCATCGGCCACAATCTCTATACGAGCCTCTCGGAAGCGGGAGGGAACGCGCTCTGTTTGCGCGACGGCGGCAACGTCCTTTACGCCGCGCTCGGCAGCACGGGCGATGCAAATGCGAGTCCTCTGCGTGTGCGCAAGGGAAGCGCTGTGTACGCCGTGTTACAGGCGGTTGCTGTTGCGCCGCCTCCGACACCACCGCCGACACCACCTACACCGCCTCCAACACCGCCTCCGACGCCACCGCCGACACCGTTTGCACGTGTGTCCTTGCCTGCGTATAAAAACATTCAGTTCATCAAGCCGTCAGGCGAGCTGCCCAAACAGTTCAACTATGCAAGGATTCCTGCAAATGTATCCTATATGGTGCTTATCTGCAAGAGCGCGGGCTGTCAGCTAGCATATTATGCGGGAGGTGACAGCCCTGCTATTACGCCAGGTATCGGGAGTGCTCTCAGAATTGGCCGGCGCGGTACGGCGAAGAATGGCTTCTATGGTGTTGTTGCAAATGTGCAGGGCAATAACGGCATTCAGTTATATTGGCTCAATATCAAGGGTGCAGGCAATACGCCGACACCTTCGGCGTACGGGGCGGGCGTTCTTTACGCTACGTATGACAGCATTCATTTCCAGGGGAACGTCATTCCCGCATTGGAGCTTGAATTTTATGCATAACCTTGAAACGTGTAATCAGGGAATATGTACTGGATAGAGATCTGCATTTTCTTTCGGAGGTGATGGAGCATGCAAGAGTTTCGAGAGATACTGGAGACCGATACGGTCAGTGATTCGCGTGAGTATATCAACAAGGGGCTGCAGACGCTTCGGAGCAATTTTGCGGGCGAGGCGTTCCCGACGGAGAACCTTGCCGTCGGCATGAAGTGCTATCGCATAGATAAGGGCAGGACGTATACGCTGAAGAGTCTTGACCCGCCCATATGGGAAGAGGATGGCAGCGCCGTCAAGCGCGAAGACATGACGAACTCGCAGCTTTTTACAGAGGCGATGACGCGTGAGGCTTTGAAGAACATCACAGATTGGAGTCATTTCTTCTCTAGGCTTCCCGCAATGGAGTACCTTGATCTCTCACCGTACCCCATCGACAATGCAACGAAGCTCGAATACCTTTTTGCCAACGATTTCATGCTCAAGTCGGTTACAGGGTTTGAGATCGGGGCGGGCAAGGAAGGTGCACAAGGCTGGATATCTTCTTCGGTAAAAAGCTTCGAGGGTATGTTTTATCGTTGTGAATCCCTACTCGCGTTCGACGGGGAAGTGATCAATACGCGCGGCGTGGAGAACTTGAAAGAAATGTTCGCCTATTGCCGCCGATTGAAGAAGCTCTCTACGGGCCACTGGATTATGCAGCAGTGCAAGACGATGGCGGGGATGTTCAAAGGCTGCGAGAAGCTTGAGGAGATTGACGTGTCGAAGTGGGATGTGTCGAACGTAGAGGACTTTTCCTCGATGTTCGAGGGATGCAATAGTCTGACGGCGCAAATCTGGCAGAAGTATGATAAACCAGAAAATCAATATCTTGGCATTTCTGACCTGCGCGCCTGGGTTACGACGAAAGCGAAGAACATGGGGCAGATGTTCAAGGGCTGTTCGAAGCTTGGCGTGCTCGACCTCTCGAAATTCGATATGCGCAATGTGGAGAATGCACAAGGGATGTTCCAGGACTGCTACAATTTGCGCAATATTGTCTGCGGCGAGCATACGTTCTCGACGAGCAAGGTGAAGAATTTCGCTCACATGTTTGACAGTGCATTTGAAGGAATCAGTGGCGGTGGCTATTCATATTACCATCAGGAACTTACAAGGTTTCTGGAAAAGATGGATTTCTCGTCTGCTACCAATATGACGGCCATGCTGCGCAATATCAGCCTCTACAATGAGGAGGTCAAAATAGACAAAGGTGATGTGGATGCTTTCTGGGACGAATTCGCCCATTACGTCGGCGATGGGAAGTATTGTGCACGAGGTTTATCCTTGCGAATCAATGCATCAAAGCTGGATGACATCAGGCAGATGCTGGAAGGGTACAGTCAAGACGGCATTTATTTGGAGATGGACACGAGCAAGATTACCGACATGCGATGGCTGTTCGCGGAATGTTGTGCGACATGCATCCGTCTCAAGGGATTCGATACACGAAACAGTATTAAAGGGAATGGAATAGGGGTGGGAATCGCTCACATATTCCAAGGCTGCCGTTCCCTACGATTCCTCATTCTCGATTCGCAGGAGTTCACATTCAATTTGGAACACAAGGATTCTTACAACACGTACAGGGAGGATATCTTTGCCGACCTGCCTGCCGAGTGCCGCGTCCTCGTGCCGAAGGCGCTTCTTTCGACGTATCGCGCGGCGCCCGTCTGGAAGGACTATGCAGAGCGGATCGAGGCGATGGAGGATTATGAATTCGTAAGGAGTAACAACATGTTCGTTCGGCGGCGTAAACCAACGGCAGAGGAACATGTCTGGATGCAAGATACGGTAACATTCAGAAAGGTGTGATGAGAAATGGTGCTCAAGCTCAAGGAGGATTGGACGGAGATCGCTGTGACGGAGGGAACGTTTTATGCGCCTGAGCGTAGCGTGGAGGTGTCGACGGAGAAGGAGGCGGGTTCGGGCATTCTCATAGAAGCGGGAGTTCCATTCCCGTTCAAGGTCAAGGCGAAGCTCTATGCGCGTGCGGCATCTGGTCACGCGCAGCTGAACGTGCTCGCGATCACACTGCCGACGGGGTGATATTATGCGCAGGACGATGAAGCACAATGCGACGCGCGTCGTCTACAACGATTTGTCAGGCGGCATCAACGTGATGAGCGAGGGCGACCTCATTGCGCCGAACGAGATGCAGTTCTGCCAAAATCTTTGGTTCTTGGGGTATCAGCGTGCGCTCGTGCCGCGCGGAGGGATTTCCGCACCGCTCTTTTCCCTGCCGTCGGCGATACGGGGCGCGTTCTATGATGTGGACAGTAACACGCTGCTCGTGTTCCTCGTCGACAAGAACGTATACAGTGTTGCGGGCGACATGGCGAAGCCGAAGCGTCTCGGAGAACTGACAGGCGAGAGCCGCCCTTCTTGTGCGAAGTTCCAAGACCGCATCTGGATTGCATCGGGCGGCAGACTTCAAGCGTACGATTTTTCGGGTGAAGGAAGCCTCAAGACAGTGGATGCCGCGCCCGTTTGTGACATGGTGTTCCAGCGCTCGGCGCGGCTCTGCACGAGTCTTTCTGGCTCAGACCGACTCACGCTTTCTGCGGTGGGCGACGGATTCACATGGGCAGTGGATGACAACGACAGGTCAAAGGGCGCGTGGCTCGACGTAGGTTACGGCGACAGCGGCGATATCATCGCAGTCGTGCCTTTGGCGACCGACCTCTTGATTTTCAAGAACAACGGCATGATTTACCAGCTCGTCGGCGATCAGGCGATTGACACATGGGCGGTCTACCGCGTGGCGACGGAGACGGACGCTGTCGGGCATGGTTGTGCTGTCGCCGTGGGCAACGATGCGGTGTTCGTCAGCCGACAGGGTATGAAGACGATGCATACGACGATGGATTATGGCAATATCGCGCAGGGTGACATCGGTGAGAAGTGGAATGCGCTCGTCGTCAAGAGTCTCTATGAGCCGGAGATGTTCCATTTACGCCGAAGGAAGCTGCTGCTCATCCGTCCGACGGCACGTAAGGAAAGCCTCATCGCCTACAACTACGCTGTAGGTGCGGCGACGACACTCTCCTTCTCCGTACCCGTAACAGCGATCGTTGAGCGTCCCGACGGGCTGCTCGTCCTGTCGAATCGAGAAGCCTATCGCATGGAGGAGACGAGCCTCACAGACAACGGGGCACCGATCGACTATCGGCTGCGCGTCCGTGACATCGTGAGCGGCGACGAAATCATCGTGCGCGGCGTAGATTCTTCGATGGCGGCAGAGCAGGCGGGCGAGGCGCTCGTAGAAGTGGACGCGATGCGCCTTTCGATGCCTGTGAATGCGCGGCGCAAGGTGCGCACGAATCACACGTCGGCGCGTATCGTGACGACAGTGTCGTCTCGAACGCCGTTCCAGATCAAGCATCTGGCTTTGGAGGTGGCGGACTTATGACATTTGCCGAGTGGGCGGCGTTCTACGACAAGAAAAATCCCGAAGATCCGTTCAGTCCTACACCAGGATATGACTTATACTTCGTCCCTGAAAAGGGATTCTGTGAAGTGTTGTTCACGGAAACGATGGCGATTATCGCTCAAACAGCGGGCGATGGTCGCTTTTTTCGTGACAAGGTGGAAGAGGTCGCGCGAAAGCTCGGCTATAAGGAGGGCGGAACGATCTGCATCCGCAAGGAGATTCGTGCTTACATTCGGCTCTTCGGGTATTGCATTGAGCGCGAAGAGAAGCTGCCTGACGGAGAGATTCGCTACCATGCACGGCACAAGAAAACGGGCAAGTGGCTTCGCGCTTCGCCCATGTTTCGTTATAAGGGGTCGGGCGATCTGGCATACGGTGTGACGTGGGAAATATAGGAGGGCGATACCATGTACTTGGATGATGTATACCAAGCGTGGCATTGGGAAAGTGACGCGGGGAGCATGGAGGCTTTTCGCAGATTCTTCCGTCATGCACGCTTCAAGAAAGGCTCGTCGACGACGGTGCAGAACTCGTACCAGCCGACGAAGGGTGAGATCGAGCTGACGCAGGCGAGTGCGGACTATGCGAAGAAGGTAGCACCGAACGCGTACTACTTGAACGACGTGGCGCGAAAGCTCTTGCAGGATTCTTTGGGCACGGTGCAGGTTGATTTCAACCGCATGAACAACGATGCGCAGGGAAGGCTTTCCTCTGCCTTGGGCGCAATGGGGAATCTCGTCGGTGGCAACGATGCAGTGACGAGGACAACAAATGGGACGCTTGGACAGCTCGCAGGACAGTCGGGGCAGCTTGCACGAGAGAACGCGGGGCTTCTCGGCTCTCTTGCCGGGGGATATCGGACAGCGACGGACGCCGCGAATGGAGCGTTAGGACGTGCGGGAGGAGACATTGGACAAGCGGCGCAGACGGCGAACGGAAAGCTCGATTGGGCAGGGCGTGCAGGACTCGGCGCGGCGGGCGCGGCGAATGGAATGCTGGAAAGCCTCGCCAACGGCGTGATCCCTACCGCGTATCAAAAAAACATGGAAGGGAGCATTCGCTCGGCGCTGCAGAACACGATGGGCAAGACGGTCGCCGACCTCGGCAATCGCGGCGTACTCAATAGCTCAGTGACGACAGGTGCGATGAATGATATCGAGAAGAATGCTTCGGATGCGGTGGCGCGGCAGTACCAACAGAATATCGCGCAGGTCGCATCCCTCGCGCAGCAGCAGAACCAAAATACAGCAGGGGCGGTGCGCGATTGGGCGAGCTTAGCGCAGCAACAGAATCAGAACGCACTGAACGCTGCACAGGCGCAGGCGGGTTTCGCGCAGCAGCAGCTCGGCAATACGGGCAACCTCGGCAGTGCCCTGCAGAACATCTACAACACGCAGTATTCGCACCTACAGGGGGCGCTCGGTCAGCAGGCAAATCTCGCGCAGCAGCAGTGGGCGAATGCACAGGGCAACGCCTCAGCAAACAGCGGACTCTTGGGAAATCTCGCCAATATGGCAGGGTCTCCCATCGCGCTTGCGGCAGCTGCGCAGGAGGCGGCGCAGAATCCCGCGTTCCGAGCCTGGAACGCGTCGATGGGCTTGAATGGCGCGACGACGAACGCGCTCGCGGGCATCGCGGGCAAGGGAACGAGCACACAGACGACGACGCAGTCGGGTGGCGGCGGTTTCTTCGGTGGACTTTTGGGCGGCCTTCTAGGCGGCGCAGGAAACGCACTTGGCGCGGGGCTCTTCTGCTTCCCGACGGGGACGAAGATCAAAATGGCGGACGGCACGGAAAAGCGCATCGAGCATATCGAGGTCGGCGATAAGGTCATGGCATGGGGCGAGAATGGCGAGGAGGAGGCCGAAGTCCTTCGGACGATGCAGCCACATCATGTCGAGGTCTACAACCTCGTATGCTCGGACGCACATACCATGGCGACACTCTCGCAGCCGTTCTTGACGGAGGATGGCGCGTGGGTCACACTCGAAGATCTCAAGATGAAACAGCGCTTGAAGAATGCGGGCGAGGTGCACGCAGTCAGCTTCAGTGGCGACCGATGGGTGTACGACCTCCAAGTGTCGGGGACGAATACATATATCGCGGACGGGTTCATTGCTAAAGGCGGAGACGGCTCGATCTGGAAAGAATAGGAGGCTGAATGCATGAATTGGGAAGACATCGGCATGATGGTGGGGTACAACCTTGCCAACGGATATTTCAAGAACCAGCATGACCGCTGGGTGGATGAGGGGCGCAAGGCGCTCAAGGATATGGCGAATGTCAGTGACGCAGACCGCACGAATGCGAGAGGCTTCCTGCAAGGGGCGATCGACCGCAACGGACTCATTGGACAAGACCCGCAGCTTCTGTACTTGAAGCAGAAACAGGGTTACATGCAGGCTGCGAACGACAAGCAGTATCTTCTTGACAACGGCTATGCAGAGGACTCGAAAGAGGTCAAGGATTTCGACGCGAAGATGGCGGCAGCACACAAGAATGCGGACGAGCTTCGCGCTTATGCCAAGAGTGCAGGATTCGATTTCGGCGGCTTGGGTGACGGAATGAACCTCCAACAGCTCAACCATGAAGTGAGCCGCAGACAGTTCCCCGCACTCTACGATGAGAGCCGCTATGACCTCTCGAACCATCTGCCGCATGACAAGCGCCTCTGGTCGGATATGGGAGCAGACTATGCGCTTGGCAAGACAAATACGATGCCGACGTTCGGCGCGGGCGGCGCACAGCCGACGCAGGAGCAGGCAGCAGCAATGGAAGCAGTCGCAGCACAGGCGGCACCGCAAGCAGGAGCGCCGCAAACGGGCGTGCCGCAAGCCCAGGCAGGGGCGCCTCAGACGCTCGGCGTGCCGGGGCTTGCCAAGCCGGCATCAGAGCTTTCAATCGAGGAGCTGACGCAGCTGCTCGGCGGGAGGCCGTCTTTCCGAGACGATCCGTTCGGACTTCGAGGCGCGAACCCGGGAAACGCATTTTCCCTTGGCGCGAGTAATGCTCTCGCGAACCAAGGGGGACAAGGAACGGCTGTACAGAATACGGCGACACCCTCTCAGACCGCACAGGCGAGCGCAGGAGGAACGCAAGCGACAGACGCAAGTGTTGATATGGGACAGAGTACAGACGCGCACACGGACGCTCCTGTGGCGAATGGCGACTATCCCTATCAAGGTATGTTGATGGGCGCGGACGGCGGTGTAAAGAATACGGCGAGCGTACCAAACCAGATTACGGCAGAGAGCATCTACAAGTATCTGCAAAGCATCGGGCAGATCGACAAGAAGGTAGATTACAATGCGGCAATCGACGAGCTTGCCAAGGCTTTTGCCGAAGAGCGCGTCAAGCGCATGACGGACGACGACAAGCGCGAATACCTTGTCTCTCACGGCATCGGCAACGACATCGCGAGTATTGTCATTCCTGAGGCAAACGCCAAGGCGCGTGATAAGGCAAGGCAAGAGGCGATCGCGAAGATGGCGGCAAGCGCGACGAACCCGATGATGGCCGAGGCGCTCTCGCTTATGGCGCTGACAGATGGTACAAAGCCCAGCGACTTCATGGATGCCATTGGCAAAACCAAGCCCGAGATGGGCTTCAATGACCTCGACCTCGGCGGCACGAAGGTGCAGACGATGTACGACAAGAACGGCTGGCTCAAGCCCGAGGCGGCACAGTTCATCAAGACGCTTTCGCCGAATGAGATTGTCGTCAGCCGGGACAAGGCGGCGGGACGTCAGTTGCGGGCAAGCATCGCGGATGCAGAAATCAAGAAAGACCTCGCTGTGGCGAAGGCGAACAACAATACGCGATACGCTACCGCGAAGATGCGAGAGGAAGGTGCGAATTGGCGTACGCAGTATGCTCAGGCCAACGAGACTGCACGTATGCAGTACAGGTCTCAAAACGGCGGCTCGGGCGGCAGGGCGGCTGGCAGCAAAGGCGGCGAGAAGCTGACACAGGCGCAGCAGCACTTCCTCAACGAGTTCTCCAATCGCTATCTTGCGGCCAAGCAAGCGATTACAGACGGCTACAGCGAGGACGATCACGGTCTGCAAGAGCTGACGGATTTCTTGTACGACGATGGACGCAAGATGCTTTCGCCGGAGGACTTTAGAAAGTTTGAGGCATACGTCTACGCACTGCAAGGCTATATGTGGAAGCAGCACGCCATTGATGATCCAACCGATGAGAATGCAGAAAATCAAGCGATGGAGCATTGGAGACATGTACCGCCCGAGATTCTGGAAGAGGAATTCCCTGGGTACAATTTTGACGCTTACAAGTAATGACAAGGGAGGAACTGAGCCATGAGCCTGATGACGGATATGCTTCGGCAAAGCATTGCAAACAGCGGCGTATCGGTTCGCGTAGGGGATTCGAGGAATTTAGAGCCGAGCAAAGACGAAGGTACGAGATCGGATGATGATAATGCCTGGAAGTACATTTCTGTGGGGGATTTTTCTGGGCTGTCAGACTACACCGATCGCGAATATGATTATCGCAAGATTCCTTTTTTTGGACAGTTCTTTGGCCACGCGGCGGATGCCGCTACAGATGGTATTGCCAGTTTAGCTCAGTTCGCAGGCTTCGAGAAGGCGGGGGATTTCCTCCATAACGAGGCGCAGAAAGGTGAGGCACAACTGCCGTCGTATACGCAGCCAAGCTTGTCGCTTGATTACATCACCGACCCGAACGGTTTGACATCTGCCGCTGGCATGGTTACGGGTTCTATGCTTTCTATAGCTCCTGTCGCCGCCCTTATACCTGAAAGTGCTGTCGCGGGAGCGGTAACTGCTGCAAGCAAAGTCCCCAAAATAGGCGGGCCTCTCAGCAGGTTTGTGGGGAATGCCATCCGCTGGGCGCCAACGGGACCAGTTGAGGCGGCGATGGAGGGCGGCGCTGTAGAGCGTGAAATGCTGGAAAACGGGGCAAGCCGTGAAGACGCTAATCGGGCGGCTTGGGATGTTTTCAAGGGAAATGCAGCCTTGCTTACAGCGACAAATGCCGTTGAGGGCGGACTGCTTGGCAAACTTGTGCATAAAGCTCCGACTTTTTCCAATCCGATCGCCAATACGTTCAGCAAGATTTTTAACTATGTGCCGCAGACGGCAGCTGAAATGGCGGTGCAAGGCTACGAGGAGGGTGCGCAGGAAGGAATCTCACGTGCTGCCATGGGGCAGGGGGAGGATTCATTCTCTCAGATTCTGAATCCAGTAGATTGGACAGATGAGCAGTGGGATGCTGCAAAGATGGGGGCTGCGGGATCGTTCCCTCTTGTCGGCGGCACAGCTATGATGCGTCATTTGCAAGGGGCGCTTTCCAGTGCGGATGATACGGAGGACGCGCCCGCCGTGAACAATGCGCCGACGCTCACGAGCGGCAATGCAGAGATTGACGATGCGATCGTATCTGCTGCGGCGAAGCACGGACTGCCTGCCGACCTGCTCTTCGCGGTTGCGCAGACGGAAAGCGACTTCGACCAGTCCTCTGTCTCTAGCACTGGGGCTAAGGGCATCATGCAGCTTATGCCGGACACGGCGGCGGCGCTTGGCGTAGATGCAGACGATATGGTGCAGAATATCGATGGCGGCGCCAGATACTTGAAACAGCAGCTCGACGATTTCGGTGGGAACGTCGAGATGGCGCTCGCAGCTTACAATGCGGGACCAGGAGCTGTAGAAAAGTACAAGGGCGTGCCTCCCTATACGGAGACACAGAACTACGTCGCAAAAATCATGGGCATCCTCGACGGCGCGAATATGAATCCAGCGACGGAAGCTGAGCCAACTCATAGTCTCCTTGATGATGCAGAGCCTTTTATTGGCACAAGGATGGTCAACGGTGCGAGAGGATGCGTGGAGGCGGTCACGAAGATCGGCGCTGCGGGGAGCGATTTCCTTCGTGCGGAATTGGAGGCGGGCGTCGTCAATGTGGACAGGCTCGTCAAGGATGCGGGCGACCGTGTGATTCCCTTCGATCCGTCAAAGCTGGAAGAGGGCGATGTCATCGTCTATGGGGATGATACCGATTCGCAGCAACATGTCGTTCTTTATGACGGCAAGGGAGGCTATATCGGCAATTCATCTGATCTGAAGCTTGTCGTCCATAGGAACGACTACAATGCCATGGGGAGCTTATACCCGACGAAGATCATCAAATCGGGCGGCAGATATGGAGGCACAGTCAATATTCCTTCCGTCTCCGGCAGCGTCCGTCCGATCGACTATACGGGGCTTGTCGTCGATGCGAAGAACCTTCAGGCGAATGCAGCCGCGATGAAGGCGCTCATCGAGGGCGACAAACTGACACCTGCGCAGAAGGCGGCAATCATCGACGCGGCGGAAATCATCCGCGACACACCGACGGAAGCGAGCGCAGCGTCTCCAGGAGAAGACGCGCTCGATTACAACGCATGGCAGAGTCTCATCGACCACAAGGACATCAAGGGGATCTTCGCCAAAGACCCGGAGCGCGTCACGCGCATGGTCATGCGTGGCGAGGAGACGCAGCGAAAGGCGCAGACGGCCGCAGCCATTGAGAACCAGCAGAAGGTCGCGCAAGCACAGGCCATACAGGCACAGGTGCAAGCGGCGGCACAAGCGCAGCCCGTAGCGAATCCCGCAGAGAGCGCGGCGCGTCTCGCGAGCGTGCAGCAGGAGCTTTCCATGCCGCCCATGGCTCAACAGGAGATTGCAGCGCGTCTTGCTTCTTACGCACAGACGACGCCGCATGACGTGGAGCGCGTTGTCATTCAGAACGGCCTCGCACACGGAGACTTCAGTGGAATTGCGCGAGCGCTTCCCGCGGTCTATCGTGCAGCGGCAGGGCGTTGGATGCAGCAACCTCAGGAACAAGCACAGGCGCAGCCTCAAGCACAGCCGCAGCCTCAAACGCAGCCGACAGCGATGCCTACTCAACAGGATATGCAAGTGCCGAATGTGCAGGCAAACGACGTTGCTGTCCCACCTTCCCAAGAAATGACGGCACAGATGCCGCAACAGATGCAGGGGCAGGCGCAAGCTGTTCCGACGACGGAGGATTTGGCAGATATCCGGCAGAAGCTCTCTGCCCTTGACACGATGATGCAGGGGAATCCTGCATACGTCGAGGCTCGTCGTCGCGGCGATTGGCAGACTGCCGCGCAGGAGGCGGCGAAGGCAGGTCATCATGACTTTGCACGCTTCTACCAGATGCTGCACGAGAAGGCGACAGGTGCGCCCATCAACATCACGCCGTATCAGAATCCTACGGAAAAAGCGGCCGCCGAACAAAGTGCAGTCCGTCCAACTCCCGCGCCTGTGCCCATCAATCATGTGAATCCCATGCGTCCTGTCGACATCCCGAAGAGCTATAGCGCACGGCGCGACTTCGGGCGCGGACTCATCAAGGCAATGCGCATGAGGAATCTCACCGATGTCAGGGCGCTGAACGACGACCTCAGAGATGGCGAGAAGCGGGCGATCGAGCACGCATTAAAGCGCATCGCCCAAGCCGATGCAGAAGACGCGCTTCTGCGAGGCGAGACAGCGGCACAGCGTGCGAATGACAATGAGACAATACAGGCGGAGTCTCGCAAAAAGCAGGACGATGACGTACAGGTGGAGTCTGCCCAAAAACAGAGCAAAGAAAAAACCGCCAATGAAGGCGGTTTGGAGCTTGCCGATGGATATACGACAGAATCGGGTAGGCCTCTTTCAGAGGCAGATGAGAAAGAATTCATCATCAAGCCGAATGGCAGTCGGAATTTCGGTGAGATCACAAAGACCATTTCAGATGCTGTCATGCAGCAGAGCGGTGAAAAGCTGGAAATCGGCGAAATCCGTCTGCGTGTCGGCAATCATTCAGAAGGGTTGATTCACGCAAAAGCGCATGAAAAACAGGCGCAAGATGCTGGCTATGATTCCATAGAGAACTTGATTGCAAATGTCGCAGAAAACTATGATCAGATTTACATGAGAGCCCCAGTAGAAGCAGGCCAGAATCCCACATATTCTCTTGTAAAACTTGGGAACAAAAGCAAGGGAGTAATGAATCGTGTTGCCCCAATCTATTTCGAGCTGCAAGCGGACGGTGGCGGGAATTATTATATTGTTGTGTCTGCCATGCCCAAGGGAGATAAAACACTCGCAAAGCAAACAAAAAAAGACCGCCTGATTTATAGCAGCCCGGGCTTAGATGCTGCCACCGAGTCCAACGCTGGTGCGGTCTCCGCGTCGGCAAGAAATGTTGGAGCCGATTCTCGCGGGGGTAGCCCTACATCCGATAAATCAAGCGGTCTTGTTACTTCTACTATACCATCAGATGTGAGTGAAAGCAAGCAAAAAAGAGCATCCAGTGCAAACGGCGAGGGTAACGGCTCAACCGCTGCTACTGCCACCGCGCCTATGCGTACTCGTCGCGATGGAGAGGATACTCTTTCTTCTGTCTCTAATATACCATCGGAGCAGGAGAAAAGTAAGGAAAAATCTGTACAGGCGAAGTCTGCCCCTTTGACAAAGCAGGAGCAGGAAGCGCTCACGGGCACGAGCGAGGAGGCGAAAGAGGCCTATCGCATCGTCCGTGACAAGCTCGCCAAGAGCAAGAACAAGTCTGTAGTGCGTGCAGCGAAGGTCGGCGCGACGCTCTTCGCGCGTCACGCGGACATTTATGCCAAGGCGTACAGCAAGGCAACGGGCACGCCGTATACGGCGCTCGATTATCTGCAGGATAAGTTCGGACTGGATGCGGACGGCAAAGAGGTAGACGGCAGGGCGAACGGCTTCGAGCAACGGAAAACGCCGTTATCTGATGCCGAGCGCAAAAAAATGCAGCTCCATATTATTCAAGACACGAACCCCATGAACGACGACATTCATACGGGTGTTCGTTCAACAAAAGACATTCTTTCAGCGAAAGAGGCGTTTGAAACGAAGGTGGATGAAAACTCTTTCGCATATCCTGATTTTACGGAAGCCGACGGGAGAACGGCGCTCAGACGTGGCTATGTAGAAATCTACAGCAGTCATCCAATCGTTCCAGGCACATTTGTCACGCCGAGCCAGATGCAGGCGAAGGATTATGCCGGAAGCGGCAGAGTTTATTCCAAAAGAGTTTCCTTGCAAGATGTTGCATGGCTTCATAGCGACGAAGGGCAGTATGCTCCCGTAGAGCAAGAGCGCTTCGACCAGAGCGCATGGCATGGCACGCCGCATAAGTTCAAGAAGTTCGACCTCGGCGCCATCGGCACAGGCGAGGGTGCACAAGTGCACGGCTGGGGGCTGTATTTTGCGCAGCAAAAGAGTGTGGGCAAGGGGTATCGTGAAGGGCTTACAGGCGGGAAATGGCGGGTTTCCCATGGGGATGAGGTATATGAATTTGATTATGACACAGGGGACTTGATTCACGAAGGTACGGGTTCTGTGATGTCGCACGATGACCCGGAAACCCTTGCTATTGAAGCGTTCATCGGTTCCAATGCGGATAAGTATGGAGCACTCAACATATTGGAAAACGCGCTTGAGGATAAGCGCCGCATGTTTTTTCCGGGGGAGGCATTGGATGAAGAAGTTGAGCGGATAGAGGATGCCATAGAATTATTGGAAAATGAGTGGAGTCGTTTTGATGTGGAACCTTCGGGAAGTTTGTTCCATGTAGAGATTCCCGATAACGACGTCCTTCTTGATGAACAGAAGCCTTTGGAAGAGCAACCGAAGATTGTAAAACTTCTCGACAAGTATGCAGAAAAAATAGATGACTGGTCTTTCACGCTTGGAGAGGCGTGGGATGGGATGACAGGTAAGGAGTTTTATGAGTACATATCGGACGTTCTGCATGGAGATAAAGCAGCCTCTGAATACTTGAATGAAGCAGGCATTAAAGGAATCACTTATGAAGGTCAGCGAGATGGACGCTGCTTCGTGATTTTTGACGATGAAGCCATCGAGATTATTGAGGAGTTCAACCAGCGCATGAACAGCATGCGTAAGGGCTCGATCACGCCGCAAGCGAGCGGCAGGCGTGTCATATCGCTCTTCGAGGGGGCGGACGAGTCCACGTTCCTGCATGAGATGGGGCACATGTTCCTCATGGATTTGGAAGACATCGCGGCTCTCGACGAGGCGAGTGCCGAAGACCTTGAAACGGTGAGAGACTGGGCGATGTGGCAGGAAGGGCAAGCGAAGGAGTACGAGGACACGCCGTGGCAGAAGGAATTTTCCGAGCGTGAGAAGGCGCTTCTTGCGGCGAAGAAGCGCGGCGATGTGGTCGAGGTCAGGAAGCTCAGGCGCGAGTGGGAGCAAGAGCGTTTCGCACGTGGCTTCGAGCGCTATCTTGAGACAGGCAAAGCTCCGACGAGCGTCTTGAAGCGCATTTTCCAGAAGTTCAAGAAGTTCCTGCAGAGTATTTATCAGGCTTTCAAGGGCACGGGAGGCAAGGCTTCGCCTGAGGTGGAAGCCGTTATGGGACGCATGATCGCCGAGGAGGAGCAGGGGGCGAGCAGCGAGTTTGAGGAAAATCCTGTACAGGAGAAGTCTGCCTCGATCCCTGCAGACTTCTCAGCTTCCAAGCTCAAAGGGGCGATTGGCAAGACGGCAAGCATCGCGACGGACAGTGGTGAGGAGATTCCTGTGCGCTACCGTCTTGTGGAGGCGAAGTCTCTTATCACGTCGAACAGCGCGAAGGATTTCACGAGGAACCCACGCTATCCGAAAACGCTGCAGCCGCGCGACCGCGAACGCGCCAACATGCAGCAGCAGATTCGTGAGATGGCTTCGCGTCTTCGCCCGG
>ERZ772986.393-NODE-393-length-27894-cov-3.970186_pt1 | contig 27894 bp, 21 predicted proteins | sample MGYA00511898_ERZ772986 | MGnify/ENA primary metagenome ERZ772986 (study PRJEB29015, sample SAMEA2737934) | human oral metagenome | biome: human oral; feature: human-associated habitat; material: dental | place: China | collected 2148 ... | reverse complement strand
CTCCTAACGAGCAAAGCGAGTGATAACTCCTTAACTCCATAACTCCTAAAAATAACTCCTAATTAAAAATGGACTCAACAAAAACATATCCCACCCTCATGAAGGGCAAGAAAATCATGTACGTTCACGGCTTTGGCTCGTCGGGTCAGTCGGGAACAGTAACGCTCTTGCGTACACTTATGCCCGCCGCCACAGTCATCGCGCCCGACCTCCCTCTGCATCCAGCCGAAGCATTAGAACTATTGAAGCAAACGTGCGATGCAGAAAAGCCCGACCTCATCATCGGAACATCAATGGGCGGCATGTATGCCGAAATGCTTAGAGGCACAGACCGCATACTGATTAACCCCGCATTCGAGATGGGCGACACGATGGTGAAACACAATATGGTGGGTAAACAGACCTTCCAAAGTCCGCGAACAGACGGCATACAAGACTTTATCGTAACCAAGGCCTTGGTAAACGAGTACAAGGAAATTACAACACTGCTATTCGACGGCATTGACGAGGCTGAACAAAAACGCGTAATAGGACTCTTCGGCGACGAAGATACAAGCGTAGACACCTTCGACCTCTTCGCCCAACACTACCCCACGGCCATACGTTTCCACGGTGGGCACAGGTTAACGGATAAGGTGGCGATGCACTATCTGATGCCGCTGATACGCCAAATTGACGATAAGCAGACGGGACGACAACGCCCCATCGTGTTTATCCACGCCAACACACTGGCCGACAGCTACCAAAAGCCGATGCCCAGCATGCACAAAGCCTACGAAATGCTCATCGAAAACTATGATGTCTACATACTTGCGCCGTCGCCAACAAATGCCCCTGAGCATATAACGGCACAGTTGGCATGGGTGGAACAGTACCTTAATGCGCCTGCATTCAATCGCGTTGTGTTCAGCAACAACGCCAACCTGCTCTATGGCGACTACCTTATCTCGCGCCACGAGCACCCAAACTTCCTTGGTTCGTCCATCCTTTTCGGCGGAAACGACCTCAAAACATGGGACGACGTCATCGTGTTTTTCGACCGACTAGGCGGACAATAAGTCCGTTTACGCCTATCTCCGTCACGCGCCAACTAAGCTTTTAGCCCGCGCGTGCTAGCAATTTGCAGCGTACAATGCTGCTTGTAGCCCCGGTACAAGCCGCTTGTAGTATCGCTACAAACACCTTGTAGCTGCACTACAAGGCCTTTGTAGTCCCAGTACAAGGTATCTTGTACGCCCCCCCAATGGGTCTTAACACACTTCGTTTCGCTTAGCCAAAGGGGCAGCAGGCACACCCTTTGCCATGCCAACGATGGCACATACCCGTGCGGCAACTGCGTGCAGACCGCGTTTGCATGGGGCATATACACACAAAAAAGAATGGCGTTGGAGCACCCAAAGGCATGCTCGCAACGCCATTCTTTTTGTTTTGTGCCACATCTATGCCACAAGCACGATGGCTAAATCCCGCAGTTAAGGGCGGTCGGCAGCTTTCGTTCCGAACGACGAAGGCTTTTCGCCCATCACAAATTCGAGTGTTCCACCCTTCATAATATCCTTATAGTCGATGTACGAACGGGTGTACGTCTTGCCGTTAAGCTTAGCACTCTGAATATAGATGTTCTTGGCACTGTTGTTTTTGGCCTCGATGGTAAACGTTTTGCCGCCACCAACGTTCACCACAGCCTTCTTAAAGAGTGGCGAACCAAAGATATACTTGCCGCCAGCAGGCTCAACCTGATACAATCCCATAGACGAAAGGATGTACCAAGCCGACATCTGCCCCACGTCTTCGTTGCCGCTAAGTCCGTCGATGCCGTCGTTGTAAAGCGTATTCATCACTTGGCGCAACTTGGGAGCAGCCTTCCACGGCATACCCACATAGTTGTACATATATATAATGTGGTGACTGGGTTCGTTGCCATGAGCATATTGGCCGATAAGTCCCGAAATATCGGGCGACGCATCAGCACCCATCTTACCTTCGAGAATAAAAAGTGAGTCGAGTTTAGCCACAAATGCTTTCTCGCCACCAAAGCATTGCACCAGCCCGTGCACGTCGTGAGGCACCAACCAAGCATATTGCCATGCGTTGCCCTCGGTGTAATCGTCTTGGCGATGCACCGAATTAAATGGGTCGAACGGCTCGCGGAACTTGCCATCCGATGTTTTTCCACGCATAAAGCCCGTATTTTTGTCGAAGTAATGGTCTTTATACGACTGGCTACGCTTTAAAAAGTACTTGTAATCTTCGGTTCGTCCCAGCTGTTTGGCAAGCTTGGCTATGCATGCATCGGCCAAGGCGTACTCCAATCCCTTAGCAACGGTTTCGTATTCGGGGTCGAGGTCGCAAGGCAGATAGCCGTATTTTTTGAGCAAACCCATTCCACGCTCGTCGCGCATGGCCGATGCTTTGGCCGCCTCTAGCACCTTATTCTTATCCACATCAAAGCCTTTCAGCGCAATGTCAATCAGCACGGGGATACCCGGATTGCCCACCATGCAGTCGGTTTCGTTGCCCACGAGGTGCCAAACGGGCAGTTTGCCCTGCTGTTCGTAGATATGCAGCATGGTTTGTGCTATGTCGCGTTGCTTTTCGGGATGGATAATGGTCATCAACGGATGGGCAGCGCGATAGGTATCCCACAGCGAGAAGGTGGTGTAGTTTTTGAAATCGCCGCGATACACCTTACCGTCGGCTCCGCGATAGTCGCCGTTAACATCGTTGAACACCGAGGGGGCGAACATCGAATGATACATGGCCGTGTAGAAAGTGCGGCGTGCGGCAGCATCGTCGGTGGTGATAACAATCTTGCTCAGTTCCTTATTCCATGCCTTGTTGGCCTTAGCCACCGTGCCACGGAAGTCCCAAGCGGGCAGTTCGGCAGCGATGTTGGCGCGCGCATTGTCTTCGCTCACGGGCGAAATTCCTACTTTCACCAACAGCGGTTCGTCGTTATTGGGGGTTGAAAGCACGGCCAAGCTGTCGCCTTGGCTCGTAGCCATTGTAACAGGCCGCGAGAATTGGGCCACGAAATACACGCGTTGGTCTTTTGCCCAACCCGTGGAATAGCGATAACCCGACAGTTCTGTGGGCGAGTTTTGCTTAAACGCGCTCTTCGTCATCTTGTCCCAACCGATGCCTTGCGATAGGTCGAGCCTTACAAAAGCCGTTTGTGCATCGGCCGGATAGGTGTAACGGTGAAACGCAACGCGGGCAGTGGCAGTGAGATCTACCTTTACGCCCGACTTCAACATCACCGAATAATACCCCGGACGTGCGTGTTCGCCCTTGTGCGAGAACATCACATCGTGTTGCGTTGCATCGGTTGTGGGCAGCAAAGCGATGTCGCCCAAGTCGCCGATACCCGTTCCGCTGAGGTGCATCTGTCCGAAACCAATGATAACCGAGTCGCTGTAATGGTAGCCCGAACACCAGTCCCAACCGCGTTTATATTGTGTTGGCCCAACCTGCACCAGTCCGTAAGGCACGTTTGCGCCCAAAAACACGTGTCCGTGTCCACCTGTACCGATGTAGGGGTCTACGTATTGGGTAAGGTTTTGCGCCCATGCGCCAATCCCAACCGTGAGAATTGCCGCTAAGGCAAAGAGTTTTTTCATTGTCATGTCTGTTGTTGTTATATTATTGTTTTGTTTTAGCGGGGTTGTGGCAGCCTTTCTTTTTGGGTGCATACAGGTGCTGCCAATGTATCGTTATCAGCGATGTTTCTCCATGCCGAGCCACATTCTTACGCGCTTAGCCGCAGACTTGCCAATCTGTTTAAAGTTGCCGTGGCGCAGGTTGAGCCACAGTTCGATAAAGGCATAACGCGTTTTTATCCACGGATGTCCCCATGCGTGGCGGCGATAAACGCGCTCCTTAAAGGGCACATGCTCGATGATGTGGGGCGGATGCGTAAGTGGAAAGCGCTGCTCGATACGCTGCATGGTGAAGATGCGGCGCAAAGGAGCAGGCATGGTGTTGAGGGTTGAGAAGTGCGTAGAATCTTCTATCACCCCGATATTGTTTATTTGGTTGCGTGTGGGCATGATGGCCACGCCCGAATTGAGCAGCATCGAGGCCCAGAAAATGGTTTCGTAATAGGCTTTTCCGCTTGCCTTATGGTCGGCACACATCTTTAAGAAGTCGGGGCGAAGTTGCCGTTGGGCGATAAGTTGGCGCAATTGGGCAAGCGTTTGCGGGTCGTCCATAAACCGATAGTCGGCATCCCACGTGTCGATTACCCTCCGCCACGAGGCCCAACCCCAAATGGAGAACACCGAAGTGAAGAAGTAGTCGCCCGCAACATCCTTTGTTTGCTCGTCGCTGTTAAAGCCTGCCACCATCCACACGCGCTCATCGTGTTCGTATCGGTCGAGCATTTCCTTGCAAAAGGGGAAGAAACTCTGCGTGGGCACGTCGTCGTCTTCCAGCACGATGCACTTGTCGGCCATCGAGAAAGCCCATTTTTGCGAGATATATTCGGAGGGGTCGCAGCCGTAGTTGCGCTCTTGGTACAGGTGTTTCACGTCGCATTCCCAGTCTATGTCGGCAGCAATGCGTCGGCAAGCCTCAATGCCGGGCATGTCTTTCTCGCCTCGCGGTCCGTCTTGATACAGAAAAAGTCGCGACGGGCGCGCCTCTTTCACCGCCTTGAAAACCTTTTCAAAGGGTTCGGGACGGTTAAAAAACAATATCAACACGGCAATGTCTATCTTTGCGGCATGCTTCATAGGGGCCAATTTAGTTTGTTTTTGGGCAACCTTTGCCTTTTCGCCGTGCAAAATAAAGCGTATCGACGTGGCGGCAAACGTGCCTTACGATAATTGTAGCTGTTAGTGGGCGGCCGTTAAAGAGCCATTCCCTTGCCTTGCAAAGATAAACGTTTTTGTTGGCATAGGCAAATGTTCAGCCAAGCACTTGCATGTCAAGATGTCTAAAACAAGTTAAAAATACATGTCAGAATAAGCTTCGTATTGTTTTTTTACATATCTTTGCCACGAGATAAAGAGAGAGAATACCTTGAAAAATCTTACTGGTGCAAGTTCTGCATCAGGCTATTTAAATGATTATATTTTACGTATCAACTGAATTGTAACAACTAGAATTATGAAAAAGATTTTATTGATGGTGCTATTATTAGCCGTCACGGTGAACGCCTTTTCGCAACGTAGGCGAACTTACAGGCGCAGTTATGCGCGCTCCTCACAATGGTACATCATGCCCAAGGGCGGTTTCAACATCGCCACGGTTACCAACTGGGGTGGCGATGTACGCCTAGGATTGGCAGTAGGTGGCGAATTGGGCTGCCGCGTTTCCGACGTGGTAACGCTCTCCGGGTCGCTTATCTATTCGCAACAAGGAACCAACACGTGGTTTTACAGCAGGGATTACCGCACGGACATCCATCTCGACTACCTCAACCTGCCCTTCATGGTGCACTTCAACGTGGCACCGGGGCTTGAGTTAAAGGTTGGTTTGCAACCGGGCATCCTGGTGAACGATGCCGTGACACTAAGAACGGACGGATACAGCTACGACGAAGACTTCCACCGTTCGATGAAACGCCTACACTGGGACGACGGTTACATCGAGTCGGTAGACCTTTCTATGCCTTTCGCCATTTCGTACCAATATCGCCAATTGGTGTTCGATGCACGCTACAACCTCGGCTTAAACAACGTTACCACCCGCTCATGGTGGCGCAACGGGCACAACAGCGTGTTCCAATTCACCGTTGGATATAAGTTCGATCTTTAAAAATAAATAGCCGCACGAGCCACTTTTCGCCCACGCGAGGGGTGGTTTCGTGGGGCTAACAACAGTGCCAACTGCTTTCAAAGGTTTCTCTCGGCTTGGCCGAAAAAACATATCAAAGTATCAAACAACAACAAAACATTTATTAAAATGAAGAAGTTTACTACCCTTTGCCTGTCGTTGCTGTTCGCAACAACGGCATTCGCGCAAGCCGAATCTGGCACATTCAGTCTGCAACCCAAAGTTGGATTGAACCTAAGTAACATCCTTGCATCGGACCAAAACCTTGATATGAAAGCAGGCCTGGTCACTGGTTTAGAGCTCAACTATCAGATTAACCAACTTATTGCCCTGTCTTTTGGAGGACTTTACTCGCAACAAGGTGGGAAACAAAGCATTAATGGTACTGATGTAACTGTAAAACTAGATTACTTTAACATTCCTGCACTCATCAATTTCTATGTAACAAAGGGACTTGCCCTCAAAGCAGGCTTACAGCTAGGCTTCTTGGTGAACGACAAAGCAAATGCAAAACGCAATGGAACATCCATAGAAATGAGCGTAGAGCAGTTTATTCATCTCGCCCCACAATATAGCAACGTTGAACTCCGCAAGTTTGATGTGGCCATTCCCATTGGCGTATCATACGAATTTAGTAATGTGGTAATTGATGCACGATATTGTGCAGGTTTAGTTCCATTGTTCGACGATTCGCGTTCGTCAGACAGGCACAGCGTGTTCCAGCTTTCAGTTGGGTATAAGTTCGATCTTTAAACATACACAGCACCACGAGCCACTTTTCGCCCACGCGAGGGGTGGTTTCGTGGGGCTAACTGCAATGCCAGAAGGTTAGCCAAGGCCGAAAGCCGGCCCAACACACTTACAGGGAGATGTGCGAACAGTCACGAATAGTTGCTCGCCCAGCTCCCTTACGCCTTCCGTTACGCACCCTTTCTCGCCTTGCCAAGCAGCTACCCCATGCGCCAACAGCCTAAGTTATGGGGCTATTGGCCTTTCAATTACGGCCTTATCCCTGCGTTAACCCCATCCCCCCGCTATGCTTACTAACCCGAAAACACAGACATTGGCCACACATTACATGCCCCGGGAGGCAATGAACTAAACCAACTGCACAGCAAAAAACACACGCACAAGGTTTGTTTTTAACTTTTTCGTGCGATAATTCGTTAAACAACTTTGCTAAATGTAAAACAAATTGTATCTTTGCAGCACAATATTAAAAGATTGATAACCTAATTCCTCGATAATAGATGAACATTAAAACAACCCCCAAAAGAAACTTGAAAGTTCTAGCAACCCTATTGTTGGGTATTGCTCCAATGGCGATGTTCGCCCAATTCAATCGCACAACATTTTTCATGGAGGGCGTAAGTTTCAAGCAACAGCTTAATCCCGCACTTGCACCTTCGCGCGGATATGTCACCGTTCCCTTCGTGGGTTCAATCAACGCGGGCGTTAGTTCTAACGCCATCTCGTCTGAATATTTCTCTGACCTGCTGAACAGCTCAAAGACAGCCGACTACTTTACCACCGACAAATTCATCAACCAGCTGAAAGACAACAACCGCCTGAACATGTCGTTGGCCAGCGATTTGGCCGCTGCGGGCTGGTGGGCCGGCGATGGTTTTTGGAACGTTAACCTCAGCTTTAAGCTTGATTTGGATGCAAACGTTAAGCGCGACGTGTTCGAATTCATGCGAGCCTCGCGCGGAATGAGCGACCAATCGTGGGCCAATGCCAACCTGCACACCAATGGTATGCAGGCCAAAATCAACTCGTACATGGAGGCAGGCGTGGGCTACACAAGGCCTTTTGGCGACCGACTGGTGCTGGGAGCCAAGGTTAAGCTGCTCTTTGGCATCGCAGACATCAACATGAAGGTAGACGAAATTACCATGCAAACCAACCTGCGAGATATTGCAGCCAACCAAGACTGGTCGACAATTACCGAAGAACAGCTGCAAAAGGTTAAGGGAAAGGCCACCATCAAGGCGCGTGCAGAGGTGCAAGGCTCGATGGCGGGCTTGACTTTCGTTACCGACGACAAAAAGTACGTAGACAAAATTGACATTGATGGCGGCGGTGGTCTTGCCGGTTTCGGTGCAGCAGTAGACCTTGGCGCAGCCTATAAGCTTGGCCGCGACTTTACCCTATCGGCAGCCTTGCTCGACCTGGGTTTCATTTCGTGGGGTCAAGGCAAAACCATCAATGGTGTTTCCGACTTTAATCGCGAGTACGACTTCGACGGCGTACACGCAGGCGAACACCGCCGAGAGTTCAGAAAAACCATAGAAAGCGGCGACGTGTTTAACTCAGACCTGTGGAACTTAAAGGCCGAAGAGAGCAAATCGCGCACCACTTCGCTACGCACCACAATGGTGTTGGGAGCACAATACAAGTTGCTCGACGACAAGCTGACCGTTGGCGCACTCTCAACTACACGCTTTGGCGAGGTAAATACGCAATCGGAACTGACCCTTGCAGGCAATTATAGCTTTAATCGCCATATCGGCATCGCCCTTAGCTACTCGATGATACAAAGCCAAGGCAAGGGTTTGGGGCTTGGTTTCAAGCTTGGCCCTGTTACATTGGCCACCGATTATATGTACTTCGGGCAAGATACGCGCACGATTAGCGGCATGATTGGCGTAAGTATTCCTTTGGGAAACAGCCACTAAGAACGGCCTCACCAGCAAGGATGTGCGCCAAAAATAAAATTTAGAAGAAAGGGCTATGTCTTACTCTGATAACGAGTTGTGACATGGCTCTTTTGAGTATATCGGGGATAGGAGGGTATTTACCGAGTGATGAGATTATTTTCAGATTGATAAAGGCGGGAAAGTTGTATATAGAAATTGAGGCAGCTGATAAACCTTCTTTTCTCGTTCCTCGAAAAGTGCGTTTTCTCGCCATGACAATGTCCGAGCAAGCTCGACGTTGTTCATTTGGCTTAACGAAAACGTTCCATTAACCCAATGTCAAACCAACAAAAATTCAAGAGACAAAAAGAATAAAGACTGCATGAAAAGATTAACGTTAAATATGGTTTGCTTAACTTGCGTGTTTTGCAATTGCATTGCGCAAACAGCATCGTTGTGCATAAAAGACCATGCACAACAAAACAAGAATGAGATTATACAGCCTGACTCCATGAAAGGGAAGAAAGTGCCAAGCTATCGTGTTACACAGGTTGAGAGCACGCATAGGTTGCGATGGACAGGCAAGACTTTTATTGGCAAGCACAAAGACAAGGCTAACACATGGCTTATAAAAGCTGTGATCAAAGGCATGGATGCCAAATGGTTGAGGCATTCTCTTTTGGTTACTGCAAAAGACGTGTGGGTACTTAAAGACAGTGTACAGAAAGATTTTATAACCATCGTTGCCTTGAAGTCTGCCGAAAAAGGGTGGGACGTCAGTGCCTTTAAAAGGGAGTATTTCTTGATAGCCGAAAGCAAAGCACCTTTGCATGCAGTTCCCTACTTTATAAACGGCAGTGTTTATGTAATCTGCCTTATCCCCTCGTCTCGAATTGTGGGTGATGAGGTGCAGCCAATTATTGACAGGAATGCTTTGTACGAGGATGTGTTGAAACCTCTTTTGAACGAACCTTTCCTGTAAAATAATGTTGAAGCAAGGCCAGGTTTACAGCATTTTATCGAAAGCTTTGATAAAAATCAAAGTAAAGTATGGAGGCAAAAAACAATGATAAGATGCCTATCTATCAATCTGAAGATGGGAAATTAAGATAGATGTACGTTTCGAAAACGAAACAGTGTGGTTATCTCAGGCTCAAATGTGCGAACTTTTTGGGCGAGAACGTAGCGTTATAACCAAACACATTAGAAATATATTTGAGGAAGGAGAGCTAGATGAAAAGAGTAATGTGCATTTTTTGCACATTGCAAATTCAGACAAACCCGTTAAGTATTATAACCTCGATGTAATCATCTCTGTTGGTTATCGGGTAAAGTCGCAACAGGGTACGCAGTTCCGTATTTGGGAAACTCAACGATTGAAGGAATTAACAAACTCATATACCTACCAACTGAACAACTGAACAACTAAACAACTCATAAACTTATCTACTTATAAACTCATAAACTTACCAACTTACCAACTAATAACGACTTACAAACTCACAAACCTACCAACTTATAAACTCATAAACTCACCTACTTACCAACTAAAACAACTCACAAACGCATAAACCTACCAACTTATAAACTCATAAACCAACCTACTTACCAACTAAAACAACTCACAAACTCATAAACCTATCAGCCTATAACCTTAAAAACATTTTACAAAACATACCCTGTTCGCCACCTCATTCTAGAAAGATTTAAGGGCTAAAAGCTAGAAAATAGCCGTAAATTTCCACCTTGGACATTTCATTAGTTGTCCATTTTTAAGAACATCACGTGCATTTAGCACCATTTTGCCTTTCTATTTGGTTGCTGGTTCGTCGTTTTTTCATGCCCAAAAACCTGCTTTTAGCCACTAAAAACCTACTTTTAAAAGCGTTTTTTGCCCTCATCCAGCACCTATTTTCACCCAAAATTGAACATTTATGCCTCTGCATACAATGTATATTAATACATTTCGCCTTGCGTTTTGATGCTAAATGCGTTGCGTTTTGGTGCTAAATGCGTTGCGTTTTGATGCTAAATGCACTGCGTTTTGATGCTAAATGCGTTGTGTTTTGGTGCTAAATGTACTGCGTTTTGGTGCTAAATGCAGTCTATTTAGCACCAAATCGCAGTTTTTAAGCAGCTAAATGGCCCAACAACCTGTATAATTTGCACATTTATGCAAAACCAAATGGCCGTATTTGTATTTATACCCCACCCTATTTTTGTACCAAATAAACCTTCGCGAGAATCGTTTTTTTCGGGCCGAAGGGCAGTTGGTGGGCAAAAAAGGCACTCATAATGTTAAAATTCTTACTGAAAAGTTGACAAGAGGTGGGCAGTTGACGAGATATTCAGCTGACGAGTTGACGAGTTGACAAGTTAACAAGAGGCTTAGTTGACGAGATTGGTAGTTAACGAATTAACGAGTTAAGAAGTGGACTTGCTTATTGGAATGGCTGCTAGCCATACGGCTAGCAAGAATTGTATTTATCGTTATCCCGAGCTAACGCATAGCATAGCATCATCATTTGCCACGACTTACCTGCATCTGGCCACACGTGCAACCAAGCATCATAAAAAAGCGGGGACATCATGGCTAGTGCATGATGTCCCCATTAAGCTTTAAAAGAGCGGGCTACAATGACCACAACACAGGCCGAAACCTGCATTGGAGGGTTTAGGATGCAACCACTTCTTTTACCAAAAGTTCTTCTTTGTCGGGGCACTTGTCTATAACGATGGTGCCACCAAGGGCCAATTCGTCAGAGAGAATGCGCTCGGCCAGCAAGTCTTCGATGTACGTTTGAATGGCTCGCTTTAAGGGACGCGCACCAAACTGCACGTCGTAGCTCTTCGATGCAACGAAAGTTTTGGCCTCGGAGGTTATTTCCAGGTGGTAGCCCAGGTCTTCAACGCGCTTGTAAAGCCCCTTCAACTCGATGTCGACAATGCGATTGATGGCGTTGAGGTCTAGCTGGTCGAAGGTGATAATCTCGTCAAGACGGTTTAAAAACTCGGGCGCGAACTGCTTGCTAAGGCTCTTTTGGATAATCGAGCGGGCGTATTCCTTGTCTTTCTCGTTCATGTTAAGCCCCAATGCGCCACCCGTGTTAAAGCCTACGCCACGTCCAAACTCTTTCAGCTGCCGTGTTCCGGCGTTCGAAGTCATGATGATAACCGTGTTGCGGAAGTCTACCAGTCGGCCGTTTCCATCGGTAAGGCGACCCTCGTCCAACACTTGCAGCAACAGGTTGAACACATTTCCGTGCGCTTTCTCAATTTCATCGAGCAGCACAATGGAGTAAGGTTTGCGGCGAACACGCTCTGTTAACTGTCCGCCCTCTTCGTAACCCACGTATCCCGGAGGCGCACCCACCAATCGCGACACGTTAAAGCTCTCGGTGTACTCGCTCATGTCGACACGTATAAGGGCATCATCACTGCCGAACATAAACTGCGCCAACTTCTTGGCCAGATAGGTTTTGCCCACACCCGTTGGACCGAGGAACATGAAAACGCCAATGGGATGGTTGGGCTCTTTCAGTCCAACGCGGTTGCGCAGAATGGCCTTAGTCATCTTTTCGATGGCTGCATCTTGCGCCACAACCGCCTGTTTCAGTTCGTTGGCCATGCCTTTCAGCCTTACGCCTTCGGTTTCTGCCATTCGCTGCACGGGCACACCCGTCATGATAGACACAACTTCTGCCACCTCTTTCTCGGTTACGGGTTGGCGATTGTCGTTGTCGCCAAATGCCCAATCGTAGTTCAGTGCCTCCAATTCCTTTTCCAGTCGCAGTTGCATGTCGCGGTAGTTGGCGGCCAATTCGTAGTTTTGGTTCACCACGGCGTTTTGCTTTTTCAGCTTAGCCTCGTCCAATTCCTTCTCTTTTTCGATGATGGCCGGCGGCACTTCCACGTGTTGCAAGTGCACTTTTGCGCCCACTTCGTCGAGCGCATCAATGGCTTTATCGGGGAAAGCCCTATCTGTGACATAGCGTTCTGTCAGTTTGACACAGGCGCGCAAAGCGTCTTCGGTGTATGCCACGTGATGATGACGCTCGTACCTATCCTTAATGTTCTCTAAGATTTGCAAGGTTTCGTCGGCCGTTGTGGGTTCGACAATCACCTTTTGGAAACGTCTTTCCAGCGCGCCGTCTTTCTCGATGCTGTTGCGATACTCGTCTAACGTGGTGGCTCCAACGCATTGTATGGTGCCGCGGGCCAACGCCGGTTTCATGATGTTGGCGGCATCCATGCTGCCAGGGGTGCTTCCTGCGCCGATGATGGTATGTATCTCGTCGATGAAAACGATGATGTCGGGGTTGTTCTCTATTTCTTTGAGCAAGCCGCGAATACGCTCTTCAAACTGTCCGCGATACTTCGTTCCGGCCACCATACCAGCCATATCCAGGCTCACAATGCGCTTGTTAAAGAGCACGGGCGACGTTTTGCGCTTGGCGATGAGCTGCGCAAGCCCCTCGACGATGGCACTTTTGCCCACACCCGGTTCGCCAATGATGATGGGATTGTTCTTTTTACGGCGACTGAGAATTTCGGTAACGCGCAAAATTTCCTGCTCCCGACCCACCACGGGGTCGAGTTTATCCTCCATTGCGGCCTGGGTAAGGTCGGTAGAAAAGCTGTCAAGGATGGGCGTTTTGCCGTTTCCCTTAGCCGTTTGCGTGGCTTGTGCGCGTTCGTTGCGTTGTACACCGCTGTTGCCCGGCATGGGTTCGTCTTCCTCGTCGTCAGAAAGTCCGAGGCTATCTTGCGATGGCATGGCCCGCTTTTGCAGGTAAGCCAGCGTGTCTTCGTAGTTCAGGTTGTTGCTTTCTAGCACCTGTTTGGCGGCATTGTCCACGCGGTCGTGCAGCATAGCCAACAAAAGGTGCTGCACATCCACGGTTTGCGTGTTTTGTATGCGTGCCTCCAACACGGCCAATTTCAGGATGTTGTTTGCCATTTCGTTAAGGGCCACCTCGTTGTTGGCCACGGGTGCATGTTGGGCATGCGCCTTGGCCAACTCTTCCAGTTGCGCCCGCATGGCCTCGATGTCTGTATTCTGTCGCTCAAAGAGTTCGTTTACAGGGCCGCCACTTCCTCTTAAGATGCCCAGTAGCAGGTGTTCGGGCCCCACAACGTTGCTAGCCAGCCGCGTTGCCTCTTCGCGACTGAATGCCAGAACTTCTGAAACCCTGGGTGAAAATTGGCTTTTCATATACTTTATTCCTCCTGTATTTTCGTTTAAAAATTACTTTATCGCCGTTAAGACGACTGATTGACACCTAATTAGGGCAACCATATTATGGAATGGCAAACACCGTGCCAAAATGCGTTTGCGTGCTAAGCGGTTGGCCATTGCCCACAGCGCGCATCCCACTTATGCAAATATAGTGAAAAAAGTGCAATTTACATCACGACAAATAAATAAAAAAACACAAACTGGGGCAAACTTGCTCACGTCAAGTTTTATTATTATATTTGCACGCAATTACAGAAACAATCAACACAAATGAAAGCAATCAACACAGAAAAAGCACCCAAGGCCATCGGCCCTTACAGCCAAGCCATAGAGGCTAACGGCTTTGTTTTCGCATCAGGGCAACTTCCCGTAGACGTAACGACGGGCGAATTTGTGCCGGGTGGCGTGAAAGAACAAACCCGCCAATCGCTTACCAATGCGCGAAACGTGCTGCAAGCGGCAGGTGCCGACCTGAACAACGTGGTTAAGACCACCGTTTTCCTTTCAGACATGGCCAACTTCGCCGAGATGAACGAAGTGTATGCCGAGTTTTTCTCGCAGCCTTTCCCCGCTCGTTCGGCCGTAGCCGTGAAGGCATTGCCTAAGGGAGCACTGGTAGAAGTAGAGTGCATCGCCGCCAAATAAAGGGCAAAACGTAAAAGCGCACACAAACAAAACCTTTCACAACTTACCGCAAAATGACAGCTGTAAACAAAAAAGCCATATATCGGGAGCTTACCGACTACGTGATGATTGGCATCGGCATGGCTTTCTATAGCTTGGGTTGGGTGGCCTTTTACCTGCCCAACCACATCACCACAGGTGGTGTAGCCGGTCTTTCGTCCATCATCTTTTGGGGTACGCACACCCCTGTGCAGTTCACCTACTTTGGCATGAACCTGATACTTCTTGCCATTGCCCTGAAAGTTTTGGGCTTTAAGTTTTGCTTGAAAACCATCTACGGCGTAACGATGATGACGATGTTCGTTTGGTTGTTCCGCCAACTCTTCCCCAATCCCACCATCCTTCGCGACGAACCTTTCATGGCCTGCATCATCGGGTCGTGTTTCTGCGGTATCGGTTTGGGTTTTGGACTGTCTTATCATGGCAGTTCGGGCGGGTCGGACATCGTTGCGGCCATCATCAACAAGTATCGCGACATCTCGCTTGGGCGCGTTATCCTGCTGGTAGACATGATTATCGTAAGCCTTAGCTACTTGGTTTTGAAGAGTTGGGAGCAGGTTATCTATGGCTATGTGGGACTTATCGTGGTGTCGTTTGTGCTCGACCAAGTGGTGAATATGGGCAAACGCTCGGTTCAATTCCTCATCATTTCCGAACGTTACGAAGAGATTTGCCAACGCATAACGAGCACCCCACCCCACCGCGGATGCACCATCATCGATGCCACGGGCTATTATTCGGGTAATCATCTCAAGCTGGTGGTTCTTGTGACCAAACAACGTGAGGCATCGCAAGTGTACAGCATGATTGACGAAATAGACCCGCACGCCTTTGTTACGCAATCTTCGGTGAGCGGCGTTTATGGGAATGGATTTGACAAGTTCAAGGTTAAGCGTAGCAAAAAACGGGTGGATGGTGCGCCAAAGACCAACGCCACGCCTGCCGTGTAATACAACTGCATTACACAAGCAAGCCACAACACATAAGCAAAGAAAGTATATCATTTGAGAGATTTCTCACTCATGACGACCGCATTATATAAAAGGTGTGGTGCGCCATGAGTGAAAAATCTCTCAATTTTGTTTGCTGACGAGAGGACGAAGTGACGAGAGAGCTGCCCTGCGACAAAGAAGAAATGCGACAAAGCCTATACAATAAGCCCCCGAAAACAGCGGTTGGTGGCCAACTGCTTAATCCTTACCACGCATTTAAAACGAAATACAAAACGCCGTTCCAACACTTAGTTGCAACAGTTTCTTCTTTATGCGCTCGGTAATCACCTCGTTGGGCAGGTTCTTTGCATCGGGAAACTCGTGTTGTTTCCATTCCGAAGGGTTCAACGTCAAGGTAAACGTGTTGAACGAATAATTCAGATTGAGGAACGCGCGCCAGCTGTAAGCCTGCTTGTAGGCCACGGTGAACGACATGCCTGTGCCTAAACGCAGGGCCTTGTTGCCTTGGATGGTTAGGAAGTCCCACTCGGCGGCGTACTTTTGCTGCGTATCGGTGTAACTTTCAGGTGTTCCGCTCTTCACAGTCCCTTCCTTCATGGCACGCACCGAGATGCCCTTAAAGATGTTGCGCCCAACGGTAAACTGTCCGCCCAAAGACATGCGAGGCGCAAAGGGCCATGCCAAATAAAGCCCCATAGAAGAACAAAGTTCGTTTAGGCCTGTGCGTAAGAAGTCGAAAGTAACGCCTTCGGGGAGGTTTGCCGTGGCAGAAGGTCGCCTAAACGGCTTGTCGAGGTGCTTAACATGATGTCCGACCAGTTGCCACGAGGTGCCTACACCGATATAGGGGTTAAAGAAATAGGCGGCCTCCACGCCCACCATCGCCCCCGTTCCAAACTGCATAAGGAACGGAACATCGCCCAAGGTTGCCTTAAAGCTGTCGGGCGTGCGAAGTCGTTGCTGCCCTAGAATGCCGCTCATGCGTATGGAGAAAAACGAAGGATGCGTGCTTAGGTCCACCAGGTTGTGCCTTTCGGGAGCAACCAACCCTTTTTTCTTAAACAACAAGTCGCTCAGGGCATAGCCGAGCTCGGTAGACATGATGCCAATACCTGCTCCACAAAACACGTCGCTCATCCAATGGCGGTTGTTAAGCATGCGCATCACCCCCGTGGCAGTGGCCAGGCCATATCCCGCAAAGCTGTACCACGGGCTTACCGTGAGCCCATACTCCTTGTGAAGGATGGTTGCAGCCACGAAAGCCGTTGCCGTGTGTCCCGAGGGAAACGAGTTACGCGTGCTGTTGTCGGGGCGCATTTGGTTGACGGTGAACTTAATGGTGTTCACGATGGCAGCCATAATGGCAAACGACATGGCACTACTAGCCAAATAACGAACGGCGGAACTTTTGCCCCGAACACCCATTACCTGCAAGCCCGTGGCTAAGGCAAAGGGTGCGAACTGCACATAATCGTCGACCGAGGACTTGAATTCGGGGACGAACTCTTTATGCAAGTAGTACACGCGGTGGCGTTCGCCCCTGCCCAACACGCCTGCAAGGATGAGCGGAAGGCCCACATAGGTTAAGCTTCGGTCGAACCGAGGGTAGTCTTGGCGATGCAAGGCCGTGTCCGTAGGGTTTGTTTCGAGTTGCATGGCAGACAGGGGCTGTGCCCAAAGGGTCGAGTCCGCCACCTCGTTCTTTACGCTTACGCTATCTTCGGACATGGCAACTCGTTCCACCTCGCCGTCTTCGGCGGCAACGCGGATGGCGAACAACAAAAAGAGGGCAACCAAAACGCATTGGACAATGCGCCAATGCCAAGCAGAGAAAGGCTCTGCCTGCTTGTTTTGCTGTGTTCGGCTATGGCTGTTTACATGTAGAGTTGAACTGTTTTTTGATGTCAGCATAGTGATTACGTGGTGATTGTTGGTACGGCCTTCTCAACCTGCGGCACGCAAAGTTAGCAAAAAATCCATTATCGGCAAAGCCTTTATTGCAAAAAGATGGCGGCAACGAACAAGCCAACGGCTTGCCCTCAACGGGCGCAAGGCACTTTTTTACCAAAAAAGTTCACTACAAGACACATTTTAATATATAAAACATGGAAGTGTCAATTTATTGTGGTAAATTTGCAATTCAATTAGTACGATAAAGTTATATGAGTCTTGACATGCTTACAGCCATCTCGCCTATCGATGGCCGTTATCGCGGTAAAACCGAACCGTTAGCCAACTACTTCTCGGAATATGCCCTTATCCGCTATCGCGTAAGGGTTGAAATAGAATATTTTATCGCCCTTTGCGAGCTGCCTTTGCCGCAATTGGCCGGTGTGGGCAGCGAGCGTTTCGACCAACTACGCGACATATACCGCACTTTCGACGAGGCTAAGGCACAGCGTGTTAAAGACATCGAGAAGGTTACGAACCACGACGTGAAGGCCGTGGAGTATTTCATTAAGGAAGAATTCGATGCCATTGGCGGCTTGGAACCTTACAAGGAGTTCATCCATTTTGGGCTAACTTCGCAAGACATCAATAACACCAGCGTGCCACTTTCGCTGAAAGAGGCACTCGAAGAATGTTATTATCCGCTGCTGGAAGAACTGATTGGGCAGCTAAACAAATATGCCGAAGCGTGGAAAGACGTGCCCATGTTGGCCAAAACGCACGGGCAACCGGCATCGCCAACGCGTCTGGGCAAAGAGGTTGGCGTGTTTGCCTATCGCTTGGAAGAGCAGTTGGCGCAACTTAAAGCCTGCAAGATGTCGGCAAAGTTTGGCGGAGCCACGGGCAACTACAACGCCCACCACGTGGCTTACCCACAAATAGACTGGCGCGAGTTTGGCAACCGTTTCGTCAGCGACAAGCTAGGACTGGTGCGCGAGCAACTAACCACGCAGATAAGCAATTACGACAACATGGGCGCAGCATTCGATGCCATGCGCCGCATCAACACAATCGTGCTTGATTTGGACCGCGACTTCTGGATGTACATATCTATGGACTACTTCAAACAGAAGATAAAAGCGGGCGAAGTGGGTTCGAGCGCGATGCCGCACAAGGTTAATCCCATCGACTTTGAGAACAGTGAGGGCAACCTAGGGCTGGCAAACGCCGTGTTACAGTTCTTGGCACAGAAGCTGCCCGTTAGTCGTTTGCAACGCGATCTCACCGACTCTACCGTGCTACGCAACGTGGGCGTGCCAATGGGGCATGCACTCATCGCCTTCCAAAGCACGCTTAAAGGGCTTGGCAAGCTCATTCTCAACGAAGAAAAGCTAGCCGAAGACTTGGAGAACACATGGGCGGTGGTGGCCGAGGCCATACAAACCATCTTGCGCAGAGAGGCATATCCCAACCCCTACGAGGCGTTGAAAGCCCTAACACGCACGAACGAGAAGATGACGGAACGCACTATCCACGACTTTGTTAATCAGCTGGACGTAAACGAAGACGTGAAGAAAGAGCTGCTCGCCATTAATCCCTGGAACTATACAGGGGTGTAAGCAGGGCAGCTAAGAAACAAGAGAACAAGATGAGTGATAAAAGAAAGCCAGTAAACCAGTAAACGTATCAACCCGTTAGCTTGTTAGCTTGCCAACTCATAAGCAGCTCAATTGGGCAACTTGTCAACTCGTTAACTGGTCAACTTGTCAACTCTTTAACTCGTAAACTAAGTATTATAAACCTAACTAAACTATAAATTAAAAGAATTAAAAGTAAAGTATTAACGCAACCGTGAGGTTAAAAAAGAATTAAAATTATGGAATCAGAAATGGAAAAGACCCCTCAAGACACGTCGAAAGGACAGCAAGAGGAAAGCCGTGAAGGCTACAACGCAGGTGGAAGCTATTCCCGAACCTATGGAAATGCTGGTGCAAGAACGCAAAGGCCACGAATTCACACCCAACGCGCTTACAGTACCGACCGCAGAAGTAGCGGCGGAGAAGACGAAGGAGCGTTCCGTCCCGAAGGATTTGGAGCCAACTTGCAAACCGGCGCCGCACCACAACAAAGGCAATACCGCCCTCGTTACAACAATTACAACAACGAAGGTGGCGGCTATCAGCAACGCAGCGGTTACAACAACAACAACCGCAGCGGATACCAACAGCGACAAGAGGGCGGTTATCGTCCACGTTATAACAACGCACAAGAGGGCGAAGGCGGCTACCAACAGCGCGCCAATTACCAACCTAGGCAAGAGGGCGGCTACCGTCCACGCCAAGAAGGCGGCTACCAAGCTAACCAAGAAGGCGGCTATCAGCAGCGTTCCAACTATCAGCCACGCCAAGAAGGCGGCTATCGTCCACGTTATAACAACGAGGAAGGCGGCTATCAGCAACGCGGCGGCTACCAGCAACGCTCGTACAACAACAATAACAATCGTGGTGGCTATCAGCAACGCGGCGGCTATCAGCAACGCGGTGGCTACCAACAAGGCGGTTATCAACAACGCGGCGGCTATCAGCAACGCGGCGGTTACCAACAAGGCAACTATCGCCAACGCACGCCCGACTACGATCCAAATGCAAAATACAGCTTGAAAAAGCGTATAGAATATAAGGAAGAGAACATCGACCCCAACGAGCCACTGCGCTTGAACAAGTTCTTGGCCAACGCCGGCGTATGCAGCAGACGCGAGGCCGACCAATTCATACAGTCGGGTATGGTGAAGGTTAACGGCAATGTGGTTACAGAATTGGGTACGAAGGTACTTCGTTCAGACGAGATTGTCTTCCACGACCAGCCCGTAACGCTCGAAAAGAAAGTGTACGTGCTGATTAACAAGCCCAAGGATTACGTTACAACCAGCGACGACCCACAACAACGCAAGACGGTGATGGACCTCGTTAAGGGCGTTTGTCCTGAGCGTATCTACCCCGTTGGCCGACTCGACCGCAACACAACGGGTGTGCTGCTGCTCACCAACGACGGCGACTTGGCCAGTAAGCTGGCTCATCCCAAGTTCTTGAAGAAGAAGGTGTACCATGTGTTCCTCGACAAGGAAGTTACCGAACACGACTTGCAACAGATTGCAACAGGCGTTACGCTCGACGACGGCGAAGTGCATGCAGATGCCATCGAGTATGCCAACGACAAGGACAAGACACAAGTGGGAATTGAAATCCACAGCGGAAAGAACCGCATCGTGCGCCGTATATTCGAAAGCTTAGGCTATCGCGTGGTGCGCCTTGACCGCGTTCAATTCGCCGGACTCACCAAGAAGAACCTCAAACGCGGCGACTGGCGTTTCCTTACCGAGAAGGAAGTAGACATGCTAAGAATGGGGGCTTTTGAATAATAAACAATAGGAGCGGAGGAGTTAAGGAGTTAAGGAGTTAAGGAGTTAAGCCAAATGCTTTTGTTGTGCTGGCTAAACTCTTTATCGCCTTACTTCTTAACAACTTACCTTATGATATTAAGGCGTTAAGTCGTATGCAAACAAAACGCTTCCAAGATCTTGTTGCTTGGCAGAAGGCACATGCGTTTGTACTTGCCGTCTATCAACTGAGCGACCATTTCCCTGCCCATGAACGGTTCGGACTTTGCTCGCAGTTTCAACGGGCAGCGGTTTCCATACCCGCCAATATAGCTGAAGGGTATAGGAAATTGGGAATAGCCGATAAATTGCGGTTCTTGAATATTGCGCAAGGCAGTTTGGAAGAATGCAGGTACTACGTTCTTTTGTCAAAAGACTTAGGCTACATTGACATCAACACGTACGAAACAATGGCTATACAGATAGAGGAAGTAAGTAAAGTTCTTAATGGATATTGTCGAGGAATACTGAATAACTCTCATGGCAATGAACTGTAAAAGCTTTATTTAGTAGGCCTTTTCCATGGTAATATGTGTAAGGCATAACTCAATATCTTAGTTAATAAAGGAATATAGACAGATAAAGGAGTAAGAAATGAAAAGTTGAGAATAAGACGGAGTGAAAAAATGGCTAACGCCCTCTAAAAGTGAAAGGGTGAAAAGGTGAAAGGGTGAAAAAATGGCTAACGCCTTTAAAAGGTGAAAAGGTGAAAAAGTGAAAAGGTGAAAGAATGGCAAACGCCTTTAAAAGGTGAAAAGCATTTGGCTTAACTCCTTAACTCCATAACTCCTTTAACTCCTAATGTTGAAAAGGTGAAAAGTTGGCCAACGTCTTTAAAAGGTAAAAAAACTAAAAAGCATTTGGCTTAACTCCTTAACTCCTTAACTCCTTTAACTCCTCAACTTAACTCCTCAACTCCTAATAAAAAACATCAATGGAAAAAACTCGTAGAACAAAGATTGTAGACGTTCTTCAACGCACTGACTTCGGCTCAGAGGTCAACGTGAAGGGCTGGGTACGAACTCACCGCAGCAGTAAGGTGGTAGATTTCATCGCCTTAAACGACGGTTCTACCATCAACAACGTACAAATAGTTGTCGACCCAACGAAGTTCGACACCGAATTACTTAAACAAATAACCACCGGCGCATGCATAAGCGCAACGGGTAAGCTGGTGGAAAGCCAAGGCCAAGGCCAAAACTCGGAAATTCAATGCACCGAGTTGCAACTCTTGGGCGGCTGCGGCAGCGACTATCCCATGCAGAAGAAGGGCCAAACCTTCGAGTATATGCGCCAGCACGCACACCTCCGCTTGCGCACCAACACCTTCGGAGCCGTTATGCGCATACGCCATAACATGGCCATTGCCATTCACCAATACTTTCACGAGCACGGCTACTTCTATTTCCACACGCCCATCATCACCGCTAGCGATGCCGAAGGAGCGGGCGAAATGTTCCAGGTTACAACGAAAAAACTGGACGACTTGAAGAAAGACGAGGACGGAAAGGTGAACTACAACGACGACTTCTTCGGCAAGATGACTAGTCTTACCGTGAGCGGACAGCTTGAAGGCGAGCTTGGAGCAACGGCCTTGGGGCAGATTTACACCTTCGGGCCAACCTTCCGAGCCGAAAACAGCAACACGCCACGCCACCTTGCAGAGTTCTGGATGATTGAACCTGAAATGGCTTTCATCGACCTTGACGACCTGATGGACACCGAAGAAGACTTCATTAAGTATTGTGTGCGCTGGGCATTAGACAATTGCAAGGACGACCTTGCGTTCCTCAACAAGATGATAGACAACACACTGATCGAACGTTTGCAGGGTGTTGTGAGCGAAGAGTTCGTTCGACTTGACTACACCGAGGGCATTAACATCCTCGAAGAGGCCGTAAAAGCCGGCAAGAAGTTCGAGTTCCCCGTTAGCTGGGGCATGGACTTGGCCAGCGAACACGAACGTTTCTTGGTTGAAGAGCACTTCAAAAAGCCTGTCATCATGACCCACTACCCCAAGGGCATCAAGGCTTTCTACATGAAGTTAGACGAAGACGGCCGCACGGTTCAAGGCACCGACGTGCTGTTCCCGCAAATAGGCGAAATCATTGGCGGTAGTGTTCGCGAAGAAAACTACGACAAGTTGGTGGCTCAAATCAAAGAACGCCACATCCCCATGAAGGACATGTGGTGGTATCTAGATACGCGTCGCTTTGGTTCATGCCCCCACGGAGGTTTCGGTTTGGGCTTCGAAAGGCTCATCCTCTTCGTTACCGGCATGCAAAACATTCGCGACGTCATCCCCTTCCCACGCACGCCGAAGTCGGCAGAGTTCTAACAACGCCGTTGCGAAAGGGGGAAACCAATCCGCATACTGATGGAAAGGCAAGAAAGAAACTAGCACCACACCCTCCCAAAGGGTAGCGCGCAGGCTCTTTTTTGCCTTTGCTTTTTTGGCAAACAAAAGGTTAAAGAAACAGCCCAACACGCCATGACACGCCGTTTTTGTGCAAACGGATACCGAACAAACACACTTCGCCCACCGCGCGAAGGCACTAAGAAAACAAACCAACAAAACGATAACGATATGAAAACAATTACCTTAATGGCTTTAGCCATGTGCCTAAATGCGCTTTCGGCAATGGCACAAGTAACAGCAAGAATTGAGTATCCGCACCGCGGAGACTATGAAGACCAAGTGGTTGCACCCCTTGGCGAACGTGGACTCATTGTCTATTCGTTTGCCAAAAAGGCCGATAAAGGCAAGCGATACTTCAAAACCGAGTACCTCTCTACCGACCTCAAACCCCTGTTTACCGACTCAACGCTGATAGACGACGACTTGTATTTCTACAGTTGCACCTTCAACAACGATGTCAACTACACTGTTTTGCGCGCCCGAAGTGGGGCTTTCTCTGTGTATGCTTTCAACACGAAGGACCACAAGACGAAAGTTACCGACAGCGAATACACACGCAAAGCCAGCATGCGCGACCTTGTTATACACGATGGCAAGCTGGTTTTCAGTTCCACCCAGAAACGTTTGGAGCGCATTGGCATTGTAGACCTCAACACAGGCGAAAGCCGTTTTGCCGACATACACATACCCGGCGTAAGAGATAGAAAGGTGTTTATACTGCAAAACACCATTCTCGACAACATCATCTACGCCGTGGTAAAGGGCGAACGCGAACTTTACTTGGCACGCGTAGACTTCAACGGCACACAGTTGGGCATTACCAACCTCACCACCGACATCGACCAAGACCTGCTTTCGGCATCGCTTTCTAAGGCCAACAACAAGTATTTCATGACAGGAACCTACACCAAGAGCAAGAAAGGTGGCGCGCAAGGCATCTATTTTGCACAGCTGGAAAACTGGCAAATTAAGAAACAGCGGTTCGTTAACTTCCTCGACTTGAAGAATTTCACCGATTATATGAGCAACAGGCGCAAGGCCAGGATAGAACGAAAGAAAGAAAAAGCCGAAAAGGCTGGTAAGGAATACAGCCTGAAATACAACATCGCATCGCACGGCATCATGACCGACGGCAAGGATTACTTTTACCTAGGCGAGGCCTTCTATCCCACTTACGTAACCTATTGGGCCGGAACGGTAATGGTAACCCAGTTTAACGGCTACGCCTACACCCACGCCGTGCTGGCCAAGTTCGATGCCGACTGCAACCTACTTTGGGACAATTGCTTTGAAATGCGCCCCCGACAAAAGCCCATGTACGTTAAGCGCTTTATCTCGGCAGGCATTAAGAAAAACGATGTAGACCTTGTTTATGCCGACGATAAGATGCTCGTTTCTAAACTTTTCAACAACAAAACGGGCGAAGTGGCACAAGAACGCAAGTCGGAAATGATTGAAACAGACAACGAAGACGAGGATGTTAAGAAGATGAGATACTCTGGAACGCTGCACTGGTACGGCAAAAACTTCATCGTCTACGGCAGGCAAATCATCAAAAACCACAACACCGGCGAACGCCGCAAGGTGTTCTCAATCACCAAATACACCATTAAATAAGCACAACACATGAAAACAACACGCAACACACAAGGGCTTGCACGCCTGTTTGCAGCCCTACTCCTTGCCTTTTGCTCGGCAACACCACTCTTTGCACAAGCATTCGACGGCAGCGACGACAGTAAGATATACCTCGGTTACACCAATGTAGGCGGCAGGCATGGAGTTGAGATTGGCTACGAAGAAGGCATCAACGACTTTCTTTCGTACGGCGCAAAGTTCACCACGCTACGCTATAAGGACGACGAAGGCGAGAAAGAGTCTAGGTTTTACGACTTTTCCGACCTCGGCATTTATCTCAACTACCATTTCATGGAAGTGTTAAAGCTGCCCGATAACTTCGACATTTACGTAGGCCCGATACTTAGTACCAAAACCATGTCCTTGCAAACGGGCGTGCGCTATAACTTCGGCGAGGTGTTCGGCGTATACGGCTCAGTGCAATACAACTTCTTCGAGACCATAACCATAGGCAGCAACTTAGGCGTTTACCCCGAAAAGTTCGCTTTCTCGGCAGGTTTCACCATCAGCATATAATGGTGTAGGCCGCCGAACGGCTGTTAAAACAAAACATTAAGGCGTTGCCTTCCACGCGCAATACGTGGTATAGGCAACGCCTTTTCTTATTGTACTACCAATCTAAGGCTATCCACTTTAAGTCTTGCACGCATCCATTGGTGCAATCGTTTCTTGTCCGTTGGCGACAGTTTCCCCTTGCAGTCAACAACGGCCAATACATATTGCGTTGTGGCCGTTGTGTCAACGCGGGCCTCGGCAACGTTGCCCAGACTGATACTTGTGGTTTGCGGACAAACGGCTTGTATCTCCGTACGCATGTCGCTGGCCAATTTTGGCAGGCGTTCATACTTTCGGTTTTTGGCTTTCAACGCCCGTATTTCGTCAGCCTGCTCCAAAAGTTTCGTGTTCTTTGCCTGCGATGCACCGCCGTTTACGTTGAGCATCTGGCTCAACATCAGGCTATCAGCCTGCATTCCCTGTATCACGTTCAGCTTAAACTGCCCCAGCTTGTACTCCTCCATACGCCTTCGGGCATCAGTTATTTCCGCCTCAGTAAGGCGTTTTCCCACGGTTACGATGTTCAGCGAACTACTCTTGTCGTCTATCTTGTGCGAGATAATCTGGGCACCCTTCGTCTCAAACTCATTCTTAACGAATTTCAAGATGGCGTTTTCCTGCACACTCTCGCGCACAATTTGTACGGTCATGTAGGCGGCGGGCAGCATTGTAAGCACCACTGCGCCTATCATATAGCGGTTAACAACGGCCAAGCGCGCTGCATCCACACTGTCCTTACGTTTAAACCGCAACATCCGCACCCCCAAAAACGTGGCTAGGGCGATGAAAACCGTGTTGATGAAGTACAGGTAAAACGCCCCTAAGAAATACGAAAGGTTGCCAACGGCCAGTCCATAACCTGCCGTACACAGCGGCGGCATCAAGGCTGTGGCGATGGCAACACCCGGCAGTACGTTGCCTTTACCCTTTGTACAAAGCGCCAAAATACCTGCCGCACCACCGAAGAGGGCGATGAGCACATCGTAAAGCGTGGGCGACGTACGGGCAAGAAGTTCAGATTGCGCCTCGGTTAGCGGTGTAATGGTGAAATAAAGCGTGGCCGTAATCACACTGATAACCGTTGCCACAAGGTAATGCGTGGCCGAACGTTTAAGCAATTCCAAGTCGGTAATGCCCACTGCCAACCCCATGCCAATGATAGGGCCCATCAATGGCGAGATAAGCATGGCACCGATAATTACGGCCGTGGAGTTAACGTTCAGTCCCAACGATGCAATGAGGATGGCAAAGATTAGCACCCAAAGGTTTGCACCGTGGAAAGTAACACCGCTGTTTATCTGTTTGATGGTTTCTTTCTCGTTCTCTTTGTCGGGCAGGGCGTTGAAGTAGCCTTTCACCACCTGCCAAAGTGTATGTTCACTGTTTGTCATGTTTCTGTTATTTAGCTGCAAAATTACGCGTTTAAGTTGACATTCGCAAATAGAGTACGGCTTTACTTTAAGATTTCTACAAATGTAGAGGGTTTAATGTCGTTATAATGCCAACACAAACAAGCATCCTTCTCACATACAAAGTGCAGCACAAACAAGCTCACTGGCTTATAAACGCACGAAAACCCAACAACTCATCAACACACAACGCACAAACTTACAAACTCAAAAACTTATAAACTCATCAACTTGCAAACCCAAAAACTCACAAACTCACAAACTGATAAACACATCAACTCACGAACTTACAAACTCAAAAACTTAAATCGTTATTTTTTATTTTACAACTCCGCGCAAATTTTCTCTCCGTTCTAGCGCAAATATGGATCAAAAAGCAGCTAAAATGCCACTATTTTTAACCTTTCACACCTTTCTGTTTGTCTGTTTTTAAGAACACAACCTGCATTTAGCACCATTTTGCCTTTCTAGATTGGTCGCCAGCTCATTATTATTAACGCCCAAATACACGCTTTTTGCCCCTAAAGCCCCACTTTTTAATGGTCAATTTGCCCTTTCGGGCCATTAAAAACATGGTTCGAAAAGGTTATGTTTATACAATCGCAGTGTTATATTTATGCTTATCGGCTTGCATTTAGTAGCAAATCGCACTGCATTTAGCAGCATTTTACCTTGCATTTAGCAGCAAAACGCAGTGCATTTAGCACCAAAACGCACTGCGTTTAGCGGCATATTGCACTATATTTAGCAACAAATAGCCCGAAAACTGGTGCAAATGGCGGTTTCTTTAAATAAAAATTCATTTCCCACATTCACTTACTACCCCCTTTTTAGCATCAAAACCAACCTTCGCGAGAATCGTTTTTTTGCGGCAAGGTGAGCGATTGGTTGCCTGAAAGGGCACTCACAATGTTAAATTTTGCACTGAAAACTAGACAAAAACGATTATATTGTTTACACGAACATGGTAAACAGCATGCGAAGCACGTATGCTTACAACACGAGCGATTGTGGCACAGGCTGCTCATGGGCAACGTAGACAGCAGCATGGAAACGAAGAAGTAATCTATCATCCTCTCTTGACGTTGCCCACTACGTCTTCAAAAATAAGGCAGGCAATATGCTCAACAACACACAAAATCTGCACAGGCTCTAATATACCGATTGGGGGTAAAAGTGAAGACTACTTCATATTAAAGGTTCTTTTCTCGTTCCTCGAAAAGTGCGTTTTCTCGCCATGACAATGTTCGAGCA
>ERZ772986.390-NODE-390-length-27938-cov-11.354194_pt1 | contig 27938 bp, 19 predicted proteins | sample MGYA00511898_ERZ772986 | MGnify/ENA primary metagenome ERZ772986 (study PRJEB29015, sample SAMEA2737934) | human oral metagenome | biome: human oral; feature: human-associated habitat; material: dental | place: China | collected 2148 ... | reverse complement strand
CCAAATTGTGCAATCAGATTTCCCTTGCGTCTTGCATGATTGGCTATGCAGATGCGATGGCTCTTGCCCAGCAAGGAGGACTGGATGTCAGACAGACACTTGAGATGATTGCGTCTGGCATGGGCTCTTCTCGCGCACTTCAAGAACTTGCACCCAAGTCTATCGAGGGTGATTTTACTCCCGGATTTTTGGCCGAGCACTTCCGCAAAGATATTGCGCTGGCACTTGCACAATCTGAGGATTTGGATATTACGCTTCCGGGCACCGAGACGGCATTTGCCCTCTTTGACATGCTGTGTCAAGTGGGTGGATCCCGCATGGGTACGCAAGCTCTTACCCTTTTGTATAGCGATGAACAAACGGGAACTGCCGCCGGGATTGATTGGTCGCTGCTTGATTCCGAAGAAGAGGAATGTGGCCATCACCACGAGGATCACGACTGCTGCGGCGGTCATCACCACGAGGATGGTGATTGCTGTGGTGGTCACCACCATGAAGGCCACGATTGCTGCAGCGGTCACCACCATGACAGTCATGAGCACACCTGCGATCACCATCATGAACACTAGAAAGTAGCAACATTGAGCGATATAACAACCCCGCAGAGTTCCATTGCGGTATTTATTGATTATGAAAATTTTCCGGTAGGTTCCAATGGGTCTCGAGATGCCTTAAAGCTTGTTTTTGAGCGGCTTGTTGACAAAGGGCGAATTACCATAAAGCGCGCATATTGCGATTGGAGTCGTCATGAGTCGGTAAAGCCTGCCCTGCACGAGCTTGGCGTTGAGCTTATTGAAATTCCCGATAACTCTCAAAAAGGAAAAAACTCTGCCGATATTCATTTGGCCGTTGATGCGCTGGAAGCATGTCTTACCAAAGATCACATTGATACCTTCGCCATCCTTTCAGGAGATTCGGATTTTTCTCCCTTGGTGGCAAAGCTCAAGGAGTATGACAAAACCGTTATTGGTATTGGGCGTAAAAAGGGAACGGCATCCCTGCTTGAAAATGTATGTGATGAGTTTATCTTTTATGAAGATATTGCGGAAAAAGAGAAATTTAGCGCAGTTACTCGTTTCCCAAGCTACAAGAATAAAGTCGCAAAAGATAAACAGAGCTGCTATAAGCTGTTGTTCCAGACAATTGATTCGCTTCAAAGCGAAAATGACCAGGCAATTTATGCCTCACAACTCAAGCTGACCATGAAACGCAAGCGCCCCGATTTCTCTGAAACGACATATGGATATCGTACGTTTACTGCTTTACTTCAGGAAGCTTCGCGATTAGGATTTATTAAAATTCATAAGGATGAAAAAACCGGAACAATGGTAGACGGTTTTAGTGATGAGTAAGCCGAAGAGCAGAGAAAGGAATTGCTTCGATGGCTACTAAAAAAGAGACGGATAAGAAGGTCGTTGAGAAAGCTGACCATAAGGACGGCGAGAAGACCGATAAAAAGAGTAAGAAGGCTTCTGGGAGTGCTAAGAAGTCTGCTGCTAAGGAGTCCGCAGCTAAGAAGCCTGTTGCTAAGAAAGTTGCGGCTAAGAAGGCTTCCACTAAGAAGCCTGCGGCTAAAAAGGCTTCCAAAGAAGAGTCTCCTAAAGAAAAGGCTTCTAAAGGAGAATCTTCTGCTCCGGTAAGTCCCGCAAAAAAGGATTCAAAATCAAAGGGTCTCACCGCCGCTCAGAAGAAAGAAATTGAGTCCTTTATTGAGAGTCTTTCAAATCCGAGCCGTCGTCGGCGTCAAGAAGCGGCTCATGAAATTGCAGAGATTGCACAAACAGCTCCCGAAGCATTTGAAGGTAGGGTTGAAGATCTTATTGATGCTCTGTATCGGCCGGAAGCTCAGACTCGTTGGGAGATCCTTGCCGCTTTAGCAAGCTTAAGTGAGTCCTATGGGAATGAAGTTATCAAGGCGTTTGACGGTGCGGAGGCATCACTTTTTGATGACACTTCATCAACGGTTCGTCTTGCGGCGTTTCTGTTTTTGACGCGCTATGGTGCAACATCGCAAAAGCATTCCGATCAGGCATGGCCTCTTTTAAATGAGGCAATTCAGTGCTACCACGGTGATGCAGAATACTATGACATGCTTGTCGGAACTTTGAATTTTGCGAAAGGCGCCGTTTCTAAAGAGACGAAAGCAGCCCTTAAAGAGCGTTTTGCGTTCGACGCAGAAAATGCAACGGGGTATATACAGAAATTCTCTGCCGAGATTGTTGCGGCTGCTCAATAGCTTTATTTAGCTGCAAGAAGTTCTTCTCGCCACGGTGGGCGTAAGGAGAAGAGAGCATGTATATGTGAAGGAGAGTGTGCGTGAGGTACACAACCCTTCACAATAGGGTACACTTCTTACGGTTCTTACAAAGTAAGTAATTGAAATACGCAATGTATGAGTATGAAAGGTTTGTTATGCCAAACGTAGATGTAAAGCACATGAACATCAAAATCGCGCTGCCTGTGGCGATTGTGGTTGCTCTCGTTATTGGAGTGGTAATTGGTCATTTCCTTCCCATTCCAGGAGGAGCCGGAGCCACTTCAGTACTTGGTAAGACCGCCGTTTCCGAAGCTGAGCTTGATTCTCCTATCGGTTCATATACGGTTGACGGAAAGACTGAAAACATCACCGCTCGACAGGTTCTTGAATCCTCAACCGGCGTAGATAGCGCTAAGCAGAAAGACGGTACGTACACGCTTCCGTCCATGGATAAGGCTTTTACCTATGCCCGCAATCAGGTTATTCTCAAGGGCGCCGAGGCGGCCGGTTTTTCTGCATCCGACGATGAGATAAGCGAATATGCCAAGAAGAATCTTCAGACCGATGATTATGAGGCTATCGGCAAGCAGTATGGATTTTCGGCTGATGCCACCAAGGAACTTCTCCGCCAGGCGGTAGTCATACAGAAGTATCGCGAGTCCGTTATTACCACCAAACTTCCTGCTACTCCTACCATGCCAACCGCACCATCCGACGGCAAGCAAGATACGGCAAACGCGGATTATGCCAAGTACATTATCGATCTTGCAGGCGACGAGTGGAGTGCCGATAAGAACACGTGGGCTTCTACCGATGGTCCTTATTACAAGGCGCTGAATGGCTACTCCATTTCTAACGATTCCGCAACGTATGAGGCAGCTTTGGCGGCTTACAAGGTCGCCGGCAGCAACTACCAGCAGGTGGCAGCTCAGGCAACTGCAGAGTGGCGCAACGCGGCAAATAAATTGCTCGAAAAGTCCTCCGTGTCTATCTACTCTCTCGCACTATAGTCTGAGTTTTGGTGGTTTATGCTCTGCGATGTATGTCGTGTAATTTTTAGGGCAAAATCATGTAGGTACTAATCCATAAAACCTGTAATCAGTATCATGATTACAGGTTTTATTTTGGAGATGGGAAGCGTGATGAAGGTTGTAATAAGCGCGTGTCTGCTTGGCTTTCCCGTTCGATATGACGGCGGTGCAAAAACATCCCGTGCGGTTCAGGAGTTTGCTTCAAAAGTTGAAGCAATGCACTTGTGTCCGGAGGTTCGCTCCGGACTGCCAACTCCGCGGCCGCCGGCAGAACAGCGGGATGGTCGTATATGGCTTAAGGACGGCACTGAGGTTACTGATAGCTTTCGGAGGGGAGCGCTTTGCTCTCTTGCCACCGCTCAAGAATTTGGAGCAACGCTTGCCGTTTTGAAGGCTAAAAGCCCGTCTTGCGGCGTGCATGAGGTCTATGATGGTACATATTCAGGAAGACTCATTCCCGGTGAGGGTATTTTTGCCCGTCACTTAAAAGAGGAGGGGATTTGTGTGGTTACCGAGAAGACCGTTGAAGAGATAAAGCCATCCGTTGAGCATCCTGTTGCTCTTGTGTTGGGAACCGGTCTTGGACATTTAGCAAACCTCGTGAAGCCGGTGCGTCGCATTGATTACCGTGATATTGAGGGATTTCCGGTAGATGCTCAACCGGTTACCGGACATAGCTTTGAGGCTACCATAGGAACCATCGATGGCGTTCCCGTTGTGGTGTATCCGGGTCGCGTACATCTCTACCAGGGATATTCCGCAGCCGAAGTAACGGCGTTAGTGCAGCACGCACATCATTTGGGCTGTCGCGATATCATTTTTGCAGGTGCCACGGGAGCCGTTCCGGGAAATGCCGGTACCGGTCTTGGTATTATTACCGATCAGATTAACCTTACCGGCACCAATCCTCTTGCTGAGTGGGCCGGCCTCAAGAATGTTGAAACTCCCTTTGTTGATATGAATGATGCGTATTCTCCCTATCTCCGTACGCTTGCACGAGGCGTGGCCGACGATCTGGGTATTACGGTAGAGGAAGGGATTTTTGCCGGTCTTCTCGGTCCTAACTTTGAGACACCGGCAGAAGTGAACATGCTACGAGCCATGAATGTCTCATACACGGGCGTTTCAACGGCACTTGAAGTTATTATGGCTCGCGCGCTGAACATGAATGTGTTGGGGCTTACACTGGCTGCCAATCCCGCCGGTGCTCGGGGTACTACGCACAAGAGCGTTCTTGAAGCAGCCGAGCACTACGCGGATGATTTTGAGCGGCTTGTGAGGGGTATTTTGCGTCTTCTCTAAATTATGGCTTGAAATGCGCCGGTATTCCCCGTATAGTTGTTAGCCGCATATGCTTGTATGGTTTGTCTTAAGAGACTTTACAACGTATCGTGTGCCAGCTTAGCTCAGTTGGTAGAGCACCGCTCTCGTAAAGCGGGGGTCACCAGTTCAAGTCTGGTAGCTGGCTCCATGAAATCGCAGGTAGTCGCTTTATGGTGGCTACCTTTTTTGTGTGAGTGGCTTGAGCTCTTTGATTGCTTTAGTGCTACTGAAACAGCGCTGCCGGAATGGTGCTGCCAGAACAGCGCTGCCAGAAATGCGCCAAGTTGGGTCGTCATTTTGGCGCTGCCGGAACAGCGCTGCCAAAAATGCGCCAAGTTGGGCGCAAGTTGCCAAACTTGCAGCAAGTATGGTTCAAATATGCCAAACTTGCAGTAAGTATGGCAATATAAGCCATACTTGGCGTATTTTTGGCAGCACTAGGCAGGTATGATCATGCTCGTAAGGTCTTCTCGCTTTACTTGCCATGATCGTTGAAATTGCGTATCAACGGCTGTCTGCAAATCCGCAGGCAGCCGTTTTGCTTTCGTGGTGGTTTTCTCGTGGCGTAGGCAATTGGTACCAAATTGGATGTTTAGTGGTGATTTGATTCACCACTAAACGCTCAAATTCCGGAAAAACCACCACTAAATGCCGTTTTTACGGGAAAAACCACCACTAAACCCGTCAAATGGTACCATTTTACAAAATTTTTATTTACTGGTGGTTTCCTCTGCAAAGTCTATTCCTCTGGTATCAACGGCTGATATGCTTTGTTCACATCAATATGACAGTAACCACCAGGATTTTTCTTGAGATAGTCTTGGTGATAATCCTCGGCAAGGATGTAGTTTTGAAGCGGTTCTATTTCAACGGCAAGCTCAGCACCAAGCTTTTTTCTTTGATGAGCAACAGCTTTGTTAATTACTGGAAGGTCTGTATCGGCACTGTAGTAAATACCTGTGCGATACTGCCGCCCAACATCGTTACCCTGTTTGTTAATTGAGAGAGGATCAATAACGCGAAAGTAATAACGCAAAATGTCCGTAAGAGAAATTACGGCTTCATCATAGGTAACATGGACGGTTTCCGCATGATCGGTAGTATGTACCTGCTGATAGTCGGTAGCCTCGGTGGTGCCATTTGCATACCCGACGGTAGTTTTTGTGACGCCGTTAATGCGAGAGAAGTATTCTTCGAGTCCCCAAAAACATCCGCCCGCAAGGTAAATCTCTGACATGGCACTCCTTAGTACGCCGAAATGAATGTAATACATATGACATATCCGGCCTGCATGTGCAAGCCGGATATCTTAGTGCAGACAACAAATGCTGATAGCAGGGTAGTCTTCAAGCTATCCGAGAGGAACGCCCGGACTCTACTCCATCTCACCGGGAGCAATACGGGCGACTGCCTGCTCAAAATCGCGAGTACCCCGGAAGACATCGTGCGTGTAGGGGTTGATGTCCTGCATCTTAGAGCGGTAAATGATATAGCCAAGTGCCAAAATATTTGCTATCAGTGCAATGACAGACACAATGACATTGGTGTTGTAATTAAGTACCGAATGAGTCACAAATACGCTGTTCTCTTGGAAGGCAGGGAAGACCTGAGCAAACATGCACCAGATGGCCAGCGTGTTTGCACGATTCTGAATCCAGCCACCCTTGTTCCACAGAGCGTTGGCGACCGTTGGAGCAAGAAGAAGTGCAAAGCCGCAGAAGAATGCGTGATGCGGCAGGCAGTTATAGGTGTAGCAGAAATTCCAAATATCGTACGCGATGATGAAGACCCAGGTCATATCGGGCCAAAGCATGTCGCGCTCATCTTTGGAGGTATAGACGCTCCACCAAGCGGTCATGCAGAAGATGTTCAAGAGTCCGGCGATGCCGTTAAACACGTTGTTCCAGCCGGCAACCTGAGTAGCGCCTTCTGAGGTGACCCAAGTCTGCTCGCCAAGTGCAAAGAAGTGATATGCACTTTCAAAGTCGGAGACGACGGCAATCAAAATATTTATGGCAACGATGACAAAAGGAAAGGCCTTGAACCAGTGAGCTTTGCCGAGCTTTCCCCAGTGATATTTAATGACCATAAACCCGAGACATCCGGTAAGTGCTGCGTATACCTTGGCATAATGGAACCAGCTGTTTTGATATATGTTGGTTGGATTATTGATGGCCCATTCCTGTCCGTTTGCTACGCCAATCGCAATTGCAATGCAATAGATGGTCATGGCAAGCGGTAGAACAACAAACATAAAAATACCGCCAGCCTTTGAGCGCCGTGCAATTTCGTTGGTGACGATAAGTGCTACAAAGACTGCAATCCAACCAAGCCACTGAAAGAGGGCATGGTCTCCATACACATTGAATAACATTTTCTCTCCTTTTGACACAAATTTCGGGCGCCTCGTTGTCTATATCTGTGCAACTGACTTCCCCACCACTGCTAAGCTATAGAAAAGTGTACAGCTTTTTATATAAGACATGCAGAATTTATCGGTGATCTTGCGTTATTTTGCGGTACTCTATGGATATCCCGTGAAAGCCTCAGCGAATGGGGGAGTCCACCTATCGCTAAGGCTCCATTTGGTACAATAAGACCACCTTAATAAAATCTATACTAATTCCTGTATAGATTTTATACGTATGAGAGGAGCCGCGTATGGCAGGCCAGATCCGTATCACCCCCGATCAGATGCGTTCCCGTGCAGGGGAGTACCGTCAGCAGCAGGCAGAGGTGGAAAATGTCATCTCCCGCATGGACTCCCTTCTCTCCGAGCTCCAGGGAGAGTGGGAGGGCGAGGCATCCCGTGCCTACTCGGCGCGCTTCTCCGAGCTCCGTCCCGGCTTCGTGAAGGCCCAAGAGCTCATCGGGGAGATCGCCCAGGCCCTCGATGCCACCGCGCAGTCCCTTGAGGAGGTCGACGCGAACATCGCCTCGCAGTTCCGCGGGTAGGCCCACAGACAGCTCCTGTGGGCAAGGTCCCACAGGCAGGCCTTGGGGTCAAGGTCCCACAGGCGGCCCCGCAGGCAGGCCCTGCGGGCGGCCGCCTTGTCTTCCGAACAGACTTTTAGATTCAAGAGGGGAGCAGCCTTATGGATACGCTTGACATCGAGCCTGTCCACCATCTGCTCCTCTCCCATTTGGGCGAGAAGTCCTTCACGGTCCCCGTGGACGTGGCCCTGCATGGGGCGTTCCCCATCTGCGACCCGGGCCTGGACGGCTCCGAGCGCATCGCCACCCTCGTCCTTGCACGCGGGGGCCATACGCTCAAGGCCGAGGGAGGCCGCCTGTTCAGGGAGGACGGAGGGGAAGTCTTGAGGGAGCTCCCCCTTCCGGAGCTCTCCCATCCCCGCATCCTTGCCCTCGAGGGCAAGGGAGGCCCTACGGGCTCCCTGCTCTTCGTCCGTCCCTCGACCGAGTCCTTCCGCACCTTCCGCAGGCTGGGCTTCCCAAAGGACGTCGAGCTCTCCTTGGGCTCGGACCAGGCGTGTGTCCTCTCTTACCGGGCCGCGCATGTGGCCGCCTGCGAGGCACACCTCTCGCTCTCAAGGGACACGTGGTCTTTGGATGTGGGGGAAGGAAGCACATATCTCTATCTCAACGGTCGGCGCCTGTCCCCAAAAAGTACCTATGGCCTTGCGCCCGGTGACACGCTCACCCTCTTCGACCTCACCCTCTCCGTCTATCCGCGCCTCATCTCATTGAACGCACCTGCCTCCCTTACCCTGAACCTCCCTGAGGGGGCCGTGCCCCTGACGAGGGAGGACCTCGCATCCCGGACGGCCGGCCCTATCCCCGTGCAGGATGTGCCGAAGGAGCCGTCCTTCTCGCCTTCCCCGCGCCTCATGGGGACCGTCCGCCCCCTGGCCTTCACGGTGGAGGCCCCTCCCCAGAGGAGGGAGCCGGACGAGACCCCGCTCATCATGAGGGCAGGCCCCTCCGCCCTCATGGGCGTCTCGTCGCTCTTCATGGGGATGAATGCGGTCTCGCGCCTGGCGGAGGGCGCCCCCGTACTCTCAACTGCCCCCGGCATCGCGATGGCGCTCTCCATGTTCTTGGGCATGGTGCTGTGGCCCGTGGCGTCGAGGCACTACGAGAGGAGGCGCGCGGGGCAGGCGGAGAGACTCCGCCGCCGCGCCTACGAGGACTATCTGGCACACCTCGAGTGGGAGCTCGGGCAGGGGAGGCAGCGGCAGAGGGATGTCCTGGAGAGAAACAGGATCTCCCCGTATGCCTGCCTGGAGCTCGCCTACAGCGCAAGCCCACAGCTCTTCGGGCGCACCCTTGAGGACGAGGACGCCCTCGCGTTCCGCATAGGGGTGGGGGACGTGCCCCTGGCGGCAGACATCTCTTGGCCTTCCCGCTCCTTCTCCCTCGTGCAGGACCCGCTCACCGAGGCAGCCCTCGAGATGGCGGAGCGGCCCCAGATGGTCGAGGGGGTGCCTGTGGCCCTCGACCTCAAGGAAACCCGCGTGGTGGGCATCGCGGGCGAGAAGGGCCTGCGGGATGCCCTCGTCCGCTCCCTCATCGTGCAGGCGACGACCCTCTACAGCCCCCGTGTGCTCAAGCTCGCCTGCTTCTTGGACCCGGAGGACGACAGGGGGCTGGGGGACGCCTTGAGGCGCCTCGAGGCCACGCTCGGGGAGGACGGGCGCTGCCGCATGGTGGCGTCTTGTGCCGCGGACGCCCGCGACCTCGGCGGACACCTCTCCCGCGCCCTTGCCGTCCATGCCGAAAAGGGGCAGGGTGGCATCCACTACCTCGTCCTCGCCTGCAACCGCCGCCTTGCCGCAGCGACCGAGCTGGCCTCGCACCTGGAGAAGGGCGGGGAGGCTTCGGCCACCCTCGTCTATACGGCCGACACCGTCGAGGGCCTGCCCGCCTCTGCCACCCGCGTGGTGGAGCTCGCGCCTTGCGCCTCGCGCACCTTCCTCGCACATGACGCCGCACGGAGCGAGCTCCCCTTCGTGCCGGACGCCTGTCCGGACGTGCACGACCTCTTTGACCTCGCCAAGGCGCTCTCGCATGTGCGCCTTGCGCACCAAGGTCCCTCCTTCATACTCCCTTCCTCCCTCGGCTTCATCGAGTGCCTGGGCACCTCCTCGGTAGACGCCCTCGGCATCGAGAGGCGCTGGGGGGAGGCCGACGCCACCCGCTCCCTCGCGGCGACGGTGGGCCTCACCTCGGAAGGCACCCCGCTCGTGCTGGACGCCCATGAGGCGGCGGACGGCCCCCACGGCCTCGTGGCCGGGACCACGGGGTCGGGCAAGAGCGAGCTCGTCATCACCTGGATACTCTCGCTGTGCGTCTCCTATCCCCCCGACCAGGTGTCCTTCGTCCTCATCGACTACAAGGGAGGCGGGCTCGCCGCCGCCTTCTCGAGGGAGGGGCTCGTCCTCCCGCACCTGGCGGGCACCGTCACCAACCTGGACGGCTCGGAGGTGGCCCGCTCCCTTGCCTCGCTCAGGGCGGAGCTCACGCGCAGGCAGAGGATGCTCGATGAGGCGAAGAGGGAGACCGGCGAGGCCACGATGGACATCACGTCCTACCTGCGCCACTACCGCACGGGCGACGTGGCAGAGCCTATGCCGCACCTCTTCATCGTGGCGGACGAGTTCGCAGAGCTCAAGCAGCAGGAGCCCGACTTCATGGAGGGCCTCATCTCGGCTGCCCGCATAGGCCGCTCCCTCGGCGTGCACCTGGTGCTTGCCACCCAGAAGCCCGCGGGCGTCGTCTCCGACCAGATCTCGGCGAACTCGCGCTTCAGGGTGTGCCTGAGGGTCGCGGACGCCGCCGACTCCAAGGAGATGGTCCGACGCCCGGATGCGGCCCGGCTCGAGGGTCCGGGAAGGCTCCTGCTGCTCGTGGGCTATGACGAGCGCTACGTGCTGGGGCAGGCGGCCTATGCGGGAGGGCCCTATGCGCCCGGTGCCTCCCTGCGCACCAAGGCGTCCGTCGAGCTCCTGACGCCCACGGGGGGCGTGCTCGACCGCCTGCGGCTGGAGGGGGCATCCGAGGCCTCGCACACAAGCGAGCTCGACGCCTGTCTCGCCGAGGTCATACGCGTCGCCGCAGGCTCCGCATGCCGCAGGCTCTGGCTCGACCCCCTGGAGGCCCATCCTACCTTGGACGGGCTCAGCGCCCGCTACCCGGATGCCCATGGGCAGGACGCCCCTTGGGAGATAAACCCCCTCATCGGGGAGATCGACGACCCAGAGCATCAGAGGAAGCACGCCCTGACGCTCCCGCTCTCGCGCGTGGGCAACGCGGCCATCTATGGCTCTGTGGGATCAGGTATAGAGGAGCTCGTGGGTTCCGCCCTCTACGACCTTCTAAAACATCATGACCCGCACAACCTTAATGTCTACATACTTGATTTCGCCTCTGAGCTCCTTTGCTCCTTCGGAGCCCACTCTTGTGTGGGGGATGTGGCGACGATAGACGATGTGGAGAAAGTCGGCCGCCTCTTCGATTTCCTGGAAAAGGAGATCCGCTCGAGGAGAAAGATGCTTTCAACTGCCCGAAAGAACTTTCATGCTTATGAGGCGAGCGAGGAGAGTCCTTTTGCCTCGATCCTATTGGTAGTGAATGGCATGGGGGCTTTTACCGAGCTCTTTGGGGAATATGAGCCCAGACTCGTCCGGATACTGCGCGATGGGGCCCGCGTTGGGATCTCGACTCTTGTCACAGCCACTGCACCAAGTGAGATACGCCTGCGTATCCGCCAAGGTTTCAAGCAATATCTTGCCTGCGAGCTCTCGAACAAGGATGATTATTTACAGGTATTCTCAAACATGAGGGGGATGGTACCGCCTCTTGGATTTGCAAGGGGAATCATTGAGCGCGAGAACAAGAAGTACCTCTTCCAGGGGGCCTTTATCGAGGGAGTGGATGAGGACAGGCAAGAGCTTGTCGACAAGCTCATAGAGACGGGCTCGCATGAGGTGAGTGCAAGCCCTATAGCACTTATGCCGGAACATATTGTGCCACCAGATCTACACGCTCTCCAAAAGCCCCGCTCCCTTGCTATAGGGCTTTATGAGAACAACCTTGAGCCAGTATACCTTTCATGTGGGACAAGCCCTCTCGGGCGGGTCCACTATGCGTCGTCCGGAGTCGGACGTATGTTTGTGCAGTCGCTCTGCCTGCTCGCGCAAGCGGAGGGTATTCCTTGCAGACTTGCTGACATGGACGGCCTTCTAGATGATGAGAAATGCCCAGGCATCTGTCGGACACGCAAACTCGAGGATGTCTTTGGGTGGCTCAAACAAGATATGGCGGCGGACTTTGATCTCATCATCATCACCGGCATAAAAGAGGGTTTTTCCTCTCTTGAACCCCAGAGGGCGATTGAATTGAAAAATGCCCTTTCTGCCCTCAGCAGAAAGGGGAACAGATTCGTGCTTCTAGTAGATGGTGCTATGAGCCCCTCATATACACATGAGGGGTGGTATCTCAGCCATGCCGGACAGGGGGACGGTATATGGATAGGACCTGGGGCGGACGCACAGACACCCATGAGGGTGTCCTATGGATCTGGAGACAAAATGGAGGGCGATATCGAAGGCGACCAGGGCTATGTGCTTATCTCAGGCCGTGCCCGCTTTGCCCAATTCATACATATGAGATATGAGGTTTCTGAGAGTAAAGGTAGGTGATATCAGTGGGAGGCACCATACGATCAGATACGGTGACGGCCGATGCCATCGTAGAGGCATATCTAGGCAGCTTTCAAGGCTATATTTACAAGAATTGTCTTGAGCAGATCTACAAACTCGCCCCCTATAGTGCCAATGACGTCCATGATTCGTTTTTCTCAAGCATTTTAGGGGCCACAGACGCGTGGAGAAAACTCATGAAGGCCGATGCAAAGATGATCTCGGAGGTCGCGGAGGAGTTTTCCAGCATTGATTTGAAGGTCGCTTCCAAGCTTATGGGAAGAGGTGTCCCATGCTCATCCAGTTCAATGAAGCCAAGAATGCTCTAGAGAAGGAGAACAAGAATCTTGGTGAGAAGATGGACGAGGCCCGGCGGCAGATAGACGCCATCGAGAGCCTCTCACTCAAGGACCAGGGACTCACGGGGGCGGCCTATAGGAGTTTGGAGGAACGTATACATCTGCGCACCTCGGTGCTCAAAGCCCACTATGTGGCATATCAGGAGATACAGGCTGCAAATGGCAATAACATCTCAGCGCTTGGAAGGCTCAAGCCCTCGGGGGAAGACGGCGAGGGCGCGGTCGATCCGGATGCGTGTGGGAGGAGGATTGAAGAATACCAGAAGAGGCTCTCTGGCATAGATGCCCAAATCGCCAAGGCCCAAAAGGAATATAGAGAACTGTCCGCTTTACTGCCTCGTGGAGAGGCCCAGCCCCTTGCCTTTCACCTCGGACAGGAGTGGCATTTCCGTCCTGAGAGGGAGGCCATTCACGCCTTGATTGAGATGAATACCGAGGCGATGGATCTGGCCAGGTCGTATATAGGATATGCAGAGGGAATCTATAGGGAGGCAAAGGATCGAGTGGCGAGGATGCTCGACGCGTCGACCACGTCGGTAAACTCAGTCCTTTATTCAGGTCGCTATGAGGCATCTGACTGGATGCTGGAAGTCGATAAGGGTTACGAGGTCTCCCAGATTCGCCGCAGGCTCTCCACTGACGGCGTCGTCAACAAAGGGGAGGTAGAGAGACTCTTTGGCAAGGAGTTCCTCACAGATGTGGAGAGACGTGCCCTTGCGATGCTCTTTGTCGATTTGGGGGAGGCAGCCCGGGCCGGCAACAACGGGCAGCTCAATGTCTTCTTGAATCTGGGATATAGAAATGATCGGGGGAGGCGTATCTCATACGATCAAAATCTGGATAGCCATGCAATAACCTATGTGGTCACGAGGGAGATGAAGTCCGGCTTTTGCGATTTTCTGCTGTATTGTTCCAATCCTAAGTGTGCAAGTTTTGAAAGGCTTGAGGGGTCTGAAAAGTACCAGGATACGAAGAACTATCTCTGCGCAATCTGCACAAGCTGCCTTCAGGTGAGGAAGTTTGGGGTATTGGCGACATCGAGATCTGGTGGGCTGATAGATTACGGCCCCGTAAACTCAAGCATCGAGGCCTCATTTGGGGTTGAGAAGAAAATCGGTGAGGACGGGGAAGGCGAAGACATCAACCTGCTGCATATACGCTATACGAGATCGGGACTTGCGAGCCAGTATAAAGACAACCGAGCCATGCAGGATCTATCAGCTATTACCTTTGACATCGCCTATGAGGGGGATGTTGCGGGGAACGCCGCCGACTTGACCGGCTACTACGCGGCGCATGAGGCCTTGGGTGTGGACCCCGGAAAAGAGGCTGTATACGGGGCGCTTGTCAGTGGATTCTCAAGTTTCGTGTCCGTCGGCGAGCTTCTGGGAGGGGGCTTCTATGGGTTTATGTATGATGCGGCAAAGGGCGGGGTGGAGGCCTATTCCAGTGCGTTAGAAACAAAAGACAGATACACCGAGCTGGGGGCCTTGGCCCAGGTTGGAAGCTCCGCCCAAGACCATTTCATTACAAACGGCGCAATCATACATGTCCACGGTCTTTCCAACCAAGAAGTCCCTAAAACGATCTTGATTCCCGACCAGGATGACTATTCAAAACAATGTGATATAGAGGCGAGTAAAGAATACCAGACGTACAGGGAAGAATGCGAGAGGTCTTCAGAGAAAGCCGACTCTTTGAGAGACTGGTTAACTGACAGTGTGGAGGTCGAGATCAATTCAGATTTACTTTTCCCTAATGATATTACTGGAACATTAGTAAAAAATACAAAGGAAGGTAAAATTTACTCTATCCAACGGAAAGACTATATAAGTCTTAAGGTCAAGTATAACGATTTAGTGGAGGAGCACCATGAGAGCACTGACTAGGCGCCACCTCATACAAGGCTCGTCCCTTCTGGCCGCCTCGGCCCTACTCTCCGCCTGCGGGAAGAAAGGAGTGAGGCCCGAGGATCTCTGGAGGACCCCGAACCCTTCCACCAAAGGATACTACGGCTTCATCGACGAGTCCGGCTCCTGGGCGATACCCCCCCAATTCGACAGGTTCAGCTTTTTCTCAGAGGATGGCGTGGCACCCGTCCTTCTTCGCAGATACATAGAGGAGCAATCTAAGGCCTGTGTCTACTCGGGTATCGTCGGCACCTCGGGGGGGTGGGTGAGGGAGCCTGGGTACGGGCTGGAGATGGGCCACAGCTTCAGCGAGGGGCTCGTCGGTACCATCGTGAGGGAAGATCCCGGACACCGATCAGCCGACGACATGGGCGGCTACATGGACACCTCAGGGGAGTGGGTCATAGAGCCCAAGATCTCTGTAGGGGATCATTTTCTCCAACCTTTTTGTGCGGCCAACTCCTTCGTCGGGGAGCCCTATGCGATGGCGCCCTCACTCGTCGATAAGGAACGAGATATATGTCGCTATGGCCTCATCGACAAAAGGGGGGAATGGCTCATAGAGCCCAGATTCAAATATCTCGATGCGTATTTCGACTCCAAGCAGACACAGGTAGGCCTAGCTGTTGCGGCAGAGAGCAGTAAAGGCGACGAGTCTCTATGTGGCTTCATCGACAACACGGGGAGCTGGGTGATCCCTCCCACCTTTAAATTTGCTTCCACCTTTGTGGGGGAGTATGCATGGGTGGGAGACGCGGAGACTGGACTTTCGGGGCTGATCACCCAGGACGGCCAGTGGGCGATTCCGCCAAAATATCGGACTGCGAATCCCATAGATGCCACCCGCGCGTTTGTCCGAGACCCACAAAGCAAGCTTGTGGGCGTGCTCGACCTGTCCCAGGACAGCTGGATCCTCGAACCCAGGTGGTATGACGCATGGACCGAGTCCAGCCATACCTATGTGATGGCTATGACAGAGAAGGGTGGCCCGGTAGGGATATATGCCATGGACACTGGAGAGACCGTCTTGGAGCCTGCATACAAAGACCTTATGTATGGTTCCCGTCTGATCGCCGCCCAAGCGCTTGAGAGCGGTCTTTGGGGATACATCGACATAGGGGGGACGTGGGTCATAGAGCCTGTCTACCGGGAAACCTGGGGTTTCTCTTCCAACGGCCTCGCTTCTGCTCAGGAGGCGATGTGACATGCCGCCGATGACGAGGCGCTACCTCATACAAGGCTCCTTCCGTAATGGGCTTGCCTGCGCTTCCCCAAGTGAGTGAGGGAAGTTATGTCTCGCCAAACTCCAAATACCATCGAAAAGCTTCGTAGGTCCTACTTGAAAAGGACGGGAGAGCTCACCGACCAAAAGAAAGCTGTCCAGAAGCTAAAAGCATTCTGGGAAGATTTCCTCACACAGGCGAGTCGCATCTCCGCCCAAACAGAAGACGACCTCCTCCTCTCCATGGGACAGCTCGAGGGAGATGACTTGGCAAGGCTTAAAGGGGCCCTTGCCGACGTAGTTGATGCGCGAGTGGAGACAAGGAACCTTATCATGCGAGAGATGGAGGAGGCCCAAGAAGAGGAAACCCGGCTGCATAAAAGGATAGAGGAGCTCGATGAGGAATACGCCTATGAGAGGAAGAGACTGCAAGTGTTGCATGAGGAACAGAAGGAGTAGCCCATGTCAGCTATCAGCCTCATGATAACCTCACCTGCCTTGGGAACTCCCGTGAGCATGTCGCTCTCCCTTGAGCTTACCGTAGGGGAGGCGACGGCGCTTATCGCCCGTATCCTGGCACGGAAGTATCCGGCCCTCTTTACTCCTACAGGAGACGAGATGCTCGTACTCCTTGAGGAGGATTCTTTTGAGCCTGCGTCTGCCGTGCTCAATCCGAAGGAGATCTTAGGTACGCTCCTTGCGACCCATGTCATAGAGGAAAACTCGAGGATTGCGCTGGTGTAGGTATGAAGATCAAGACCAAAAAGACGTTTTCCGGCAAGCTGAGATTCTTGCGGGTCACCCTCTCCAAAGACGAGTCGGTGGACTATATGGTTGCCCAATGGCTCAAGAACTATTCGGAGGACATCTTCGTACCCTTCACCTATCAGGAGAAGAGAAGGACCAAGCTCTTTTATGACCTGGAGGATACCGTCCCTCTGACCACCTTGGTGAAGACAAAGCTCTCCCTCGGTCAGTACGAGAGAGCCTTGAGATATATCAGCGAGGTCGTGGCGACGACGACCTCGCTGAGGCGTAGCCCCAATTCCCTTCTCATGGCTCCTGAGTATGTGTTTGTACAGGATAGCTCCGCCCTTCGCTTCATCTTCGTCCCTGTGACGCAAAAGCGCGTCAAAACAGCTCCTTTAGAGCTTATAGGATGGCTTTCTGACGATAAGAACGTATCGCTTGTGGTTGACTCCGATATGCGGCACGTGCAGGCATTGAACGCATGGACCCAGTCACAGCAGGTGTTTTTCCCCGAAAGGTTCAACGAGTTCCTTGATCGGGAGTTTTCACGCAGCGGTTCAAACGACCAGGCACATGCGGTCTACGAGCCTGAAGTCGATGAAAAGGTGCGCGAGAAGTGCCTCGTCGACCCCGTCTTCCTCATCACAGGAGTCGCAATCCAGGAGCCCACGGTGCAAGAGCGCATGGCAGAAAGCCCCCAAAACCCCATGCCTTCTGCCGGTATGGGACAGCCGGGAGAGTCCCAGGGGCCTCAAGATGGACAAGAGGCCCAGGGCGTCCAAGGCGCTCAGGACACCCAAGGTACCGAGACCTCCGCAACCCGCACAGAGGCCACTTCTGCGCCCTTGGCTGGAGGTCAGCCCCATACGGGCCCCCTCTCAATCATGCGCGTGAAGGACGGGCTTACCTATGGGCTTACCGGCAAGGTCCAGATACTCGGCCGCTCACAGGAGGTCGATATGACCTTTACCGGAAATACCGACATTTCGCGGCAGCATGCCACGGTAGAGCTCACCCAGCAAGGGGAAGTGATCCTTACCGACCTCGGTTCCGCCAATGGCACCTGGGTAGAAGGCCGCCGGCTTGCCGCCCATGTAGGTGTGCCGCTTCATCAGGGGGATATGTTCCGCCTTGCCCATGAGTGGTTCCAACTGGTGTAGGGAAAGGGAGGAGCAAGTGAGAAGGACAACGGCGTAAGCGTGAGGGTTCATAGGAAAAGGCCTGTAGACAGAAGAGCGGTCATTATTGAGAGGCAGTAGGGGAGCGTATGGTGAAAAAGATGGTTTCCAGCCAGGAGAAGACGGTCGGAGGTAGGTATCGCCTCCTGATGCCCATCGGCAAGGGCGGCATGTCCACGGTCTGGCTTGCCATGGACACCACGTTGGGCAAGCAGTGGGCTGTCAAAGAGATCAAGCTTACCGACGATGCAAAGCATCGCAAGCTGGTAGTCGAGAGCCTGCTTGCCGAGGCAAACCTCCTCAAGAGCCTCGACCATGCCGCCATCCCGCGCATTGTGGACCTTGTCGACGAGGGCGGCGTGCTGTATGTGGTGATGGACTATATAGAGGGAAAGACACTCTCACAGGTGCTCAAGGAGGGCAGCCCGCAGTCAGAGGACGATGTCATCGACTGGGCGATACAGCTCTGCGACGTCCTTGACTATCTGCACCATAGGACTCCCGCCCTTGTATACCGGGATCTGAAGCCTTCAAACGTGATGCTCCATGCGGACGGGACCATCCGCCTCATCGACTTTGGGATCACATGCGAGGAAGGTATGCTTGTGGACGGTGCCCATGTCCTGGGGACAAAGGGGTTTGGCGCTCCCGAGCAGTATCGCCCCGGAAGTGCCATCGACCGCACCGCAGACATCTATGGCCTTGGGGCCACCATGTATACCCTGCTTACCGATATACGGCCTCAGCATGGGGTGCCGGTAGAACCCCTTCGCCAGATCCGCCTTGACCTGAGCCGCGGTATAGAGGCGATCGTGGCAAAGGCCATGGAACACGCAAAGGAGAGCCGCTTCCAAGATGCCGCCCAGATGGCCTATGCGCTTGAGCATGTGAGGCAGAGTGAGGACGCCTACCAAAGGAAGCTCCGCCGCTCATGGCACACCTTTGTGGGCCTTTGCATGGCTGCGCTCCTCTGTTTGGCGGTGGGGGCGGGATGTCTTGCAGGCAGGGCCTTTGCGCTCAACTCCGACTTCGACTATTGGATGCACATCGCCGAACAGACGGTAGATCCCGAGGCGGCGCGCGATGCGTATGCAAAGGCAGCCGAGGCGCTGCCCCAAGACACAAGGCCCTATTTCGGCCTTCTCGACCTCTACCGTGCGGACGGGGTGTTCTCCCAAGATGAGGAGGCGGCCTTTGAACGGATCCTGATGCCACATTTACAGGAACTCCAGCGTGATGGCGCCTCATGGGGGAGGCTCTCGTTTGAGATAGGCAAGACCTATTGGTATTACTACGATGCAGGGGAGAATCCCTCCGGCGAGTTCACCCGGATGCGGGCAGCCTCACGGTGGATGAGGAATGCGGCAGGCGAGAAGGGCTTTGCGGGCCGGGCTTCTGCCCAGTTATACGCCGGTATCGCCGACTTTGAGAATGCCATCGTCCCCAGGATTGCGGAGGGGACCGATGCCGGTCTGTACGGGCCGTACTTCTCCGAGCTTTCTGAGCTGATAGCGTCCCTCGAGACCGAGGGTACCGATGTGATGAGGCTGCAGGGCGCTGAACTGGCACTTGATGCCTTGCGTGTATATCCCAGAAAATTCAGGGCAGATGGGGTGGCTAAGGAAGAGATGGACGCCTTGGCCGAGCGTGCGGCGGCGCTTGCCAAAAGTGTGGACACCACCTCCCAGACCGCCGACGAGCAGAAGGCCCGGATACTTGGGAACCTTGAGGCAACGAAACAGGCAATATCTGATTCCTTTGTTGATGTGGGGAGTGCGGACTAATGACTGATGGAATATCGACGGCAACGCTTTTAGGGATGATCTCGGCTGTCGGCTTCGGACTTGCGGCGGTGCTTGCGCTTTGTGCCGTCGTGACGTTCTTTGTGCTTGACATCAAGGGAGTCCGGGACGAGATGACCGGCCGCACGGCAGAGCGTGAGATTGCCCATATGAGGTCTACTACCTGGGCGGTGAGGCGCTCCCGCGAGCGGTCTGCCCGTAGGCTGATTACCGGGATGGATGCAGACGATGCCTCTGGGCATGTGAAGTTGCGCACCGTGGGAGGCACCCCGGCGGGCGTTGCGTCCGAGGATGCGACGACGCTTGAAGACGATGGTGCCACGACTCTTGAGGATGACGGCGCGACGACGCTTGAGGAGACGGACAGCGGCAAGGCCACCGGCTCCTTCGAAGATGCCACGACACTTGATGAAGCCACGACGTTTGAAGATGCCACAACGATCGATGATGCCACGACGTTTGAAGATGCCACAACTCTTGATGATGCCACGACGCTTGACAGCGGCAGGCCGGAGGTTTGAGGAACATGTGTAAGAGATTCCCCCGTATACTTTCGGGACTTATCGTCTTTTCGGTGGCCGTGACCGGCCTCACCTATACGCTTAAGGCTTCTGCGGAACCGGCACTTGAGACAGGGGGTGCCCTGTCGTCGGCTCCGATGCCGCCAGCGGCCCCGATGGCGCCGGTCGCCCGGACGCTCGAGGTACAAGGGGCCCCTGTCATTCCGGGGCTGGCCGAGGGCACTTCCGGCGTTGTGGAGATCGGTGGAAAGTATATTGCCTATGATGCGGGAAAGCATATCCGCGTGAAGCTCGTCGCCGCTCACGGGACTCTTGATGCGGGGACACTCCAATGCACGGCAAATGTGTATGACGGAAATTTTGCGCTTAGTGCCGCTGATAAGAGGTTGCCAATCGCTGCGGTTCCCGGGCAACCTGACACGTATGAGATAACCTTGGGTGAGGGCGTGTACCGCCTTGATGAGATCAAGGTAAGCGCACGTGACACACTGGGAAGCACGCTCCCGCCGGTACGTATCACCGCAGGTGGAGACGTTGAGACGGAAGATCACATCACCCTTGGATATCTTGCGGTGAGCAAGGACGTCTTGCATGCGGAAGACATCTTGGTCATAAATCCCGACGAGGTCGCCGGCCAGTCCGGCAAGGCAGTGGTGTTGAAGCCGAAGGCCTCGGGTTATTCTGTGGCCAATCTGGGTGTACGGGACCCGCTGTACCCGATTTACGTCGCGGCGGACAAGGCACCCGTTGTAAGCACTTTGTATACGGGTATCGCCGGCGGCACCATGGTTGCGCCGGGGCTTGCCTCGATGGGTTGGAACGCCCAAGCAGGGGCGTATGAAGAGGCGTTGGAGCTCACGCCGGAAAATATCTCCGACCTAGGCATAAGCCCCGATGGTGTCTATACCGTCACGCTTTCGTATCGCGGGCAGGCCGTCCAGAAGACCGTGGTGGTGGACAACCACGCGCCGCTCTACTATAGCGCGACATATGACATCGAGGTACCCGAAGGTGGTAACAAGCTCAATATCGACGACGGTGAGGGAGATAAACTGGTAGCCACTTCCGGCTGGGTTGCGTTCGACATCAAAGACGCGTTCAATGGCGAGAAGTTCGCGTCGGAGGAGAATGCGTCCGGTGTGGCACATGTGACAGTCACCATGCCCTTCTCGCCCGAGGGAGCAGATCCCGACGCCGGCCCGACACAGGAGGAGCACCTGGAAGCGACCTATGATGCTTCCTCCACATACTGGTATGTCTCCTTTACCAGACCGGGGACGTATTACTTCAACCAGGCGACGTTCCATGCCGTCGATGCGGCCGGCAATGACGGCGGTACGTCCATGCTGACACGCCTGCTCAGCTACGATGAGCATAACAAACCGATCTCCCGGCTGCAGATCCTTTCGCCCCAGGCCCAACCGGAGGTGTCGGTGGATGTCTTGGACCAGGAGGGGGCGCCTGCGGCACCTGACGGCTATCACCGCGGGGGCGTCCGTCTCTCAGTGCATATATCAGGTATCTTGGCGGACCTTTTGAAGAAATCGGGACTCATCGACTCTCTGGAAGTGGTGTACCAAGTCACCGATGCACAAGGGGAGACCTCCGAAAAAGTCATCCCGCTCTCGGAGCTTTCGTCTGACGGTGGGGAAAGGTGGACCTATGAGCTGGGGACCAACGAGGAACCTCCGGAAGAGGGTACCTATGCGGTCAGGGTGCGGTTTCCTTGGGTGACCGGGCAGATAACCACTGCGGCCACAACCTTTGTCTGCGACCACACGGCACCGGAGTTCGGCTCGCTTATGTCGAGTGCAGCAGGCCCTGTCTCGTGGGGCTCCATGTTCGTATCCTCCGATACGACGTTTACGGTCTCGGCGGCCGACAACGTATCCGGTGTCGCGGCAGGCACACTTGGGTTTTCGCCGAAGGACTCCCGTGGGACGTTGGGGGAGGCATCGATCGATGGCTCTGGGAATATCACCTTCATGCTTTCAGGAGACGGCAGCAGGCTGCGGCTTGAAGGCTCCCTGTTGACGGTCTCCGATAAGGCGGGCAATGAGGCCTCAGTAGACCTTGCGGAGCTGACAGCAAGGGCAGGTTCCAATATACCCGCAGGTACAAAGGGTGTAGTGGTGGATACTCAAGCACCCGTGCTCTCGGTCTCGTACGACAACAACGATGCGAGGAACGGCGCCTATTACCAGGCAGCCCGGACGGCGACGGTGACGCTGGAGGAATCGAACTTCGACCTCACCCGGGAGAACGAGCCCAGAAAGGTCATCGCGACGGCTTCTTTGGATGGAAGGGTTTCTCGCCAGCTGCTTGCCCAGGACTTTGAGAACCCCTCGGGCGACGGCAAGACGTGGGTGGCCGTCCTCCCATGCACGAGTGACGGCGATTGGACTGTCGATGCGTCTTATACGGATCCTGTCGGGCATGTATCGAATGCCGTTGTCGACTCTTTTGTGATCGACACGATGGCCCCGGTGATCACCGTGACGTTTGATAACAATGCCGCCAAGAACGGCCTCTACTTCAATGCGCCCAGGACGGCGACGGTCTCTATCCTTGAGAGGAACTTCTCGCCCGACCTTGCCTCCGTGGCGGCCCAGGCCAAGGAGGGGATTGCCCCAGGCCCGTCAAGTTGGGTGGCGGCGGACGGATCCGTCTGGCAGTGCTTCGTGGGCTTTTCCTCCGACGGACGTTATTCCATCACGATAAGTTGCACCGATCTGGCAGGAAATACCGCACATGAAACGGTGGTCCCCGAGTTTGTGATAGATATGACGCCGCCTGAGGTGAAAATCGAGCGCGTTTCCGACCATACGGCGTATGCCGGCGAGATCGCGCCCTATGCGAGCACGTCCGATACAAACTACGACCTCTCGGCAAGCGGCATCACCCTTGAGGGGGTACGCCGCGGGAGCATCCAGTGGATGCGTGGCGAGAATCGCTCGTATGATCGAGGTGGGGAGGCCCGCGATTACGTTGATTTCGAGCATGTGCTCGAAAACGATGATGTGTACACGCTGACGGCAAAGGCGACCGACCTTGCAGGCAACACTGCCGAGAAGAGCGTCACGTTCTCAGTCAACCGCTTCGGCTCAACGTATTACTTCTCCTCAGACACCGCCTCTCTGCGTGGCGAGTATCTACAGGACCCCCATGATATCGAAGTCACCGAGGTGAACGTCAGCGGGCTTGATGCATCCGCCTCCCATGTCGAGGTGGTAAAAGACTCCACGGTCATCGACCTGCACGAGGGGGAGGACTACAGCGTCTCGACATCGGATGAGCGGGGCTGGTCGGCGACGACCTACGTGCTGCCCGCAAAGCTCTTCTCGCAGGACGGATATTATCGCGTCATGTTGACTTCGCATGACAGGGCGGGAAACCTCTCACAGAATACGATGGAGAACAAGAACGAGACGAGGGATGCCGATGCGAGTGTCGCCTTTGCGCTTGACCGCACGGCACCGTCCGCCCGCCTTGCCGGTGTGGTCTCCCATGGCGTGTATTTTGGGCGAGACAAAGAGACGCTTCCCAAGATAAGCGACAACCTTGAGGTCGACCGCGCGATACTTTCGGTTGACGGCAAGGCTGTTGCCACGTGGAACTCGACTCAGATTGCGTCCGGGGATATCTCGTACACCCTGCCTGCCGATGCCAAGGCGCATGAGATAAGCCTCTCGGTCTGGGATAAGGCGGGAAACAAGTCTACCTATACGGCCTCCCAAGTGGTAGTGGCATCGGATCTGTTTGCCTATATCGCGGCAAGTCCGGTGCGACTCTTTGGCGTAATTTGCACAGGCATCGTCGGCCTTGGAGTTCTGGGGACGCTGGTCTATGTGGGTGCCCGCCGCTGGAAGCTCACCGCTGACGAGCGGGACCCGTTTGGCAGTGCCGCGACGAAATAAAGGCAATGTCAGAGATTTGGACGAGAGACAAGAGACCTGTGTCAAGATTTCGGACACGAAAAATCCGGGGTTTAATCGCTAACATTGGGATTCAAGCATTTTGCGGTAAGCGTTGCTTAAAAACCGGAATGCCTGAAAGGCTTGACTTGAAGCGGGTATATGAGGGATGTATCGAAACACTCAGCCATGCGTGCTGTATAACAGAAAGCGAGCTATTATGGCTACTCCTACCCTTGAGCTTTTCTTTAAGCCTACCTGCCCGTATTGCCACAAGGTTCTTTCGTTTATGAAAGATCACAACATTGAGATTCCTTTGCATGATATTGAGGCTGATGAAGCTGCTCGTAATCGCCTCATTGAGGTTGGCGGCAAGCGTCAGGTACCGTGTCTTTTCATTGACGGCGCTGCGATGTATGAGTCAAACGACATCATTTTCTATCTGAGTAAAACATTTGATGTTGACCATGTAGACTCAGGCGAGAAGAACGACGCAGCGCCTGCCGGCGGATCTTGCACCATCGGTGGGGGCTGCTCTTTCTAGACCAAGCCAGTTGAGTGCTCGTCATGCTATACAAAAAGCCCGGACGGTACATGTCCGGGCTTTTTTGCGTACTTGTATTTATTCGTGGCGTTGACGGTGTCGAAGACTGATGTAGTCGCTTATCAGTAACAAGAAGAGAATCGACATGCTGGTAAAGCTTCCGATGACGGCGCCGTTTAGTCCGTCAAAGCTCACCATCATAAAGACAACGGGAACGGCAATAATGACTGAGATGAGATAAATTCGAGTTACGCTCCTCTGCGCGCGCAAAATCGTAATAATTTGGTAGAGGTAGTCGATACCAGCGCAGATACCGCCCGTAATAACCATCACGCGTGCCAGACCTCTATATGATTCAAAATCAACGCCATACAAGAAGGCATTAAGCGGAATGCCAATGCTGTCAACAAAAAGTACCGTAGCCGCAGTAATGAGAATAATGACACCAAGCATTGCAAGTACTACGAGGCCAAACCGATGCTTGGAGTCGGGATTTTCCCAGATGTTGGCAAGTCGAACAAGCTGCGGTCGATATATCAAAATTGATAGCATTAAGATCATATGAGCAGGGAAGTATAGGGCATTGAAGTAGAGTTGATTGTCATAGGAAAGCGAGCTTTCCATGGCAAACTTTGGGATTGAATCAATAAGGTTATACAAAAAGAGGCCCAAAAAGAGTGGCCAGCATTGTACAAAAATCCTCTTAATGCCTCTGAGAGTGAGCGGCGTGCTTTTTTCGGTCTCGAGAAGCGCAAGAGGTATGGTAACCGCAACAAGGGTGAGCAGTGCCGTCAGACCCATTGCCCATGTGGCCCATGTAAGATTTCTTGTGATAAGCAGCACAATACTGAACGTTAAAAATCCCAAGATACAACGCAGAGCCTGAGAAATACCGGCAAGATAGAGCTTATCTTTTTGCTGAAGGCGGCCCTCATATACGTCAGCCATACCATCGGCAAAACGAAACGCAAACATACCGGTGCAAATGGAAAACATGGGCTTACCATAGCCATGGAGAAAACACCACATAAGCCCGGCAAGTACCATGCCAACACAGGTTGCAAGACGTTGCGCCTGATAATCGGAAAACGACTGCATCTCGTCAAGGTCGGAAACCTGAAATGTCCGTACCCCATATTGAGCGACAAAGAGTAAAAGCATACCTACAACAAAGGCCATCGAAAAAAGACCCGCTTGCTCTACCCCCACAAGCTGTGAGCAGACAACGGTAAGTAAGGGAAAAAGTGCACCCCAAGAACTCTGTCCTACGATGTTGGCCAAATAATCGCGTTTGGTTTGGTGGGCAAGATATTGTGCGCTCTGCTGAGCAAGACCCCCGGAGAAGATGGACGAGATAACCCGATCCCACCAATGTCCAACCAATGATGTGAAAGTGCCGGATGCACCTTTGTCCTGGTCGGCTTCGATTGCCCTGTCGGAGTATCGAGGGGTGCGGTGTTTGGGCACTTCGGTTGGCTGTGGCTTTCGACCAAACATAAACAGACAGAAATCCTTTCAGTACGTCTTCAAGCGCTGCGTACACCTCGGCAATGGGGCGTCCATGTGTACGTCTTTGAGCGATACGTTGCCCGCCGGCAAGAAGAGCTTGTGTTCAAGTACTTCTCGACAGACTAGTATGATTGTACGGCACGATGTACATCTGGTTACAGAAAGCATAATTTTGCACGAAATCTGTTACAAATGAGTAAAGTAAAAGAGTAAGAGACTCATCCCAGACATGAAGGGATCGATGTAATGTCTGACGCTAAGATAGACAGCATTCGTTCTAGCAGGGAAAATGTTCGCGCGGTAAAGGAAGACCTTGACGATATCAGAGGTGCCGTACGGCGTGGAGATTTTGGTATAGAGCGTCGCGATGCAGAAATTGCGGCGGCACGGACGGTGATTGATGCCGTTAACGCTCCTGCTGAGCTGCGGGACAATCTTGCGCTCTTTTTGCGGCTGGTGCGTAAAGTATTGAGCGAATACGATGAGGATCTGCGGCGGAGCTTTGATACGCTCTTAGTAAACGCCATTGCGGCAGGTCCCGACGATGCTTCGGCACGCATCGAGGAGCTTCGCGTAAGCGAAAAAGGATCACCCGCAGGCTTTGTTGCTTCTATCGCCGCAGCTATTGACTCTGCACGAACCGCCGATGCGGAGAAGCGCTCACTCAACTCGTTTTTGCAATTTGTTTCAAAAATTGATGATCTTTCCGTTGAAAAGTCCACGCTTTTAATGCGTGCGTTCGTGACATATTTTCATCTTGCAAACCTTTGTGAAGAAAACTATCGCGTGCAGAGCCTGCGTGCACGAGAAGCAGCGGTGCCTACGACGGCTGCCGACAATCCCATTAACGACATTACGGTGGCATATCGCCAGCTTATTGAGGAGTGTGGAGAGGAAACTGCACGCCTGTGTCTTAAGCGCTTGGAGTTCCATCCTGTCTTTACGGCACATCCCACCGAAGCCCGTCGCAAAACGATAGAAAAGCGTATCCGCACGATTTCGGAGCTCTTAGATGAGCGCTCTCAGCTTGGCGGCATTGCGCGTCTTGAAAATGAACGCCGCATGCTTGAGGAAATTGACGCGCTCTTTAGAACTTCTCCAATCGCGCATAAAAAACCTACGCCAATCGAAGAGGCGGATACCATCCTGAACCTCTTTGACACGACACTGTTTGAAATGATCCCCAGCGTGTACCGTCGTTTTGACGACTGGGAGCTGGGAGATGCTGCAGGAACGGTGCCTCCCGTGTGTCCGCCCTTTTTCCACCCCGGGAGCTGGATTGGCTCTGACAGGGATGGAAATCCCAACGTCACTGCACGTGTTTCTCGCAAAGTTGCCGAGAAATACCGTGTGCACGTGTTGGATGCCCTTGCTCGGGAGACTCATGATATCTCCCGCTCTCTTACGCTGGATGGTATTTCCACGCCGCCGTCTGATGAGTTGACCCAGCTGTGGAGCCATCAGACTGAAATGAGCGAGACCTTATCGTCACACGCATTTGATAAGGCAGGATCCGAGTTGCATCGTGCCACCATGCGCGTCATATCCGATCGGCTGAACGCCACCATTAAACGTAATTCGGATCTGATGTATCAAAACGCAGAGGAATACATCGCCGACCTTCGTATCGTTCAAGATTCACTTGCCAAGGCAGGCGCCGTTCGCGCTGCATACGGACCTATGCAAAAGATCATTTGGCAGGCGCAAACGTTTGGCTTCCATCTGGTTGAAATGGAGTTCCGCCAACATTCACTCGTGCACACGAGGGCTCTTGAAGATATTCTCGAACATGGCCGTGCGGGCGAGAAGGGCGAACTCGACCGCATGACACATGAGGTCATGGATACGTTCCGTGCAATCGGATCCATTCAACGCAAGAATGGCATCAACGCTGCCCGGCGCTATATCATTTCGTTTACGCGCAGTGCCGAGGATGTTGAGAACGTCTATAAACTTG
>ERZ772986.389-NODE-389-length-28012-cov-6.627356_pt1 | contig 28012 bp, 20 predicted proteins | sample MGYA00511898_ERZ772986 | MGnify/ENA primary metagenome ERZ772986 (study PRJEB29015, sample SAMEA2737934) | human oral metagenome | biome: human oral; feature: human-associated habitat; material: dental | place: China | collected 2148 ... | reverse complement strand
TTTCGCGATAGGGATGGTATCTGCGGAGATATTCCGCTCCGAACACCCATTGATGGCCGCCTTTGGTATAGGTGGCAAGCGAAGCCCCGAACGAATAACCCGTTTCATTCTTGGAGGAGGGAGAATAAAAACCGTCTGCCATGCCTGCCGTGAGGCGGATGCCTTTCATTCCGGGCAGACAGCGTTGGGCGTGCGCCTGCCCCCGAAAAAGGGCAAGCGACACGACAAAGAGGAAAAATGCAAGCTTTTTCATCATTACTTCACTTCAAGTTCGCTGATTTCCCTTGCACGCACAAGGTCTTCATTCTCGATGGTGAACGATTGATGCCTGCCGCCGTTCTTCTCGCAAAGCTCCACGACAAGTTGCTTGCCGTCGGGGATGGTGAACTTCGACAGGGCAAAGACCGTGCGCTCACTCTTGCCGCCCGGCACGCAGGTAACATAGTTCTGCGCTCGCAGCGGAAGCACGACCTGCTCCTGCACGGCCGTGCGCTTGGCCACTTTCTTGTCCACGATTTTCCACGTCATGTAATCCACGTCGAAGGGAATGTGGCTTTGGTTCCTGATTTCGGTATGGAAGTAAATCAGTCCGCCGTGTGTGTAGATGCCTTTTAGCAGGTATTGCACCCCGAAACGCTTGCAGCCGATGTGCTTGACTGTTCGTCTGTCCTGCCTGTAAATGGACTTCATGATGAGCCGCACGAGCATCGGGCTCTCGCTGCCCAGTTCGTTAAGGTACACCTCCTGCGCATTGTTCGGACGGTTCGCACTTTCACCGTCGTGGATGATGTCCGTCATCTCCACATTGAGCAGCAGCGGTTCGTCGGCATAGCGCACATTAAAAGTGTAGAAGCAGCCATCTTCGGTGATAACGCTCATGTTCGTCTCCCCCTGAAAGCCCTTGACGGTGGATTTTACGCGGATGACGTTCTCCGCTCCGTCCGCCTTACCGGCGATGAGGTCGGGCGAGCCGAGGTCTACGTAGCGCACTTCTGCGGGAAAAAGGATGTGCACTGTCTTTCCGTAGGTCACTTCCAATCCGTGGGGCGGTATCATCCGCTCGAAGGTCAGCTGTCGCGTCAGTCCGTCATACGGTGCAGCGGCGGCAACGCCCACCGGTTTCACCTGTTTGATACCCTGTTGCTGTGCATTCGCACACGCCACGCCCATGAAAAGGGCGAGGACAAATAACATTTTCTTCATTTTACTGTTGGATTTAGTTGGTAATAAAAACATTGTCGATTAATCTTTCTTTTGAAAAAGCATCACACGGTAGCCCGCCTTGAGATGCACTTTTATGGCGCGCACCTTTTTGGCGAAGTACTGCGACGTGCCTTGCAGCAGCCCCTTGCCCAAGTCTGCGGCGAGCTGCGCCCCCGCATCGGTGGAGATGTTCATGCTGCTGCCTGCGGCGGTGCCCATGTTGGCGGCAATCTCCTTGGCGGCACTGCGCTCCATCGAATTGGGAATGAAGATGCCTTCCTGCCCGTCGGTGTCGTAGACCGAGAGAGCGGTGGGGATGAACGTGCCGCCGTATTCGAGCGTCTCGATGACGATGGTGAGCCGTTCGCCCTGTATCTTGGCCGCACCCGTTATAAGGGCGTTCTTCGGCAGGATACATTCGCCCGCCGCCATCGGTTCAGAGAGCCGCAGGCGCACCGCCTGTCCGTCACTGACGGTCTGGTTGCCGTAGACGGTGGCGGCGATGGTGTTCTTCTCCGCCGCAGCCTGCACACCTACTGCCGTCTGAAAGCCGTAGTTACGCGCTTGGGAGTGGGCAGCAATAAAAGCTTCGTCCGTCATGGGCTGCCCGAGCGCCGAGACCACCTGCCGCACCACCCGCTTGACGGGTGTCACCACGGTTTTCCTGTGTACGCCTGCCGAGGCAGCCGCTTGCAGCGTATCGCCCGTGGCAGCCCTGCCGAAAGGTGCAGAGCCACTTGCAGCGGGCATGTACTTTGCCGCCAGCCGGTAGGACTTTTCCAAGAGCGCCTCCTGCTCGTCCATCGCGGAGGAACGGTTGCTTTGCGTATTCAACCGTTCTTCCAGCTCGCGCAGGCGGTTTTGGAGTTCTTCCTTTTCCGTATCCTGCCTCGGCTGCTCGCGCTCGTAAAAACCGCCCAGCGTGGTGTTGAGGTCGCGGTAGGCACCCAATGAGGAGCGCACGGAGGAAGTACTGCCCTGCACGTTGTCCTGCGTGGAGGATTGCCCGCCTGTGCCGAAATCATCGATGGCGGTATGGGCTGTACTCGTATTATCCGAGGAAAAGAGTGAGCCGAGGTCTTGCAGGTCTCGGTTGCGCTGTTGCTGGCGTTGCTCCATCTCTGCCGCCTCGTAGGCTTTCCGCTTGTCGGCGATGATGCCCGTGCTGTCGGCGGCGGGCATCTCTATGTTGAAGCCTTTGCCTGCGTCTTCCTTTGCCTTGTCGTCGGACGAGGGGGCGAAGATGAGCCACATCGAGCCGGCGAAGAGCAGCACCATGAGCGGATAGACGAGCAGTTTCATCCTCCGCTGCCGCTCGGCTTCGGTGAGCGGCCGTTTCTGTTTTTCTTTACTTGTCTGTATCATTATCGTTTTTGTTTGAACGTTTGAATATGTTTGATTTCCATGTGCTCGCCGCCACCATGCAGCAAACCATAGACTGATTTGCCGACGGTATAGAGCGAGAGCAGGGCGAAAAGGACGAGCATCGTCAGGACGATGCGCCGCCGCGTCCGCTCGGACAGGCTGTCGTGGTAAGCCCGCAACCGCCGTAAAGCGCGTTTGCGGAAGTCGTAGACTTTCCACAATGCCCGCCATAGTGCCTTGCTGGTCTTTTTCCTTTTCATCGCTTCACGGTTTGAAGGTCCTTGTTTTCGAGAATATTAAAACCCTCGATAGTAAAGCCGTTGGGATTGTCGTCCGAACGGGCGGCGTTCAGGAGGCGGCACTCCGTCTTGAGACTCCGTCGGGTGACGTTGCTCTGCCGGATGATGAGCTGTGTGGCATAGGTCACGGCGCGGTAGGGATAGGTGTCGAAGCTGCACACCACGCTGTCCACCCGGAGCGTCTGGTTGATGCCGCCCGCGATGATGCGGTTGTAGTACCCCTTCTCGGCGAAGTCGGCATAGCAGTCGTAGGCACTCTTGTCTGCCAAGAGCAGGGCGCGGCGGACATTGTGTTCGATGGCGCTCTTGTCGGGCGAGAGGGTGAAGAAGAGTTCGTGGAAACGCCGCACATGCTCCCGCGCTTCGGCGGGGCGGTTCTGCGACAAGTCCTGCGAGAGGGCGAGCATCAGGCTCTTGCCCCCGTCCAATACGTAAATCTTCTCGCGCTGCCGCTCGGCGAACCGATAGGAACTCCACAGCGTGTAGCCCACGATAGCCGTGCACAGGCAGAGGAAGATGATGCCGAACAGGCGTATCTGCCTGAACGAGCTTTCGATGTTCTTTAGAGATTTGAATTCCATTGTTCTATTCGTTTCTATCTTTTCTGTTTTACGATTTCATGCGCTGGTAAGCGGACTTGATGAGATGTCCCGCACGCCCGGCGGCGTTGCCCGCCACGGCTCCCGCTGCACCTGCCGCACGCTTGCCGGCAAGGCTCGCCATATTGTTGATGCTGCGGTTGTAGCTGCCCATGCCGCCCGCCTGAATAATCCAGCCCGAGACGGTGGGGATGGTGAAGTAGCCCACGATGCCGATGACAAGGAAGACGATGTACACCCCGTTGCTCGCGTCGATGGAGAAGGCGGGGTTGTTCTGCAACTCGGTGATGTCGTTCTGCAGCATCAGAATCTGTATCCGAGCAAGGATGGTGCTGAACAGATCGGACACGGGCAGCCACAGGTACACCTGCACATAGCGGCAGACCCACTGCGTGAGCGTGGACTGAAAGCCGTCCCACACGGAGATGGCGAAGGCAATCGGCCCGAGTATCGCCAGCACGACGAGGAAGAACGTGCGCAGGGTGTCGATGATGAGCGCGGCGGCTTCGAAGAGCAGCTCCATGATGCTGCGGAAGAAGTCGCGCACCTTCTTTTCGAGGTTGTAGGCACCCCGTTCGAGGTACATTCCCGTCATCGTCGCCAAGTCGGCGGGCGAGAAGCCCAGCTCCTCGATCTGCTTGTCGAACGCCTCGTCGCTCACCAAGTAGGCGGTCTCGGGATTGCGCGCCATCGCCTCGTATTCCAACTTGTCTTTCTGCTCGCGGTACTTCTTCATGTCGAAGGTCTGCTCCTGCAACATCCCGTTGGTGCCCTTGACGATGGGACTCATCACGCCGTTAAGCGTGCCGAGCACCACCGTAGGGAAGAACATGATGCACAGCCCGATGACAAAGGGGCGCAGCATCGGAAAGACGTCGATGGGCTCGGCACGGGCGAGCGACTGCCACACACGGTAAGCCACGTAGAAGAGCGCACCCAGACCGGCGATGCCCTTCGCCACGCCCGCCATGTCGGCACACAGCGGCATCATCTCCTCGTAGAGCGAACGGAGGATTTCGTGAAGGTTGTCGAAGTTCATGGCCTACCAGTATCTTTGGTTCGCATTGCCGTAGAGCGCCATCACGCGGTCGAGGTCGTTCCTCTTCTTGGCGCGCAGGTAGCTCACGGAGATGTTCTTATTGGTGTAGTAATTCACGAGGTTACGGTAGTTCTTCATCCGCATGTAGCAGCGGTCTACCACGTCCATTCTGTCCTTGTCGGTCATCGAGAGCGTGGTGATGTTCACCACCTGCTTGAGTTCCTTGAGCACGTCGTTGCTCTCTTCGAGGAGCTTGGTGTAGCCGAAGGCGATGGCACTGAGTTCGGCGGGCGAGAAGTTGCTGTCGTGCAGCATCCGGCGGTAGCTGTTCACGTAGACGTCGGTAATCTCGCCCACCATCAGAATGGTCTTGCGCACCTTCTGGGCGTCCTTGATAAGACCATTCACCGATTTGAGGGCGTCGTAGTATTTCTTGCCCTGCTCGTAAATCTTCACGGTCTCCCGAAAGTTCTTGACCATGTTCTGCGCCGTGGTCGTGGTCTGTGCGATGTTCTTCCCGGCGTTGATGATGCTCTGCGCGATGTTGGAGGGGTCGATGACCGCCCACTGCGCGCTTGCCCTGCCCGCAAAGAGCAGGCAAAGGGCGATGATGGTAAATACTCTTGTTTTCATTTCTTTGTTGATGTTGATGTGAATACTAAATATGCTGTCTCTTGACTAAGATAAGGATGTGTCAGCCTCGCATACGTGGACAAAGCAGCTTATACGCCTTTGTATAACCGGTTATACAGGCTTGTATAATTACTTATACAGACTTGTACAGCTCATTATACACGTTTGTATAATTCATTGGACACATTAGTCCAACCGTTTGGACACACCTGTCTAATTGATTGGACACGTTTGTCCAATGAGCCGGACAAGTTAGTCCAACCGTTTGGACACGTCTGTCCAATTATTTATCCACGTTTGGCTAAACTGATACATCCAATGCTATGTCCGACGGGATTAGCCGCTCCGTGCCGCCCGCCTTCGCTCGGCCAGCTCCCGGATAGCTTTCTCGATGTCGCCGCCGTACTGCTCAGCCAGTGCGCGCACCTCCACCTTCTCGGTCTCCTCGGTAGTGTAGGCGAGGTATTCCTCGGGACTTACCTCCGTGGCATAGACGGCACTCTGCACGCCGCCCAGCCCGATCCACACCTCCTTGTAGAGCCGCCCCGGGTGGTTGGCCATGTTGATGGAGAGAATCTGACCGCGTTCCTTGTCGGTGAGCCCCAAGAGCGCCTGTATCTGGTCGAACTTATTCATGTACTTGCGCTGGTCGAGCAGTATCTTGCAGTCGGAGTTGTTGATGATGCTCTCCTTGACCACGGGCGAGGAGATGATGTCGTCCACCTCCTGCGTCACCACGATGGCCTCACCGAAGTATTTTCTCACCGTCTTGTACATGTAGCGCAGGTATTCGGCCATGTTCGCCGAGGAGAGCGCCTTCCACGCCTCTTCCACGATGAGCTGCTTGCGCACGCCCTTGAGCCGCCGCATCTTGCCTATGAAAGCCTCCATGATGATGATGGTCACCACGGGGAAGAGTTCGCGGTTCTCCTTGATGCTGTCGATTTCGAAGACGATGAAACGCTTGGAGAGCAGGTCAATGTTCTCCGCCGAATTGAGCAGGAAGTCGTAACGTCCGCCGCGGTAGTACTGCCGGAGCGTGGTGAGGAAGTTGTCGATGTTGAAGTCGGACTTCTCCACCTTGATGTCGCGTGCCTCCAATTCCTGCCGGTAGGTGCCTTTCATGTATTCGTAAAAGGTGTTGAAGCAGGGCGTGACGCTCCTGTCGGCGCGTATCAGCTCCACGTAGGCGGACACGGCACAGCCCAGCTCGGCGGACTCGGTCTTGGAGACTTCCTGACTCTCGCTCTTCCACAGCGTGAGCAGCAGCGTCTTGATGCTGTCCTTCTTCTCCACGTCGAAGACGTAGTCATCGGTGTAGAAGGGGTTGAACGAGATGGGCTTCTCTTCCGTGTAGGTGAAGTAGACGCCGTCCGCCCCGCCTGTCTTGCGCCGTATCATCTCGCAGAGCCCCTGATAGGAGTTGCCCGTGTCCACGAGTACCACGTGCGTGCCCTGCTCGTAGTACTGACGCACGAGGTGGTTCATGAAGAACGACTTGCCGCTGCCCGAGGGACCGAGCACGAACTTGTTGCGGTTGGTGATGACGCCGCGCTTCATGGGCAGGTCGGAGATGTCCAGATGCAGAGGCTTGCCCGTGAGGCGGTCGACCATCTTGATACCGAAGGGCGAGGGCGAGCTGCGGTAGTTGGTCTCCTCGGTGAAGAGGCACACCGCCTGCTCGGTGAACGTGTAAAAACTCTCCTCGGCGGGGAAGTCGGCACCGTTGCCGGGCATGGCCGCCCAGAAGAGCGTCGGGCAGTCTACGGTGTTGTGGCGCGGCATGCACTCCATGCTCGCCAGCTGGCTGCCCGTGTCGTTCTTGATGTGCCTGAGCTCATCCTCGTCGTCGCTCCACGCCATGACGTTGAAGTGCGCCCTGACGGAGGTCAGCCCGAAGGAGCGTGCCTCGTTGAGATACTCCTCTATCCAGTCCTGATTGATGGCGTTACTGCGGCTGTAGCGCGAGAGCGACTGCATGTTCTTGGCAGACTTCTCGAACTTCTGCAAGTTCTCCTCGCTGTTGTCGAGGAAGAGGTACTGGTTGTAGATGTGGTTGCAGGGCAGCAGCAGTCCCACGGGCGCGGCGAACGACAGGCGGCAGTCGGAGCGGTCGGTGGAGAGCCGTTCGTAGCGGATGTCGGTGCCCACCTTGGCGGGCAGGTCGCCCGGCTCGGAGAGGGTGAAAAGGCACAGGCGGTTGTCCCCCACGCGCATCTCGTGCGGTGAGAGGTCGATGTCCTGCAGGCAGGCACCGCCTTCGGGCAGCAGGGAGAGATACCGTTCGATGATGCCCGCCGTGTCGTCGGTGCCGACAAGCTCCTCGTCGGAGAGCCTCTTCAACGTGATGAAGCCCGAGTCGTTCATGATGCGCTCGAACTGCTCCGTAGCCTCCAAGAACTTGCCTGCCGTCTCTTTGTCGACTTCTTTGGGCACGATGTGTCCGCGGCAGAGCGTGGAGAAGTTGCTCTCGCGGCGGTTGCGTTCCTTGGTCGTCTTGGTGAGATAGAGGTAGCAGCTGTGCTTGAGGTACGGGCGTTCGTTGAAGTGCCGCTCGAAACTGCGGGAAAGGAAGCTCATGTCCTCCTTTTGCAGGTCGGGACGGTAGTTTTCCCTAATGAACCAGTCCTGCTTATGCACGATGCAGAAGTCGGGCAGCACCTTGACGGCCTTGCACCACGCGGCGTGTATCGCCTCGTATTCCTGCGCCGTGACCGTATAGAGTTCGGGCAGCGTCACCGCAAAGCAGACCGTCAAGTCGGCGTCTTTGGAAATGATGCACCCGCTCTCCACGGCAAGCAGCGGCAGTTTGTTCTCCACTGTGGTGGCTTTAAGAATGTTCCTCATTTTCGTCTTTCTTTTTAAGTTTCTTGTGTCTGATGATACGGGGAAGGGATTTGCGGTGGAGCAGGTAGCGCGGGCGGTTGCGGGCGGCACCGAGCTTCATGAGCCCGTGTGCGCCGTACTTGCGGTTCAGGGCGAACGTACCCCACACCAAGGCGGAGGCGGAGACGACCCCGAAACCGATGCAGAACCACTGGTCGATGCCCGTCATATAGAGGATGACGAACAGGACGAACAGCGTGAGCAGGCCCGCCGCGAAGATGAAAAGGTACTGCGCCTTCAGCCCCTTGAACTCGACCGACGCCCCAATCCCCTTGTTGATTGAAAACTCAGCCATCGTTCCTATTCCTTTCGTCGTTTAGAGGAAGAAGGAACGCAGGATGGTGGCCGCCACGATGAGGAAGATGCAGGCACCGAACCAAGAGGCGGCGGTCTTCGAGGTGTCCGGGTCGCCGGACGAGAACTTCGAATACACCTTCATTCCCCCGATAAGCCCCACCACGGCACCGATGGCGTAGATGAGTTTCGTGGCGGGATCGAAGTACGAGGTCACCATGTTCGTGGCTTGGTTGATGCCCGAAAGACCGTTGCCCTGCGCAAGGGCGGAAGCGGTAGTAAAAAGCAATACTGCCGAGAGAAATAGTTTTTGCTTGTTGTTCATAAAGCTTTGTTTGGTGACGGGCGTGCATGAAAAACGGTCATACACCGCCCGTCGGGGTTGGATTGAAATTGTCTTACTTAACTTTCTTGTGGATATAGTGGCAGCAGGTGCGCCTTATCCGTAGTCTTTTTCTTTCATTGTCGTTTCTTGTTAACGGGTTATACAAAATCGTGGATATCGAAGTCTTCGATGCGCGCGGGCAGGACGAGCGGTTTTACCTCTGCGGCACGGGCAGTATAGAGGTCGATGACCTCGTTGACCCTGTCGGAGATGCCGGCGAAACTATCGGTGAGCTTTTGAAAGAGTTCCGTCTCGGCGATGTCCTTGAAGGTCTTGCCGGCGTGGAGCTTTTCTGCTTCGTTCGCCTCGGGCTTTCTCACGGACTTCACCGCCCTGTCGATGTCCTCGAAGCTCGTTCCCTTTGCCGCGGGCATGTCGGACTCTTCGTCCTCTACGTCTTCGTTTCCGCCTGCAACGTCATTTATCCTGATGTCGGTAAAGGTTTCGTCAAGGCGGTCGGCGGGAACTTGCCGGAAAGGCTTCTCGTCCGTTTCGTCGGCAAAGGTAGTGTCTTCGATGGCTACTGCCTCCGTTTTTTCCTGCGTGGCAGCTTGTGGCGCCGTAGTGGCAGCGAGTGGCGTCGTCCTTTCCTGTTGTGCGGGTACGGAGGCCTCCATTTTGAAACGGCTCTTACCCACGACATCGGCAGCCTCGTCCTGCGCTTCGCGCTTCTTTTTGGTTTCTTCCTGTGAAGCCGTTTGCCCTTTGGCGGCAGACGGCCGGCTCAAAAGGTGATAGGCCAGCCAAGCATTGTATGCCAGCAGGGCAATGATGAGAAAGGTCGTCATAGCTCCATGTTTTTAAGCAGGGCTTCCTCATAGAGGGCTTTGAGCTCCTCGCCGTGCGTTCTGAAATGTTCTTCGAGCATATTGCACAGCAAATCCGAGACGTTAACCCTGTTGCTGCATATAAGCTGTACGATTTTGAGCATCTTCTCATGATAGATGACCGGAATATACACCTGTTTGCCGTCTCTTGCCGTGTAATGCGTCTTCTTCAAGAATGTTTCCCTGTAAAGGGAGAGGTTGTCTTTCTTTTCCATTGTCTTTTGTTTTTAGAATATTGAACTGTTGTTTTCATATAACTTTTTGATTTCTTCGCCGAAATGCTCGAAGTGGTAGGTCAGCACATTGTCTATATAGCTGAACAGTGACACCTTGTCCTTGGCGATGATGCGCAGGATACGCTGTATCCGTTCGTGGTACTCCTTGCGGATGTACACGGTCTTACCGATACGGGCAGGGATGTCCACTTCCTTGTGAAAGGCGGCAAGGTATTCCTGCTCCCTGTCTTTCGACCGTCTGCGGCGTGTCGGCATTTCCTCCGTCTTCTGTTCTTCTTCCTTGCCCGCTTTTTCTTCCATAGGTGATTCATCTTCCGATTCTTCCTGCTTTTCACTTTCCACTCCGTTCGTCCTTGCTTCGGGTGGGATGCTCATGTCGTCCCGACGGAACGAGTTGATGATGAAATTGCTGTCGATGTCTTCCACTCTTGTCTTCTTTGCCATTATCTTTATCTTTTGAGGTTTATAATGTCGAGTATTTCGTCTGCGAGCCTGTCCACATTGCTTCCCCGCAGCAGGCTCTTGTCCGTGGGGAATGTCGTGGAGCGGAACACCGCCTTACGCTCGGATGCCATCTCCTTGCGGAACCGCTTGCTGTCGGGAAGTCGGGTGGAAAGGATGGGCAGGGCGAACTCTGCGCACACCTTTTCATAAGCTCCGTAGAGCTCCGTCTTTTCGCGCCCGTCCACCATGTTCCATATCAGGTAAATCCCCTTGATGGCGGATTTGCCCGTGACGACCATCTGCTCGTTGATGACGGTGGCGAACTTGATGGAGCTTTCCATCACCACACGGTCGGCGATGATGGGCGTGAAGATATAGTCCATCCGAGATACGGTATTGACAATCTCGGCATTGTTGATGGTACCGGGCAGATCGAAGAAGATGACGTCCGGCATATTGCCTCCCCTACAAAGGCTCTCTGCGGAGGTGATGGCGTCCTCGGCGCGGCTGCAGACGACGGGATAGTATTTCTTGCCCAGCTGTCTGAGCAGGTCATACGCCTGCACCTTGTAATAGTCATCCTTCATGATGGTGTCCATGTCGCGTTTGCGCATGTCATGGATGCTGTACTGGGGGAAGTCGCAGTCGATGACGGCGACGTCATATCCCTTTACGTAATGCAGGTAGCTCGCCATGAGCACCGTGAGCGTGGTCTTGCCCGCTCCGCCTTTCTGGGTGGAGAAAGCAACATACAGTGGTTTGTCTTTTTGTTTGTCCATTGTCTTCTTGGTTTTATGGGTGATACATATATTGATACATTTGTTTGTCGGTTTGTCGGTTTCTTCCGCTTGACGTTCCAACCACATTCTCGCCGTCCGTCGGTTGCGACCGCTAATTCTCCTTGCAGAGATACTGCCGGAGAAACGGACAACCAAGTGTCGGTTGCAACCAACCAATGGCCATTGGGGCATGAGTCTCTCTCAACCAACCGGCAGATTGACTGACGTCTTTTGGTTTGTCGGTGCAAATAAACAACAAAATGTCGGTACTTGTATCGTTTTTCAGCCACGTGGCAGCTTGTGGCGTCGTTGTGGCAGCTTGTGGCGTCGTTCCTATCGGTTTTCGGGTGGATATTCCGCCTAATTTTGCACCCGAACGACGAACTCTGTCGGTCGGTGTTCTCCCTGACGGCTTCTGAAGGTAACTCCCTCATCCGTCCGAAGGCGGATGTTTGTGTCCTCAAAGACACAGCAAGATGTCCTTTGAGTAACTCAAAGGCTTTCGGGTAACTCCCGAAAGGTGCCCTCTCTACACAAGGAGAGGGAGGGATTTTCTCCGAAGTCGGAAATCCTTTGAAAGGCAGTTCTGCCCATATAGGGGAACAACCGGCACGGCGGCCGAGTCGCAAAACCACTTAATCCACAGAAATATGAAAAAAGAAAATGAAAACAGGGGCAGCTATGACAGCCCCAAGTGGGGCAAGCACCCCAAGGAGACAAGGAAGACGCACTGCGTCATGGTGCGTTTCGATGACGAGGAATGGCTTAAATTTCTCTCCATGTACGACCAATCGGGTGTCTATGCCCGTGCGGTTTTCATCAAGGCCCGTGTCTTCTCGCAGTCTTTTCGCGTGATAAAAACGGACAAGACGCTGCTCGATTATTACACCAAGCTCTCGTCTTTTCATGCGCAATACCGCGCCGTGGGCAACAACTACAACCAAGTGGTCAAGGAACTACGCGTGCATTTCTCCGAGAAAAAGGCGATGGCATTGCTCTATAAATTGGAGAAATGCACGCAGGAATTGGTGCTCATCACGCAGCAAATCATTCGTCTCACCCAAACCTTCGAGCAGCAATGGTCGCAAAGATAAGCATCGGCAGTTCACTCTACGGCGCACTTGCCTACAACGCTCAAAAGGTAAATGCAGGCGAAGGAAAGCTCCTTGCCGTAAACAGGGTGTTCGATGGCGGGGACGGACGGATGGATTGCGCCCGACTGCTGCGTGACTTTTGTAACTGCATGCCCGAAAACGTTAGGACACGCAACACGGTCATTCATGTCTCACTCAATCCGCATCCCGACGACCGACTTACGGATATGGAGATGGCAAACATCGCACAGATATATATGGAAAGGCTCGGCTACGGCAATCAACCCTATGTGATTGTCAAGCACGAGGACATCGACCGCCACCATGTGCACATCGTATCGGTCAATGTCGATGAAAAGGGTAAACGTATCGACAGGGACTTTCTTTTCCGTAGGAGCGAACACATACGCAAGGAACTCGAGAAAGAGTTTCACCTACATCCCGCCGGGCACAAACGGGGCGAGATACGGGAAGTCGTACACAAGATAGACATTCATAAAGGTGACGTGAAGAAACAAATAGCAAGTGTTCTCCTTTCCCTCGCTACGCGTTACCGTTTTCAGTCGATGGGCGAATACCGTGCCCTACTTTCGCTCTACAACATCCATGTGGAAGAGACACGGGGAAAGGTAGGAGAGCGGGAGTATCACGGGCTGGTCTATTCGGCAACGGACGATAAAGGCAACAAGGTGGGCAATCCTTTCAAGGCATCGCTCTTCGGCAAGTCAGCAGGCTATGCCGCCATCGAGAAACGTTTTTCTTTGTCGAAGAAACAGATTACCGAAAAGAAATTCACCGAGCCTACCAAGCGGACGGTGTTCCAAGCACTCGGAGAGACTTATCACAGGGCCAAGTTCGTGAGCCTGCTCAAAGCCAAGGGTATTGACACGGTATTGCGTCTTACCGACGAGGGTCGCATCTACGGAGCAACTTTCATCGACCACCGCACGGGTTGCGTACTCAATGGCTCGCGCATGGGCAAGGAACTCTCCGCCAATGCCCTGCAAGAGCACTTTACTTTGTCATACGCAGATGAAAAGCCGATGCCGTTCGTTCTTCATACCGAAGAGACTGCAGAGGAATACTCTGTTGTCCAAGACGACAACGATTTTTCTTCCTCTGGTCTTGGACTTTTCAATCCCTCCGGTCAGGCTGTAAACGCCGAAGAGGAAGATTTTATCCGAAAGATGAAACGGCGCAAGAAACGAAAGGGCAAAGGGCGGACTATATAGGGAGACTGAACAAACGATGTAAGCAACGACATAATAAAAAACAATTAACAACGAAAATAGATTATGCAACAGGAAGACGATTTGAGGGCATTGGCGAAGATCATGGATTTTCTGCGTGCCGTGAGTATTATCTTGGTAGTTATCCACGTGTATTGGTATGGTTACGGAGCCATCCGCACGTGGGGGATTGGCATCGGTGTGGTAGACCGCATCCTGATGAACTTCCAACGGACAGTGGGACTCTTCTCCTCCATGCTTTATACAAAACTCTTTGCCGTGGTGCTCTTGGGGCTTTCGTGTTTAGGTACGAAAGGCGTGAAGGGCGAGAAGATAACATGGGAAAAGATATATGCCGCACTCGGCATGGGCGGTGTGCTGTTCTTTCTTAACGGATGGCTGCTCCATCTGCCGTTGCCTTTTACCATCGATGTGGGGCTTTATGTCGTTACGATTTCAGCGGGTTATGTCTGCCTGTTGATGGCAGGATTGTGGATGAGCCGGCTGTTGAAGCACAACCTGATGGACGATGTATTCAACAACGAGAACGAGAGTTTTATGCAGGAGACGCGGTATCTGGAGAATGAATATTCCGTCAATCTGCCCACACGCTTCTACTACAAGAAGAAATGGAACAACGGGTGGATCAACGTGGTGAATCCATTTCGTGCCACCATCGTGCTGGGTACGCCGGGCAGTGGAAAGTCGTATGCCGTGATCAACTCGTTCATCAAGCAGCAAATAGAAAAGGGGTATTCGATGTATGTCTATGACTTCAAGTTTCCCGACCTATCGATGATTGCCTACAATCACCTCATCAACCACTTGGGCGGATATAAGATCAAGCCGAAGTTCTATGTCATCAACTTTGATGATCCGCGGCGGTCGCACCGCTGTAATCCCATCCATCCCGACTTCATGACGGATATTTCGGATGCCTACGAGAGTGCCTATACGATTATGCTGAACCTGAACAAGACATGGGTACAGAAGCAAGGCGACTTCTTCGTGGAGAGTCCAATTATCCTCTTTGCCGCCATCATCTGGTATCTGCGCATTTATCAAGACGGGAAATACTGCACGTTTCCACATGCCATCGAACTGCTCAACCAGAAATACGAGGATGTATTTCCCATCCTCACATCGTATCCCGAATTGGAGAACTACCTTTCTCCCTTCATGGACGCGTGGCAGGGTGGAGCGATGGAGCAGCTGGCGGGACAGATTGCCTCGGCGAAGATACCGCTGTCGAGAATGATTTCGCCACAGCTGTATTGGGTGATGACGGGCGATGAGTTCACACTCGACATCAACAATCCCGAAGAGCCGAAGATACTTTGCGTGGGTAACAATCCCGACCGCCAGAACATCTATGGGGCGGCGCTGGGGCTGTATAACTCGCGCATCGTGAAACTCATCAACAAGAAAGGGATGCTCAAATCGTCGGTCATCATCGACGAGCTGCCCACGATTTATTTCAAGGGACTCGACAACCTCATTGCCACGGCACGCAGCAATAAGGTGGCGGTGTGTCTGGGCTTTCAGGATTTTTCGCAGCTCACACGCGACTACGGCGATAAGGAGGCAAAGGTAGTGATGAACACGGTAGGAAACATCTTTTCGGGGCAGGTGGTGGGAGAGACGGCGAAGACGTTATCGGAACGTTTCGGAAAAGTGTTGCAGAAGCGGCAGTCTATCTCCATCAACCGGCAGGACGTCTCGACCTCCATCAATACGCAGATGGACGCGCTCATACCGCCGAGCAAGATTTCGGGGCTGACGCAGGGAATGTTCGTCGGATCGGTGTCGGATAATTTCGACGAGCGTATCGAACAGAAGATTTTTCATGCCGAGATAGTCATCGATAATGCCCAAGTGGCTGCCGAGACGAAACGGTATAAGCCTATTCCCATCATCACCGACTTCACCGATGCCGATGGCAACGACCGTATGCGGGAGAAAATACAGGAGAACTACAACCGAATCAAAGAGGAGGTGAAGCAGATTGTGAAAGATGAGCTGGAACGGATTAAGAACAACCCAGAGCTTGCGCATCTGGTGCAAAAGAAAGAATGAAGAAATAACTTGTCAAGTTCTCTTATACGTTAGCCAACAAGATTAGAGAGTGTAAAGTAAACTGTGTAAGACTAATCTTATTGTAGTATGACACAGTTTACTTTACACTCTCGTTGCACCCAACCTTCAGGCACAGAATGGTCGCCCAAATCTCCGATAATGTCGTTATAACCACGACCGGTGTTGTCGGGATCGGCCGTTGATCCTTTCATTGTTGGTACTCCCGGAGGTGTACCGAGCGACTTGTAATACTCCTCACGCTGCTTCTCTATCTGCATCATGCGAGTGGCATAGTCTTTCTGTCCTGCCGTGACATTGTTGCCACTGATGCCATAGACATTGTTGAACTTACCTGTTCCTAATTTGGAGGCAATTCGTTTATCACCGATAAAGTAATGCTTGGTGAAGCGATTCTTCGTTACAGTGATAATCGGGGCGGGATAAATCGTGTAATCCTCTGTCTCGTGGAAAGTGATTCCCTGTGGTGCACCGTTGACATACACACCCTCGAGATCGCCGTGGCTCTTGATGATACGCTCGCCGGCGGCATTGTAGGTGTATCGGCTTGTCTTACCATTATCCGACAATACCATCAGTCGGTTATCCTCATCCCAATACATTCTCCGCTCGGTGTTGAGACTGTCGTTCTCCACTAAGGTAGGATTACCATTGGCATCGTAGGTGTAATGCTCATACCCTATCTGCGTGGGGGCGGTGGGATGATTGCTGTCTTCGTACTTATACGTGAAGTCATAAGACTGTGCTGTCTTTGTGGAGTCCACCTTTTGCACCTTGGTAAGTGGCTCGCTCATTCGTCCAAAGGTCATTTGCATGCTGTAACTTGCCTGCTTGGCCTTACCACTGGCATATACCAAACGGTTTAAATCGTCGTAAGCATAGCTGTGCTTGAATGTGCCGCCAAGCTTTTTATCGCCATTAGTATTGCCCCGCATCGGGTCTACGGCATTGACAATGCCTAAGATATTATCCACAGCATCGTATTGGTACTTGTTGGTCATAATCGCCGTACCTGCTGCCGTGAGGTTCATCTCTTGCAAGCGTTCGCGGCGTTTGTCGTAGGTGTAGGTGGTTTCCGTTCCGTTTCCCAACTTGGTGTAGACGGTGTGTCCGTCCTTGTCATAACCCACCTTTTCAACGATAGTCTCTTCCTTCCCTTGTTTGTTGGACTTGACACTCGCAATTTGTCCTGCGGCATTATAGGCATAGGTCACGACCTCTCCGTCGGGATAAGTCATGGTGCGCACACGGTTCCAGCTGTCGTAGGTGGCACCATAGACATAGGTGCGTACATCGGAGGTGCTGACCATCACCGTTCGGACGGTCTTAACAACCTCGCCCTGTCTACCGTAATAGTAGGCTTCGCCGCCTGAAGTATCTTCAACAAGCATCAAGGATATATTATCTTATTTATTCTTTTTTCTTATTAGATTTTTCAAATCGGCGTCCTCTCCAATATATATTCTTATTACTAACTAACATATAGTCATCTTTTATATAATAGGAGTGTAGAATTTCTTCATTTAGTCCCGGTATGCATACATTTATTACATTCATATCTTTTTTAATATTGATTTTATAAGGATATTTAAAGAATAGCACTCCGTAGAATGTATTATCAGCATTTAAACTAAAATCGAGCAGAGGATTATCAATAAAAATCTCAATATCTTCTATGCCGTTATTAGGAATCTCTAATGTATTTTCAAAAAGAGAATAATTTAGCGAATAGTCTTTAAAATTTGTACTAACTGTTATTTTTATCTCTTTTTCGAAGTGCGGTAAGATAAATTTGATTTGTATCTTATTGTTTAGTCTTTCATTTCTTGAATAGCTGATTTTTATATCCTTAAATAATAGGGCTGCAGGATACTCTTTAGAAGATACTTCTATGACATCTTTCTTTATATTTTTTATCCAGCAGTCCGCCAAAATATAGGATGGCAGACCGAGCATCTTCAAGCTCCTAATAACTAGATGGTTACCTTGTATCATCATCTCATAGGGACTGCTGCTATAATTCCCATCTAACTTACTTTGTGCGGTAATTGTCAAGGCACAAAGGAGTGAAATTATTAAAACATATTTTTTCATTTTCTTTTTATCTTATCTTGTTTTTGTCTAAAATCCGATAATTCTTTTATTAGTGGATATACGGGTTCACCCGAACTATCTCTGATTCTACCAACAGAATGTATGTTTATATCATTAAGTCTCCTTATACCACTTTCTGGAAATGATAGATCAAAAGAGTATTGACGCTTATATGCTTCAATTTCCATATTACTAATTGCTTGGTATCTATCTCTTGTAGGTGCATTAATTCCTGCATTTAATAAATTACCTTCAGAATTGAATTCAAGTCCGCCAGCTTGCCATGATTGTATAATATGAGTAATTTCATGTATCGATAATGCATCTGAAGATGTTTCTATTAGTATTTTTCCACTAGAAGAACGTTTAACAGAATGTCTACCTCCTTCTGTCTTAAGAAAAGCGAAAGTTGTTTCTTCTTCATTACCTAAAAAATCAATATCTTCCCTACTGTTTTCTAGATTATCTATGCGCATCTGAGCCTCATTAATTCTGTCATTAATCTTGTTAATCTGTTTCTCTTTCAGATTACCATTAGCCAACCTTTCTTTATCTTTACTTATTTGTGTCCTTAAAGATGCTACTTTATTATCTATTTTTGCTTTTAATGCTTCTGCCTCTTTTGGCTTTTCCCATTTCATACCAGTTGGATCCACCAATTGAACAGGATTATTTTTGCAATATATATATGAGGACGTATTTAGGGACTTCTCCGCCAGCGGATCTACTCCCAGCCACATGGAGATTTTGGGATCCATGTATCTGGCACCGTAATAGTACAGCCCAGTTTCTTCATCTAATTCTTTACCATTGAATTTATACGGCATTTCCTCTGATGAAGAATGTTCATCTACCAACAACTCACCGTACGGCAGGTAAGCATTAAACTGGGTGATATTGGCATCTTTGTCCGTGATGTAGCTGGTACTGCCGAGATGGTCGGAGTGATAGAAGAAAATGTCCTCGGTGTTGGTGGTATCTGTTGGGATATAACCATAGCCAGGTTGGGCATTATCCGGGTCTTCGGGTTTCTGCCATTGAATGGGTGGGCCAGGGACATCTCCCTTTTCGTTGAACTTCGGTCGTTGCACCCAACCCTCGGGCACAGAGTGGTCGCCCAAATCCCCAATAATGTCGTTATAACCGCGACCGGTGTTGTCGGGATCTGCCGTTGCACCCTTCATCGTAGGAATACCCGGCGGCGTTTCGCGCGACTTGTAATACTCCTCACGTTGTTTCTCTATCTGCATCATGCGGGCGGCATAGTCTTTCTGACCTGCCGTAACGTTGTTGCCACTGATGCCATAGACATTGCTGAACTTGCATACTCCAAGTTTACTCTGCATATCGGCGTATCGTCCACGTGTTTTACGTTGGGGAATTTCACTCTGTGGATAGGAATCATAACACAGTGTCCAGATAGGTGGAATAGAGGAGAAATCAAATGGTAGTTTATCCATGTTTATTTTTATAGAATCTTCTAAGTTTCTTTTTCCATTTTTTCTCAGAGAAATATGATTCTGGTATGTTAGGTAGGAAAACGAGGTAATTGTTTATATAGTCTATAAGACTATAGACAAGGAAAAGAATAGTACAGATTATAGCTACTATAAAATCTAAGAAATATTTTTTCATTGTACGTTGTCAAATAAAAGTGCACAACTGCAAATGTAGTTATTTATGCTGTAATTTCATTCTTTTATTCTCAGAAATTCTTTTGTTGATTGAATTTTGCTTTATTATTTCTCTTATCTTTTTGATTTTCTCCCCTTGCCCTAAATTACAGTAGAACCAATTTGACTATATCATAGCGAGTCGTACAACTCGTGATGATACAACATAATAATATTATTATAGGGAGTTGTTTATATTTCATTTATCCCCCGCTTCATCTAATACGCAAATGTATAATCTGTTCGGATTAAAATAGATTCAAGCAAGTTCTCTTTGAACATAAAATAGAGCCAAACGCCATCTAAACCAGAGATACATTCTACAACATTAATATTTTTCAATTTGTCCTTACAATCGGAATAGCCTAATAGTGAAAGTAGAGTTAGTTTATCCATTCCAATGCTGATATCCCGCGCTATTTTAATATTGTCTTTTATCACGGCGTTCACTATCTGTATTCTTTTACTGTCATTCTTATCCATAAAGATAACAATAGTGCTGTTTTTATATTTATACTTAAACAGTTTGTTGTTTCCCTTTTTGTTGGTAACAGGAACCCTCTTTAATAAGGGGTACCTTTTCTCATACTGATTAACATTACGGAATATCCCAAACGGATAGTATAAAAAAGGATCGGTTGTTATGATCTGCAAGGTATCATTGCTAATCCTCGTTTCTATAATATCCTTTCTATTTTGTCCAGATATAGATGAACATTTCGTAAAAGGCGATAATGCGAATACAGATATGAATAGAACTATAACTTTATTCATTTGCCCGATTTTATTGGTTCAATCTTAATTGGTTTTATTTCTATATTTATTGGAGTCGTGAATAATTCTCTTTGTTGACGAGGGGCAGTTACAACAATCTCTGGTAGCATTGTTGTAGTATGATTTTCTACTGGTGTAGTAGATAAAGGGAGGTCATGAGTTTCATTTTTAGGTCTATAATAACCGTAAAATTTTGAATTTCTGTATTGACTTGGTAATATAGCAGTCTTATTTTCGCCAAGAAGTTTACCCTCTCCTCTTGCGTGGGTTAGGTTGATCGTACCATGTTCCCCTACTCCTGTAACTATACCTGTATGACCTTCCCAAAGAGCAATATCCCCAACTTGTGCATTGAAAGAGTGTATAAATTTATCTTTATTCCCCAAAAAGGTTTTTAAGACAGATGTCCCCATGCTTTTTACCCCTTTTGTAATATTATCGTCAGCCATTACCCTGCAAACGAATTCTGAGCAATCCATATATTTCAAAGCTTGAGGAGTTTTAGCCGTCCTTAATGTACCCATTTCTTGCTTGTAAGGAGTTCCAATTCTGCTTCTTGCGGCATTTACTCGCTCTTTAGGACCTAAGCCTAAATGATCTATATATCTTATTGGATTGTCAAAAGCATAGCAATATCCACTAAAATTTGGATATTTTTCCATAATAGGATCTACTCCATAGAATAATGCTAATTTAGGTGCATAATATCTTGCCCCGTAGTAATACAGTCCGGTTTCTTCGTCAAGTTCCTTGCCGTTGAACTTGTAGGGCATGTCCTCGCTACTACTGTGCTCATCCACTAGCAATTCGCCATAGGGCAGGTAAGCATCAAACTGGGTGATGTTGGCCTTGGCATCGGTAATATATGATGTACTGCCGAGGTGGTCGGAATGATAGAAGAAGATATCTTCAATATTGGTGGTATCTGTTGGGATATAACCATAGCCCGGTTGCGCATTATCCGGGTCTTCGGGTGCTCCCCACTGGATGGGCGGCCCCGGAGGCGTACCTGGCGTAGTGTTGCGCTTCGGATGCTGCACCCAACCCTCGGGCACAGAGTGGTCGCCCAAATCCCCGATAATCTCGTTATAACCGCGCCCCGTGTTGTCGGGATCGGCCGTGGCACCCTTCATCGTGGGAACACCCGGAGGTGTACCGAGCGACTTGTAATACTCCTCACGTTGTTTCTCTATCTGCATCATGCGAGCAGCATAGTCTTTCTGACCTGCCGTAACGTTGTTGCCACTGATGCCATAGACATTGCTGAACTTGCCTACGCCGAGTTTACTTGCCACGCGTTTATCGCCGATGAAGTAATGCTTGGTGAAGCGGTTCTTTGTCACGGTGATCATCGGTGCGGGATAAATCGTGTAATCCTCCGTCTCGTGGAACGTGATTCCCTGTGGCGCACCATTGATATATACCCCTTCCAAATCGCCGTGGCTCTTGATGATACGCTCGCCGGCAGCATTGTAGGTATATCGGCAAGTCTTGCCGTTATCCGACAATACCATCAAGCGGTTGTCCTCGTCCCAATACATTCTCCGTTCGGTATTAAGGCTGTCGTTCTCCACTAAGGTAGGATTTCCGTTGGCATCGTAGGTGTAATGCTCATGCCCTATCTGCGTGGGAGCGGTGGGATGATTGCTGTCTTCGTACTTATACGTGAAGTCGTAAGACTGTGCTGTCTTTGTGGAGTCCACCTTTTGCACCTTGGTAAGTGGCTCGCTCATTCGTCCAAAGGTCATTTGCATGCTGTAACTTGCCTGCTTGGCCTTACCACTGGCATATACCAAACGGTTTAAATCGTCGTAAGCATAGCTATGCTTGAATGCACCACCAAGTTTTTTATCGCCATTAGTATTGCCCCGCGTCGGGTCTACGGCATTGGTGATTCCTAAGATATTATCCACCGCATCATACTGATATTTGTTGTGCATGATGGATGTTCCCGCCGCCGTGAGGTTCATCTCTTGCAAGCGTTCACGTCGTTTGTCATAGGTGTAGGTAGTCTCTGTACCGTTTCCTAACTTGGTGTAGACGGTGTGTCCGTCCTTGTCATAACCCACCTTTTCAACGATAGTCTCTTCCTTCCCTTGTTTGTTGGACTTGACACTCGCAATTTGTCCTGCGGCATTATAGGCATAGGTCACGACCTCTCCGTCGGGATAAGTCATGGTGCGCACACGGTTCCAGCTGTCGTAGGTGGCACCATAGACGTAGGTGCGCACATCGGCGGTGCTGACCATCACCGAGCGAACGGTTTTTACAACCTCGCCTTGGTTGCCGTAGTAATAGGCTTCGCCACCCGAAGCATCTTCCACGAGCACAAGTCTGCCTGCACGGTTGTACTTTTCTCCCGGCTTTCCATAGGTGTAGGTAACACGGTTAAAGAGGTTCTTTGGATAGAGTACCTCGCTTAACCGTTCGTAATCATAGGTGTAAGTGATGGGTGCATCCGCTGAAATCCTCTTTTTGAGTTCCGCGGTTAGCTTCGTTAAGAGGTTACCTGCCGCGTCGTAGGTGTAGCTCACTTCTCCTGCATCGGGATGGTTTACCTTGAGCTTATGTCCCAAGAGGTCGTACTCGTAGGTTGTGGTCTTGTCGTTGGGATGATGAACGGTGGTTACTTGTCCCACGGCGTCGTAGTCGTACTTCACGGTGATGTTATCGCCTGAAGCGTGTTGCATTGTCTCACGGTTGCGCCCTTTCTCGTCGGTGTAACTCTCGGCATTGCGTCCGAGGGCATCGGTCACCTTTGTTTCAAGCATCGGCTCACCGTCATGGGAAACGATGCTGTATGCCGTCGTAGTCATAGCCCCATCGGGCAGCGTAACCTTTGTCGTGCGGTCGTAGACGTCGTATTCGGTGGTTGCCTGTGGGTCGCCCGTGTTGGTGTTATACGTACCGATGCTGCCGTAGCTCTCTGTCATAGGATAGAACGCCTTTATGGTACGCCCGAAGGCATCGACAACGGCACGGCCACTGACAATAGACACTTTTTGATTGCTGCCGCCTGTCCATACAACGCCTGTCTGCTTGGTCTGCACGGCGCGCATCAGACTGTCGGCGAAAGTATAAGTTTCGATGTCGCCCTCGGGGGAGTAATGCAGAGTTCGGGCGTAACGCTCTGCCGGATGGTATTCGAATTTCAGCGTATAGGGTCTGCCCGACTCCAATTCCTTGGGGGCAAGGATGGTTGATGGGCGCCCCATACCGTCATAGGTATAGCGCATTTTGTTGCCGTTAAGGTCGGAAGTCTCTAAGGGTACTGCCCACTTGTAGTCGTAGACGGTAGAAGAAGTGTAGCCGTAGGCGTCTTTTACGTTCGTAACGAGCATGTGTAGCACGTCGTCATAAATGTAGTCATAGCGCATGCGCTGTCCTTTATGGTTCTCAGGCTTGGTGAGACTTGCAAGATTACCATAGGCATCGTAGGTCATATCGTAGACCGACGGCTTTGTGCCGTTGTGCATCGTGATGCTGGTGATGTCGCCATTACCATTGATTTGCGTAGAACGTTCGCGGTAAACTTTTCCTCCCTTGTCCTTTACGACGATGTGCTTGGGCACGGAGACGATATATTTCGCCTGCAAGTCATGATAGGCTATATCGGCATCTAATTCATAGTTCGTTGCCGTTTCCTTGTAAGAGGCGAGGTTGCCGTAAGCGTCATAAGTATTGTGCACGATGGTGCTCATGCTGCCCGAGCCGTTGTTGTCGTAAATAGTCTGCTTTACGGATACGAGGGCTGGGAAATATACCGTCGTGTCTGTTTGTTGTTTGAGTTCGTAGGTGTTTTGTGTGCCTTGCAGTTTGTTGCCTGCTGCATTGTAGAGCGTCTCGGCAGTGACGAGGTCGTGCATGTACAGGTTGCGGTTGTGTCCGTACTCCGCTACCTGTTTGCGGTAAACGGCATTGCCGTTCTGCGTGTCTATCTGCTTGGTAGTAACCTTCTCAAAACCGTAGAAGTCACGTTCTCGGCGATCGCGATAGCCGCCTGTATATTCAAAAGTATTCTTGATTCTTGTAGCACCGTTTTCCTTATAGCCACCCGTCGTCTCTACACTCGACATCACCCATTTACGCCCCGGGTGCTCATAGCTCGGCTTGGTTTGCTCGTAACCGATATCGATGTGTCCGCCGAAAGGCAAGGTTACACTTTTAAGCATGTTCGTACGCCCGGTAAGGTTGCGATATACGACAAGATGGTTGGTACCGTCAGAGACGACAAGGTCGGGACGGCCGTCGCCGTCGATGTCCTGTAACGAAGCTTCAGTATAGCTGACACCGCTCGAAGTCGAGCGTGTTACTTTCGTAGTCAGCCTGAATTTGAGGAAAAAGATATGAATGGGTATGGAAACCGCTATATTTCCATATGCAGATACGGACGTTGCCAATGATTGGTTGATAGCTCCCTTTTGGCTCCCGACATCGGCTACAAAACCTGTTCCGGTATTGATGGCAATGGTAAAATGATCGCCATCCCGGATAAGCATGTCGGGTAGCCCGTCGCCATTGACATCGACGAAAGAAGTGTTGTGTTTGGTCGTGGTTCTCGTTCCGTTGACGCCAAAAGAAATATCCGCATTGCCGAGGATACCGATGGAGGTACCCAAGCCTGCACCCCAAGTACTGTTTTCCGATGATTCGAGTGCGGGAACACCGCTGTTTGATTCCCCGGTAAATCCGTATCCGAGACCATACCGGACTTTGTCTCCGTCCAGCATGTCGGGAAGCCCGTCGCCGTTCAAATCCGCCCAATCCCTCTCTGTATGAGAGTCTCCGGAGGTAAAGTTACCGCTGGCACTCACAGAGACACTGGAAATCAAATTCCCGTGAGAAGCATTTCCACCATCGGCATCTCCTCCGCCCGGGTGCTGGTCTTCTTTCGGTTTGGGACAGATACTGATGGCAAGAGCATTTTTTGCGGAGCCTTGCTTAGAGAGACTACCACTGGCACCGATGGTGGATGAGCTTGCCTTGAACTTCGGCCGTCCTGCGTCTAACCGAAGACGTTCATCGCCTAATGCACCGGTAGCCTTGGTGTACTGGGCTCCGATATTCCCATTATCATTGTTCAGCCAGTCGGGATAGCCATCGCCGTTAATATCCATCACGGCAACCTTACTGTAAGAGGTCTGGCTGCTTGCACTTCCGCTGAGCCCTGCATAGGCGATGCCTCCGCTGACCCCATAACCGTCGCTTTTAGATTCGCTGATCAGTACCGGTGCGGACAGTTCCTCCGCACTTTGGGCGTAGTTTACACTATCGATACGAATGACACTCTCTCCGATACGTGAGCTGCTTACAGTGTCCGGACTGATAAACACATCTTCGGAACCTCCGACATACATCTTCTTTCCGGTATTATACCCCATGACAAGGAAACGCTGCTGATTAGCGGGTGTCATGCTTGAGGAAAGTTGATTGCCATCATGTGTCGAATGGTAATGTTCGGCAATGGACTTATACTTGTCCCTGTCGATTTTCAGTGCAGATACATCAATGGGCTGAGAGGCATACTGCTTGTTCCCGTTATAGGCGAACTGTCCCCAGCCGCGGTAGAGGCGACCATAGTCGGCGGTATTGAAATCAGAGAATACGCAGGCTTTCAGGGTATCGACAAGCACGGTCTTATGCCCTATAACCGTCGTCGTGCCGGACTGATAAGAAAGGGAATCGCGCAGGAAACTGACTTTCGCCTCCGAAACACCGGCCAATTCATTCTCAATAGAGAAAGTTGCCGTCATCTTTCCTGAGCCGAGCCGGGAAATAACCGTAGAGTCTTTGACCATGATCGTATCTGCCCGGAGCGTGTCGGATTTATTCAGGCGGCAGGTATGATGCAAGACAGGAAGCCCGGATTGGTCGTGGATGGTCAGATAAACCATAGCCGTATCCTTGTCCTTTCCGGCGTCCTGACGGGTAACGACGAATGTCGGGACAATTGCGAGTGCAGGCCCGTATTTGTTATTCTTTACAACCGTTTCTGCTTTGAGCGTACGGGCTGCCGCAATGGCTATGGGCTTATTGAACATTCGTCTTGAAGCTACGAGGCGTACGGAATCATTGTCGCCTTCATAAGTATAATACGGTGCCCAGCTTACTTGCGTCCAATCTATGGGAGAGGTGGTGGCAATCTCGAAAGATAGAGAAACGGAATCTTTCTCTTCCACATCGGCTGTGTAGTCATAAGCGTCATCGACAATGGTATCGGCCGGAAGAGCGATGGTTTTTAACACAGACTCTCCATGCACGTCTGATTTGAGCACCTTGAGAATAACATCGTCTGCGGTCAGCCCCTTGTGATAAGGTGCGTGGAGCTTAACTTTACCCGAACGGTTGAAAAATGCCACGTCGGATTCTCCCTCGATGAAATCGGCCTTGCTGTCATAAGTTTTCAGGTTTTCCGATAAATAGGTGTCGGCTGTCAATGGAAGAGCGGTATAGTGAATGGCGGGATGCCATAGAACCTTGTCCTTATCGCCATCATACCGGGATTGAAGGCGGAAGAAGATTCTCTCGCCCGCATTCACATGACGGGTAAGGTCATTGACGCGTTTACCGGTACTCAGGAGCGAGTCGCGCACCATGAATCCGCTATTCTCGTGTTGGATACTGTAAATGATACCGTCGCCGTCAGCATTGAGTTTTTCAATCTCGCTGTGTATGCCGATCGTTCCCGTATAAGGAGCCCTCCACATGCGTACGGCATCATTCAGGGGATATTCATCCTCCAAAGAGTCGCGGATAGCTTTGTAGTCGGGAATAAACCGGCTGTCGATGGGTGCTCCTTCTCCTATGATCGGATTGGCTGTTGTACCGCTGGCAGGAGTAAATACAGGCTTTCCGTCCACGATATGGTTGAAAAAGACCTTGCCATTGACGGCAATGTCCGTAAGACCGTCGCTGTTGAAATCGTAAAGGTAGGTACTTGTCTTATCCTGATCCTTCGAATGGGTGTAGGAAATACCGACCGATGCACCGAGTTTTTTGGAAAGGCCCACTTCCACTGCGGCATCGACATTGAGGGAGTTACCGGTGCTCGTACCGTTGGAAAATGAACTGACTCCTTTGATAAGGATTTTATCGCCGAACGTCCGGCTTGCCGGATCGGCATTCATGTTCTTTCGGTAATAGAGTCTGCTGCCCATATTGAAAAGTTTGTCAGGCAGACCGTCGCCGTCTATATCGACAAAGGCCACCTTACCCATACTCGTGTTGCTACTATGGGTATAAGAGGGTCCGATATTGACAGTACCCACGGTAATGCCGAAGCCGAACATCGTTCCGAAACCAGTAGTCCTACCTTTGGAATAACCGCCGCCGAGCATACTGAGATTATCGTTGCAGCCACGAACAGAATGATCGAGCAGGGACTCGTGATCGTTTCCCTGTGCCGACCAGGGCTCTGCCTTGTCGGAGAACATTCCCTTGGCTATATCATTGTAATAGTCGAAAGTCTGAGTGGCTACTTTCGCACCCTTACTGTCGTTCTGATCAACACTTACAAGCAATGTCTTACCGAATGCTCCTTCTTCATAGTGGAGCGTATCGGAACGAAGCAGTTCCCCGTTATTCTTGATGCTGACTTTACGGAGCAGGGCACGGTCGGTCTGCATGATGCCCAGGCGCCCGCTGCTGACTACGTCTTTCCGGTGATTGCCTGTCTGATCGATGTCGAATTCGATGCTGTAAAGGCCTTCCTCGTTGCCAAACCCCGTATAGGTATACTTTTGAGGATAAAGGTTATTACCATTTCTGGTATAATAATAGGCGGCGAAATTGCCATGCACGTCGGTTACGCGTTTCAGCGCCCATTTGATGCGATTGCCATTGCCGTCGGTCAGGGTCGTTTCATCATCCACCTGCCCATTGTAACCGCCATAACTGTAAACCGTACCGTCCTTTGAGGTTACTTCCCACCAATAGTTCTTGGGCGAATCGCCGTGACGGATAATCTTATTGAAACTGCCTTCGACCATCGGGTAGAAGCGTTTTTCAGAAGTACGGGCAAGATCTTCTGTTCGTCTATGAATTCGGTCATTGAGCTGTTGTCCCA
>ERZ772986.380-NODE-380-length-28151-cov-29.874751_pt1 | contig 28151 bp, 22 predicted proteins | sample MGYA00511898_ERZ772986 | MGnify/ENA primary metagenome ERZ772986 (study PRJEB29015, sample SAMEA2737934) | human oral metagenome | biome: human oral; feature: human-associated habitat; material: dental | place: China | collected 2148 ... | reverse complement strand
TGATGCGGTACAGCGGGGGCATCGCGATGAAGGTGTGGCCGCCCTCGATGAGGGGGCGCATGTAGCGGAAGAGGAGGGTCAGCAGCAGCGTGGCGATGTGCTGGCCGTCGACGTCGGCGTCTGCCATGATGACGATCTTGCCGTAGCGGAGCTTGGAGATGTCGAAGTCTTCGCCGATGCCGGTGCCGAAGGCGGTGATGAGGGAGCGGATCGTATCCGAGGACAGGGCTCGGTCCAGGCGTGCCTTTTCGACGTTGAGGATCTTGCCGCGGATGGGCAGGATGGCCTGGTGCTCGGGGTCGCGGCCGCCGACGGCGGAGCCGCCTGCGGAGTCACCCTCGACGATGAAGATTTCGCATTTGGAGGGTGTGCGCGAGGAGCAGTCGCGCAGCTTGCCGGGCATGGAGGCGGATTCGAGGACGCCCTTGCGGCGCGTGGCCTCGCGGGCCTTGCGGGCGGCGACGCGGGCGGCCTGGGCGGCCTGGCCCTTGGCGATGATGGCCTTGGCGTCGGCGGGGTGGGCGTCGAACCAGTCGGTGAGCTTGGAATAGACCTGCTGCTGAACAAAGGTGCGGGCCTCGGTGTTGCCGAGCTTGGTCTTCGTCTGGCCTTCGAACTGGGGCTCGGTGAGCTTGATCGAGATGACGGCGGTCAGGCCTTCGCGGACGTCGTCACCGGTGAGGTTGTCGTCCTTGTCGCGGATGATGCCTTTGTCGCGGCCGTAGCGGTTGACGAGGGAGGTGAGCGCGGTGCGGAAGCCCTCCTCGTGCATGCCGCCTTCGGTGGTGTTGATCGTGTTGGCGAAGGTGTGGACGGAGGAGGAGTAGGCGGTGGTCCATTGCATGGCGATTTCCACGCTCATGGTGCCTTCGTCGTTTTCGGCTTCGAAGTCGATGATCTCGTTGTTGATCGTGTCGGACTTCTTGGCGGAATCGAGGTATTCGACGTAGTCGCGCAGGCCGTGTTCGTAGCAGTAGGTGACGGTGCGGTGGCCCTTGGTCTTCTTGTCCGAGGCCTCCTCGCCGCCGGCGATCTCGTCGCCTTCGTCGGTGGCGGACTCGCGCTCGTCGGTCAGGGTGATGCGCAGGCCCTTGTTGAGGAAGGCCATCTGCTGGAAGCGCTGGCGCAGGGTTTCGAAGTCGAATTCGACGGTTTCGAAGATTTCGGGGTCCGGGTAGAAGACCTGCGTGGTGCCGGTTTCGTCGGTTGCTTCGCCGCGTTCGAGGGGGGTGATGGGGGTGCCGCCGTTTGCGAACGACATGCGCCACACGTAGCCCTGGCGGCGGATTTCGGTGTTCACACGGGTGGAGAGGGCGTTGACGACGGAGATGCCGACGCCGTGCAGGCCGCCGGAGACGGCGTATCCGCCGCCGCCGAACTTGCCGCCGGCGTGGAGGATCGTCATGACGACCTCGACGGTGGGCTTGTGCTCGGTGGGGTGCTCGTCGACGGGGATGCCTCGGCCGTTGTCGACGACCTTGATGCCGCCGTCTGCCTGGATCGTGACCTCGATGTGGTCGGCGTAGCCGGCCAGGGCCTCGTCGACGGAGTTGTCGACGACCTCGTACACCAGATGGTGCAGGCCGCGTTCGCCGGTGGATCCGATGTACATGCCCGGGCGCTTGCGGACGGCTTCCAGGCCCTCGAGGACGGTGATGTCCGATGCGCCGTAGGACTGTTCGCCTTCGGCGGTCTTCTCGTTGTCAGCCACGTGGCTCCCCTCGCATTGCGCGAAAATAGATGTTTAACCTTATAGATTCTACCAAAAGTGGCGCTTGTACCCGGGATTGACAGGCTCGGAGGGTTACTTTACAAACTGTGTGATTGCAACGAAAACTCGACTGTGATGAGTCACATGCCGATTGTGGCTGCGGCTGGGACACACGGGGCCGCCCTCCCGGCTGGGAGGGCGGCCCCGGTGCGTGCGTTCAGGCGGAGCAACCGCCTGCGTTGCGGTCACCGCCGCAGCGCGGCCTGCGCCTGTCGACACAGGCCTGAGAGGGGATCAGATTACTTCGGATCCCACGAGTAGGACGGGATATCATTGTCTGCATCGAACAGGTCAAGGCCGTAGACGACGACGGTCTGCGTGGTGCTCTTGAGCTTATAGCCGAGCACGACCGTCTTGGTCTCACCCACGTTTATCTGCGACAACAACTCCATGGGGTCATAGCCCGGAAGATCTTTCTTAATGAATGTCGCGGATTCCAGGAGCTTATCGTCTTGGAACAGCATGGGCAAGGTGATCAGAGGATTTACTTCCTCGTCCTTGTAGCTTTTGTTAGTGACGGTGTACGTGACGACCACAGTCTGGTCGCCGTCGTCATCTTTGGGACCCAACTCAATGTTCTTGCTTTCCACGTGGATGGCGCCACCGGCGAGGTCGGCGACATAGTGGTCTTGGGATCCGCTGTTCCCCTTCGACGAGCTCGAGCCCTTGTTACCGTTCGACGATCCCGAACCCTTGTTACCGTTCGACGATCCCGAACCTGAATCACTCGTGGAGGACGAGGAGGGATCAGAGGAGGGGTCCGAGGCACTCGTGGAACCGGAGCCGAACAGGCCCCAGACGACGAGGCCACCGATCATGAGGAGGACGACGACGCCCGCGACGACGCCGACGATGAGGGGGGTCTTCGACTTCTTCTGGGGAGCGCCCATCGGTGTTCCAGGCTGCCCATAGCCCTGCGGGTAGCCGCCCTGGTTCTGCATACCGTAGGCGTTGCCGCCTTGGCCACCGTAGGGATTTGCGTTGCTCTGCCCGCCATAGGGGTTCTGCGTGTTTGCAGCGCCGTACGGGTTGGATGCGTCCTGCCCGTAGCCCTGCTGGGGCTGGGCGCCATACTGGCCGTTCCCGTAGCCCTGCTGTTGGGGTTGCCCGCCGTAGGCGCCCTGGCCGTAGCCCTGCTGCCCCTGGGGGTTGTTTCCCCACCCGTTACCGCCCTGTTGCGCGTACGGATTGCTCATTGTTACTCCTCATCAAATTCGCACTAGTGTGCGGGATTCAGTTGAAGACTAACAAAATCTGGCCACGTGGGGGAGTCCCCCGCTCATTATCTCGACTAGTGGCCTACCCGTAGTCGGCGCGCGGACCACGCCCCCGCACCACGTAGGGGCCTTTCTTCCACGACGGGGCGACGGGCCCGAGGATGATGACCTGTTCGACGATGCCCGAGCCGACCTCCTCGGCGATGCGGCGCTCGATGGTGGGCAGCAGGAGCTGGAGCTGTTTCGCCCAGGCGGTGGAGTCGGTGCGCACGACGAGGCGGTGGCCTTCGAAGGTCTCGATGTGGGCGTGTTCGGCGACCTGTGGGCCGACGATGGCACGCCATTTCGCCATGATCGAGCCCATTTTCGTGGGGGTGTCCCATTCGCGGATTTTGATCGTGCGCGCCAGGATCGCGCCCAGGGAGTTGGCCCGGCGGTAGCGCGGGCGCATGGCGGCCATGCCGGGGGCGCGGCTCCACGAGGCGCCGGTTCCCTCCAGGGCTTGGCGCAGTGCGGCCAGGTCGCCCTCGGGATCCTCGTCGGTGGACGAGGCCGGGGCGCTCACCCCGTTCGCGCGTCCGTAGGCGGCGGCTCGGGCTGCAGCTCGCGCTTGGGCATCGTCCTCATTGCCCGCGAGGCGTCCGAAGCCGTCGGTTTCGATGGCCGCGTATTCGCTGGTTCCGTCGAGGCTGCGCCGGGGCCGTGTTTCGTCGAGGCCCCACGAGGGCATGGTGGAGCGAGAGTATCCGTGCGTGCGGGCGACGCTCTGGGCTCGTTCGAGAGCGCGGACGACGAACTCGTCGGCTTCCTCGCCGGGCGCGTCGCCGAAGCCCGCGAGCCGGGAATTGTCCAGGTCCGCGCCGGGGAGGTCCGCCTCGGGGGAGTCCGCGTCGGGGGAGTCCGCGTCGGCGCGGTCGTCGCGCTCACTCATGGTCGGCTCCGTCGATGACGGTGCCACGCCGCGGGTCGAGTCGCACGTGCAGGGGGTGGTGGTCGAGGGAGGCGGGCAGGTCGCCGGCAACCGCGCAGGTGACGATGATCTGCTCGGCTTTCGAGGCCAGGGCGGCCAGGCCCTCCCGGCGCGAGGAATCGAGCTCGGCGAAGACGTCGTCGAGGATGAGGATCGGGGTGTCGCCGTCGTCGCTGAGCAGTTCGAAGGCACCGAGGCGCAGCGCGAGGGCGACCGACCAGGATTCGCCGTGCGAGGCGTAGCCTTTGACGGGCATTGCGCCGAGGCTGAGGGTGAGGTCGTCGCGGTGCGCGCCCACGAGGTTGACGCCGCGCTCGGTTTCCTTGTCTCGTACCGACGCGAGGGCGGCGAGCATGCGCTGCGTCTGAGCCTCCACGTCGGTGAGGTCGGCGCTGGCCGGGTTGTCGGGGTCTGTGCCGATGACGCGGTCGACCGAGGCGTCGAAGGCGAGGCGCAGGTGGCGCGGGGAGTCGGCGACGTCGTCGTAGGAGCGCGCAGCCGGCTCTTCCAGGCGTGAGGCGATGGACGCTCGCGTGGCCGTGATGCGCGCGGAGAGGGCGGCGAACTGCTGGTCCCAGATCTCGAGGGTCGACAGGTCGGGCGAGTGGCCGCGGCGGATCGAGGCCTGGGCGGCCTTCATGAGCGCCGCGCGCTGGCGTGCAACACGATCGAAATCGGAGCGCACGGAGGCGTGGATGGGGGAGAGCTGCGTGGCCAGATCGTCCAGGAACGAGCGGCGCACCGAGGGGTCGCCGCGCACGAGCGAGAGATCCTCGGGCGCGAACACGACAGTGCGCACGATGCCCAGAATCTCGCGGGGTTTGACCTGCGCGCGGTTGATGCGCGCGCGATTGGCCTTGCTGCGCACGATCTCCAGCTCGATGACCTGCTCGCGGCCCGAGGCCACGACCCGCGCGCGGATGACGGCGCCACCCGGGGCGGCCTCGGCCTCGTCGATGGGGATGCGCACGAGCGCACCCTCGGCGCCGACCCTGTGCGACGAGAACGTGGACAGGTAGGCGAGCGCCTCGACGAGGTTCGTCTTTCCCTGGCCGTTCGCACCCACGAGGACCGTAGGGCCCTCGGGCAGCTCGACGACCCCGTGCTTCCAGGAGCGGAAGTCGTCGAGGGCCAGGTGGGAGACGCGCACGTCAGATGCCGAAGCGGATGGGCATCAGCAGGTAGCGGAACTGCGTGACCTCGCCCTCGTCGGCCTTCTTCTGGCCGGTGATGACGGCCGGCTTCGTGGGGTGAGTGAAGCCGAAGCGCACGTAGTCGGTATCCAGGACCTGCAGGCCGTCGATGAGGAACTGCGGGTTGAATGCGGTCGAAATGTCGTCGCCGTGCAGGGTCGCCTCGATGGCCTCGGAGGCCTGGGCGTTGTCGCCCTGACCGGCCTCGAGGACCAGCTGGCCCTCGGTGAAGGCCAGGCGCACGGAGGTCTTGCGCTCGGCGACCAGCGACATACGCTTGACGGCCTCGAGCAGCGCGTGGCGATCGACGACGGCCTGGATCGGCGTGGTCTCGGGGAAGAGGCGACGCACGGCCGGGTAGTCGCCGTCCATGAGGGTCGAGGTGGTGCGCCGACCCTGGGCGGTGAAGCCGATGAGGGACGAGGCGCCGGGCTGGGATTCGCCGGACAGGCCGACCTCGACCTTGGCGCCCGAAGTCATCGACTTGGCGACGTCCTGGAGGATGCGGGCCTTGACCAGGGCGACCTCTTCGATCGAGGGGTCAGCGGGCTCCCAATCCAGCTCACGCATGGCGAGGCGGTAGCGGTCGGTGGCCAGCAGCGTGATCGCCGGGCCGTTGATCTCGATGCGCACACCCGTCAGCAGCGGCAGGGTGTCGTCGCGCGACGCGGCGATCGATACCTGGGAGACGGCCTGGGACAGCGTCGAGGAGTCGATCGCGCCGACGGCGGTGGGCTGCGCGGGCAGCAGCGGGTACTCATCCAGGGGCATCACCGCGAGCGTGAAGTGCGAGGATCCACAGACCAGGTTCACCTTCTGGCCATCGAGCTCGACGGAGACGGGCTTGGAGGGCAGCGACTTGGAGATGTCCGCCAGGAGGCGTCCGGAGACCAGAACCTCGCCGGCCTCGTCGACGGTGGCGGGAATGTGCGAGTTCGCGGAGACCTCGTAGTCGAAGGAGGACAGGGTCAGCTCGTCGCCCTCAGCCTTGATGCGCACGCCGGCCAGGATCGGCGAGGCCGGACGCACCGGGAGCGCGCGGGCGGTCCACGACACGGCTTCGGCCAGAACATCGCGGGCGACGGTGAACTTCATAGCTGCCTCCAAAACACAAAACGGATCGGACACTACTTTACCCACAAGTGTGCGCACGTGGGGCAGGAAATTCGCCTCGCGTGCGCCATCGCGTCGCGTCGGCGTCGCCGTTGTTGTACGGAGGCCTGTGAAAAAATCTTTGTCATTTGATTTTCCTTCCATCATAAGGGTTGTGAGTTCTGTGGAAAACTCCCTTATGCGGCGGAATTTCGATCAAATCACTGTGCTGTCATTCTGGGACGAGGCTGTGGATTCGTCACGCGGTCCTGTGCACGAAGCACATAACAACTTTTTGAGATCCACAGGAGAGTTCTTTTTCTCCACAGCTCGAGCTCGTTCGTCCACCGCCTGTGCACAACTCCTGTGAATTGAGCGCGGGCGCCGACTTTCGTCAGCACCCGCGCGGCTTTCACGACTCCCTGGCCTTCTGCTTGATGCGGTTTGTAAGCTCCGACACGTGGTTGAAGGTCTCGCGCTTTTCCTTCATGAGCTTGGAGATCTTCTTGTTCGCGTGCATGACGGTCGTGTGGTCGCGCCCGAAGGCCTGTCCGATCTTGGGCAGCGACAGGTCGGTGAGCTCGCGGCACAGATACATGGCGATCTGGCGGGCCTCGACGACGTTGTGACTGCGCTCCGAGGAGCCCATCTGCTCGATCGTCACGCCGAAGTAGACGGCGCACTGGCTCATGATGAGGCTGACGGTGATCTCGTTGTCGTCCGGGTTGGACACGAAGTCCTTGAGCATCATCTGCGCGAGGTTTAAGTCGATGCGCTCCTGGTACAGCGATGCCCACGCGCCGATGCGCACGAGTGCGCCCTCCAGCTCACGGATGTTCGAAGAGATGCGCGAGGCCACGTATTCGAAGACCTCAGGGGTGACCTCGAGGCCCTCGGCGTCCGCCTTCTTATGCAGGATCGCGATGCGGGTCTCCAGGTCCGGCGGCTGGACGTCCACGAGTAGGCCGGAGGAGAAGCGCGAGCGCATGCGGTCCTCGAAGCCCTTGAGCTGTGCCGGGGGCAGGTCCGAGGTCAGCACGATCTGCTTGTTCGCGCTGTGCAGAGCATTAAAGGTATGGAAGAAACCTTCAACCGTCTGCTCCTTGTCGCCGATGAACTGAATGTCATCGATGAGCAGGATGTCGAGCTCGCGGTAGCGGCGGTGGAACGCCTCGACCTGGGAGTTGTCGGTCTTATTGAGGCGAATCGCGTTGATGAACTCGTTCGTGAACTCTTCGGAGTTGACGTAGCGGACCTTCAGGTGGGGCATCATCGACAGCGCGTTGTGGCCGATGGCTTGGAGCAGGTGGGTCTTGCCCAGTCCGGAGTCGCCGTAGATAAAGAGGGGATTGAACGCCGTTCCCGGGCTCTCGGAGGCCGCCAGCGCCGCAGCGTGCGCGAAACGGTTCGAGGGGCCGATCACAAAGGTGTCGAAGGTGAACTTTGGGTTCAGGTGCGTCGGGCCCGAGTCGGCGTTCGAGGAGGCCAGGGCGGGGGAGTGGTGCTCCTCGTGCTGCACGCGCTCTTCGTTCAACGAGGCCGGGGCGAGCGCGGGCGCAGCGGGCGCGGGTTCGGGGCTGACCGGTGCGGGCTCTTCCTTTTCTTCCTCTTCGGTGACGACCTCGATGGAGGGATCGACGGTGATCGCGATGCGTACGGTGCGGCCCAGGTGCACGGACAGGGCGGTCGTCAGCTTTGACTGTGCCTTATCTTCAATCCACTGCTTGGTGAAGTCGTTGGGGACGGCGAGCAGGATCGTGCCTTCAATGTCGCCGAGGGGACGTGCGGAGCGCAGCATCGACGTGGCGACGGGCCCCAGTTCGTTCGTGGGGACCGCGTCGAGGGCCGCAGCCCACGCGCGTGTGAGGGAATCCGACTCCACGGCAACCTCCGGTCACAAAAACAGGTGAGTTCCGTCACGACTTATCGGTGATATGCGTGACGCTTGTACATGCATGCAGTGTAGTCCGCGCACATGTTATGCACAGACTGGGGATGAAGCTGTGGAGAACTATCACAGAATCACAACCCTGTAGTTACAACTTTGGGTCCGCATTAGCGTGCGGAAAGCAAAAATACACACAGCCTGTGGATAACTTTCGTCATCCACGTTCTGTGGACGAGTCCAATCCACAGCGATTTGCACAGCTGTGGATACTGTGTGTGACGCGGTGGGTAACGTCGCCGCATTGACGTCCGCTCCCAATCCGCTTAGTCTTGGTCTTTGTTTGCGCCCATTTCGGGCGTGCGTCCCCGCTATCGCGCGCGCCGCGTGTCGATAGCCCAACCAATACGAGTGGGAAACCACTCCCCGCCGAGGAGAATTGCCGTGACCACCAAGCGGACCTACCAGCCCAACAACCGTCGTCGTTCGAAGACGCACGGCTTCCGTCTGCGCATGTCGACCCGCGCCGGCCGCGCCATTCTGGCTGCCCGCCGCCGCAAGGGCCGCGCCAAGCTGTCCGCCTGAGACACACCGGTGCTGCCGCGCGCGCACCGCATGGTTGACCCAGCGGATTTCACCGCCGCGATCCGAGAAGGAACGCGAGCAGGAGATCCGCTGGTCGTCGTCCACGTCCGAGCCGACGAGGAACGCAACAGTCGCCTCGTCGGTTTCGTCGTACCCAAGCGGGAAATCAAGCGCGCCAACGGACGCAACCGCGTCAAGCGACAGCTGCGCCACCTCATGCGGGACCGAGTCGCCGATCTTCCAGAAGGAGCACGGGTCGTCGTGAGGGCCTCACGCAAGGCCCTCGGCGTCCCCTCCAAGGAACTTGGCGAGCACCTCGACCGCGTCATGGCGCGAGCGTGGCGCAAGTGGGACGCACAATGAGCGTCGCGGGCCGTGCCCTCGGTGCGCTCGTGTCCGCCCCCATCGTCGCCTACCAGCGCTACATCTCCCCGGCCCTCGGCCCCCGGTGTCGATACGCCCCCAGCTGCTCCACCTACGCGCTCCAAGCGGTCCATATCCACGGGCCCATCAAAGGGATTATCCTCGCCTCCTGGCGGCTCCTGCGATGCAACCCCTGGAGCCACGGGGGAGTAGACCACGTCCCAGAGCGTGGACGCTGGAAGCCCGACCCCTGGATCCCACCCGAGGATTGGGCTGGGCACGACAACTGGGAACGCCCCGCCCCCATGGGACTGGACCCGGAACACGACTTGACCGAGTAACCTGCCACGGCCTCGGGAATATAAGGAACAACGACACAGCGGCGCACCCGCGCCACGGCGAAAGCGAAAACTATGTTCGACGCAATCCTCCACCCCTTCGCGTGGGCGATCTCCTACGTGTGGGTCTGGATCCACGACCTCCTCGTTCTGCTCGGAATGTCCTCCGGCTCCGGCATGGCGTGGGTCCTGTCCATCGTGCTGCTCACCATCCTGGTGCGCATCGCCATCATCCCGCTGTTCCTTAAGCAGATCCGATCCTCGCGCGCCATGCAGGCCATCCAGCCCGAAATGCGCAAGATCCAGGAGAAGTACAAGGGCAAGAAGGACCAGGTCAGCCGTCAGAAGATGATGGAAGAGACCCAGGCCCTCCAGCGCAAGCACAAGGTCTCGCCCTTCGCCTCCTGCCTGCCCATGCTCGTGCAGATGCCCGTCCTCTTCGGCATGTACCGCGCCATCATCGCGGTCTCCTCCATCTCTGCCGGCACCTACACCTACCGCGGCGACTCGACCGACCACCTCGGCCCCCTGACCGCCTCCGTCTCCGAGGAGATCGTCAACTCCACCGTCTTCGGCGTCCCGCTCTCCCACACGCTGCGCGAGTCTTTCGGCCAGCCCAGCGTTGTCGCCGTCTTCGTCGCCGCGATCGTCCTCATGGTCGCCCTGCAGTTCTTCTCCATGCGCCTGTCCTTCTCGCGCAACATGCCCGACATGGGCGACAACCCGATGGCCCAGTCGCAGCGCTCCATGATGTACGTGATGCCGCTGATGTTCATTGTCTCCGGCGCATTCTTCCAGATGGGCGTCGTCATCTACACCGTGACCGCCTCCTTCTGGGCCCTCGCCCAGTCCTTCTGGACCATCAAGGTCATGCCCACCCCCGGCTCCCCCGCCTACGTCGACCTCCTTGCCTCGCGCGAGTCCGGCTACCAGGAATGGGCCAAGCCCTACTTCCAGAACTACGACCGTGAGCGCGCCGCCCTCGGCAACAGCGCCACCGACCCGCGCGTCGACGAACTCAACGAGCGCACCCTCGCCGAGGTTCGCTCCAAGGCCAAGAAGCAGCACGTCGCCTCCGACTTCCCCGCCTCCATGACCACCGGCGAGATCGTCACCGTCTACCGCAACCTGGCCACCCAGAAGTGGACGACCCTTCCCGACGAGCAGTGGATGCGCGGCCTCGCTCTCGCCGTCGAAAAGCGCATCGCCAAGCAGGAAGCCTCTGCTCAGCGCGCCGAGCTGCAGAAGCAGGTCCGCGACCGCCGCGCCCTCGAGCGCGAGGCCGCCAAGGCCTCGTCGAAGGACGCCTCCGAGAGCGCCGAGGCGCAGGCCGGTCACGGCTCGCTCAGCGCCGAGGAAATCGAGCGCCGCCGCATCGAGCGCCGAAAGGCCCGCCGCCGCTCCGGAAACAAGCGCTGAGCACCACAGATTCACGGTTCTAGGCCGCCAGCCGGTAACCTGGACACCAGTAAGACCCCATTCCCCACTACGGAGGACACGTCATGAGTGACGACAACGCAGACAAGCTGAACCGCCTCGAAGAAGAAGGCGAGCTCGCCGCCGACTACCTGGAAGAACTGCTCGACATCGCCGACCTCGACGGCGACATCGAAATCGACGTCGAAAACGGCCGCGCCTCGGTCGAAATCGTCGCCGACGACCCCGAAGCCCTTGACCGCCTCGTGGGCGAGGACGGCGAGGTCCTGGACGCCCTCCAGGAGCTCACCCGCCTCGCCGTCCAGACCGAGACCGGCGAGCGCTCGCGCCTCATGCTCGACATCGCCGGCTTCCGCGCCGAGCGCAAGGAAGAGCTTCAGGACATCACCCGCGAGGCCATCGCGCGCGCGCGTGCCACCGGCGAGGCCGTCAAGCTCGACGCCATGAACCCCTTCGAGCGCAAGGTGTGTCACGACGTGGTCGCCGACGAGGGCCTCACTTCCGAGTCCGAGGGCGCCGAGCCCCACCGCCGCGTCGTCATCCTTCCCGAGGAATCCGACGGTGAGTGAGAACCCGAACGGGACGGGAAGGGGTCGCCAGGTTGGCGACCCCTTCGTCCCAGAAGAGCCCACGCCGGCCGTCCGCGAGTTCTTCGGACCGGCGTTCGCCGAGGTCGCCGAGTACGCGCGCATGCTCGAGGAGGAGGGCGAGATCCGCGGCCTCCTCGGCCCGCGCGACATGGAGCGCATCTGGTCGCGCCACATCGTCAACTCCGCGGCCGTGCTCGACTTCATGCCGCGCAAGGACGGCCGCCAGGTCCTCGACGTCGGCTCCGGCTCGGGCCTGCCCGGCATCGTGATCGCCGCCTGCCGCCCCGAGCTCGACGTGCACCTGGCCGAGCCCATGGCGCGCCGGGTCGAGTGGCTCATGGACGTCGTGGAGGACCTGGGCCTCGACAACGTCACCATTCACCAGGCGCGCGCCGAGGAGCTGCGCGGCAAGGGCAAGGCCGACGTGGTGACCGCCCGCGCCGTGGCGAACATGAGCAAGCTCGTGCGCATGACGTCCAAGCTCATTGCGCCTGGCGGATCGCTCGTGGCCCTCAAGGGCCGTCGCGCTCCGATCGAGGTGGACGAGGCCTCAGCGGAGCTGCGTCGTCATCACCTGCGCGCCGAGATCCACGAGGTGCCCTCCATCATGGAGGATGAATCCACGTACGTGGTGGTCTGTACGCGCATTAAGTAGGGCGTCCCCACGTGGGGGAGGGGAGCGTCGCGGTGGTTGCTGCGGCGCTTCCCTTATAGAGTGATGCAGGACACAATAGTGTGTTATTCTGTCAGATCGATTTGCTCGATTGACGGTTTGTCTGGCTCTTATTGACGGCCGGGAGAATCGATCCTACAGAAGAGTTTTTGCACTGCTATTGCGCATGTCAGTGGGATTGTGTGCACCTCGATGCATCACGGGCCTTTCGTGCTGGAAGTGTGTGCGTCTCCCCGTAAACTAGGGGCAGTATCTAGGAAGGTGTCACGTGAGTACCAACAACACCCCTCTGTCGACTCAGATCGAGCGCAACCTGCGCGACCTCGCCATGCTCGAGCGCGCGACATTCACGCGCCCCGATCACACGCGCATCATCGCCGTTGCGAACCAGAAGGGCGGCGTGGGTAAGACGACGTCCGCTGTGAACATTGCTGCAGGCCTCGCGATGGGCGGACTGTCTGTCCTCGTCGTCGACGCCGACGCTCAGGGTAACGCGTCCAGCGCTCTTGGTGTCCCACACCCGGCCGGTACGCCCTCCACATACGACGTAATCATCGGAGGTGCCAGTGTCGCGGACGTCGTGCAGCCGTGCCCCGACATTGACGGTATTCTCGTCTGCCCGGCCACGATCGACCTGTCTGGCGCCGAGATCGAACTCGTCGACGTCGACCGGCGCGAATATCGCTTGCGCGATGCACTGCGTGAGTACGTCGCCGAGCATCAGGACATAGACATCGTCCTGATCGACTGCCCACCGTCCCTCGGCCTCGTGACACTGAACGTCATGGTGGCCGCTGATGAGGTCATGATCCCGATTCAGGCCGAGTACTACGCACTCGAGGGCCTGAGCCAGCTGTGGAACACCGTCGAGCGCATCGGTGTCGATCTCAACCCAGGCCTGCGCGTGTCGGGCATGCTTCTGACGATGGCGGACAAGCGGACGCGGCTGTCCGAGGAGGTCGAGAGCGAGGTTCGCTCCCACTTCCCCGAGCAGACATTCGAGACTGTCATTCCGCGTTCCGTGCGCATTTCCGAGGCTCCGAGCTACGGCCAGACGGTTATCACGTACGATCCGCGCAACGTTGGTGCGATCGCTTATCGTAAGGCCGCGCTCGAGCTGTGTCAGCGCCTTTCCGCAGCTGGATAGTGGTTGTTTCACGTGAAACATACGGAGTTTTTCGCATGTTTCCGCAGATCGGCACGTATTAGTCAGAGTGTGTGACCATTGGTGCAGCAAAGTGACGAACGACGCTCACTAGGTGATCCCATGGCATTGTTTCACGTGAAACAATGAACCGACGCAATTGAAGGAGTATTGCAATGGCGGATGCATCATCGAAGTCTGAGGGCCGTAAGGCTGCTCGCAAGCATTCCGGTCTTGGCCGGGGTCTTGGGGCCCTGATTCCTCAGGCTAGTGAGCAGACGCCACAAGCCGCACCCTCCACCCCGTCCCGTCCTCTGGACGTGTTCTTCCCCGAAGGCAGCTCCGCCGGCAAGAGGGGAGGATCCGCGAAGGATCTTCTCCAGCCCAAGCGTGCCACTGCCTCGTCGAAGAAGAAGCGTCCGACCATGCCGTCTGTCGAGGCGGCAGGTGGACGACGCGCAGGCGGCTCTCGCAGCGGCCTCGGTGGTGGAATCAATGGCTCAGATTCCCATCAGGCTCCGCAGGGTAAGGCGGATGTTACTGTTCCGGTTGGTGCTAGCGATGCGCATGCCGATCAGAATGTTTCACGTGAAACATCCACAGACCATGAACTTCTTCCGGTTCCCGGTGCTTCCTTTGCTGAAATTGCGATCGATCAGATCGTTCCCAATACGAAGCAGCCTCGTGAGGTCTTCGATGAGGATGATCTGAAGGAACTCTCCGCCTCTATCAAGGAGGTGGGTGTTCTTCAGCCCGTCGTCGTTCGTAGTATCCCCGCAACGGGTCGATCCGAGAAGCTTCAGGAGTTCCTCGCCGAGAAACCCGATGCACGCTATGAGCTGATCATGGGTGAGCGCCGCCTGCGTGCCTCCGAGCTCGCCGGCGAAACCACGATTCCGGCAATCATCCGAGAGACCGACGACGGGGATCTTCTCCGTGACGCACTCTTGGAAAACCTCCACCGGGCCCAGCTCAACCCGTTGGAAGAAGCGAGCGCATATCAGCAGCTCATGGTGGATTTCGGGGCGACTCAGGAAGAACTCGCCAAGCGAATCGCCCGCTCGCGCCCGCAGATTGCCAACACCCTGCGCCTGCTCAAGCTACCCCCGTCCGTCCAGAAGAAGGTGGCCGCTCAGGTCATCACAGCGGGCCATGCCCGCGCTTTGCTGTCCCTGTCGACGGCAGAGGAGATGGAACGACTGGCTGAGCGAATCGTCGCCGAGGGTCTCTCCGTGCGTACCACCGAAGAGATTGTCCGCCTCGGAAAGGCGAAGGCAACGCCCCGTCCGCGCGCCCGTCAGCAGCGTCCACTGTCGCCGCTGGGTGAGAGCGTCGTGTCGGCCCTCGCCGACGCGTACGATACGCGCGTGACCATCACGGAGGGGCGTAAGAAAGGTCGAATCGTCATTGAATTCGCGGGATCTGATGATCTTCAGCGAATTGCAGACCTTATTCTTCACTGATCAAACTTCATCATTCTTTCCGCAGATCAGGCGCAGTATGTTCTTTATATGACATTTCCTGGCCTAATCTTTGGCTGAATTTACGCTTAAACTACCTTTAAGGGTCCGCCGTCGGGCCCCCGCAGTACCAGAAGGAGCGAAAGGCATGAACGCCCAAGGCAGTTCGCGCACCGTGCTTTTCGATGTCGGTGGAGTCCTCGTCGACGCCCATCCGGACCCGCACGCTATCGCCGAGTTGTTCGGCGACGACTCACGAGGCCTCACGACGCTCGTCGATCAGGCGATGTGGGCCCATCGCGGAGAGTATGACGCGGGCATGTCCGATCGTGAGTTCTGGGATCGTATTGCTGGAGATTGCGGGCAGCCCGAGCCTACCAGTGCGCTGTTGAAGCAGCTTGTCACGCTCGATGCGTCGCGCATGGCGAAAGCGAACGAAGCGACACTCGGCCTGGTGCGCCTGCTGCGTCGGCAGGCCGTTCGCGTCGGCATCCTGTCTAATGCGCCCTATCCGATCGCAAAGGCTATCCGTCGCTCGGAGTGGGGGCACCTTTTCGACTTCTTTGCGTTTTCTTGCGACCACGGCATCTGCAAGCCGTTGCGAGGCATCTACCGAGACGTGCTCGTTCGCCTCGACGTGCCGCATGAGAACGTCGCGTTCATTGATGACCGTCGAGAGAATGTTCGCGCTGCCGAGTTACTCGGTGTCCGAGGCATCGTCTGGAAAGGTGCTGAGGACGCCGAGAAGCGTCTGAAGGAGCTTGGTTTTCTTTTCTGAGAGCTTCTCTGTCGACGAGGCGAGCTGTTAGTCGGATCGCTCAGAGCGACACAGAGCCGTACAGAGAACAAAATGTTGCTATATTTCGGCATTGTTGTCGCTTTAGCTTGGTTGCCATGACGTCAGATCGTTCTTCGTCCGGGAGCGTCTGAGTGCCATACCTTGTCGGTTGGCTGTGCCCGCTGGGGCCAGGCTGTGCCCGCGCGGTGCTCGGATCCCCAACCCTCACCAAGCTCTTGAGATAACGGTCCGAACGCGCCCGCGTGGTCCTTACACAGAGCCGGCGGACATTGTTTCACGTGAAACATGTGGGCCCGGGAGGATCATCCTCCCGGGCCCACAGTGCAATGAATGAGCGGATCACTCCTCGGTGGCCGCGGCTTCCTCGTCCTCCTCGGAGATGATGACGCCGGTGCCTTCCTCGTCGATGACGTAGTCGATGCCGCGCACGTCGCGCCCGCCGGCGACGAAGTCCACGATGTCGGCGCACAGCTGCGCGAACGACGAATCCTCGAGCGCATCTGCAGCCTGGGGGAGGAGCGACGTGTCCGTCATGCCGGGCGCGACGTTCGCGTCGATGAACCAGCAGGTGCCCTCGTCGTCGACCACGAAGTCCATGCGGGACAGGTCCCGCAGGCCCAGCGTCGTGTGGGCCTCGACGGCCGCGGCCTGGAGGTCCGCCAGGATCTCCTCAGAGAGGCGCGCGGGCACAAAATACTCGGTCTCGTCCGTCGTGTAGCGCGCGTCGTAGTCGTAGCGGCCGCGATCCGTGGAGATTTCCACCGGGGGCAGCGCCTGGGGACCGTCCCACAGGTCGACGACGGACACGGCGACATCGCGCCCGTCGATGCGCTGCTCGACCATCAGACGCTGGCCGTATGCGAAGGCGTCCACCATCGCGCGGCGCAGGCTCTTCGCGTCCTTCGCGGTCGAAATACCGAGCGCGGAGCCACCGTCCGTCGGCTTAATGACGACGGGGAAGGACACCGAGCCCTCGAGAGCGGAAAGCACGTGCGAGGCGCCCAGCTGGCGGAAAATCGCCTGCGGCAGCGTCACCCAACCGGGCGTCGCGAGCCCCGCAGAACCCAGAAGAGCCTTCGCAGTCGGCTTGTTCGAGGCGAGCATCGCCTGCACCGAGGAGGATCCCACGAAGGGGATTCCCACGGACTCCAGGAAGGACTGCAGTGAGCCGTCCTCGCCGATCGAACCGTGCACCAGCGGCCACACAACGTCGGGGGAGAAGGACGAGATGGCGTCCGCGAGAGACGCGTCGACGTCGGAAATGAGAACGTCGTAGCCGAACTGCGTCAGGATATTTGCGACGCGACGACCCGAACGAACCGACACGTCACGCTCGTGCGTCAGACCGCCGGCGATAATCAGAACTTTGGTAGCCATGGGGGTATCTCCTCGGGTAACTGTTAGCGCTCGGACTCGGCCCCGGCCTCGTTGCCCGAGGCGGTACCGAACATGTCGACGATTTCCTTCTCCGCGTTGACGACCGTCGAGAGGCGACGCACGCCCTCGCGAATCTCCTCGGGAGTGGGGTAGCAGAAGGACAGGCGCATGTGGTTCGAGCCTGAGCCGTCGTAGTAGAAGGCCGTGCCGGACACGTACGCGACCTGGGCGCGCACCGCTCGGGGCAGCATGGCCTTCGCGTCAAGGCCCTCGGGCAGCGTCACCCACGTGTAGAAGCCGCCGTCCGGGACCGTCCACGTGCACGACGGCATGAACTCCTCGAGCGCGGTGAGCATCGCGCGGCAGCGCTCCGCGTACATCGAGCGGAAGGACTTCACCTGGCCGTACCAGTCGTAGTTGCTCAGGTAGTCGGCGATCGCCATCTGGCCCACCATCGACGGGCACAGGATCGCGGATTCGAGCGCCAGGACCAGCTTCGCGCGGATCGCGTGCGGCGCGTACGCCCAGCCGATGCGGAAGCCGGGGGCGAACATCTTCGAGAACGAACCCAGGTAGACGACGCCCTCGGGGCTGTACGAGGCGATGGCCGGCAACGGGTCGCTGTGGAAGCCGAGCAGACCGTAGGGATTGTCTTCGACGATCAGGACGTGCTCGCGCAGGCAGATCTCGGCGATGATCGGGCGGCGCTCAGCGGAGAGCGTGACGCCGGCGGGGTTGTGGTAGTTCGGAATGATGTAGATGAACTTGATCGTGCGGCCCGAGGCGCGCACGCTGCGGATCGTCTCTTCCAGGGCCTCGGGAATGATGCCGTGCTCATCCATCGGCACGTGCACGATGTCGGCCTGGCGCGCGCGGAACACGCCCAGTGCGCCCACGTAGGAGGGGGCCTCGGCGAGGATGACGTCGCCCGGATTCACGAAGAGCTCGGTGACGAGGTCGAGCGCCTGCTGGCTACCCGTCGTGACCACGACGTCGTCCGGGTCGGCGCCGACAATGCCGTCGTAACCCATGACCTCGGTGATGCGCTCGCGCAGCACCTCCCAGCCTTGGCCGCTGCCGTACTGCATGGCCTGTGCGCCGTGGTTGCGGATCAGCTTCTCCGCGGACGCTGCGAGCTTATCGAGGGGCAGGTCCTTCAGGTTCGGCATGCCGCCTGCGAGGGAGACGACCTCGGGACGCGACACGACGGAGAAGAGAGCTCGAATCTCGGATGCTCGCAGGTTGTGGGCGCGGTCCGCGTAGACGTCGTACCAGGGGTCAAGGCGGTTTCCCTGCGCGGGGGTCCGGCCGGATGAGGCCGGGGTGCCGCCATTGGTCGAAAGCTGAGTCAAGGCATGCCATCCTTTGCATGAAGTTACATAGAACCGTATAGGTCAAGTGTGCCACTTTCCTGGCCATACAGGGTGACGAGGCCGGTGGTTGGGCAGATGTTTCACGTGAAACATTGGTTGTCAGCGCGCTGGTGTTCCGGGCGCCGGAGGCCCCGGCCGCTGTGTGTGCCGGGCTGCGCCGTGGGCGGCGGCCCGCCCGCGAGCCGTCCGCGCCGCCGCCCACGGGCACCGCAGCCAGGCCCTGCTGCCTCCTTGCTCAGGACCAAAACATGAGTCTCAGCCTTTAGTAGCGCTACGATTGCACGTAGCAAAGCCAGCCGTTGACCCTCCGCTGATCTGGAGAAGCCGATGACTGGCTTTTCATCTATTGAGGAGCGGCGACGTGGCCAGTTATTTCAAACGAACAGCCTGCTTCTGAATCTCCTACGATCAGCGCGTACCCGAGGCAATATACATTTTCCACCGATTTCAATATACATTTTCCACCCATATCAGTGTCACGCTCGCTGGCGGCGCAGCCGGACCCAGCAACGCTGGCGGGCCTCGTGGTGTCCTGTGCATCGATGCAGCCCCGCGACGATGCGTTGGACGAGTGCGACGTGGGGGAGCGTTGTCGCGTGAGCGCGACGGCATGCAAAAAGTCCGCAGCCCAAGTGGGTCTGCGGACTTGCGTGGAACTCCGGCGAAGCCGGAATTCGCTCAGTGGCGGTCGGCCTTCACGATGTGCTTGGCGTCGGCGAGCTCGTTGAGCTGATCGATGTGGGCCTGGGCAACCATAACGTCGATGGTCGAGAACATGAGTGAACTCCTTGTGGAATCGTAATGTGTGTTGATTCCCTGCTTGACAAGGCCGAGGATCACCCGGTCTGTAACGAGGAGTATGCCAACGCGGGTTGCGTCGGCGCGACCCTGCGTTTCAAACAAGAAAAGCGCCGGACTAGCTGGCAGCTTTGTCAGGCGCTTGATGGTAATAGCTTATTCCTCCCACCGGGCCGTAATCAACCGTGCGGACAGTAAGATGCGTCGCACGAGGGACCGGCGAGGGCCTCCGCCATTGCACCCCGGCTGCCCGGTGTCCTCGCTTACCCCGGCGCCCCCGCTTATCCCGGCTATCTCGGCTATCTCGGCTATCTCGGCGAGCCCAGCGGGGCTAGGACTTTGCAGCTCTGGGTCAGCAAGCATAGAATGATAACGATTCTCATTCATATTCATGTGCAACGCACCTAGAGGACCCCCTCATGAACCCCACGAAGCACCGGAACCCGGGCCGCGCAGCTGCCCGTGCTTTCGCCGCCATGGCCCTCGCGGCCACCTCCTTACTCGTGCCCGGAGCGGCACACGCCTCCGACGAGGCCACCGCCGTCGAGGCCGACACCGCGAACGCCACGACCTCGTCCGAGGCCGACGTGAGTACCTGCGCCGTCATGCGCACCGCCCCCGCCGGCACCACGGTCACCCTGGACCGTGGCCACGCCGACATCTTCGACCTGACCTCCGACGCGTCCGGCGCGCTCACCCTGCGCATCAAGGAGGACGCCACGGGCTCCGGCGTTATGCGCGAACCTGAGCAGACGCTGCTCGCCGTCAACAAGTCCACGTTCACCCAGATCCCCGCCTCCGTCAGCCAGGCGACCGGCGCTCCCGCCGCCGCCTACCTGCTCGGCCAGTCCGGTGACAACCAGGCCACCGTGCTGTGGCCCGGCTGGGACACCCTGGGCGTCACGGCCGGCGGATATGACGCCGCGCGCTTCCACATCTCCTACACGGGCCCGGAGAACGGCCGCATCTACGCCTTTACCTCCAGCTTCACCGAGGGCACCAAGGCGGTCACCAATGATGGCAGCTTCGACCTGGCGCCCGAGGGTGACGACGTCGACCAGCCCTACGCCGCCCACAAGCACGTCAACTGGCTCTTCACGCGCGCTGGCCGCTACACGCTGACCGTCCAGGCCAGCGCGTGGACCCCCGGCGCCACCGGCGCGGCCTCCGCCCAGTCCGCGGCCCGCACCTACACGATCGACGTCGCCGACGAGGCCTCGTGCCTCGCCCAGTACACGCAAGCACCATCCACCGACCAGGCCCAGCCCGCCCCCGGCGTGGGCCCCGGCTCCGTGAGCTCCACGAACAACCAGGGCGCCCAGGATGAGGGCGAGGGCGGTGCCACGGGAACGCCCAGCGCCCCGGCACCCGCCCCGACCTCGGGAACGACCGGCACCACCGGCACGACGACGGGCGCGAACCCCGCCCCCGCCTCGGGCGCGCGCACCACCTCCGGCACGACCGGCGGTGAGCGCTGCGTCGCCACCCGCATCACCCGCGAGGCCACCGAGGCCGAGGCCGCCACCCTGGCCTCGTCCCAAGCGCCCGCGAACACCGCGCGCACGACGCTGACCGTGAGCGTCGGCGACGGCGCCTCCGGCAACGCTACCGACGGCCACTTCGACCTGGGCCCCGCCATCGAAAACGGCACCCTCGTCGCCCGCATCAAGGACGACCGCACCCAGCCCGCACAGTGGGTCGACCCCTCGTCCCTAACCTTCGCCCTCGGTGACGCCGCGCGCATCACCGCGCCCGCTGACCTCGGCTTCGTCGCCACCCCCGGCTCCAGCGTCTGGCTGATTCCGTCGACCCAGATCGCGGGCGTGCCGTGGCTCGGCCTGAACTCCCAGCGCGAAGAAATCGTCACCGGCACCACCGGCCCCGTCCAGTTCACCCTCGACGCCGTCGAAGGCCCCGGACGCGTCGCCGTCTTCAACGCGGGAGCGCTCGGCTCCGGCGTCGGCGAGCACGTCTTCGACGGCCCCGGCACCGGCTACACGCTCGGCGCCAACACGCACGCCCACCAGAACTGGGTGTTCACCGCGCCCGGCACCTACACGCTGACCATCTCCATGCGCGTCACCCCCAACGGTGCGGCGCTCGCGGGCAGCGGCTTCGGCTCGGGTGGGGACCTCACCGCCACGGGCACGACCGGCCCCAATGGCCGCCCCATGGTCTCCCAGGTCGTCGGCCGCACCGCCTCCGGCAAGGACTGCGACCTCTCCCTGGCCACCACCGGCGCCGACACCATCCCCCTGACCGTCGTCTCCCTGACGTGGGCGCTCACGGGCGCGGCCTGCGTGTGGGTGGGCGCGATCGGACGCCGCCGCAACCTGCGCGCAACGCTGTGACCCCTCATTCACGAGGACGACTCTCCCTCATCCCCCGCCTCCCCTTCCGTGGGTGGCGGGGGAGTGGGTGTGTGCTCGCTGCCTCGACGTTAGCGCTCACGGCGACCCTGGCAGGGTGCGCGCCCGCGCCCGACCCAGCAGCCGACGGTGAATTGCGCGTCGTCGCCACGACAGGCATCCTCGCCGACCTCGTGCGGGGTGTCGCCGGAGACCGTGTCCACGTCACGCAGATGGTGCCCAACGGGGCGGACCCGCACTCGTGGGAACCCTCCCTGCGCACCGTGCGCGACGTGGCCTACGCGGACGTCGCCTTCTCCAACTACCTCATGCTCGAGGAGCACGCCCTCATCCGCGCCCTCGACTCCAACCTGCCCGCCGGCTCGCGCTCCGTCTCCGTCGCCGAGGAGGCCGCCAAGAACGGTGCCACCATCCTCCCCCTCGTCGAAGACCGCGCCCTCGACACCCCGTGGCTCGGCATGCGCGTGTGGGGCGACGGCACCGACATGGGGGCCACCCGCGCCTCGCAGATCGACCTGACGACCACCGGCGTCGACGGGTCCGGCCAGGTCGCCGCGTACCTCACCACGTCGTTCGGGCAACCGGAGATCGCCTTCGCGTCCTCCGACGGCTTCAACGCCGCCACCGGATACGACACCGACACCGCGCAGCTGCCCGCCGACGCCCACCAGCACATGAGCTGGGCGTTCACCGCCCCCGGCGTGTACCGCGTCCACTTCCGCGCCAACCTGCGCACCACCCCCGGCGCCACGCCGGTCAGCGTCGGGGAAGGCACCGCCGTCTTCGCCGTCGGCACCCCGCCCGAGGACATCGCCGCCGCCGAAGGCCGACGCATCCTGCGCGCCGGCCACGCCGACATCACCGTCAACCTCACCACCAAGCGCGTCGAACTCGCCTCCGACGCCGGAGCACTCAGCGGGGACGAGGCCTCGGCCCCCTGCGTGGGCGCAGGAACCACGGGCGCGGCCGTCGCCTCCACCATGGAATGCACCGACCTCAACCACGTCGTCATCGAAGTGCCCACCCGCGCGCTCACGACGATCCCCGGGGAGGCCTCGTTCCGCTTCATCGGCGAGCCCGGCGCGAACGTGTACATGCTGCCCCAGGCGGTCCTCGGCAAGCACGTCCACGGCGACATCGACCCCCACCTGTGGCACGACGTCCACAACGCCCAGGCGTACGTGCGCGTCATCCGCGACACGCTGATCTCCGTCGACCCCGACGGTGAGGCCACCTACCGGGCCAACGCAGCCGCCTACCTGACGCGCCTCGACGAGCTCGACGCGACCGTGGCCTCGACCATCGCATCCATCCCCGAGGAGCGACGAAAACTCGTCACCACGAACGACGCGTACGCGTACCTGGCCAACGCCTACGGGCTCACCGTCGCCGGCTTCGTCGCGCCCAACCCCAGCGTCGAACCCTCCATCGCCGACCGGATCAAACTCCAGGCAACACTGTCCGACTCCTCGATCCCCGCGGTGTTCCTCGAACCCAACCTGGCGCGCACCCGCTCCACCCTGCGTACCGCCGCCACCGACGCGGGCGTGGACATCTGCCCCCTGTACGGCGACACCCTCGACGACCAAGCACCCACCTACATCGACATGATGGAACACAACGCCCGCTCACTGGCACGCTGCCTGGGCGGCAAGGAGATGCCATGAAATCCTTCTCTTCTCGCCTGACTGCCGGCCGCCGGCTCTTCGCCTCGGTGGCGGCGGCCCGCCCGCGAGATCGCCACACGCGAGCTTCGCTCGGAGTGGTCGATCTCGAAGCCCGGCCAGGCCCCGCCGCCGCCCCCGGGGCTAGCCGGCTGTCCCGCCTCGGCATGTCTCTGAGCGCTCTGCTTGTGTCGGCCTTCCTCGTCATCGTGGGCGCCCCCTCTTCCTTTGCTGACCCGAGTCCCGACCCCGAACTCGCGCAGAGCGTTGCGGCTCATGAAGAGTGGTCGAATGAGGCCTCGGAGATTAGCGTCGGGCACGTCGACCTCGGGCCACGCCTGATCGACGGTCAGTGGCGGGCCGGCCTGCGCCACGACGCCGAAACCGGCGCCGTGTGGCGCGACCCCAACCAGACCGTCCTGCGGGTGGCTGATGCGGCCATCATGACCGCGCCCGACTCTGCCGACTACCCCTTCCTGGCTGATGTTGCTGGGAAGCCCGTGTACGTCGTACCCCAGACGCAGAACCCGGGCGTCGTGTGGCTCGGCTGGAACACGCAGGACCCCGCCGTCACCGCCACCATCGACCGCGGCCTCACCATGCGCGTCGGCCCCGTGTCCGGCCCCGGCCGCGCGTGGCTGTTCCTGCAGTCCGGCACCTTCGGCAAGCCCCTCCTGCTCGCCGACTCAGGCGCGGCGCCTGGCGACGTGTGGATCGACTCGGGCACGCACGTGCACGCCAACTGGGCGTTCTCCGCGCCCGGCACCTACACGGCGACCGTGACCTTCCTGGGCACGACCACCGCCGGCGAGGCCGTGAGCGCCTCCACGACCCTGCGCTTCGCCGTCGGTGACGCGACGTCGGCGTCCGATGTCCTGGCCATGGCCGCGCCCGCGGCTGCCCCCGCCGATGGCGCTTCCGCTCCTTCCTCTGCTTCTTCCACTGGTGCTGCACCCGCTGGTTCCGGGGCCGCTGACCCTGCTGGTTCTGCTTCCTCCGCTTCGGGTGCCGCGTCGGGCGGGCTGCCCGACTGGGCCTTCCTCGCGATCATCGCCGTCGCCGCGGCGTCACTCCTCGTGATCGGCGCGCTCGTCGTCGCCCGCTCGCGCCGCAGCCGCGCCGAACAGGCCGCCGCCATCGCCGAGGCAGACTCCCTCCTCGCGCCCCTGCCCACCGCGAAGGGTGAGGGAAGCGGGGAAGCGGCCCCGGCCTCGTCCCCCAGTGCCGGAGCACCCGGCGCGGGCGAGAGCGCTGAGGGTCCCGGTATCAATGATCGGGGAGGGGAGCAGTGAGCCAGCTGCGCGTCACCGGACTGGGCGCGCGCCTCGGCGGGCGCAGCGTCCTCGAGGGCGTCGACCTGGAGGTCGGCGCCGGGGAGCTCGTCGGCCTCATCGGCCCCAACGGCGCCGGCAAGACCACGCTGATCCGCTCGATCCTGGGCCTCATCCCCTCCAGCGGCAGCGTCGAGACCGACGGCGCGATCGGATACGTGCCGCAGCGCCACGAGTTCGCGTGGGACTTCCCGATCAGCGTGCGCGACGCCGTCCTGCAGGCCATCACCGTGCGGCGCGGGCTGCTCGGGCGCGCTCGGACCCCGCACTTCCGGGCCGTCGAGGAGGCCCTGTCCCTCGTGGGCATGCGCGACCTCGCCAAGCGTCCCATCGGCGAGCTGTCGGGCGGCCAGCGCCAGCGCGTCCTCGTCGCCCGGGCCCTCGCGATCCGACCCGCCGTGCTGCTCCTCGACGAGCCCTTCACCGGCCTCGACATGCCCACGCAGGAGATGCTCATGGACCTGTTCCGCGCGCTCGCGGACGGGGGGCGGGCCCTCCTCATGACCACGCACGACCTCATCGGCGCGCGCGCCGGCTGCGACCGCCTGTACCTGCTGCGGCGCACGATCGTCGCCTCCGGGCGACCCGACGAGCTGGCCGACGCCGACCCGTGGATCCGCGCCTTCGACGTGCGACCCGACAACCCGATCCTCGACGCCCTAGGAGTGCGCGCATGAGCACCGTCATTCACGCGGCCGGGGGTGGCCTCGCCGCGGCGGCGGACTTCCTGAGCCCCTACGACTTCTTCCGCGACCTGACGAATCCCGCGCTGGCGTTCCTGCCGCGCGCGCTGCTGATCGCGGTCGTCGCTGCGCTCGTGTGCGGCAGCGTCGGCGTGCACGTCGTCCTGCGCGGCATGGCGTTCATCGGCGACGCCGTCGCGCACTCCGTGTTCCCGGGCCTGGCGATCGCCTTCGTGTGCGGCGGATCCCTCGTGCTCGGCGGGGCGCTCGCGGGCGTCGTGACCGCCGTGTTGGTGGCCTTGTTGGCGCAGAACCGCAGGCTGAAGGAGGACTCCGTCATCGGCGTGCTCTTCGTCGGCGCCTTTGCGCTGGGTGTCGCGATCATCGCGCGGGCGCCCGGGTACGCGGGGAGCCTGCAGGACTTCCTGTTCGGATCGATCACGGGCATTCCCGCGTCGGATGTGCCCGTGGTGCTGGCTGGCGCGTTGTTTGTGTTGCTCATGCTGTTCCTGGCGCACCGGCCCATCGTCGCGGTGACCCTGGACCGCGAGAGTGCGCGGGCGGCGGGCGTGCACGTGCTGCTGGCCGATCTCTCCCTGTACGTCGCCGTCGCCCTGGCTGTCGTGATCTCGGTGCAGACGATCGGCAACGTCCTGGTGCTTGCTTTGTTGGTGACCCCCGCGGCTACGGCGCGGCTCCTGTGCGACCGCCTGGGGACGATGATGATCCTGTCGCCCGTGCTCGGGGCTTCCGGGGGCCTGGTGGGCCTGTACCTGTCGTGGGCGCTGGACGTGCCCACGGGCGCCACGATCGTCCTGGTACTCACCGCGTGCTTCGGCCTCGCCTGGGTCTTCGCGCCGAGGCATGGCCTCCTCGCGCGGACATTGCGCGAGAGGCGGGGGTGAGGTCCTGGCTCAGGCTTCCGAGCTGCTCGTGAACGAGCGGGGCGCTGCCGAGGGGTGGTGCCCCGTTCTGCTTCTGGGATGAACGAGTTTGGTCGTGCGGGCAACCGGTGGATGTTTCACGTGAAACATCTGCGTGCATGTGTAGGACCTGGCGTTGCGCCGTGACGTGTGCTTCGGTTCGGGCCTCATGCTCCGGCTCTGGCCTCGTGCTCTTAAAGTCTCTCTATGATGCGCCTCCTCTCTTCTATGAACCTCTATGGGGGCAATGAAGGGTTCTATGAGATAGAAATGGGCTTCTATGACATAGAAGTGGGGTTCTATGAGATAGACGGGCAGTTCTATGAGATAGAAACCGGGGTCTATGATTAGATCGCGATGACCTGCTGGGAGCCCTGGCTGTGCTTGAGCTGCATGGTGGAGATACCACTTCGATTGAGGCAAAGACCTTTTCGGAGTACTCGCCGGAGCAGCTGGGTCCGACTTTGAGCGCGTTTGCAAACAAGCCAGGCGGAGGCGTAATCCTGCTGCACCATCGTCGATCGATTGCTGATACAGAGCCGGTACGCGGTAGCTCGCTACATGATCTTGACTAAACCGGCTCTTCCGAGTTGAGTGTGGGTGACCGGGTGTTGGTCGGGGGTTGGGGGTAGAGGTCGAGGTCCCAGGTGATGGGCGGACTTGTTCCCCCGCTGTCGTCAGGGACCTCGGGCGGTGTCTCACCCTACCTGCTGCTGCTCCGTGTCGCTTGATCGTTGTGATCGGTGTGATCTGCTGGTCGGTTTGGAGGGCTTCCATCTGATGAGTGTGGCTCGCACCCCAGATGCTCTGATGCTCGACATAGAGTCCTGTGATCGCTGTGCTGGCTGCCCTGGGTGTGGGCTGAATCGCTCAAGGTCACGGGCGTGTGGTGGTGGAGGTGATCGACGCGCCCGGGGCCGGGGTCCCGGCAAGGTTCCGGTGGTTTAAGCGGCGCTGGATATGCCGCGAACACACCTGCCAGATCGCGACCTTCACTGAGCAGAACCACTCGGTGTGTGCTCCCAGGGCGCGTCTGGGTGTGCGGGCGATCCGCTGGGCGATCGGTCAGTTGCGCTTCGAGGGAGCCACTATCTTGGGGCTGGCCCGCCAGTTAGGAACCACGTGGAACACTGTGTGGTCCCATATCAAGCCGTGCCTGCAAGCCGCATCTGATGACCCCGCCCGTTTCGCAGGGGTTCGGGTATTGGGGGTTGATGAGAGGCGTGTGGCACCATCAGGACCGACGCCGGCGGGGCCCACGTGAGCTCACCGGCATCGTGGACCTGACACGCGGGAAGGATCATCCCACGGCCCGGTTGTTGGACCTGGTGCCTGGCAGGTCTGGCACCGTGTATGAGAACTGGCTGGCCGAGCGCGGCGAAGACTTTTGTGCGGGGGTGCGAATCGGAGGCTGGATCCCTTCCAAGGGACAGCAAGAACGCCATTGATGATCAGCTCCAAGACGCAACCAGCGTCCTCGACGCCTGTCACATCGTCAAGCTCGCCGGTGACGCCCCAGGTGAGGTGCGCCGGCGCGTCCAGCAAGACACGACCGGTCACCACAGGCGCACAGGCGATCCCCTCTATCAAATCCGGCTTCTTTTGCGTGCCTCGCGTGATCGGCTCACGAAGCGTCAACGAGAACGACTCCGCGCAGCCTTCGCGGCAAATGAAGCGTATATCAGTGTTGAAGTCGCCTACCACTGCGCCCAGCAAGTCCGAGACGTCTTCCACCAAGCCACACCCGCCCAAGGACGACGCCTGGCCGCTCGTCTCATCGAGCGCCTACCAACGTGTCCCATCCCCGACATCGCTCGCCTAGGCCGGACCCTACGCAAATGGAAGGACGTACTCGACGCCTACTTCGACACAGCCGGAGCCAGCAACGCACCCCACTGAAGCAATCAACGGACATTATCGAACTAGGCAGACGCACCGCCAGAGGCTACCCCAACCCCACCAACTACCAACTCCGAATGCCCCTCATCACAGGAGGCCTCGACGCCTCCACCCACCCCCAACTCTGAAGAGCCGGAAAACCGGAGCCGACCAGTTCCCTAACGGCGGTGTCATAGGGTGTAAGCAATTTTCGTGTAGCGGTGATGCTGTTCGGAGG
>ERZ772986.379-NODE-379-length-28249-cov-3.790523_pt1 | contig 28249 bp, 21 predicted proteins | sample MGYA00511898_ERZ772986 | MGnify/ENA primary metagenome ERZ772986 (study PRJEB29015, sample SAMEA2737934) | human oral metagenome | biome: human oral; feature: human-associated habitat; material: dental | place: China | collected 2148 ... | reverse complement strand
CCCGCTTATGTGAGGGGTGCGCGTGCATCACGCGTGGCACAGGCGATGACGCTCGTCGGATCGCGCCGCGATTGCGTGCGCCACGAACGTCGTGCTGGGGTGCGATGGCGTGCGCTCGAGCTCCCGTGATGTCGAGGCTCGTGTCGGGGGCGTGATAAACGCCGGCGTCGGGCGGGCGCGGGGTGGCGAATTACGGTGAGCTGTGCCCTAGGTGGCGTGAAACATCCGTGAAACCGGCGAAGGCCTGGGTTATCGGTCCTCGACGCGGCTGTGAAAGCGGCCAATGTGCGCCTGCATCCGCTGCGGCGGATGTCAGCATACGTGCGGTTGTCGGGGTTTGGGTGAGCGCCCGAGAGTAAGGCGCCGGGAGGTGCGCCGCCGCTGCGGTGACTCGGGGGAATATCTACATTTAGAGTCCGCCCGGCGGCGTGTCGTCGGCGTGTCGCCTCACAGATGTAGAAAAAGCCCCAGCCGGTTCGCGGCCATGCCCCAGCCGGTTCGCGGCCAAGCCTGTCTGGATCGCCACACAGCAGGCCGCATTGGGGAGAACCCGCTACCGTTCGTCGATTCCGTCGATGTGGTCTCCACAGCGGTTCAGCAACTGCCGCATTGTTGGAGAGCACGCCGACACGTCGGCCTTGCCGCGCGGTCGCAGGCCAGCTCAGCCACAGACGTCTTCCGCGAGCCAGTCGTAGGCGATGCGCGTGGTCCCGTTGGCCACCGTGATCGTGCCGCACTCGCGGAAACCGAAGGCAGCGAGGGCGTGACGCATGGGGCGGTTATCCTCGTGTGTGTCGCAGCGAAGATAGTGGGCGCCCTCGGCGGCGTACGAGAAGATCGCACGCGCGACGCCCCGCAATCCCGTGGCGTCTCCCGCAAACGATGTCCCGGCCTCGTTGACGGCTACGAACCTGGGTAGACTGACACCTATGACTGAAAATGCGCAGCTCGTCGTGACCCTGTCCTGCCCGGACCGTCCGGGTATCGTGCATGCCGTCACCGGCGTGATCGGCGAGTCCGGTGGCAATGTCATCCAGTCCCAGCAGTTCGGTGACTCGGATACCGGTACCTTCTTCATGCGCGTCGAGGTCGATTCGCCGAAGGGGCGCGCGCCGATCGACGAGGGCCTGGCGCGCGTCGCCGAAGAATTTAGTGCCACCTACCGGGTGGATGACCTGGGTCGCAAGCTGCGCACCATCATCATGGTGTCCCGCGAAGGCCACTGCCTCACCGACCTGCTGTACCGCCAGCAGACGCAGGGCCTGCCCATCGATGTGATCGCGGTCGTCGGCAACCACCCCGACCTCGCCCCCGTCGCCCAGTTCTACGGCGTGCCCTTCCTGAATATCCCTGTCACGAAGGACACGAGGGCGCACGCGGAACGCCAGCTCCTTGACCTCATCGCCTCCGAAAATGTTGAGCTGGTCGTCCTGGCTCGCTACATGCAGATCCTCTCCGACGACGTCTGTCGCGGCATGAGGGGCCGCGTCATTAACATCCACCACTCCTTCCTCCCGTCCTTCAAGGGCGCGCGCCCCTATGCGCAGGCCCATGAGCGCGGCGTCAAGCTCATCGGTGCAACTGCCCACTACGTCACGGCCGACCTTGACGAGGGGCCGATCATTGAGCAGGACGTTACGCGGGTATCCCACGCCGACTCCACTCCCGACATGGTCGCGCTCGGCCAAGATGTCGAGCGACGGGTCCTCGCTCAGGCTGTTCGATTCCACGCAGAGCGACGCGTCCTCATGAACGGCAACCGCACCGTCGTGTTCTCGCGCTGAGCGCACTCGGGTGGGCATGAGGCGCTCCTGCACGGTGGCCAGTGCCCGGGCGCCGGGCGGGCGCCGCTGGCGAGGGCGGGCCGTGGCCTGCGGCTGGAACGGCGCGCCCTGTAGGAACACCGGTGCGGCCACGTGGTCATTTTTGCTTGACTTTCCTAGCTTTCGCGGCTGAGTTTGTCGCTGTGTGGACAAAGCGGAGACGTGATCTTTCGGTCATTTAGTGGGTAAGCGTCGCGTTGACCGTCTGATAAATGGCACACTGGATGCGTGGACGAAACGACTCAGCAACGCACCTCCGTCACCGGCTACGTACCCGGGGGTTTTGACATGTTCCACCAGGGACACCTCAATATCCTGCGCGCGGCCCGCGAGCGCTGCGATCGTCTCGTGGTCGGGGTGACCTCGGACGAGGCCCTCATCCGCATGAAGGGGCGTGCCCCCGTCATCCCGCTGAAGGAGCGTTGCGACCTCGTGTCCTCCCTGCGCTTCGTCGACGCGGTCGTCGTGGACCTCGATCAGGACAAACGCCTGGCGTGGCGCCTGCAGCCCTTCGACGTTCTCTTCAAAGGCGACGACTGGAAAGACACCCCCAAGGGTGCTCAGCTCGAAGCCGAGATGGCGGAGGTTGGCGCCCGCGTGGTCTACCTGCCCTACACGCCCTCCACGTCCTCAACGAAGCTGCGTCGCTTCATCGCTCCAGAAGACTTTGCCGACGAGGCCACGAGCACGACGAGCGAGACGACGGCGGAAGGGGAAGCGCAATGAGCTTGCCCGTCGTGGTCGATCCCTCCTCCTCGTGGGGCAGCCGTTTCGCGGCCTACCGCTCGGCGCTCGCCGCCGCGCAGAAACCGGGTGCCGGCGTGCCCGCCTACATGCGGTGGGTCAACCGGGGTGCCGCCCGTGTGGTCGCCGCCGCCTGCGCCGCCTCAGGGTGGACGCCGAACTTTGTCAGTTTCGTTTCGGTGTGCTTCTCGGCGATCGGCCTTGTCGCTTTGGTCGCCTTGTCTCCCGCCTGGTGGTCGGGCCTCATCGTGGGCGTGGCGCTTGCCGTCGGATTCATGTTCGACTCCGCCGACGGGCAGGTCTCGCGCGTGACCGGTGCTTCGTCCAAGACGGGGGAGTGGGTTGACCACGTTGCTGACGCGTTCCGTTCGCCCGCGATCCACTTCTGTACCGCCATCGCGGTCATGGCCTACCTCCCGGAGTCGTGGTGGCTCGCGCTCGTGGCGCTTGCCTACGGGTGGGTGACCTCCGGCCAGTTCATGAGTCAGATCCTCGCCGAACAATTCGTGCGCGCTGCTGGACGCAAGCAGACCCGCGGTGGCAACATGAGGTCCTTCATCCTGCTGCCCACCGACCCCGGTGTCCTGTGCTGGTCGTTCGTGCTGTGGGGATTGGGCGCTCCGTTCATGGTTCTGTACACCCTCCTTGCGGCGGTGGCGATCGCCCACTGCGCGATATCGCTGCGCCGTCGCTTCAGTGACCTGCGGGCGCTTGATGCCGCCGCGGCACCGGGTGGCGGTCGTGCCTGATCTCTCCGTCCTCCTGCCCGCACGTAACGCGGCGGACACGATCACGCGGGCAGTGTCCTCCACCCTCGCCGCGATGCCTCGTGACGCCGAGCTGGTCGTCGGCAACGACTCGTCGTCCGACTCGACGGTCGGGGAGGCTATCCGAGGCGCCTCGCGTGGGGGAGTGGTCGATCCGCGCCTGCGCATCGAGGACATCACGCCGGGTGAGGGAGGCGTGTCGCGAGTCCTCACCCAGCTCATGGAGCGCACGGATTCACGCCTTGTTGGCAGAATGGACGCCGACGACGTGTCCCTCAAGGGCCGTTTCAAGCGCACGATGCGCGCCATCGAGGGCGGCGACGACATGGTCTTCACGCAGATGATCGAGCTGCGGGGTGTGCGCCCGGTTCCTCGTGTTCCCTACGAGATCACTCCTGAGGACATGGGGTGGCATCTTCTGCTGACGAACCCGGTGTGCCACCCGACGATGCTCGCCACACGTGAGATTATCGACGGCGTCGGAGGTTACCGCGCCGTTCCCGCCGAAGACTACGACCTGTGGTTGCGAGTCGGTGCCGTTGGCGGGCGCATCCGTCGCCTGGCGGCGTGGGGCCTGCTCTACCGCATTCATCCCGGACAGGTGACTGGAAACGCCTCCTGGCGAGCGGATTCATGGAGGAATCCGGACCAGGCGCGCGCGTTTGCGGACCTGTCGCTCGCGCTCACGGGCCGGGAGCTGCCGCGCCTGGTGTCGCTGCTTTCTCTTCCTCGCGATCGGGCCGAGCGTGAGCTCGACCGCTTCGTGCAGGTCTACACTCAGGGGGTCGCGTCTCGACCCGCTTCGTCTCGCCGCGTCCTCGAGCGTCGGCTGAATGCGCGCGCCGCGTGGGTGCGCTCTCACCTCCAAGGAGAACAGTCATGATTCTTACTCCTCCGCCCACCGGCGGCCAGCAGATCCTGCGCCACGCGCTGGCGCGCCGCTGGGAGTCGATTGTCGTAGGAACCGTGGCCGGCCTGGTCGTGGGTGTCGCCGCCGCATTCGCGGCGCCGGTGAGCCACTCCGCGACCGTCGCGATGACGGTCACCTCCCCGTCTCCGACACCGGCTCCCGCTCTGCGGGCATCGCTGTCGAACACGACCGACATGGCCACCGAGCAGGGCATCGCCAAGTCCGCGGTTGTCCTGGATGCGGCTGCTGCCGAACTCGGCGGCGGCATCACAGCGAGCGTGCTGCGTGACAACCTTGAGGTGTCGGGTGACACGAACGGAACGATCGTGAACATCGGCTACACGGCGTCGACGCGCGAGGCGGCGGTGGCCGCCGCCGACGTGATCGCTGCGCACTACCTCGAGCAGCGCACCTCCCTCGTGGAGAAGCGCGCTGATGAGATGAGCGCGGTCATCAACGAGCAGATCACGGCTCTGCAAAACGAGTTGGCGGCGCTGCCTGCGCTCGTCGACGAGGACGGCAAGCCCACTGCGAACCCGCGCGCCACCGAGCTGCGCACCCAGATCAGCAAGCTCACCGAGCAGAGCGCGCAGCTTCTTCCCTACCACGCCAGCGCCGGCCTCGTTCTCACGAACGCGGAAGCCTCGGTAGACGAGGTCACCCCCTCGAAGTCGCGCATGATTCTGATTACCACGGCGGTCGGCCTCTTTATCGGACTCGTGACGGTACTCCTCCAGGAGACCCGATCGCGTTCGCTCGCTTCCCCCACTCAGCTCGCCGACCTCACGGCGCTGCCCGTGTGGAGCGCCGAGGAGGGGGCACCCGAGCCGTGGCTCGCCCCGACCCGAATGCTTGCCATGGCGATTGACCGCGACCACTGGGTTGACCTGATCGTGGACGCCACGGACCCGCAGGCGCGCCCGCTGCACCGCGTCCTCTCGGGCGCCCTGGCCGAAACGAGGGTGCCGGCGCCGCGGCTCATCGACATCAACCAGCCGTTGGCCTCCCTCCTGGACGAGGTTCGTCCCTCCCGACACGTGCTGATCGCGGTGCGCGGGGGGCATGACCTGAGGAAGCTGCACGCTCTTCTGAATGAACTGGCACTCATCAACCGAGAAGTCAACGGCATGATCTACCTGGGCGAACCGATCAGCGCTCCCCAGGCGTCCGCGCCGAGGCCGAGCGTCGCGCTGGCCCAGACGCCTGAGGGCCCGATCGCCTCGTCGCCGGATGGACACCGCGTCACCCCGGTCAGCGAAAGCCCGACGGACACGATGCCCGCCAGGGACTTCATCGCCGACGTGAAGGAACAACAATGAGCGTCGAGGACCAGCTCGCCGACGATCACCTGGCGGCCTCCGTCTGGCACGTTGACCGCAGTGCCCGAGTCAGCCAGCTCGTCTCCGGCGACCCGTCGGCTCCTCGCGCGCTCGTCCTTGTGCGCGATCATGGACGCAACTCCGGTTTCGTGGAGATCGAGGGCACTGATCACCCGGAGGAGGATCCGCGCGTCGCCGCTGTTCCACCCGCGCCCGCCCGAGGATGGGAGGAGGGCGCTGGCGCCGACGTTGACGCCACCGTCATCATGTGCACCGTCGGGTCCTCGGACATGCTCGAGGAGGCCGTGCGAGCCGTTCTTGCCCAGGACCATCAGCGCTTCACCCTCGTCGTCGTCGATAACGCTCCCGACACGGGGCTGACGCGTGCGAAGCTCGCAGGCATCGAGGACACCCGGCTGAGTATCGTCTCGGCGTCGCGTCCGGGCCTGTCGCGGGCACGCAACCGCGGCGTTCTCGCGGCTCGAGGCGAGGTCATTGTCTTCACCGACGACGACGCCATCGTTGACCCCCACTGGCTGACGGCCATGATCGACCCCTTCACGGCCTCCCCGTACGTGGCTGCGACGACGGGCATCGTCCTGCCTCTCCAGCAGCGCTACGCGCCCCAACGCTGGTTCGAATCCCGAGGAGGCTTCCCGAAAGACTTCACCGCGCTCGTGTGGTCGACGGCAGACCTCCCCCGCGGCCTCGAGGCGCTGGGGGAGAGGGGCGAGGGGGGACCGCTGTACCCCGTGACGACCGCCCGCGTGGGGGCAGGGGTGTGCATGGCCATACGCCGCGACGTTCTGATGGAGGTCGGCCCCTTCGATCCCGCCCTCGGAGCGGGCACATTGACGCGCGGAGGCGAGGACCTCGATATGTTTGCGCGCATCCTGGCCACGGGTGACATCATCGTCCATACTCCTGATGCGCTGGTGCACCACCGCCACCGGGTCGACGAGGCGGGCCTCGACAAGCAAATCCGTGGCAACGGCTCGGGCATGGCCGCCCTGCTCACCAAGGCAATCCTCGCCAAGCCCACGATCCTTGCCTCCCTGTGTGCGCGAGTGCCAGCTGTGCTGGCCCGCATCAAGCCCGGAGGCGAGCGGGTCTCGGGTACCGACAGCGACGTGCCCGGATCCCTCACCATCTCCGAGATCAAGGGCTTCCTGGAAGGGCCCTTCCTCTACCTGTCCTCGCGGCGTCGCAACAAGTTGGTGCCCAGCCGTCGCGGCGCCCAGGATCGGGCACACGAGGGCGGCCAGGGCGCGGTCCGGCAGGCCGCGTGCGGCGAGTGCCCGACCGGTCCGGCCTCCGAGGAGGAGGCCCGCCCCCGGGAAGGAGACGCGGAGGCGTGAGCGCGCGCCGAGGAATCTGGGGCAAACCGGCCCCCGCCAGCATCGGGCCACTGCGTGAGGACGTGCAGGACCTGCCCGCCTGGCCGTTCGTCGTCGCCTACTGCGCGTACCTGCTCTGGTGGGTCCTGGGGGCCGGCGACCTGATGTGGCCGCTCTTCGCCATCGTCATGCTCGTCCTGATGGTGGGCCGCAGCGGCCTGCGTTTTCCGCCGGGGACCATCCTGTGGGTTTTCTTCCTCGCCTGGGTGATTGCCTCCATGTCCATGTTGGACTCCGGTGGCCGCGTGATCGGCGCGATCTACCGCTTTGCTCTCGAGCTTGCCCCCGGCATCTTCGCCGTCTACGCCTTCAACGCCCGCAAGTCTTTGAGCGTGCGAACGATCGTGGCAACCATGTGGGGTTTTCTCGCGTCCACGACGGTGGGCGGATTCATCGCGATGGCGTTTCCGACCCTGCGCTTCAAGACGCTCATGTACTACGTCGTTCCGCGTTCGCTTCACGGCAACGACTTCGTTAAGGAGTTCGTCAGGCGCGCAACCACCCAGTGGAACCCGACGTCGTGGGCGCTGTCCGATCCTCGTCCTTCCGCCCCGTTCATCTATTCCAACACCTACGGCAACGTCTTCTCGTTGATCTTCCCCCTGGCCCTGGTGTTCGCGTTCGTCCTGTGGCGCGAACGCTCGCGGTGGCGTTTCATCGCTGCGGCAGTGTGTGCGCTCTCCGTCATCCCGGCCGCAGCAACGCTCAATCGAGGCATGTATATCGGATTGCTGATCGTCGTCCTGTGGGTTGGATTCCAACGCCTGAGGGTTGGTGCGTGGCAAACCGTCGCGGGCATCGGAGCAGCGGTCGTCATCGGTATCGGCGCATGGCTGGCGACGCCAGCCTCACAATCGCTCCTCGAACGAGTGGCAGCTTCCTCCTCGACCGAGGACCGAGCCTCGAACTACCTCGAAACCATTTCGGAACTGGCTGAATCCCCGCTCCTGGGCTTCGGAGCCCCGCGCCCGTCCGCCTCCGCGTGGCTTCCGTCGCTGGGCACGCAGGGACAATTCTGGACGGTGCTCTTCTCCTACGGAATCGTCGGAGCTTTCCTCTTCATCGCATTCTTCGTTCGGATGCTTCCGCGCGTGTGGCGCGCGACGGACGTGTACGGGTCGATCCTGGGAGGCATCATCCTGGCGACCCTTGTTGAGCAGTTCTACTACGGCATGAACACCGGCCTGATGCTCTCCGTCGTGGCCGTCGCACTGCTGGCCCGACACCTCGAGGAAGAGAACGAACCTCTGCGTCACGAGGCCGCCGAGCGTGAGGGTGTGCCCACGCCGGGCAGCGTCGCGGGAACGATGCGCGCCGCGCCCATCGTCCGCGTCGGGGAATGGGAAAGCCCCGCCGCGAACGACGGGGCTTTCTCCACGCGGATGCTGGAGCGGCTCAACAAGTCGGGTCGTCGGGGAAAGACACCCCCGACAGCTTCCAGTTCTCGCCATCCTTCACAAACTGAAAATAGGTGAGGGCACGAGCCATGGTCGTGTCATCCGTCAGAGAGGTTCCCGCGTCGTTGAGGACGCTCACGGATGAGGAATCCACACACGCGGAGACCGTGACGTTGCCCGCCCCGTCATCGCTCAGGATATGCACGTCCTCCAGCGTGGGCGTGCCCGTGGCGTGGGTTCCGTCGCGGGACCATTCCACTGCCTGGGCGTCGAACTCTTCCAGCGCGGAAGCGGTGAGCACCGAGGACAGGTCCGTTGCCTGCGCCTGGGCAGGATCGGAGTACGCCCCCCACAGCGTGTTGACGACGAAAGAGGTTTGTCCGGCCGCCTCCGCGTCGGTGCTGAGGGACCCGGACGCGTTCGAGGGGCCGCCGGACTGGGGCGTAATGGTCTTCGGGATGGACTGCGGCTCGCCGGATTGGTCGTCGGGGGCGCTCTGCACGCCCGAGGCCGCGGCCGTATCGGCGTGGGGGGAACCCGATAGACGCAGGACGGCCACGACGACGAGCGAGATGATCAGGAGGATCGCGGCCGCGAGGAGGATCTTCTTGCGCAGCGGCGAGAGTGAGTTGACGAAGTCCATGAGTATCCCATCGTTCGGTTATGGAGCAAGGTTACCGCTGGGGAGTGGGGAGGACGGACATGAGTGAGACAAATCAAGCCAGACGTTCGTTGGCACGCGGCGGCATTGCCGGTTTCGTGGGCGCCGCCGCCTCGGCGGTCCTTGGGTTCGCGTTCACGATCATCCTGTCGCGGATGCTGGGTGCGCAGGGGGCGGGTGTCGTCACCCAGGCGACCGGGGTCTTCGCCATCGTCATGGCGCTGGCCAAGGTCGGCCTCGACTCGACCGCCATCTACCTGCTTCCCCGGCTCTCGTTGGATGCCCCGCAGGAGATACGGGCGACTCTGTCCTTCATGGCGACGATGACGGTAGCCGTCTCGACCGTGTGTGTTCTCGTTCTCGAGGTCGCCGCGCCCTTTATCTGGGATGCCCAGGTGGCATCCTCCACCCGCGCCGTCCTCTGGTTTGTCCCGATCGGTGCGCTCACGCTCGTTGCCTCGGCGGCTCTGCGCGCCCTCGGAAACATGCGTGAGTACGTCCTCGTTCAAAATCTCCTGCTTCCTGGCCTTCGCCCTCTCCTGGTGGCGCTCGCCGCGGCGCTCACGGGATCGCTCGCGCTCGTCTCCGTTGCCTGGGCGCTTCCTTTCGTGGTGGTTCTCGTCGCGGCGTGGTGGCTGCTGCTGCGGCACATGCCCTCCGCCGTCGACTCGTTCGGCCGATGGCCCTCGTCGAAGAGGCGGCGCCAGGTCCTCTCCTTCGCCCTGCCTCGTACCCTGACCGCGGGTCTCGAGCAGGCCTTGCAGTGGTTGGATGTGCTCCTCGTGGGCATGCTGGCGGGCAATGCCGCCTCGGGCATCTACGGTGGAGCGATTCGCTTCATTCAGGCGGGAATGGTGGTGGATACGGCGCTGCGAGTTGTCGTCTCGCCCCAGTTCTCCAAGCTCTTGCATCGACGGCGTACCGGCGAGCTGCGAGATCTCTATGGGACGGCCTCCATTTGGCTGGTCCTGTTCGCCGCTCCGATCTACGCGCTGATGGCGATCTTCGCCCCGGCGCTCATGCGGATCCTCGGGGACGGCTTCGCTCCGGGGGCCAGTGTTCTCGTGGTTCTGTGCATCGGCTCCATCGTGACCTTCATGGCCGGTAACATTCACTCCCTGCTCATCATGAGTGGGCGCTCCGGATGGGCGGCGGTGAACAAGATCGTCGTCCTCGCGCTCAACATTGTGGGTAACATCATCTTCATTCCGCGCGGTGGAATGGTCGCTGCCGCCATCGTGTGGGCGGTGTGCATGGTCCTTGACGCCGCGATGGCTACCGTTCAGGTCTCGCGATTCGTCGGCGTGACACCAAAACTCTCCGAAGTGGTCAAGCCGATCCTCGTTGTGGGAGTTTCCGTGGTGATTCCGGGCGGGTGTATAGCTGCGGTTCTCGGCCGCGATTCGTTTGTTGCAACCGTTACTGGATCACTGCTGTCGATTCTGACTTTCGCCTGTGCCTGCTGGATATTCAGGGAACGCCTCCATCTGACGGGACTTGGGTCCCTTGTGAGGGCGAGAAAGCGTTGAGTGAGGGGCTCGTGGTGCGCCTGTGAAAGTCGTGCTTGACCATTCGGTTGATGGGTAGGGCTTGTTGTGTAATTATTTATTTATCAAGTCCATGTACTCCGAAAGGTCGTGCCATGTCGTCCGCGATTTCGCGCCTTGCGATCTGTGCAACCACGCCGATTGTTGCGTGTGCTCTGCTGGCGTTCGCTCCCGCTACGGGCGCCGCAGGCATTCAGCCCGCGGCGCCCGCAAGTGGTCAGACAACTGTGCGTGACGGACTCTCTGCCGCCACGGCCGCTGCCTCCTGCTGGGACATCAAGCAGCATGATTCCAGTTCCGCCGACGGCGCCTACTGGTTGCAGACTCCCGCCATGGATCACCCCGCCCAGTTCTATTGTGACCAGACGACAGACGGCGGAGGCTGGGTTCTCATCGGCCGTGGGCGCGAAGGCTGGGAAGGCTGGAGCGGCGGCAAGGGAGACCCCTCGAAGCTGACCACGCGCGAGCGCAACGCCTCCGCCTTCGATGTCGTTCAGTACTCCAACGACACCATCAATCAGCTGCTCAACAACGAGTCGGTGAAGGATCAGTCCGACGGGGTGCGTGTCCTGCGCGCCTGGAGCACGAACGGCAGCTCCTACCAGAAGCTGGACCTCCAGTTCCCCAAGATGACCGACTTCGTGTGGCCTTTCAAGATGGGGCATCCCGTGAACATGTCGATCGAGGGGCGCGGCGCCGTCTCGAACGACATCTGGAACTCACCCGGCTACGACCGGGGATGGAACGCGCTCCAGGTCTACCCTTCGACGCGCACCGGCTGGAACATCGGCTGGGGCTATGGGCTGGATGCAGCGCGATGGGGCGGCGACGTCTCCTCCTCTTCATCCTTCTTCCGTAAGAGTGGCCAGACCGTCTTCCCGTACTCGGAGGCCTACATTCGTCCCCGCATCGCCTCGGACTCGCCGGCCTTCGCTCGTATTCCTGACGAAGGCGTAGGCGCCTCGACGGTGACCCGCGCCGTCTCGCAGTACGCCGCCCGTACCTCGTGGGGCGTGACGGGCAACCTCAACGGCTCCGTGCGAGAGGGAAACATCCAGGTTCAGGCCTTCGCCCAAGTTGGCTCCACCATGTACGTGGGCGGCAACTTTACCGGCGTGAAGCAGGGCGACAACGGCTCCGTTGTCCCCTCCCAGGGGCTTGCGGCCTTCGACGTCGCAACCGGGAACTTCACCGGCCAGACTTTTGACTTCAACGGACAGGTCAAGGCCCTGGTTGCCCTTCCCAACGGCAAGCTGCTCGCCGCCGGGGACTTTACCCGCGTCGGAGGCGAATCCCACGTGGGTACGGCGGTCATTGACCCGTCGACCGGCCGAGTTGACTCCTCGTGGAATCTGACTATTTCGAGCGCTCTGCGCGGCGGAGCGGTCAGTGTGCGTGCCGCCACCTACCACGACGGCTACGTCTACCTCGGAGGCTCCTTCACGCACCTGAGCGGAGGAAATCGCAACCGGGTGTACGGCCGCAACGCCGCCCGTGTCTCGCTCAATGGCGTCCCCGACCGCTCCTGGAACCCCGAACTCAACGGTGCCGTCCAGGCCATCAGGGGCAGCGAGGCCAATAGCTCCATCTATGTCGGCGGATACTTCAGCCGTGCCCACGGGGGCGAGCGCGCCTGGTACGCAGCGAAGTTCTCCACCCAAGCCGGAGCCGCCCAGGATACGGGCTTCGCCTTCGTTCCGTCCTCCGAAGGACAGGCCAAGTACCAGCAGACCATTTCCGCGGACGGAAACCGCGTCTTCATCGGCGGGTCGGAGCACTCGCTCTTCGGCTACGACACCGGCTCCAATCAGCGCACCTCCGCGTCGGTGACGATGAGTAACGGCGGCGACCTCCAGGCGTCAACGATCTCTGCCAACGGCGTCATCTACGCCTCCTGCCACTGCTCCGACGGCAGCTACCAGGACAAGCGCATGTGGGAGGCCGGCCACGACTGGTCTCGCGTTGACGAGATCAAGTGGGTCGGCGCGTGGGACGCGACCACCGGTGAACACCTCCACTGGACGCCCTTCGAGCTGCTCTCGCAGCGCAGGACGGGCGCTTGGGCGCTCACCACCGACACCAACGGCAACCTGTGGGTGGGAGGGGACTTCACCCTGTCCCACATCGACGCTTCCCGCACGCAGTGGAACGGTGGCTTCGCCCGATACGACGCACGTGACAACGTTGCTCCCGAGACGCCGAGTGCCGTGCGAAGCTCCTCGGCCGACGAATCGACGGTGACGCTGTCGTGGGAAGGCGTCTCCGACGCCACATCCTATGAGATCCTGCGTGACGACAGGGCGATCGCTTCCACAGACGCGACGTCGGTGACGGTGCCGCGCGGTGGTGAGAACCGTTTCTTTGTGCGCGCCGTTGATGCCGCCGGCAATCGTTCTGCCACCACGGCCGCCTACCAGCCTCCGGCTCACGGACAGGCGGACCCCGCGAACCCGGTGCTCTTGGACGCCGGTGCAACCTGGAGCTACCGCGCCGACAACAGTCCCGCTCCCGAGGACTGGGCGCAGAACTCCTTCGACGACTCCGACTGGTCGACCGGAGCGGCTCCCTTGGGCTACGGTGATCCGCGTATCACCACGCAGCTTGAGCGCCGGGGGACCCGTCCCGTGACCACCTACTTCCGGTCGCGCTTCTCGGTGCAGGACGCGAACTCCCTCAAGGGAATCACCCTGAAGTACCTGGCTGATGATGGTGCCGTCGTGTACATCAACGGTGTCGAGGTCCACCGCACCCGTATGGGGTCCGGCGCCGTCGACTACAACACGCGAGCCGAATCGGCCCCGCGCTATAGCGCGGCAGTCGCCGCACAGTCCGAGACATTCGTTCCGGCTTCCGCACTGAAGACGGGCGAGAATGTCATCGCCGTCGAGACCCACGTCAACTACCTGCGTACCGCCACCGTGTCCATGCAGGCATCGATCGTGCGTGTCGAAGGGCGCCCGGATACCTCGACGGGTTCCGGCGGCGCCAGGGCCAACGACGCCGAGGCTGAGAACACGGGGGACGCGAGCCGCAGCATCGATGCGGCCCTGGTCAAGACCGGCACGGTCATCCCCTCGGGTACACAGTGGAACTACTGGACCTCGACCACCGCGCCCGCATCCGACTGGGCGGCTGGTGCCTCCCTCGCGGATTGGTCTCGCGGGTCCGGCCCCATCGGCTGGGGAGATGCCAACGCGGCGACGCCCCTCGACATTGCCAAGAAGGACCGTGCCATCACCTACTACTTCGCGCGCGATATCGACCTGGGCACCATCACGCCATCGACCACGCTGACCGTCAAGGTTCGAGCGGATGACGGCGTCGTCCTGCGCGTCAACGGAACGCAGGTTGCCACCAAGCGCATGTCGGACGGGGAGATCGGGCACACGACCTTCGCCAACGCGGCCGTGTCGACCTCCAAGGCAAGCTCCGACCTGCTTGAGGTGACCATCCCGGCCAAGCTTCTGACGAACGGAACGAACAGGATTGGCGTCGAGGAGCATGTCAACTACAAGGGCACCCCGTCCATGACATTCGATCTGACGGCAACGCTGGCCAGGTAGAAACGAGAACGACCCACCGGGCTGACAGCCCCGCGCCCGCGCCGCTCAGGCTCGATCGTAGTGGCTGACAAGGGAACCCCCACCGCAGTGGTGGGGGTTCCCTTGTGTGTGGTCAAAGACTCTCGGGTTTTGTTAACCGACTGGTTGAGGACCGCCGGAGCTCGTGACAGTATAGAAGTAACCATTAACATGCGACCTATGAGGACTTGATGAAGACTGTGCGCCGCTGCCTTGCCCTCGGATGTGCGTCGTTGGCCGCCTACGGAGCGCTCACGCTCACCCCGGCAACCAGCGCAGCTGCCGATCCCCTCCACGACGGACTCAGCGAAGCGACGGCCGCGGGATCGTGCTGGGAGATCAAGCAGAAGAATCCGTCCGCGCAGGACGGAACCTACTGGCTCGAGACACCCACGATGAATGCTCCGGGTCAATTCTTCTGCGACCAGACCACCGACGGCGGCGGCTGGGTCCTCATCGGGCGCGGACGTGAAGGCTGGGAAACATGGGCTCAGGGGCAGGGCAATCAGTCCAAGCTCGCCACTCGCCCCCGCACCGCAGGCGACTTCGGTGTCCTCCAGGCTTCCCACGAAACCGTGAACGGTCTGCTCGGCGGCACCGCCGTCTCAGACCTTAACGACGGCATCATGGTCCAGCGCGCGTACAACCCCAGGGGCACCAGCTACCAGACCGTGCGCATGCGTTTCCCCAAGATGCGTGACTTCATCTGGCCCTTTAAGAGCGCCCACCCGGTCAGCGTCAAGTTTGGCCACGAGTCGTGGCTGAACGGCGGGATCGTGTGGTCGGGCTTCGGGTCCAACACAGCATGGGGGTACGTCAACCTCACGGCGACGGGACAGAACAAGTACACGATGGGCTTCGGCTACGGTCCGCTCGCCCAGTCGTGGTACGACACGTCCTCGCCCACGTCCTTCTTCCACCGCAACGGCACCATCATCAACCCCTACGCAGAGGTCTACATTCGCCCACAGATTTCCTCCGATGACCCGGGCTTTGCGGCCATTGACGACGGTGGAACCGGCGCGGAGCAACCGAAGGCCACCGTGTCCGAATACGCCTCCCCCATGTCGTGGGGAGTGAGCGGCAACCTCAACGGCTCCGTGACCGAAGGCAACATCCAGGTACAGGCCTTCGAGCAGGTTGGTTCCATGATGTACGTCGGGGGTAACTTCACCGGGGTGCAGAAAGGAAAGGACGGTGCCGAGACGGCGACAAGCGGCCTCGCCGGATTCGATGCGACAACGGGGGAGTGGAACGGACAGACCTTCACTTTCAACAACCAGGTGAAGGACCTCGTCGAACTCCCGGGCGGCAAGCTCCTGGCCGTCGGGGACTTCACGCAGGTCAACGGCGAAGCGCACACGGGGACAGTCCTCATCGACACGAAAACGGGTGCGGTCGACCCCTCCTGGACTCTTCAGATCCGCAACGGTTCCTTCAATAGGGTCACCGTCAAGTCCGCCAAGCTCGTTGGCGACACGATCTACCTCGCCGGGGCTTTCACTCACCTGAGCAACGGATCGACCCGCGTCTACGCGCGAAATGGCGCGCGCGTGAGCCTTACCGGCACCCCCGACCGCACGTGGAACCCGGAGTTCAACGGGACGGTCGTCGACCTGGACGTTGACGAGAATGCCAGCTACTACTACGCCGCCGGCTTCTTCACGCGGGTTCACGACAGGAGCGCCGAAAACGCTGCCCGCGTCTCGACCTCGGCAGGAGCCGCCCTCGATCAGTCGTGGACCTTCCGTCACTCCTTCTACACCGGCAAGTACCAGCAGACCGTGACGGCCGCACGAGGCCGCGTCTACTTTGGCGGCTCCCAGCATTCCCTGTTTGGATACAACGCCGACACGATGACCCGCACGTCGGGATCCATCGTCATGGCCAACGGCGGCGATCTGCAAGCCAGCACCCGCTCGGCCTCGGGGGTCCTCTACGCTTCGTGCCACTGCTCGGACTTCACGTTCCAGGACGCCTACCGATACTTCGAGCTGGGCACCACTTGGACCCGGGCCGACGAGATCCAGTGGGTCGGAGGCTGGGACGAGGCCACGGGAAAGCAGCTCGGATGGACACCCTATCGACTGGCGTCCCAACGCTCGACCGGCGGATGGGCCCTCGAGATGGCCGACGACGGCGCCCTGTGGGCCGGTGGTGACTTCACTCGTTCGTTCACCACGCGCACGACCAGCCAATGGTCCGGCGGCTTCGTCCGCATGCCCACGCGGCGAGCTGCTCCCGCCACCCCCGCCAGCGTGCGCTCGTCGGAGGGCAACGCCCAGCAGGTGACCCTCCACTGGTCTACTGTTCCCGGGGCGGCATCCTACGAGATCCTGCGCGATGACCGCACCGTGGCCACGACCTCGTCGACGAGCGTCACCGTGCCCTTGGCGGGCAACAACCGTTTCTTCGTCCGCGCCGTCTCCGCCGAGGGCCTGCGCGGGGCGTCGACTCCCGTCTACTCGGTCGCCTCCGACGGCTCCGCCCTCACCCCTGAGGACTCAACGCTCCTCGTCGCCGAGGACGCCACGTGGTCGTACCACTGGTCCACCGACGCCGTCGCCGCCGACTGGACGCAACCCACGTTCGACGACTCGTCGTGGCCGAGAGGCGCTGCGCCCATCGGCTACGGCGCCCCCACGCTGGGAACCAAGCTCACCCCCGGCGCCGCCAAGAGCCGCCCCGTCACGACGTACGCGCGTACCCCCTTCACGCTCGCCGATCCGCGTGCGATCGGCGGGGTGAACGTCACCGTCACCGCCGATGACGGTGCGGTCGTCTACGTCAATGGCACCGAGGTCGCGCGTCAGCGCATGGGTGAAGGCCCGGTGTCCGCGGGGACCTTCGCCAACGCGTCGGTATCGACGCCCGCTGCCCGTGCGGACCGCCGCACCGTCTTCGTGCCCGCGTCGCTTCTGCGCGCGGGGAGCAACACCCTGGCCGTCGAAACGCACCTGAACTACCGCTCCAGTATCTCGATGAGCGTCGATGCCCAGGTGAGCGTCGTTCCCGGTGGAGCCGCAGATGCTCGCCCGGCGCCCGCCGATCCCGAGCCCGAGCCCGATCCGGCGCCGGCGCCCGACATGCGCGTCGAACCCGACCCGGAAAAGCCCCTCGGTGTCCTGGACGCATCCGGCTTCAACTTCGGTAACTTCATGCCGACGGGCATGTACTGGAACTACTGGAACTCCAAGGAAGCCCCCGACGCCGCCTGGAACTCGACCGGCGACCTATCGACGTGGAAGCACGGCCCGACCCCCATCGGATGGGGAGACAAGGACGCCGGGACTCCCTTCGATCTGCCCCAGGCGGACCGCCCCATCACGACCTACTACGCCCGAGACGTCAACTTCGGCACGGTCACCGCAGACTTTGACCTCACCCTGCGGGTGCGCGTCGATGATGGAGCCGTCATCTACATCAACGGCACCGAACTCAAGCGAGTCAATCTCCCGGAGGGAACGATCACGCCCGACACGCGGGCAACGACCAGCGTCCCTCTCGCGGAAGCCAGCAAGAACCTCGTTACCATCGCGGTGCCGAGCGAGCTTCTCAAGGATGGGGTGAATCGCATCGCCATTGAAGAGCATGCCAACTACGGCGGTGCGGCATCTGTTACCTTCGATCTGAAAGCGAGGATGGTGAGGTAATCCCCATGACCGAGAACAAGCCGACTTCCGATTTCGTCGTCGACAACGCCGCGTTTGCGGCAATGGCCGACCGCCTGCTGACCCGCGGACATGCGACATCCTGGCTTAACCACTGGTCGCTGCTGCACGCGGACTTCGGCGCGCTGGCGCGCATGAACACTATCGGCTTCGACGGGACCTTCCTCCAGATGAGGCTGCGTGCCGCGGGGCACGCGGTGGCTCGCACGTCAACGGACCTGGTGCTTCCGTACGTCTTCGATCGCCTTGATCAGGGAACGCGCATCACCCTGATCGGAACCACCGTGGAAGCCGGGCAGGCGGCGGCCGCGCGCCTGCCGCGCTTCGATGTTCAGACGATCGACGGCTACGAGGGCTTGCGCCGCCTCAAGGCCGATCCTGGGATTCTACGCGCCTTCGATCCGCGCCTGATTGTTGTCGGCCTGGGTGCAGGCCTCCAGGACATCGTTGCCGCGTACGCGCTCGAGCAGGTGCCCAATGCCTCCGCTTGCGTCGCCGGTGGGTGGATCGACCAGTTTTCGGCGGCCGCGGATGACTACTTCCCCGACTGGGTGCACGCGGCGAGGCTCGGGTGGGCGTGGCGCATCGCGCACGAGCCGCGTCGTCTCACGAGGCGCTACACGATCGAGGCCCTCGACTTCGTTGCCCACGCTCCCGAACTGATCAGGCGCTTGGAAGCCATCGGGCACTTTGACGATCTGGGGCTGGTGGTCGAAGGAGCACGATAGGCTCGCGACAGGACTGCTTGTCGGCTGTTGGGGGGCGAACCGTTGGTTCGCCCCCCAAGCTTTATGTCGGAAGGTTCGCCCTCCCCAACAAGCCTTATGCGCTGCAAGGACAGTCTGAGGTCCAGACAGGGGTGGGGCCCGAGCCGTTGGCTCGGGCCCCACCCGTCATCACACACACGCAAGCAGGTCTAGTAGGCTCCCTCGTGGCGCAGGAGCGCGGGGATGGTCTGGAGGATGATCCACGCGTCCAGGGTGAGGGAACGGTGCTGGGCGTAGGACAGATCCAGGTGGACCGTCTCGTCCCAGGAGAGGTTAGAGCGACCGGAGATCTGCCACAGTCCCGTGATGCCGGGACGAACGGCAAACTTGCCCATCACTCGCGGTTCGTACTGCGCGACCTCGCTGGGGAGCGGGGGGCGGGGGCCGACGAGAGACATGTCGCCGCGCAGGACGTTGAACAGCTGGGGAAGCTCGTCAATCGAGGTCTTGCGCAGGAAAGCTCCGACTCGCGTGATGCGCGGGTCGTTCGCAATCTTGAACATGATCGAGTTTCCCGCGCTGGCGTCGGCCTCGTTGGCCTCCTGAAGCGAGGCTTTGAGGGCCTCAGCATCCACGCGCATGGTGCGGAACTTAAACATGGTAAAAGTCCGCCCGTCAAGGCCCACGCGCTCCTGCGTAAAGAAGGCCGGTCCGCCGTCGTTGAGACGCACGACGAGGGCCACGACAAACCAGAGGGGGGTCAGGAGAATGATTCCGATGAGAGCTGCGACGATGTCGCACATGCGCTTGATTGCCCTGTCGGCGGACACGGCAAGATCAGACGCATGCTCAAGTGCGAGAGCCGTTGATGCGGCCCGTGCGGTGGGCTTTGTCAAGGTTGTCATCTGTGCCTATTCCTTCTGCTCAATCAAACTCAAATGCTGCATGTCGGTTAGGTCTGTCAAACCCGAGCCGACTAGGACGTTTACGGGGTAAACGTGGTGAGCGCGTATCGGTCATCGTTAGGTGTTAACCCTAGTCTATCCACACGGTTAGCTTATTTGCTAACCAAAAGGTTAAGTACAAGCGAAAAAATGCTGTGATTTCGTGCACCACGCGAGTTCCACACCTTGATTTGTAACAAGTCGTGACCAGGTGGTAGCTGTCTGACAGCCATGAAAGCTGCGAGGGAAACAGGCGGAGGATAGACTGGGAAACGCGTCGTGACTGGCGAATAGGTGGACCACCACCGGGGAGCGGCGCGTCGGCATCGATAGCCGCCCGCCTGGGCTAGAAGCCACCGCCAACCACAATCGAATGATCAATTAGGAGAACCCGATGGATTCCCTCAACGACGTGACGCTGGCGCAGCTGGACCCCGAGATCCAGGCTGTTCTAGATGCCGAGCTCGGGCGACAGCGCGACACCCTGGAGATGATCGCCTCTGAGAACTTTGTTCCGCGAGCCGTTCTCGAGGCGCAGGGCTCGGTCCTGACGAACAAGTACGCAGAAGGGTACCCGGGGCGGCGCTACTACGGCGGATGCGAGTTCGTCGACGTGGCTGAATCCCTGGCAATTGAGCGTGCTAAGCAAGTCTTTGGTGGTAACTACGTCAACGTTCAGCCTCATGCCGGCGCTCAGGCCAACGCTGCGGCGCTCATGGCCATGGCCAACGTTGGTGACCCCATTCTCGGTCTTTCCCTCGCTCACGGTGGCCACCTGACCCACGGCATGCGTCTGAACTTCTCGGGAAAGAACTACAGGGCGCTCGCCTACGAGGTCGATCGTGACACCATGCGCATCGAACCCGAGAAGGTCCGCGAGGCGGCGCTGGCCGACAGGCCCCGGGTCATCATCGCAGGCTGGTCCGCGTATCCGCGTCACCTCGACTTCCAGGCGTTCCGAGAGATCGCCGACGAGGTTGGAGCCGCCCTGTGGGTGGATATGGCTCACTTCGCGGGCCTGGTCGCGGCAGGCCTGCATCCGAACCCGGTTCCCTTCGCGGATGTCGTCACGACCACCGTCCACAAGACCCTGGGGGGTCCCCGCTCCGGCATGATTCTGTCCTCGCGCGGCGAGCAGTGGGGCAAGAAGCTCAATTCGTCGGTGTTCCCCGGCCAGCAGGGAGGTCCGCTCATGCACGTCATCGCCGCCAAGGCGATCGCCATGAAGATCGCCCAGACCGACGAGTTTAAGGATCGCCAGCGTCGGACCCTCGAGGGGGCTCAGATCCTCGCCGAGCGCCTCGGGGCAGATGACGCGCGCCAGGCGGGCATCAAGCTGGTCACGGGGGGCACCGACGTCCACCTCGTCCTGGTGGACCTGGTCGCCTCCGAGCTGAACGGCCAGCAGGCCGAGGATCTGCTGCACGAGGTCGGCATCACCGTCAACCGCAACGCGGTTCCCTTCGATCCGCGTCCGCCGGCCGTGACTTCGGGCCTGCGCATCGGCACGCCCGCCCTCGCGACACGCGGTTTCGATGCGGAGGACTTCGCCGAGGTTGCGGACATCATCGGCACGACCCTCGTCCAGGGCGCTTCGGGAGGCAACGTCGAGGTGGAGGCGCTGCGCGCGCGCGTCAAGAAGCTGACGGATAAGCATCCCCTCTACGCCGGACTCGAGCAGTGAGGGCCCCCTGGCCTGGACCCGCGAAGGTCCTCAATGGCAAGGCCACGGCCGCCGCAATCAAGTCCGAGCTCGCGCAGCGCGTCGAGAAGCTACGCGCCGCCGGCGTCGTTCCGGGACTGGGAACGATCCTGGTGGGTGAGGATCCCGGCTCCATCGCCTACGTCGCGGGCAAGCACCGCGACTGCGCGCAGATCGGGGCGCGCTCGATTCGAGTGGACCTGCCGGCCGATGCCACGCAGGAACAGGTCGAAGCCGCCATCGACCGCCTCAACGCCGACCCCGAGTGCACGGGCTACATCGTCCAGCTTCCGCTGCCCAAGGGGATCGATACGAATGCCGTCCTCGAGCGCATCGACCCGGCGAAGGACGCCGACGGCCTGCACCCGATGAACCTCGGGCGCCTCGTCCTGCGGGGGTCGGGCCCGATCGACTCGCCCCTGCCGTGCACGCCCCGCGCTGTGATCGAGCTCGTCGAGCGTCACGGCATTGACCTCGCCGGAAAGAACGTGTGCGTTGTCGGCCGCGGGGTGACGGTGGGGCGTTCCATCGGACTGCTGCTGATGCGCAAAGAAGTCAACGCAACCGTCGATGTCTGCCACACGGGCACGGGTGACCTCGCCGCACACGTGCGTCGCGCGGACATCGTCGTGGCCGCCGCCGGAAGCGCAGGCATCATCACCCCTGACATGGTGGCACCCGGTGCGATCGTCCTTGACGTCGGCGTCAGCCGGGTTCGGGACGCCCACGGCAAGGCGCGACTGATGGGGGACGTCGCCGACGGGGTGGACGAGATCGCGTCCTGGATTAGCCCGAACCCCGGAGGGGTCGGCCCGATGACGCGTGCCCTGCTGGTCACGAACGTCGTCGAGGCCGCGGAGCGCCAGGCGGGACTGATTCCCTAGTCGGCGCCCCCAGCGGCGCCGCGAGGCGGGGCAGGCGCAGCGAGGGCGAGCATCCGTCGCCGCGCCTGCCCCCGCGCCACCGCGCAACGATTGCAAGCACAAGGAGACAACAATGACCCTGACGGTAACGAGCGTCAACCTCAACGGCATCCGAGCGGCCCACAAGCGCGGCTTCCTGCCGTGGCTCCACGCCAGCGACACGGACGTCCTGCTCATGCAGGAGGTTCGCGCGCCAGAGGAGATCTCCCGGGAGATCATGGGCGAGGAATGGGACAGCGTCTGGGTCCCCTGCAGGATCAAGGGGCGCGCGGGGGTCGGCGTGGCCGTGCGGCGTGGGAGGGCACGCATTGACGGCCAGCCTCGCCTCGTCCTCGACGACGCCGAAAGGGACGTCGACTCGGGGCGCTGGCTTGAGGCCACCGTGTCCCGCGAGGGCGGCGACACCCCCGTGCGCGTTGTCTCTGCGTACTTCCACTCGGGTGAGAAGGACACCCCGAAGCAGGACGCGAAGATGGCGCATCTGCCTCGCATCGGAAACCGGATGGCCGAGCTGATCGCGGAGGAAGCCAACGGGGGTGTCTCATCCCTGGTGTGCGGGGACTTCAACGTGGTGCGCTCGCGCTCCGACATCAAGAACTGGACACCGAACCACAACAAGAGGGCCGGGGTCCTGGACGAGGAGATTGCCTTCCTGAACCGGTGGGTAGACGAGGGATGGCGCGACACCGTGCGCGATCTCGCCGGAGATACCCAGGGGCCCTACTCGTGGTGGAGCTGGCGTGGACAAGCCTTCGTCAACAATGCCGGATGGCGCATCGACTACCAGTACGCGACCCCGCGGCTCGGAGCGCTCGCCCGCTCCTTCGACATCGGACGGGCGCCCGAATACGACGCCCGATTCTCCGATCACGCCCCGGTGTCGGTGACCTACGACATCTGAGTGCCTCCCCGACCCCGCCGTGCGGCGCGCACCGCGTTCTCCTAGCGGCTGCTCGCGTCGAAGTCAAAGAGAGCCATCGAGGAGTAGAGCCCGGAGGGATCGATGCGGTCCAAGCGGAAACCCGGAACGATCCACGATGCCTCGATGGTCGTCCCGATGTCGAGCGCCAGGTCCAACGCCACGTCGTCAACGTCCTGAGCCAGGGTGACGTGCGGATGGTAGGGGAAGCGCGACTCGTGGTCGAGGGGCCCCGAGCGAATCTCCTCGGCGAGATCCACGCAGGCGGCGCCCCCCTCGGACAGGGTCATGAATGCGACGTTCGAGACGGGGCGGAACGTGCCCGTGCCGTGCAGGGTGACGCGGAAGGGGGCGTGACGGCTCGCAATGGAGCGCAGGTGGTCAATGACTGCCGGGCGCGCGTCGCGGGCGACCGGCGTGGGTGGCATGAGGGTGATGTGAGCGGGGATGCGCGAGCCGGCGAGGTCGCCCAGGCGCAGCCTTAGGTCGGTCAGCTGGGTGACCCACGGCTCCGGGATAGCGACGACGACACCGAGCCACTCCTGGCCGGGGAGTCGTTGGGGGAGGAACATGACGCCTGCCTCTGTCGCGTATGGGGTGGCTCCACTGTACCGGTAGGGTCCTGAGGCGCACGGCTTGAAGAATGTGAGGGCGTTCACGTAGCCTTGGTGTGATGACAAGGAGGACCCATTGAACGCTCTCGTGTGGGCAGACGCCGCCAGCCCGGAAGAAGGGGCATCCCAGGCGAACGCTCTCTTTCGTGATGCCTTTGGATACGAACCGAGGGGCGTGTGGAGCGCCCCGGGGCGAGTCAACATTATTGGCGAGCACGTCGACTACAACGGCGGCCCCTGCCTGCCGATCGCACTACCGCACCGCGCCTATGTTGCGCTCTCACCCCGCGCCGATCGAACGATCCGGCTGATTTCGCCGCAGACCCGCGACGCTGTTGACGTTCTCGATCTCGACGTCCTTGGGCCCAAGGGGGGACCGGGCGAGGTGAGTAGCCACTGGACCGCGTACCTCGCTGGCGTGGCGTGGGCGCTGGAAAAGGCTGGATACGGCCCGATCCCCGGCTTCGATGCCGCACTGTGGTCGTGCGTCCCCCTCGGGGGAGGGCTGTCCTCGAGTGCCGCCCTGGAGTGCGCGACCGCCGTCGCCCTTGACGAGGTGTGCTCCCTCGGTCTGGCGGGACCGCTGGAGTCTCCCAACGACGAGGGGCGACGTGAGCTTGTCGACGCCGCTCGTGTCGCCGAAAACCAGATCGCGGGTGCCAACACGGGAGGGCTCGATCAGACCGCCTCCATGCGCTGCCAGGAGGGGCACGCCCTGGCCCTCGACTGCTCCGACATGTCCACCCGCCAGGTTCCCTTCGACCTCGGCGGGGTCGGCCTCGAGCTCCTCGTCATCGACACGCGCGCCAAGCACTCGCTCGCCGACGGACAGTACGGCTCGCGCCGGGCGGACTGTGAGGAGTCCGCTCGGCTCCTCGGCGTCCGCCAACTTGCCGACGTGACGGACCTAGACGAGGCAGTCGCGGCCCTCGGGGACGAGCGCTTGGTCGCTCGCACGCGGCACGTCGTCTCCGAGATCGCGCGCACGCGCGCCTTCATTGAGCTGCTTGACGAGGGGCCGCTGGAGGGGCGCCGCCTCGCCGTGGCCGGAGCCCTCATGTGTGACTCCCACGAATCGTTGCGCGACGACTACGAGGTCAGCTGCCCCGAGCTGGACGTCGCCGTCGCGGCAGCTCGCTTTGCCGGGGCCCACGGTGCCCGCATGACCGGAGGGGGATTCGGCGGCAGCGCCATTGCCCTGGTGGACGCGGGGGCGACGGCGCGTGTCGCGAGCGCGATCGCCCGCGCATACGCCGAGCGCGGCTGGGAGGCACCCCACTTCATCCGAGCCCTGCCCAGCCAGCCCGCCGGACGCGTGAACTGACGGTAAGAAACCGGGCCGGGGGCGGTGCTTCATCGTTTGAAGCACCGCCCCCGGCCTCGTTACACTAGGTACGCAGCACGAACGAGGGAAGGACACTTCGATGGGGATCAGCAAACGAGCATGGCAGGTGGCGGGAGCGGCCGCGGGCGGCGCGAGCCTCTTCGGTGGTGGCCTTGCCATCGGGCGCCTCCTGCGACTGGACTCCCAACGCGGCGACTACCGCAAGGCCTGGGAGAACCACAACCTGGCCACCCTCGAGAGGCTGCGTCAGCTCGAGGAACATCCCGAGGGAGACGCTCCGTACCTGATCGTTTCCCTGGGCGACTCCTCCGTCCAGGGCATGGGCGCATCGCGCATTACCGAGTCCTACCCGGCGCGCCTGGCCTCGGCGATCGCCTCCCAGATCGACCGAGAGGTCCTGCTCCTCAACCTCTCCCTGTCGGGAGCCACGATTGAGTCCGTTGAGCTCACCCAGATTCCCCAGATGCGAGGACTCGGCCTCATTGACGGCTCGCGCGTCCCAGACCTGGTGACCCTGACCGTCGGGGGTAACGATGTCATGGCCGAAGACATGGCCCCCGGACAATTCGAGGAGCGCCTGCGCCGCGTCCTATCCGTTCTGCCGCCACGTTCCCTCGTCTCCACGATTCCCTCCTTCGGCATCATGCCCCAGGAGGCGCGCGCGCAGAACATGTCCGACCGGATCGGCGCCGCCGTCGCCGACAGCGACGCGCAGCTCGTCGACCTGCGGTCCCTCACGCAGGAATACTCCCTGCCCACCTACACCTTCGCCTACCATGCGGCGGACTTCTTCCACCCCAACTCGGACGCGTACGCCAAGTGGGCCCAGCTCTTCGCGGATGCGTGGGCGACGTCGCGGCGTGAGGCAGTTCCCGTCGTGGAAGACGCCCCCCGCTGGGACATGCTCTCGGCGCGGGTGGCACAATCGGAGTATGACGACTGACGGACCGTGGCTCGTCGTCGGGCTAGGAAACCCCGGCGCGCAGTATGCCTCCACCCGACACAACGTCGGATACCTCACCCTTGACGTCCTCGCATCGCGTGGGGGAGCCTCCCTCACATCTCACCGATCGCGCACCCACACCGCCGACGTGCGCCTCGGAGTGGGTCCGGGCGGTGTGCCCGGACCCCGCGTCGTCCTCGCCCGCGCCGACAGCTACATGAACACCTCCGGCGGCCCGATCCAGGCGTTGGCTTCCTTCCTGAAGATCCTCCCGTCGCGCATCCTCGTCATCCACGACGACATGGACCTGCCCGCGCACACGCTGCGCCTCAAAGTCGGAGGGGGCGAAGGCGGCCACAACGGCCTGAAGTCCCTCAGCTCCCACCTGGGCACCCGAGACTACGCCCGCCTGCGCATCGGCGTCGGACGCCCCCCGGGGCGCATGGATCCAGCCGACTACGTCCTCTCCGCGCTGCCCGCCAAGGAACGCCCCGACTGGGACGTTACCTTCGAGCAGGCCAGCGACGTTGTCGAAGACATCGTGACCCGCGGATTTGCCCCCACCCAGCAGGACCTGCACACCGATTCCTCACGGGCCTGACCACGGCGCCACCTCACCCACACCGCGAAAGGCAGCGAGTGCTACTCACCGGACTCCTCCCGGACATTTCCACCGACCCCGCGATCGAAACGGCCGCGGACTCCGTCGAAGCCGGACGCTCGGGCACGATCGTGGCCCCCGCGGGCATTCGTCCGCCCCTCCTCGCCCGCCTCGCATCCCGGGCGAAAACTCCCCTCGTCGTCCTCACCGCCACCGGGCGAGACGCCGAGTCGCTGACCAACGCGCTGGCCTCGTGGACCCCGGGCGTGGCGATGCTGCCAGCCTGGGAGACGCTTCCGCACGAGCGGCTCTCGCCCCAAGTCGACACGATGGCGCGCCGCATCGCCGTCCTGCGCCGCCTCATCCACCCCGTCGCCGGCGACGCGAGCGCGGGTCCCATCTCCGTCCTCGTCGTCCCGATCCGCGCCTTCCTCCAACCGATCATCGCCGGGCTGGCCGACCTCGAACCCGTGCGCGTGCGAGCGGGCGACGTCGTGGACCTCACCGAGACGACAGAGCGCCTCGCCGAGCTGGGCTACGAGCGCGTCGACATGGTGGAGGCGCGCGGTCAGATGAGCGTGCGCGGAGGCATCCTCGACGTCTTCCCCCCGCAAGAACCCCACCCGCTGCGCGTCGAACTGTGGGGCGACGAGGTTGACGACATCCGCGCGTTCTCCGTCTCCGACCAGCGCACCCTCGGCGAGGCGGGCGACGGGCTATGGGCCGTCCCCTGCCGCGAACTCCTGCTGACGCAAGCCGTGCGCGCCCGGGCGCGGGAGGCCGCGAGCCGCCTGCCCGGAGCCGCCGAAATGCTCTCCCTCGCCGCCGAGGGAATAGCCTCGCCCGGCATCGAATCCCTGGCCCCTATCCTCGTGGGAGGGATGGAATCACTCCTTGACCTCCTGCCCCCGGCGTGCCCCATCGTGGCCTCGGAGCCCGAGCGCATCCGCGCCCGGGCCGCAGACCTGGTGGCCACCACCGAAGAGTTCCTCGCAGCAGCCTGGAGCGCCGCGGCCGCAGGCGCGGACACCCCGCTTGAGGCCTCGAAGGCTTCCTTCCTCGATCTCGGCGACCTGTGGGGGAGCGGACAGCACCCCTGGTGGGAGATCACCGCTCTTCCGCCCGCCGACCTGGCCGGCGCGCTCGGCGAGCAGACGAACGCAGGGGCCGAGACGGACGGCCCCGCCCCCCTCGTCGTCTCGCCCACCCTCGTGCGCGTTGGCGCGCGCGACGTTCAGCCCTATCGCGGCGACTTCGCCCGCGCCGCCGCAGACCTCACCAGCCTGGCGCGAGGCGGCTGGCGCATCGTCGTCACGACCGAGGGGCCCGGCCCCGGACGGCGCATCCGCTCCATTCTCACCGACGCCTCGTGCCCGGCCGCGCTCGCGGACAACGTCGAAGCGCGACCCGATGCGGGCCTCGTGACGATCACGACCGCGCAGGCGGGCGTCGGCTTCGTCGCGCCCCACCTCAAGCTCGCCGTCCTCACCGAAGGGGACCTGACCGGGCGGGCAGGGGCCTCCACGCGCGACATGCGGCGCATGCCCTCGCGTCGCCGCAAGGGCGTCGACCCGCTGACCCTGCACCCGGGCGACTACATCGTCCACGACCAGCACGGCATCGGGCGCTTTATCGAGCTGGTGTCCCGCTCGATCGGGCGCGGGGATGCGGCCTCCACGCGCGACTACCTCGTCATCGAATACGCGCCCTCCAAGCGCGGCCAGCCCGCCGACC